>Ga0209756_1000544_pt1 | contig 37004 bp, 48 predicted proteins | sample ETNvirenome_6_85_FD_184071 | JGI IMG/M metagenome (GOLD analysis project Ga0209756, IMG submission 184071) | Marine viral communities from the Pacific Ocean - ETNP_6_85 (SPAdes) (version 3) | ecosystem: Environmental > Aquatic > Marine > Oceanic | place: Pacific Ocean | collected 2013-06-19 | reverse complement strand
CTAGCCTCTTTTCTAGTCAATCCTCCCTCTTTTCTTAATGATTTTCTTAGCTTTCTTCTACCTCTCATTCTTTTAGTTAAGAAATAGTCAAAATCGTCGCCGTTTTCAACTTCTCCGTCAAAGTCGCTCATTTCATTTACCCAAGAGCCGCCGTCGCCTGAAGAATGACTTGCATTTCCTCTACGATTACTTGTTCCTCCAGCATAATCAAAAGCGTCGCCCTCTAAAGACATATCACTTCCGCTATATACTCCGTCAGCTGCGTCATAAGTAAAGCCAAAGCTTCCGCTTCCTCCCTCGTTAAAATCTGTTTCGGAGTTATAACCTCCGTCTGCGTTGATATGATGACTACCCTCTAGCTCTAAGCCGTGGTCGTCATCTCCAACAAAACTACTACAATTACACATAATCTTTTTTTTTAGTTATTATTAATTATTTATACTATCTTTTATTTCTTAAAAGCCTTTGCTAACACTACCACAGCTACGAGAGCTATCCCTCCTATGAGAGCGTATTTCTTTAAGTTCTTTTTACCTTTTGTTTCTAAAGCTTCTTTAACCTCTTTTACTGCTACTGCCTTTTCAGCGGGGCTTAATTCAGGGTTTTGCATAATTTGATTTACAGGGTCTAATTCTGCCATTACTGCCTTTTCTTCACTATCAAGCTTTTGCTTCATTTGTCTTTCATTGATACCCTGCTGCTCCGCCATTAGTTTAACCTCGGCGTCATCTCTTTTCTCCTGACGCTCCGTTTCCTCTCTCATAGCTTTTGTTTCTCCTGCTTTTCCAATCTGGTTGCCAATCATAATAATAACGCTTGAAGCTGAAGCTATATAGGACGCTATAATACAGGCTCCAGCACAAACTGCATTAGAATATCCATGAGCTTCGTTTACGTCAGCATATAAGGCGTCTTTATCTATTACAATACCTCCCGCTCCACTAAAATTTTTCTTTACATATTTTTTATTATGTTTAGCTTTACAAGCTCTTCCGCAAAATAACATCTTTTTCCCCTTTCCTGTATTTATTGTCTTTTCTAAACTACTTACCTTTCCTCCAATTCCTTTCCACTTACCCGATACTTTATTCCAAAGGCTTGTATCGTTCTTTTTTATCCAAGCAAGACGAGTAGCCATACCTTTATAATTTAAGGCTAATAGCCCTCTATATGCCTGACGAGGAATAAACATAACCCCACTTTTAACAACATTACCTACCTTTTTAAGATTAGAGCCAACTCTTTTTAAGCTTTTTTTAGCAATAGTTTTAAGGCTGTCTTTAGGAATTTGTTTAATCGCTGTTCGTCTAGCGTCTTTTCTACTCATTCCTCCTTTTCTTAAATCTTTTCTTACCTTTCTACGCTCTCTTGCTTTTTTAGTTAAGAAATGGTTGTATTCGTCATCTACAAAATTATCTGTTCTTCCGTAAGAATGTAATCTACCCCAAGCTCCATTAACACTTCCTCTGCTATCTGCTGATGTATCTCCCTTATTAAAACCTAAATAGGGAGATTTGGGTTTAGTGTCTATCACATATTCCTCACTATCATTAGAAAACTCGTCATAATACTCCGAATTTACATCATATACTCCCCACGGCTGCGGAGAGCTCCAACCATGCGGCACAAAGTGCTCATACTCGCTATCCTTATCTACTTCGTTTTGCATGTATCTATCAAAATTATAAAAGCCTAACGCTAAAGAAGCTCTTTCATCTTCAGGCATTGTAGCTATAATTTTTTCTGTTTTTGTTTTCATAATTTATTTTTATTCAACTTCTCCGTCAAAATCTAATTTATTTCTCTCATCAAAATTAGCTTCTCCGTCAAAATCTACAAATTTATTCATTCCTGCTGGGTTAGCTCCCATTGTTGAGGCTCCTCCTTTTACTGGCGATGTTGGTGCTGGTGGTGGTGGTGGTGGTGGTGGTGGTGGTGGTGGTGGTGTTGTTACTCCTTTTGTTGGTGTTGTTGTTGTTGTTGTTCTACCGCAATCACATCTATTTCCTGATTGCCATTCTCCCACGCAGCCCGTTTCGGCAGGAAACATATTTCCGACAGGAGAGCCGCTCACACACTTGCAGCACTCTACCATAGGGGCTTCCTCTCCTGTATTTATATTTATTTCAGTATCTCCATCTCCTGTTCCTACTAAGGGCACAGCAGGAGTTGAGCCCGTCCACGCTCCTCCTCCGCCTCCGCCTCCGCCGCCTTCGGGGTTTTCATCAGTAGCTACTCCCGCTCTTGCGGCTAAATTAGCTCTTAATTTCTTTTGTTTTTGAGTATATCTCCAAAGTAAAAATCCTCCTCCTCCTAAAAGTAGAAGCCATATTAAACTTGATTGTTCTTGTTTTTCCGTTGCCATAATTTCTTTTTTTATTTATTATTATTGCATATACCACGGCGTCGGTGGGTTGCAGTTGCTCTCAGTATATCCAGCGTCATTAGGATAACCCCATGCGGCTAAAGCTTTCCTTTCATCTCCAAAACTGAAATCTCCCTCTATCCAATTACATAACTTACTACCATCAACTCCTCCTAAATAGGCGTTAAAATATGCTTTTACTTCTTCTTTTTGACTTGAACTTAAACTGTCGGTAATATCCCAAAACTCATCATCATTCGTCATAACCCCGTCCATACTGTCGCGCAACGCTTGTGCTTCAACCGCCGCGCTAAATGGTGGTATATTGCTCCCATTTCTTGCCACAGGAGTAGTTGTTCCCGTATAGTAGCCGCGCTCTAAATATATATTTCCATACGCCGACCAAGCTTTCTTTATATACGAATTATTATAAGAGCCTGTTCTGTCTAAATTTATCTGACTAGCATAAGCAGGGTAGGTATCGTTTATCCAAGCTCTAAAAGCGTTCCCCTCTGTCCTATTGGTAAAAGGGACAGCTTGTGGTGATGTGCTGATAGGTGTGCTTGCCACAGGAGTAGTTATTCCTTGCAGTGCATTTGTTCTTGCGGTTTCATAAGCACTACCATAAGCTTCCCAAGCTTTGTTTATATACGAATTATTATAAGAGCCTGTTCTGTCTAAATCTATTCCTTTAGCATAAGCAGGGTAAGTATCGTTTATCCAAGCTCTAAAAGCGTTCCCCTGAGTTTTATTTGTGAAAGGAGCATTACCTACGGAGCTAGTCGGCGGCGTTGATACAGGCGTTGTTGATACAGGCGTTCGGATAATTTTATCGTCAAGTTCCAATAACGCTTCTTTTTTTGCTTTCATTTTTTTAATAAGCATATATACTATCGTTCCTGTAATACCAACAGCTGCTACACTTAAACCGATTTTCATTCCTTTACTCATTGCCATAATTTCTATTTTTTATTTTTTATTTTTTTAATTTTTAACACGCCGTCCAACAAAAAGTGCAGGCTTCGTGCCCAAATAAAGCTAGTGCTTTATCTTCATCTCCAAACGAGAAATCTCCCTCTATCCACTCGCATAAACTATCTCCCTCTCCTAAGTTTTCATTGAAATAAGCTTGCACTTTCATTCTTTGGTCTTGACTTAAACTTTCTGCTGTTCCAAAAAATAAATCTTCATCTGTATAAAACGCCCCGTTCATGCTATCATACAGAGCTTGAGCTGATGCCGCAGGGCTCCATGGCGGAGTTACTCTACTTTTAGGGGCTTCTGCTGCATTTGGGTCTATATATGGGTCTTGTGGAGGCATTTCAAAATCTTTCTTACTTTTTCTCTTTTTGAGAATTATTGCTGTAATCGCTCCTGCGGCTAGTATTCCTCCTATCGTAAGGAGTGTTTTTGTATTAATCTGCATAATTTCTAATTTTTATTTTTTTTAATTTAAGCGGCTTTCTCTGAGCCTTTTTTGAAGCTATATCCTATTACAAAGAATAATACTCCAACCATTGCTAAACTCATTGCTGTTCCTATTACTTTTTTACCCATAATTTCTAATTTTTATTTTTTATTTTTTACCAAATTTTTTCCATAACATATAAGCTACTACTGCTCCTCCACCTATAATAAGTATTTTTCCTCCTTTTCCTGCCCACATTTTCTTTAAGAAACCTCCTTTTGCAGCTGGCGTATCTTCCGCTTCATCTCCCTCCACATTAGAAAAACTTAGATTAGATTTTCTCCATTTATGAAAAGGTAATCTCTCTCCTCTTGCGTTAGCGTCTAACTTATCATAATAATATCTTTTTGCATTAGTCATTGAAATTCCTCTTTTCCCTGCTATATGCCCTATTTTTACTCTTGCACTTGCCATAATTTTTAATTTTTTAGTTTTTATTTATTATACTTTATATTGACTTCCATATTTATCCCACGCTTGCTGCACATAAGAATTGTTATAAGAGCCTGTTCTATCTAAATCTATCTGTTTCGCATAGTTAGGAAAGTTGTCGTTTATCCACCCCCTAAATCTATTTCCCTCGGCTGCAGAAGTAAAAGGTAACGCTCCTGCTCCCTCTTTTTTCTTAAAAATATTTAACCCTCCTCCCTTACTAAATCTTTTATATAAAAAATATCCTCCTACGCCAAAGGCTATAAACCCTAAACTAAAAAATAATATTTTCTTTTTACTCATTGCCATTATATACTATTTTATTCAAAAGGCTCTTCCACACAATTAAAATACGCTTTTGCTTTAAGTAATGCAGCTCCGCTTAAATCTCCCTCAAACCACTGCATTAATGTTTGCCCCTCTCCATATATACTATTAAAATAATTTCTTATACAATTTTTTTGCCAGCATGTTTTATCCATTAAAGTTCTCCATATAGCGTCCTCGTCAGTGCAACCAAAAAAGAGATAGCAATTATTCTCCATTGCGTCCCTTAATGTTTCTGCGTCTGCCGCTGGGTTATAGTCCCCACATGTAGATAATACTATCCCTCCTGTGTTTCCTAACTCATTATCAGTAAGAGTGCCCTCATTTCCTAATTCTCTCCTATGTTTCTGAAGAACAACCTCTTTTTTAACTATTCTATATATAACATAAGATATTCCTATAAACAATCCTATTTGTAGATACGCTTTTGTTCTTGGGTTTATACCTCCCTGTTCGTTTATTGGGTTATATTGCATATTGACTAATTTTTTGTGTTACGGCAAATAAATCTTCAGGCTCCATTTCACTTTCCATATCTCCGTATAATTCTTTGTTAAACATTAAGGCGTATTGCTCCGACACCATACTTATATTTCCTTTACTTCCTAATAGATTAAAGACCCCTGCAACACAATCCTCATCAGTTCCCCAACCAAAAGGAGTGCTTAAACTCCAAAATTCATGCATGCAATTATATAATCTTGTAGCAAACTGAGCGGCTTGAAATGGCTGTAGAGTATGTCCTCCAAAACTTTTATAATACGCCCCCGACCAATACGGCTGACTTTTAACTTTATCATTGAGTTGGTCTGCAGCTTTAGAGGCATCGCTTTGAGCTCCTATTTTAATCATCATAGGTTTTATTACAATAAAATAAACTCCTCCTATTAATAAAGGAACTCCAATTAAGTAAAACCATGCTCTCGGCGGAATAGCAGATGTAGAGCCTCCCATTTGCTGTCCCATTTGGGCGGGAGCGACTGCTTGCGTAGTTTGAACTGCTGGAGCGTTACTTTTTGCCATTTTTCTTATTTTTAATAAAATTATCTAATCTTTCATATCTTTCTTTGTTCTGCATGCTAGGGCTCCTCTTAAACACATTTAGAAACACATTGTAAGCGTCAATCGTAGGATAACCTAACGCTAAGTATAACTTCAATCCGTTTTTATCCGCTTCCTCCTCACTATGAGGCTCTTTATTGAGATTAAAATGCGAATACTCATGTAATAATATCGCCATTCTCATTGGGATAGTGTATTTAACAAATTGTTTTGCACTTACTTCTATTTTCCCTGATACTTGAGAAATTCTAGCAGGAGTAGAAATAATTTTACCATTTTGACTTCTTATGTTATCAAAATAAATAATTCTAAACTTGCCGTTATTACTGCGATATAGTTCTCCTTTATGACTTGACGGCATATATCCCGCCTCATCTGAAAACTCTTGTGCAAACCGAATAAAAGATTTCGTTTTCTTGCTTGCGGTTATAGGTTTCTGATTTAAGGGTCTAGGGATTATTTTAACTACCCTAAAAGTCCTATCATTTCTATCTATACCATGCAAATCATTATACACAATTACATCTGCTAACATTGGTGCCTGCGGCATCTTTACAAAGAACGATTTTTTACCTCTTACATTACTATACCTCTTGGTGTAAAAAGTATTTTTTCTTTCAGCGTCTGCTACTTTTATCCATAGTTTTACTTTTCTCCTGCTCTCAACAACTATTTCTAAATTAGTAGGCTTCTCATCTAATTTTATCTTTTTTATCATCTAAAACCTCTATTCCGACGCCTGTGAGCTATATTTATTAAGCCCATATATTATTAAACCTATTGCTGCTAGTCCTATTATATTGTTTCTCATTATGCTACTCTGAGCTTTTTTAGTAGTAGGTTTTCTCTTTACTATTATATCTTCTGCAGCTACCATTCTCTCCTCTCCGTCTGCATTAAACATCTTTTCATGGTCTGCTAATGCTCCATTGTCTTGTTCCTCCTGTAGCCACTCCTTAAAAGGTAGCTTGCTGTTACTTGCTTTATATAATTGGTTTGCGCTTGTAGTCATTATTTTACTTTATTTATAATTATTCTTCCTAATATTAAACCTATTACACCAAATACAACGGGGCTTTTTCTCATTGCTAAACCTACTATTATTCCTATCACTCCTCCCGCTACAGCTCCCTTTATGTTTTTATTCCACTTCTTTTTAACCTTTTTCGCTAGTCCTTTATTTCCCACATCTTTAATGATTTGTAAATTCTCAGCTATAATTTTTTTTTCCTTTTGTTTCATAGGAAAAATTTATTTTCTTTTACCTTTCCCTCTCATTTTCCATACAATTAAAGCAATTACTCCTATCACTCCAACTCCAATACCAATTTTCGTCATCATGCTCATTTTCTTATCGTCATTTCCCTTTCCATTATTAGTAGGTGTTCCGTTTTGAGAATGATAGTCAGCTCCCTCTACTACATTTTGACTATTCTTTCTGTTCATTAATCCCGACAATAAAGAGCTCCCTATATTAGTAATACTTTCTTTATTTTTTTTAACCCAACTCCCCGCTTTAGTTTTTCCTGTTTCGGGGTCTTGCTTAAACAGACCAGCTATTCTTTGCCCAAGTGTAGGCTTGTTTGGGTCTTTAGGCTCCCCGTTCTTTTTCTTAAATAGGTTGGAGCCCCAGCGCGTTCCGTCTTTTTTCTTAAAAAAATTATGATAGCGATTATCTCTCTCCGTAGAAGCTAAAATAATAGCTCCTAAAGCTGTTTTTAGCATAGTGTTGTTTCTGTTTCTTCTTATCAATTTAATAACTCCCTCATTACTAACTCCTCTAGGCACGCTAATTCCTGCGTCCATTAAGGCGGCTATTATTAGAGCTTTGTGAGTTCCTAATATTTTAGAAAATTCATTAAGAGCTAAATTTTCAGCCCCTTTTCCGTTTGCATGATTGTATGTTTCTACAAAATTGGTGTTATTATATATCATTAGTGTTTATATTTAATTAACAAAGCTACTGCCATAATTACAAATCCTCCCGTAATTAGCATATTATTATTTATTTTTCCTACTATCTTATCGCTGTTATCTGCTGGAGGAGCTGCTGGGGCTCCGTTATTATTACCACTAGCATTTAACATCATTTTTGATTGAGCTTCTAATAAAGAAGTCATATCATTATTTTTTTTGTCTGCATTAGAACATTTAGCACAATGTAATTCTAACAAATGTCTATCAGGGTGTATATTAGCTAATTCTTTTAAGCCGTTATCCCCAAAGGTCTTTACAAAGTCCTTTAACTGATATTCTAATTCTCTTTCGTTTCTAGCTCTTCTATATTTGCCATATTTATTTATAACATAATGAGCGTCTGACGGCACTCTACTAGCTAAATATGAATATATAGTTATCTTATTGCGAGGCTCACGCCTCACTCTTTTTCTAGGACGCTGAGGCGGTCTGTTTATTGCCTCGTTAAATGCGTCAAAACTATTATAATCAAAACTCATATATCTTTCTTTTTCTTATTAAAGAAGAAAGAGCTAGTTGTTCGCTGCCGAAACAACAATCCCCTAACTCTTTCTTTTATCAAAGACACCTTTTTTTCAAAGGCGGACAAATCGTAAATGATTTATCTTGCACATTGCGAAAAAGAATTATCTTCTTCGTCCGCCTAAAGCGGCTAAAGCTGACCCTGAAAGAGTAAGCTTGTCCGATTTAACAATGTTAGGGTTTCCATATCCAGCTACAACTCTACGACCTGTTAAACTTCTAGCAGTGCTAGCCGTTTCAGCAGGGTAGAAATAAATCTTAGCAGTAGTTCCCCATTCAACTCCCGAAATAAGAATAGATGTAAAACCATCTATCTTGTATGAGAATTTAATAGCAATTACTGATGATTGTTGCTGGTACGGGTCAATAGTAGGAACTAATGTTTTCTGCGAAATATTACCATTAACATCTTTTTGCACTAATGTTAAAGTTTGTAATACTTGAGCTGCTGCATTTTCTCCTGCTGCTTGATAGTACGTTAAGCCTACCACATAAGGTTTATTCATTGATTGATAAAGAAATTCTTGGTAAGAAATTCCTGTAATACCCATTGTGATGTTTATATAGCCAGCATTATCATACATTGGCGCTGTTGCACCTATTTTTGCATACGACCCTAAAATTGTTACGCCGACAGCTGTTGCCGCTGCAGTTAATGTGTTTTCAACCGATACGATATAAGGCTGTGAAGTAGGGGCTCCGCCTCCACCTGCTGCCATATCAAAGTCGTCATCATCATCTCCTACAAAGTTATCTTCCATTTCAAAGTCATAGTCATCTTCGTAATCATCATAACCATTATCTCCGTCATAGTTGAAGAACTCGTCATTAGCTTCTTCTTGCGCTTCTACAAAATATTTTCTTAAATCCATTTTATAAATTCAATTTTAATGTTGTTAATAAATATGAAGCTCTTAAAAGCTTCGTTAATAAAACATACTACCTCATAAATAAGTAGTTGATGCGGTTGCTTCTCTAATACAAATTAGATACTACTCGTCATCATCAGCGTCAGCTTGCGTTGTTTTTTTCATCAACATCTTCTCAACCTGTTTGTTGAGTTGAAGTCCAATAACTACTGCGAGCGTCGTCCATAATAAATTTTTGATGTTTCCGTTCATTTCTAAACAATTTTTATTAGTAATTTTTCTCCATTACAAAATGGGGACTTTATTCGGACACAAATATACGCATATCTTTTACTGAAATACAAATATATTTATATCATAGCACATAAATAAAGTAATGTGAAAATTTGATAAGTGATTGAAAGTAAGAAAGTTAGATATTGAAAAAGATTTGAAAACTTTATAAATACATTTTTTTAAGCTGAGCTTTAGCTACTTTAGCGGCGTCCGCTGCTTTATATTTCTTTTTACCTTTAGCGTCCCTCGCATTTAGGAGGGGTTTTACTTTTTTGGAATAATTTAATGCAAGGTATTCGTCTATAGCTTCGTTCATCATTTTTGGAGAATAATTACCCTTTATTGTTTCAGTATCGGTATCATAAGTCAAATAAATATATTTATTTCCTGCAAAGTATTGCTTATTAACTAATATCTCACAAATCTTAAAAGCCTCCCATTTGTCCTCAAATTTCTTTTTATGTCTATCAACACTATCGGTATTCTTATGAAATCTTATCCAATTTATATTTTGCCAAATCTTAGTCCCCACTCTACCAATACTTTGAAAGTGTAATATAATATCTAAATTAGAGTGTCTATTGGTGCAAAGAGCTCCAACTAAATCATTAGGAAGATAATCTCCAACATATTTATTTACATCTTCAATTAGCAATAACCCTCCTCTATAATCTCTTAATACTTGCCATAAACAATCAGCAACCTCATTTAAGGTCATTTTGTGCCCGTCCTCATTATAAGGTCTTATTCTTCTACACTCTATTTTGGGGTGGTGTGAAAACAACGCTACATCACTTGGAGAAATAGCTTTAATATCTGAAAACTCATCATTTACATCAATTATTAAAGCTCTTCTTGGCTTTACATTTAGCCCTCCTTTAATATAGCTTCCTATAAGTTGTAAAGTGCTGTAGGTTTTTCCACAACCTTTTTTACCAACCGCTACGCCTAATAATGCTTCTCTCATAATGTTATATTAAATTTATTTTCTACTTCCTTTGTTTTATAAGTTTCGTCTAGTCCAAAAATTACTTCTTCTCCTATTTGAAAATTATTATATACATTTAATATTTCTTTTGTCCTTTCTTTAGTGAAATTCATTTTAGAAGAGCAATTTTCAAATTTTAATTTAAGCTCCTTATCATTGTTTCTTACATAAGAAAAATGATGTAGCTCTAATTCAGAGCGAGGGAAAACATAAACATAGGGAGATTTAACCCTCCTTTTCCCGTCAGTTAATACAGGAAAACTCTCATTAGCTATTGGCTCAAATTTAGAGTTGGAGTTAATCTTGTATATAAATGGAGTGTATTTTGTTTCGGCTGGCTCTATTACGCAATTAGGAAATTTATAGTAGGTAATGTTTTGGCAAAAGGAGCCATCATATCCCATTTGCATAACCATTTCTTTTGCTTTAATAAATTGGTCGGTGTCGTAAATCTCGTCAGTATCTAAATCAATTAAGTGAGTGCAACCCTCAGTAAGACATTTTTTCAATCCTAAATTTCTTTTTATGAGCTCATTGTGTATTCCCCAAAATTTATTTTCCACATTTTCAAAATCAGGCTCATAAAAAATTACATCATCTATAAGTTCCTCAAATAAAAGACCCTCTAAAAAAGGGAGCAAATCTTTTCGGTCTTGCTTAAAATTAGATAGGTTTTGATATACAACCACTATATAATCTACATGCTCTCGGATAGATTTAATAGAGTATTTTAGTAGCTCTTCGCCTTTCCATAGGTTATATGATACTCCTATTTTCATAATCTTATATTAAATTTATTTTTAACTTCTTTTAATTTCCACTCTTGATTTCCTATAAGCAAAGCTCCGTCCTCTACCGATTTCCAATTTTCATATCTCTCCAGCACCATCGCAGCGTTTTGCTCATCAGATTGAGCGGAGGAATTATTAACTTTACTTAAAAGATTATGCCTTACATACGCATAATGATATTGCTGTATTTCTTGTCGGGTATATACTCTAGTGTAGCCCGCTTTTACCATTTTTGTTCTATCTATATAAACAGGGTAGTCATCTTGCATTTCAAACTTTGTGTCTTTTTTGATTTTATAAAATAAAGGTTGATACCATTTTTCATAAGGGGTTAATTCCATAGTAGGCAATTTATAGTAGGTCAAAAGATTTGTAAATGAGGTATCATACCCTCCCTGCTCAAAATCAATCATTGCCCACTCAAATTGTTTGTGGTCGTAAAGCTCATCGCAATCTAAAGTCATGTATGTATCGCAGCCACTAGCTCTACAAATTTTCAATCCTATCTCTCTTTTTTCTATTTCGTTTAGAGTTCCGCTTTTCCAATTTACACTTTTATCGTCATTATATATAAGATTAGGCTCATATAAAAATAACTTATCTATCAACCCCTCCTTTTTAAGTTTTTCTAAAACAGGAAGTAGGTTAGGGTTTTCATTTCCAAAATTAGAAGTTGTTTGATATACAACTACGATAAAATCAGCAAAAGGTCTTAAATTTTTTAAGGCAAACGGCAGCATTTCCTCTCCGTCAAATATATTGTATGATATTCCTAGTTTCATAATTAAGTTTTATAAGTTAAAAAAGCAAGTTGAGGTCATAATCTTTTATCAATAAATATCATTAGTTTGAAAGGAGTTTCCATTTTCATTATACACTCTCTACCCTCTAAATTGGTGTCTGTGAAACGCAAAGAGTATTCTTTGGGCTCTATTGTTTTGCACTCAAATTTTTTTAGGAGGCTTAAATCAATATCAAAATTGAATTTATTAGGCTGTTGTAAATACTCGTCTAAATAAAACATCTTATTATTAGTAAAAAGGTTATTTTCTCTCCTGTCATATCTTTTTAATTGATGTTCTCCCCTTATTACATCTTCCATTATAAACATTCCCTCTTTATTTATATAGGGGAGAAAATAAGAAAGTGCTTGTAATTGGTGTATAGGGTGGTGGCTTCCGTCCTCAATTATAATATCAAAATTACCCCCTACCTCTTTCATAAAATTTTCTACACTTTGTTTTTTGTATGCGTCCAGCTCAAATAAATGTATTCGCTTCTTATTTTTACAGAGCTGGCGGGGAGTAATACCTCTGTGAGAGTGAGAAAGGTTAATGTCTATCCCATAAATTTCTGCATTAGGAAAAAAATCATTCCACAATAACATAGAAAAGCCATTAAATACACCGATTTCTAATATTTTGAGTTTTTTATGTCGTAAGGGGCTAAAAAGTTTTGCATACTCTATATGATACTGATGGCTTGCTACTCCAAATACAAATTGTTTTTTATTTGTGCGTTTATTAACATACCAAAAATCTGTGCTGGGACTTAGTTTTTCTAACATATATCCATGCTCCGTATATAATTCTTTTTGAAAATCAGTAAAAAATTTATAATCTATCATAATCTTTTATCTATTTGACTTTCTACATAAATTCCTACAACTACTCCTACTCCGAATGCTGTTATTAACGCTATCGCCATGTTTTTGTTTTCCATAAATTTAAGGGACACTTAGTTGATTTTATCCTTGCCTTAATTCCTAAAAAACAACCACACTCGCCACACCTAGCTAAAGTTGGCTGATAGCTAGGGCACCTTTTGCAAATTTGCATGCGTTCTCTATAATCAGTTATTTTAGGCATATTTTTTCTTCTCCTCCATTTCTTCTACTTTTTTACCATACGCAGCAATCAATCGTTTCATAGGTTTGTAGCTATTCAATTTATACTCCTCGTTATCTCTTTGTTTTTTATCTAAGCAGTCAAAGACCTCTAGTTCAAAAAGTATCTTCTCTATGATGTCTTTATATTCTTCTCCTAGCATCATTCCCATAGTTGATATTTCTTTTACTTTTTTAAGAGTTTTTTTGAAATTTTCTTTACATTCTTTTAATTCTTTTTCGTATTGAGGTAAAAATACATAATCATAATGATTTTGTTTATCTTCAATAAGTTTAGATTGTGAAAGTAATTTACCCTTAATATCGTATAGCTGTCTTTGTGTTTCAGCAAAATCACATAAATCATTTATATTAGAGATAACTCTATTTCTGTCTTTACTATCTACTATCGGTTTTACTTTTTTCCTTAAAATATCTACCTTTATCATTTTATATTCTAGCTCTACCTCCAAGCCTCCATAATAAGTTTTATCATGGGTCATCATAGCTTCAAAATCTCGTCTAGGCAATACAGCGTCAGCGATTTGCTTTGCAGCTTTAGCTCTTCTATCTTTATCAGTATATGGTGTTTTCATTTTTTTGTTTTTAATTATTATTCGCTTTTATTATATTCTATATATTCAAAATGTCTGCCCCAATCCTCTCTATTCCAATGAAAACAGACAACTCCTGTATGTAGATAATTCTGAACTCCCTTAGCTCTTAAATCTTCCGCAAAATAACTATCAGGGGGATAATTTTCGGTATTTGTAGTATCATGTCTAAATGAAAAGTTTTGCATTACCTTTCTTTTCATTAAGGAGCACCCTATCCCAGCTATAAAAACAGGCTGCACAGCTCCCTCTAACCAATAATGATAACAAACATCTAAGCTTCTAGGAGTAACAAAAACTCGGCTAAACTTATCCATATAGCTAGTGAGTTTGATACATGGCTGTCTTTGTGCAGCGTCAAATAGCTGATACATGGCATTTACTATTGGCTTTCTTGCCCAAAGTAATTGCTCAATAACATCTTTCGGAGGAAATACATCGCTTTCTAAATGTAATAAATATTTAGCTTCGCTATCTAAAAAATATCTTTTTATTTGATTATGACTATCAGCCATTTTTTCAAATAAACTCATATCACTATAATCTTTCCAAAAACATTTTATATTATATTTCTTATTTATCATTAAAGCATTAGTATTGTCTTTAGAATTGTCCGCAAAAAATAGCTCTATTCGGTCTTTAGGATAAGATAAATTATTTATGTTATCTAAAAACTGAGCTAAGCAATAGTTCTTACCCTCGTAAGTAGGAACTCCAATAAGAATTTTAGGAGCGTATTTATTTCTCTTTTTTATTTCTTCCTTAGTCATTTTTTATTTTTCTTTTTCTTTTTATGGCGTCCGCTTTCTTTTCTTACTTCTTTGGGTAATATAGTAGGGTCTTTTCTTTCAGGCATATCTATAATATGAGTGTCTTTATATTCTTCTGTATAAGGTATTTCTTCTTCTTCAATAATTAAACTCGCGCTGGGAGCGGCGGGAGCTTGGGGTGTTGGCTCGGGCGTTGGAGGCTCGTCATAGAGGTCGTCATCATCATAGTCGTCCATTGCGTCAGGCATTGGAGCCGCGCCTCCTCTATTTCGTTTATGAGCTTTTTCTAAAGTTTCTAATGTAGAGTTTATTGTCTTTTTTAGTTGATACATAATACCTACTTTTACCGCCAAATCTTTGCCGAACATATACATAAGGTATTGCTCGTCGCTCATGCCCCAGCCTTTTTTCATAAAGACCCTTACCATTGCAGGTCGGACTTTATATCCGAACTCTTTGTCGTAACTTAAAGCTTCTTGTCCTTGCTGATTGTATTGCTGCATAAATTCAGAGATAGTCATTGTATCTCCATTTTCAGAAATAGGTATTACCTCGTTCAAGTCAATTTTTCCCGCTTGATGTTTTTGGAGTAGCTCTTCCTCATCTACTTTAACAACAAATTGAGCGTATTTATGTAATTGCTCGTAAGCGTCTAGGCAAGTATCTACCATGCTTTCGCAAGCTATCTTTTTATCTTTATTTTCTAAGTCATTAAAAGCGGGGTTAGGGTTATCAAAAGGACTTCCCGCTTCTTCACTATCTCCTCCCATTTCTCCACTATCTCCTCCACTTACTATATCTTCATAGCTGGGAGGAATAAATTGGGGCTCGTCAATATCCTCTACCACTCCGCTAGCTACTTTTGGGGTTGAGTATTCTCTCTCTATTACACTTTCACTAAAAGGGTTGTAATCTGAAAAAGTGCCCTCGCCAACTACATTACTATCGCTTTTAATTTCTTCTTTGGGAGCTTCCTCAACTTTTTCGGTTTCTTTAATTGTTTCCGCCATTTGCTCGTTAGTCGGCTCCTGAGTAGTTTCTTCTACTTCTTCTGCCTTTTCCTCTACCTTATCTTTTTTAGGTCGTCCTCTTTTTTTAGCCATTATTTAATTTATTATTAAAATTATTAACTATATTCTCTATGTTTTCTATTGATACAAGAATATCTATATCAGTTTTGAATTTGCTATCTAAATTATTAAACTTCTTTATATACTTATTTATATTTGAAACATCTTTCCTTAAAATTACTCCTATCTCGCTTTGTGTTATCTTGCAATGTCTTTTTAATAAAATAGAACACACTCCTATTGCATTTGTGCGGTTAGGTGTATTTTTTCTTCCCTGTAATAAAGTATTTTGAGCTACATTAAACTCCTTGCAAGTTTCTATCAATATAAATTTTTGTAGTATCTGATTTCCGTCTAAAATGTTTTGAGTGTCTTTTAAGCTTTCAATAGTAGATTTTATTCCTACTCTATCAATAGTTTTTAATAGTTCTTCAATTAAAGCTGTAGAATTAGTTTTACTCATTAAGATAAAAATTTCAACAAAAATACAATTTTTTTGGTTGAAAACTTATACTTAGAAATAAATTATTAACAAAATTATTAACCGAGATAAAAATCTAAAATTGCTTTAGCGTTATCAAACCCCACCACAAACTCTGCCATATATCCTTTTTGTTTTAATTGATGTAGAATTTCCTCTTGCTCTTTTAAGTGAGCGTCTTTCCTCATATCTCCGTCCTTTTTATATATTCTAGTTCCCTCTCTTTTGATTTCTAATAAAAGTCCATGATAACCTTTACGGGGCTCTAATATCCAAATATCAGGCAGACCTGCGCAACTTCTTGTCTTTTTTAACATTTTAGCTTGTTTCCAAAAAACTCTTAAGCCTGAATTTTCAGAAGTAAATATAATTCCCTTATATTGTAGTTTGATGTAATTGCAAATAGCAAGGTGTAAATCGTTTTCTTTCATAATAAAAAGTCGGGCGAGAAAGGGAGTATTCTCAACCTTTAACTCGCCCGAGAAAAAATTACCTCATCAAAGGTTTATAAACTAAATTCAAATTTAGTAGTATGCTTTTAATCAAAATTCCAAAACCCTAAGCCTGTTTTTTTAGGAGCAGCAGCTTCTTCTTCAGAAGCGGTATTATTGGTATTTGTTTGTTCGTTTTCTTTTATAGCTTCCTCATGTAGCTCTTCCATTTTCTCTACTACCTCCCCTCTCTTTTCTTCCATTTGAGCTTCCTCTTGGGTGCTTTGAGCGTCGCTTAATTTCTCTGCGTCCTCTAAATATTCAAATACACCCTCACAAATATATCTATCGTAGGTTTCTAATTTGTTTTGTGTAGCTGGAGTTAAATTTACATTTCCGTCTTTACTTTTAGAAGCTACAAGTCGTATAACTCTATTAAAATCTGTTAGTAGTTGTTTCGTATGAGAAGATAGATTGTCTTTTGTTAAGCTATACTTTTTCATTAAATAAGTATGCGGAAATTCTTTTACATTGATTTGTTCGCTCATATTTTTTAATTTTGGTTTGTAATGGCAGCTGAGATTGCAAATATATAACTATTCTTGCAATTTATTTATTTCTATATATAAATTATTAACAGAGATTTTAACATTCACATTCTTGCTGTCCGCACCCAGAACAAACCTTTCCTCCTTTTTTATATTTAACTTTTTCTTGTAAATAATAGCGATATTCCACTTGTTCCATAGGTGCTTAAACTATCAAAAGTCCAACCTTTCTTTTCTACTGCTTTAATATCTCTATTTCCAACAAAAAAACCATCATCTTTGAAATTTATATCCATTTGGTCTTTTTGTATTAAAACATTATCTATATATTCTTTACCAAAAATGTTTTCTAAAAACTTTGGCATATCATCACTTGTATATCTACCAACTTTACCACCTTTTGAAAAAGCCATATTCTCTGCTTCATCAAAAAATTCTTGTTTTTGTTTTGGAGTAAGTTTTTCAACCCCTTTTTCAACTCTATCTCTTAATTTTTCGGCTTCATCATCTTTTTCCCCCATTGGATAATCTCTTAAAAGATTTTGTCTTTCTAATTCCATATCTATAAGTTTATCCACCTTACCACCTTTTGCATAACTACCCTCAAATTTCTGTCTTACAATACTCTCATACGCTTTCTCTATATTTCCATCATAATCAACTTCTACTATATCTTTACCTATTTTCTCAAATTGTTTGTCAGTAAAATCACTCCACGCCTCCCTATCCATAGAGAACTGACCTATATCTGCATAATCATAAGAATAATCTTCTATATTTCCTCCTTTTGCAAAATAATCTCCATTATACCAAATTTCCGCTGTGCCTCCATCTGGGTATATTGCTGATACCGACCACTCACCCCCCTCACTCTCAAACCATTCTCTATCCGCAAACTCTACGGCTTTATCTCCATCTGTAAATGTTTCCATAATTGCTCCTTCTTCATTGGGAATTTCACCTACTACCTCATACACTATACCACCTTTTGCAAAATGTCTATCTATATAATCATCATCTACCTCAGTTTCATCTATTTCCATATAATCTGCAAAATCTCCTTTATTCTCTTTCCAATAGTCAGCGTCCTCAAAAGTTGGCACTGATAATTCGCCAGTTCTTAGTAAGTCCTGCGCTTCCATTATATTCATTTGTGCTTCTCTGATTTTTTTATTTGGGGTTTTTATTCCTTTTTCAAAGCGTAAATAGTCATAATGCTTTAGCTTGTCTTGATTTTGTTTTATAATATCCTCTAATGTTCCTGTTTTACCACCTTTTGCATAATCTCTCTCTCTTTCGTAATCGCTTCTGCCTACCTCAAACGCAATAGGGTCGTGGTCTTTTAACGCTTCTCCATATCTACCCCAATACTCCTCTACTCTATTTTTTCCTCCAATTATCCACTCCTCACTTTCATAATCATACATCTCCCCTACTTCATTAAGATAATCTACATACTCCTTATCAGATACCTCTCCACCTTTTGCAAATTCTGATACATTTGTTATATTATAAGAGCGATTGTATAAATCTAATTCTTGTCCTGCTTTCAATCTTGCTTCTTTTTCGTTGTCCGCTCTTACTCTTGTCTTTTCGGAACGCAACTCTCCATAATCATAACCTCCTCTATGTCCTTGCTCCTCTCCATGCCCAAATTCTCTTTCACGCATATCAAACTCTACATCATAAATCTTACCACCTTTAGCGTAAGCACTATCGTTTCTCTTAAATAACCTATTTGTGTGTCTTAGTAAATCATCTAAATCTCTATAAGAATAATCTACCTCTCCTGTGTTATAATCATAAAGTTCGTAGCTGTCTTTGTTCTTACTTTCTCTTATTGCTCTATTAGGGAGAAGTTTGTGCTCAAAATTAGACATATCATATTCAATTCCTCTATCTAATTGCTCTATGGATATTGTGCCACCTCTTGCTTTTATTTCCTCAAACTCTACATCAACTATATTGCTTTTAGCTCTTTTTTTCTGAGCTCGCTTCTTTTGCATTTCTTTTATTTCCTTTTTTACCTGAGCCGCTATTTTCTTTTCCGTAGAAAAACCTGTCTTTTGAGGGCGTGCTCTACCCACTTTATATCCTACATATCCCGCTGCAGCAGCAGTTAATAAAGTTCCTCCTAGACCATAACCGCTGCCGTCATAACTCATACACCATTCATTAAACCTTTGTATCTGAGCTCTTTTTTTATTCATTTCATCAGTATAATCTGAACTATCAATATGCTTGTCTTTTAATTTCCTTACTTCATCTTGCCCGAAATTTTCATAAAGACCTTTCTTGGCAGCTTTATTTACAAGCTGTCTTTCGTATTTGCGTATATCCGTAGTTAAACTCATAATTAAGTTATCTTAAATTTATAAAAGTTTTGCATAAAAATAGCTTGGTCGTGCATTTTCTCAGGGTAATGATGTGGGTTTTTCATTACTCTATTAAATAGCTGTTGTGTAGATAGTCCTCTCTTAGCTGCTTCTCGGCTAAAACCTCCCTCATCAAAATCAGGGCTATCCTCTACTTTTTGACCCCAATTAGGGTCAGTTTTTCCTCCTTTTGCATAATCATATCTTTTATTCATTATGTTGGAATACACCTCTTGGCTTTCTTTGTCGGCAAAATCTACTTCTGCATAACTTAAATAAGCCCCCTCTTTTGTAATCATATAATCATCTCCGTCTATTTCCTCAACATCTAAAATCGTTCCCTCTTTATATCCCGTATGGTCGTCTAAATTATCAACTATCTTTACTTTTATGTGTCCTTTTACTCTTTCCTCTCCTCCGTCATCATCAGATACAATTATTACACCTCCTTTTTTCATTTTCCAACCTCGCTCCCAATCCTCTGCGTCGTTATCGTCCATTGTTCCTACACTTTTATACGCTCTACGACCTAACCCTTTCTCCATACCTTTACTTTCATCTCGGCGGTCTTTATAAGATTGCTTCTTTCCCTGTCCCCAGCCTCTACGCATCCCTAAGCTCTCATCTAATCTATCGTTATATCCCTGAGTTCTTCCTCCATGAGCATAACTAGCATTATTTCTTTCTTTTACGAACATATCAGTAGTGGATATAATGTATTTTTCGTGCTCATCATTTTCCATTTCACGCACATAATCTTTGAAAGAGGAAAAGGAATAGTAATCTTTTGGCTCTTTTATATACATATCAATCGTAGATATAAAGTATTTTTCGTGCTCATCATTTTCCATTTCACGCACATAATCTTTGAAATCTATAAAGTCCGCTCTTCCAGCTCTAATATTACCTCCTTTTGCATAACTTTTTAATGTGTCTAATTGTTGTTCATTCATTAAAAGTTTCTCAGAACGATAACCTCTCTGTTTACCTTTGCCGTCTGTTCTCCTTTCAATTTTCCACTCATCTTCAGATACGGGTTTTCCACTTGGTCTTAACCTTTGACCTATTATTATAATTTTACTACCCCATTCATCAATAAATTCATCTCCCACTTTGTATTTCCTTACATTACCTCCTTTTGCATAACTAGCATTATTTCCAACACTAATTAAACCCTCTTGTATATCATAACCTTGCACCATACCTCCGTCATTAAATTTCTTTAACATAGTGTCTATCTTAGCTCTAAGTCCTAAAAGATAATCTTTAGCTTCGCTTTTATCTACTTTCTTTAATTCTGAAAGAGTTGAGCTAATTAGTTTATTAGTTGATGTAATTGCACTTCTAGTCATAGTGGCAATCTTTTTAGATACTTTCTTAGCAACCTGTTCTTTTTTCTTTTCTGCGCTAATATCTTTTTTAGCAACTCCCTTTTTAGCTTTACGCTCTGTTTTCTTTACTTCCTTTTCTATTTTATCCTCAACTTGTTTAGCTGTGGTATCAATAGCCGCTGCAGGAGTTTTCTCATCAGTTCCTTTTATTATTTTCCCTTTTTTCTTTAATTTAGATACTCTTTCAGTTTCTTTCTTTTTTCTCTTAGTAGCTTTACCTCTTAATTTTCTATATTCCCCTACAATTTTTTCGCACTCCTCCTCTGTTTTACCCGTTCTCTTTTTAATAGCGGCTTTTGCTTTAGCTAGAGTTTCCTCACTAACCTTTTTTTTCTTTTTTGGGGCTTTCTTTTTAGCAGTAGGTTTCTTTACCTCTACTTCTTCTTTTACAACTACTTTTTTCTCAAAGTAGTCAGCTCCCTCTTTTGCTTCTATGAGCTCCTTATACATTTCCTTTTCGTCATTAGGAACGCTTGGGTCGTTTATCATTTGTAGTAATAACTTCTTATCGTATTGCATATCTAAATTCTTTTATTGTTGGTGCTAAATTAGTAATTATTTTTTTATTTTATTTTTATATATAATTTTTTTTGTATTTCAATATAATTTTATTTTCCTTTCTTAAAGCTAAGCGTCATTTTAAGAGTTTTTATTCTATCTTGAGCTTTTTTCTTATCCTTACCTTTCTTTACGGCTGCTATCATAGACATTGTTTTTATTCTAGTTTCTAAAATCTGTATAGCTTTATTAGGTTTTTCTTTTACCTCAATTACTTCTTCTGTCTTTTGTTTTAATTTTGCCTTTAGCTTTTTCTCAAACTTCTTTATTTCTCCTTTTGTTAATTCTTGGTATTTGGCTGTTTCTCTAAATTCTTCCACAGATGAAACAGTGTCTAATAAATATTTTACCGCTAAAATATCTAAGTAATTATTTCCAGCATAATCAGCGTTAGCTTCTCCAAACTCTTTAGCTCTGTTCTTATAAGTAGCCGCCGTTCTTATTCCCTCCTTTTTTTCTTTTTCTATTCTTTCTTCTATTTCTAATATTCTTAATGCTAGATTACCCTCATCTGATACTTCTGCTTTTTTAGTGGCTAGATTACTCATTTCAGTATTTAGAGCAGCGATTTTTTCATCTAATTGTTCTTTATTTTTTATCCCCTCATTTGCTAAGACCCCTTTTTCTGCTTTCTCTATTTTCTTAAATATTAAAGGATATTCTAAATTCCAAAAAGGCTCGGAGCTTCCGCTCCAATTTGAGCTATTCATATTATATCCATGCCTTTTTGAGCCCCCTCCGTCTTTCATATACTCTTGGAAATCTATCCATTTATCCATTTTTAACAGCTGCTTAGCGTCCATATCTCCAAAATAGTCCATTATTCTAGTGTTATATCCATAATCTTTAGGAGCTTTATCAAAGTTCTCAGTAACATCGCTCCATTTACTATATTTCTCTCTCCAATTTCTTCCTTTATCCATATTAACGCCAGCGTTAGGGTTAGCTAGGGGGCTCATCTGAAAAGCGTTTATATCAAATATCTTTTCTTTCCACTCTTTTGTTCCCCAAGTAAAAGGAGTTAGTTTTTCTTTTTTCTTTTCTTTAGGTTTGTCTTTTATGAGCTTCATATTATCAAACCTTATTTCCTCCATAATATTATCCTTATCACTACCTACTTGTATAGATGCTTCACTCCAATTATTAAAAACCTCTACAACTACCCCTTTTCTCTTTTTACCTCTATTAGTTTCAAACTCAACTTTATCTCCCTCCTTAAATTGATAATCTTCATCTTCTATTAAATCTTGCCAATCTGAAGTATAGTTTTCGGGGTATGCAATTTTTTTGTCTTTATGCATTTGCACCATTTTGTCTATTAAGTCCTGTAAAGTATAATTAAGATGTTCGTCTTTAATTGTATCATATCGTAGGTCGCTCCATTTATCTTTCATTGACGCTTTAACTAAATCTAGCGGGACTAAATCAGGTCGGAAAGCTCGCAAGAAATGATACATAGCAGGAATTTTTTTATCAATATCGTGCAATCTCTGCACATCAAAAGTATAAAAACTCTCTAAAGCTGTATATTCCTTTAGAAAATTTCTATATCTCACATACTCTCTATTTAGAGCTTCTATTTCATCATCTAGGTTGGCTGTTGCGTCCTCTGCTTGTAATTTTGCTAAATCTTCTACGCTAGTTGTTAAAATCTCTTTTAATTCGTTAGGGTCAAAATCTTCCGTATTTAATTCATTTGTTGTTCCGTCCCTGTTCCATATTTGATTTATTCTTGCGGTTTTTTCCTCTAATTTTTGAAACATAAAAATATCCATACTATCTTCTAATAGAGGTGTTACGATACGCACATTATCAAATCTGTTTCCTTGCCTCCATATTCTACCCTCTAATTGAGTTATGTCGGTAGGGTTGAAATCTAAATATAGATTGTATAAAGTAGAAGCGTGAAATTGTAAATTCATTCCCTCTCTAATAGAGCTACTTCCTATTAAAATTTTACATCTTCTTGCGTCTGGTATTGTTTCAAACTCCGTAGTTTCTTCATTAAATTTTCGTCCTAAAAAGGCGTCTTGCACTGCGTCTTTTTTTAATTTAGTTTTTCCTACTCGTGTAGTTTTTTCCGCACCTGTTATCATTCCTACCTCATGCGGCTGAAGCTCTAGCTCTTTTACTAAATATTCTGCTAATAAAGGGAAGCCATGCTCCACTCCTATATCTCCCATATAAATAACCTGTCCGCTCATAGGTAATTTGTTTCGTTTTTCGTAGTTATGTATTGATTTTATGCACTCTACTACATATAACATCTTTGGGGACGCTTCTACAAATTCGCTTGGAGTAGGGTCTGTTGTATATCCACTGCAAGAATATAAATAAGGGTTAATTGTTAAGTGTCTAAAATAGGTTAGGGTTTCCAGCGACCTAACTCCTACTTTTTCTTCTTTATTTTGTATATCTTCTTCGTTTTGAGTGTTGTCTGTGTCTTTTTCTTTCTTTTGTATTGCTTGCCACATCTTCCCAAATTTAGTCGTATTCATGTGTTCTCCACATAATTGAGCTTTCGTCATTGGCATATTTGTAATTGGGTCATCAACTAAATTAGCGTAATCTAATAACCTAGTTTTTAGTTCTATTTGCTTATCAAACATTTTAAGAGTAGTAGATATTCTGTTTTGTTTAGCTACAGGATAATTTATTCCATTTTTCATTACACTTTTATAAGGTAGAACTATTTTAGTAGGTCTTTCTACTAACTTATCTTCTTCCGCTCTTCCTTTTTTATCTATTAAGCTATGAACTACATCTTGCAGAGCAACTAAATTTTTCCAGCCAACAAAGACAGGTCGTTTCTCTACCCTTAGTCCCGTAGTCATTACTCTTTTTACTTCCATATCGGCAAACACATCATAAAAAGATTTAACACTATCAAAGCCTGATTTTTTTAGATAATTATGATTTATTAAAGCTAACATAGAATATACCTCTAAAGGACTATTAGTGAAAGGTGTAGCCGTCATCAATAAGGTATTTCCCTGTGTGGTTTTACTTTGAATATATTGAGTTAAAAAGAAAAGTTTAATTCCAATAGTGGAGGGTTTCCCTCCTGCTCTGCTTTCATATCCCGACCTTGCCCTGCTTGGAGTATCATGCTCTTCCCCCTTTTTTTTCCCTGATTTAATGGTTTGGTCGGACTTTATATCTCCTTTTATATCTCTAAATACTTTTTTAGCATTATGAGCTTCATCAAAGCATAGAAAATCAAAATTTACACTAGAGCTATCTATATCAATCGTAGCCCCCTCCGTTCCTTTTCCCAGCAGTTCCTCATGTTTCTTTAATTGCAATGCTCTTTGTCTTTCTGTTACATTTTCATTACCCTCCGACAACACCTCACTTATCTTTTGTAATAAATGAGCGTCAAACTGCTCACTAAAGCCATATTGCTGCATTCCATGATAAGTGCAAATAGAAATAGAATTGTCTGTAATTACGCTCGCTTTAGCGTGCCAAGTTTTTCTAGTGATTATATCTATATTCTCAGTGCAATTATATAAGGCGTTGATAGGATATAGCTCTGTGCCTAAAATAGTTGCTATTTCTTTTGTAAATTGAGCATAAACTTGCTTAGGAACAACAATAAGAGGTCGTTTAACTAGACCCATATCCATAACCTGAGCCATAGTAAAAATACTACACCAAGTTTTACCAATCCCTACTCCATACGCAAATAAACAACTACCTCTTAACATATAATAGGCAATAGCGTCCCGTTTCTCACTTCTAATATCATTTCTTATTGCGTTACCAAAAAATCTAGTAAATCTAAACCCAATAGGAACTTTATTAACATCATAATCTAAATGAGAATTTAATCTCCTGTTCCACTCATGCTCTAATCTTCTTCGGTCTGAGGTGTCTATCCCTGTAGCTAAAAAGGTGCTGAATAATCTATCTCCATTGTTTCTCACACGACCTTTTAATTCTATCCATTTCTGTTTTTCTTCTTTTTTATCTGCTCCCGATTTGTGTTTTTGGGAAAGGGGAGCGTTCAAATAATAAATCTCTAGTATCTGCTGCATGGTTACCCCATTATTATATCTTATACCTGCTTCCTCAGCTTTCCACCCAGCTTGCTGTAGCCAATAAAAGAAAGCGTCTGATATACTCATTTCCTCAAAATAATGGGTGTTCTTCCCGCTTGCCGCTCTATATAAATCACTTTTATAACTTTTCATTCCCCCCTCCGCAAAGTTTTGAGCATAAACACTAAAGCCTTTTATATATTTTCCCTCATAAGGGTTTATAATTCCTTTTATCTTAAATGTTTTTGCTTCTTTACTTCTTAAAGATATTTTTAATCTCATCTCTACATCAGGGTCGTCTAGGGTCAATCTTCTTGCATGTATAATTTTGTAAGCTTCTTCTAAAACAGATTTAGCTAATCTCGCATTAGCTTTTCCAAATGATTTTTCGTATCTATCTTGGTTATTCTCAAAAGCTGTTTTTTTGTCTGCTATATTTCCACTTTCAAATAAAAATTTAGGCTGGTATCTTCTATTTGGGTCTTTTTCGCTATAATCATAAAATAGCTCTCCTTTATTTAAGAGTTGTTGCTCGGAGTATAAATTTGAATATTTTGCAAAGCCGCCTTTAATTTTCCTTTCGTGTAATTTCTCTATATAATATATATAAGCACATTTTGCCATATCGCTAATAGCTTCAGCAATTACATTTCCCTTTTTGTCTTTTCTTACTCCGTTATATTCTTTATCTACCTCATCAAAAGTATATAAGGAGGTATCTAAGTCCTCCCCTTTGGCTTCCGCCTCCTCAACCATTGCAATAGTTTTGTCGTCATTATCATATTGCCTGTTAGCCGCTATATCATCTGTATCGGTCATAGTATTAGGAGTAACTTCCTCAGGCACTTCAGTTTGGCTAAAATCAGATGGTAGATTTACATTGTAAGTAGGGACTTCAATTAAATCTATTGAGCTATCATCTGTCTTTTTTATTACAATAGCTTCTTTTCCAAATTTAGTTTTTACTTTAGTAGCTTTACCTAAAACTTTATCAGGGTTGTTTTCAAAAAAGTTGCTCCAATTTGAGCTTTCTTCTTCTACATATTCGGTTATTTTTACTCCGTCCTCAGTTTCTATGCTTTCCGTATATTTTCTCCAACTTTGGCGTCCGTTTTTATCAGCTTTAATTATCCAATCATTGCCGTCATTACCCGTTTTTATGGTGCCTACCTCAAATTGAGTAGCACTTTCAGTTGGACTAACTCTGCCTCCTTTTGCAAATTTTGATGATGAGTAGTATTCTTCATTAGGAATTAGATGGACTTCCATAAACATTTTTCCACCTTTTTTGATTATTTTACTATCTATATATGTTAAACCACTTTCTTTTTGTGCCTTTTCTATCGCTTTTTTATCCTCTTTATTTTTAAGTTGTTTCTCATCAAATCTACCCACCAAAATTCTACCACCTTTTGCATAATCATTAGGAATTACATATTCATTTGTTGTGTAATCATATTCTCTTTCATCATCAAATTCAGTTTCATAAACACCTTTTAATTCTGCGCGTGATAAACTTTCTAAATAAGGAATATCATAACCTCTTTCGTTCCATAATTTTTTCATTATAGGGCTATCATCAAACTTAATTCCACTTGGTTTTTTTCTCACATCTATTTCCCCTCCTTTTTCAAAAGGACTAAAACCCTCATCTAAAATTTCTAGGTCAATATGCTCGGGGTTTATTTTCTCCCAAGTATTTGTTTTGTAATATCCTTGCTTATCATATCTTTTACGAAATTGCTTTATAAATTCCTTAGCTTCCTTTTTAGTATCATAAACATCAGGGCTTGCAAAAATGTTATCCGTATAATTAAATACTACATATCTTGTCTTTTTCATATCTAATCAGTTATATAGTTAGGGTTTAATTGTCTTTCATAGTCCATAATAGCTTCCCCTACTGAATTATGACCTTTTATTGTCGCTTGTAAAACAAAGTCCTCTATTTCTTTATATCCCTCTTTAGTTTCTTTAAGAGCACATAAATAAGGAGTTCGTTTTTCATTACAATACTTTAAGTATTTCTCTAATATCTTTTTACATCTTACAATAGTTGCAGAATATTTTTTTATTTCATTCATATTTTTAAGGGTTTATAGATTAGTGGTGCGTTGTTATTTTTTTCTTAATACAATTATTTCACTTTCAACATCAGTTGTTTCAAACATTCCAACAGGCAATCTATATGCGTCAATTAAGTCCGCTTTAGCTTGTATTTTTAGTTGTCCTTTATTCGGAGATTTCATTTGTTCTACAAACGGCTTTCCTCCTAATTGAGTGAGTTTCCCTATAATAAATATCAATAGTCCTTTAGGTTTTAATAAGTCCAGCCCTCTAGTTATAAAATAATCTATATAATCACTCGCTTGTGTAGCTTTCTTTTCTCCCATACCTGCATACTTACCACTAAATTTGCCGTAAGGTGGGTTTCCGATAACTAAATCGTATTGAGGTTTCACATTTGCTCCTAATGATACCCGTCCCTTAAAAAATAGTGTTTCAAAGGCAGCTTTATAAAATGTAAATCTTTCATCAGGGTATAAAACTCTACAAACCGAAAGAGAAAACTTATCAATATCGTAGCCTGTTATATTTACATCTAAAGGAGCATAACCTATAAAATTTCCTGTAGCACAACTTGGCTCTAATACCTCTTTAATTTTTATATCTCCCCTATGTTTATAAGCTAGTCCCCACATTTTTTCAACTATTGCTCTGGGAGTATAATACTCATATAAAAGTCCCGCTCCTGTAGCTCCGTATTTTTCTAGTCCGCCCATTCCACTATACTGACGGATAAATTCTTTTTCGTCAATAGTGTAATTATTAGGGTCGTCCCCTTTTTCCTCAATTAGCTCTCTTATAACTAAATTTCTTTCATACGGGTTTTTGAAGTCCATATTTAAGTAATCGCTTGTTTCTAATTCTTCTACCTCTTTAACATCTTCATATACCTCAAAATCATCTTCCGCTAATTCAGTGTATTTACTTTGAAAAATTTGATTTAAGGTTTTAGGTGTAAAGTGTTGGTCTAAGTTAGGCTGTAGCATTGGGCTAACTCCGTCAAATTTTTCAGTAAGCTCTATTAGTGATATATAACTAAATTCCGACATTTGAGTATCTCCATTAAGAATAGTATAGCCAAACCCCATTAAGTTTTCTTTATCTAATTCAGTAATATACCAATCGCTGCTGGGGTTAAAATAGTGTAAATAAACAACTTGATTTTTTCCTTTGCCGTCTTGTGCTCCAAGTTTTGGTATATTCTCATATCCGAACTTTACATCTTCTAAAAACAAAGGCTCTTCTCTATCTCCCATTGCTATTTCTCTTTCCTCCTCTTTTAAGGCTTGTAATTGATAATAAGGAAATAAAGCCTCAATACTAGCCCCTGTAATTTTACCTCCATTTTCAAACTTTTCTTTTAACGAATTTATATTAGCTCCGTTTTCTAAGGTTATTCTCTTTTTTATCATATCTGGGTTTTTTAGTAAAGTGTCTATTCTCATAGCCGACATTTTATCTCCACTATCTGCTTTTTCAACTATACGAAACATCTTATCATATTCCGAAGTGTCTAGCTTCCCTCTTTTATAAAGAGTGTGGGAAAGCATTGCTAGATTTTTAGCTCTTTCGGTTTTTAGTTGAACTTCAATAGGATATAATTTGCCATTATTTTTCACTCCAATAATAAAATGATATGCTCTATAACCCGCTTGTGGCTCATCATAAAAGTTTTCAAACTCTAACACCTCTCCTATTTCTCCCGATAGTATTTTGTCTTTTAGTTTATCTAAACTTTGGCTATCAGGAGCTACTACCATAGTTCCAACTACATCAGTCAGACCCTTATATAAGTCCAACCCCGATAAGTCATTATTTTTAAGTTTGTCTTTAGCTTTGTTATCTAAACTCTCTAAATCTCTAACTCCCGTCAAACTTCTTCTTCTCATTTTGTTTATAATAGAATAAGGAGTTTTTGTTCGGCTTAAAATTCCACAACTTGTAGCTCCGCATTCGTCCTTTAAGGCTTCTATCTTCTCTACAAATTTAACTCTCATGTGGTCTAGCTCATTACGATAGTCAATTATCTCCCCCATTTCCTCGCTCATGCTTACCTCCTCTATCTGTCCTGTTTTATTTGGGTCAAATGGAGAAATATCGTCTACATTAGGTATTCCGTCCCTGTCGCTATCGGCAAACATAGATATATATTTAGATTTATCTATTTCCCCTCCGTCTGCATATAAATCAGAAAAATCACTTTTTTTAACTTTTACAATCCTGTTCTCAAATTGTTCGTAGTTCTTTCCGTATTCATATCTATTGTCGTCATCATCAGTGTTGTCTAATTTTAGCTCTCCTAAAATTTTCAAAAATTTATTATAATTCTTTTTATCTCTTATTTTTATTTTTCCTCCGTCTGCATATTCAATGTTATAGTAGTTATAATCATCATATTTTTTCTCTATTTTGTTTGTTTCAGCAGTTCTTTCATACACATATAAAAGTTGAAAATAACTCTCGTCATCAACACCAAAAACCTTTTTTAATAATTTGGGGTTTTTACCAAATTTATTGTTTGGTGCTATTCCATATTTTTTTACATCATAACCATTATCATCTAACCAATCATTTCCATTTTCGGTTAATGTATAAGGGTCAGTCATAATAATTCTATCTGCCTTTTTCCAATTAAAGTTTTTAGGTAGAGTTATAGCACTATATTCATCTGAGTTTGCCCCATATTTTTTTTCAATTTTATCTATTTCAGTTCTTGTAAAACCTCCTTTTTTATAAGCTTCAAATTCTACTGCACTAAATTTTCTAGCTCTTTCAATTAAATCTCTAATAGGTAAATCTACAATAATAGCAGGAACAACATCTTTTATTTTTCTTTTGTAATACCAGCGGTGGTGTCCGTCTAATACATAATTATCATTAGATACTAAAATAGGTTTCTTTTTATTGTAGGTTGGAGCTTCCTCTATTTCTTTAATACGCTCTAAATTGATATAACTTTGAGTAGGTTTGTAATCTCTTGGGTTTATGTGTGTGGTATGATACTCAATATTTTCTTTTTCTAATTCCTTAAAAAATTCAGGGTAGTGTTTTTTACGAATTTGAGGCATATCTTTTCTTGCTATTCCTAAGCTGTCTTTACGATATTCTAATTTACCTCCTTTTTTATATTTATACTTTTTGCCTGTAATATCATCACAATCAATTTCAACTCCATTATTATTGTCTGAATTTATTTCGCTAGCTATTTCGCACTTAGTTAATTGCTTGCCGTCAAAAGTATGTTTTTTAGTATCGGACATATTGCGTTTATTTATTACGCCCTCGCCTCCCTCCAACTCTACTTTTTGTCCCGTTGATTTTACTTGCATAGGAATACCTCCCTCTTTATGTGATTTTCCTTTTGTTATACCTCCTTTTGCCATACTTTCTTGTATTGGAATATCTTGTATGCCGATTTCATCACGGCTTAAATTAAATATATCGTTTTCTTTCATACTCCGCTATCTGTTTCTAAGTCCCAACTACCATAATGCCCCTCTTTTAGCATGAGCGTCATCACTTCCACAGGTGTATATTCATAGTAATAGGGTTTGTGTTTTTTTATTCCTGCTAAGGCATAATATATATTTTTATCGGCAATAATACATCTATCGTTGCTTAAGTCATAAACTAATTTATCATCTGCAATAAAAGCGTGTCCGTATGGATAGCCGAGTGAGGTTTTATTTATTTGAGCATGAACGACTTTAGGTTTTCCATAAAATTCAATATATCCATTTTTTTCTTTTATAGGAGTTTCGCTAAAAAAATGCTTAGTGGTTTCACACCCTTTCATTTTCTTTTCTGCGCGTGAAAAAATATCACTAGCGAGTTTTCCTGTTTTTATATAGCAATCGCCTTTAGGCATAAGTTATATTTAATTACAATGTATTAGAATACAAACATAGTAAAAAAATAATAACTATCTATCTAAAAAATAATCACTAGCATTTTATACTAAAACACAAAAGAATTAAATTAGTATTTAAGGGAGTTTTGCTGATTTCTTTAATTGAGTATCTACAAAGTAATCTCTCTCCACAATTTGATTAGGACTTACATTAAGAGCTACACACAATTTTAATAGTGTAAAAATCTCATAGTTTTTTTTCTTTCCATTTACTATACGAGAAATAACATCTTGCCCTAAATGACTATTGCATTTTTCTTTAATTAAATTATAGAGTTCCGTTTGTGAAATTCTTTTCTTAATTAGTATCTCTTTTAATTTAGTATTTGCCATAATAATTTATTAAGGTAAAAGTAATTCGTTATAATCATATCCCGCCTCCTCTAAAACATCTTTTATCATTACGGGTGTAGTTTCATGTTCGTAAGCAAAGTCATTATATACTAAAGCGTGCTTACACATCGCTATTTCTTGTTGCACAAAAGCAATACCATTTTCAGTAAGTCCATAGTAACCTTTTTTGTATATTACTTTAGTTGGGTGGAGTGGCATTTTAGTTATTAAGTCCCAATAGTGTAAACTCCTAAAATTTCTTACTATATTTTTATATTCTTTATTAGTAATAATATCACTAAAAAAATCTTTACGAGTATAGTATTGTCCCTCTTGTGCATTTTCATTGTGCCTGTAATATTTATATATCCAAATTAAACTAATACATAAATTAGGGGTAAGTGTAAGTTTTTTTAATTTCGCTCCTTTGGGGAGGGGGGGTTGTAGGTTTTCTTTTTCGGGGTATAAAGTATCTTGCATTTGTTTTAAGTCGCTCCCTATGTTATCAGTAATCTCTACTTTATCTTTTTTACTCATTTTATATTGGTTTGTGTTAATAATTGGCAAAGATAGATTTTATTTTATAATATAAAAACTTTTATTATATTAAATAACTAACTTTCTTTAGTTTCTTCTAATTCACTTTCAAAAACACACTCCCCAAGATTTTCTATTTTACCATAATATACATTTTGACCTATTAGTCGTTGTAGGGTGTCGTGCATTATTCGGTTTACAAAGGCTGCGGTTGCTGGGTTTGATAAATTGTCTTGCCACTCTTTATTAAAAATATTTTCGTATCTATCCTCAATAATAATCGTTAAGGGGTATCTCCCGTATTTATTCAAAAACACTTCGCTTTTTTTAAGTCGGTAGGGTTTTCCTTTTCTCTTGTTTTTTATATAGTCCATAATTCTTTTTTTTGGTTTGTAAAAAATCTTCACTTTCTATAAAGCAAGATTTATTTCTTATTTCCGTTTCTCTTTTTTCTTTATATATGTTTATTACATTTTGTATTTCGTTTTGTGTAAATACAAAGTTGCGTTTTATATACTTTATTCTTTTTGGTCTGTAAGTCCTTTTGCGTCGTCTTGGTCTAAGCATTCGGCAAATATAGTGTAAAGTATCGTTACTCTTGTTTGGGTGTCTTAAAACCCTTTATATCCTTTTCGTTTATATTAACAATGTGTTGCGTTGTTAAAGAAAAACATTTATAAATAATGTCGTTTTCGTTCTCTAATAAAGTCCTAAAAGCTCTACCCACAATAATAAGTTCTGTTCCGTCTATGTGTAAGACTTTATCGTTTTCGTTATATATCATAGTTATTTAGTTTTAGTTATTATATTTTTTAATCTATTATTGTTTTTGATTTTAAGTAATTAAATTCTATTAATTCTACAATTCTTGGGGTTAAGTATTTAATATCATACTTATCATTTCTTTTTAGTGCTTGAATTAACAACTCTTTTAAGTGTTGTAATTCTTCTTTTTTGCTCATAATTGTTTTCATAATTATTTATTTTTATTAAAGTTCCATGCGTAAAGCATTTTTTAAGAATTGTGTTTTAGATAACTTAGTAGCGTTTGTCTTTAGTCCGATTAACTCTTTAACCATTTCTTTAGTGTATTGATAAGGTTTTACAACCTCTTTTTTCCCAACCTTTTCAGTAATCGTTAAATAAGCCCCTTTCAATCCGTCCTTTCTGTCTAAGGTGTTTTCTAATAGGTGTAATCTATTATAAAACTTCTCATAGTTCTTTTCGGTTATTTCGTCCATACCTACATTCATAGTGAGATATATCATCATGTTTATTTCTCCTTTCATTTCATAGGTTTTGCCGTCCTCCATCACTCGCCTTTCCCTCATAAACATAGATACTTTATTAGGGTTTTTCTTTTTGTCCTCCTTTTCTTGGTCTAAGGTTTCTTGCGTTACTTCAAACCACACATCTTTTTTAATTTTTTCTAAACTCCAACTTAATGCCATAATTTCTATTTTTTAATTATTATTCCTTTTCTCCTTTGTCTATAATATCTTGTATATATTCCTCTTTCTCTATTATTTCTTTTGCGAGGGATAAAAAACTTCCTAAACTTGCAAGTTCATATTCGTTCAAATCGTCTAAAGTTTCATCTCTTAATTGTTCTACACAATCTTCCATATCTCTTGTTGTGTTCTCAAATCTACAATAACTCATATTACTCATAATTTCTAATTTTTAATTATTATTTATTTATAACTCCTTTTTCCATAAAACTTACTCCTGTATCTTTTGGGGTGTTTATCAATTCTACATTTGAAATTGGGTAAAGAGCTTCTCCCTCATTAGTCATAGTATGAGGTTTGCCATCTACTACAACATAATATCTGCCATTATCTCCCTTATATACAAGTTGCGACCAATCATCAGTATAAGAGTATTTTGCTTTTATCTTGCCTCTGTTTTCCATTTTATTTATTTTTTTTGTTGTTCTCGTTAATCCACTTGTTAATTTTATCAGGGTTTTCTTTTCTAATCTTTCTTAATGTTTCCATTATTTCTTTATTAGTTCTAAGGCTTTCTAGTTCCTCTATAAGGGTGTTTATGTCCTTTAAGGTCATTTTTTCATACATTAGAGGTAAAAAGGCTAAAGATTTAAGTGTTGGGTATTTTTCTTTGTTTTCCATTTTATTTATTTTTATATGTTATTACAAGTTCCGTCTGGTGAAATAGTTTCATCAACATATAGTAATTCATATCTATAATCTATTTCTTCATCTGAAAGTTTGTTGTAAATTTCAATTCCTTTTTCTATGTTCTTGCGATACCCACTATCCCACCTTTCAACAAGCTCTTTTATTTTCTCGTTTCTTGGAGTGTTTTTTATTGTGTGTTCTGAATATCCTTTTAAGTAATAAGCCATAATTTTATTTATTTTTAATGAGTAATAATTCTTTTTTAGTTATTAATAATAGTATAAGAATCTTTTGAAAACTCTATTAATCGTTTTTTGTTATTAGAGAAACAAATAAACTGATTAATGTAATCATCTTTTGTTGATAATACAAACAATCCATATTTTTTTGTTGTATGAGTATTGTGAGAAGGTGTAATTTTAATTATTTTTGCTTTCATTATTTTATATTTTTTTTTAGTAGTTAATTCCCATACCTTTATAATCAGCCTTTTTTCTCTCACTGCGGGTTAATGACTGATAGTGAAGATTTAGGGGAGTGTTTTTACCCTCCCACAATCCTTTACGAGCATCATAATCAATTTCCTCTTGGAGTTCATACCATTCTTTCCGACAAGACAGCTCAATGATTGAAACGATATTTTCTTCATTATATCCCTTTGGAGTATCATCTTCTACTCCATACTCATCAATCTCTATCAGAAGTTCCTCTAATGTTACCCAATCTTCATCAAAAAATTCATGTGCTCCATTTTTATTGATTAGCACCCAATAAGTGTTTTTTGAATTTTCCATTTTATTTGATTTTTTTTAGTGTTTCATTTTTTATTTCATTAAGTATCCATTTTCTGCATTCTTCCCAATCTTCCGAACTGAAAATAGGGTAATCAGATACCCGATTGCCCATTTTCCAAACGAACCAACTTTTAGTCATTGGAGATGCGATGTGATACCCCGAAATACAATCGTATTTGAAGGTATAATAGTCAGATTTTTTTTCCTTTGAATTTTCCATATTTTACTTTTTTTTTGCCTACTCTTTTGGTTTTCGGCGTTCCCCTTTTGACGCTACAAAGATATGTAAATCAAATGGACTGGCAATGAAAATTATACTGAAATATAAAAATAATTATATTTTAATATAATTTTACTCTAGTATAAGTAATAATAATAATAGTATGAAAATAACTAAAAATGTAATGATTTTAGTTAAAATAGGGGCGTTTTCGTATATAAATTTTTTTCTATCCAATACCTAAATCTATGTCGCCACGGGTCATATTAAGGGCTTCTTGCACCTCATTTAGAATATCAAAGTTTTTAAGACGCTGCGTTTCAGTAAGGTATTTTTTAATAAGTTTATGATATTTAAGGGCTTCTTTATTATTTCCCTGTCTTACTAATTTTTCTACAAAAGAGTTGGGGTTGTTTTTGTCGTCTAGTCCTTTTAAGGTTGTTTCTAATAGATTAAGTTGGTCGTCTGGTATCTCTGTGTCCTTTTTTATTTTTAAGTCAATCTCCTCCTCTATTTTATTTCCAATTACAGAGTTCATTTGTAGTCCCCATATCTTGCCTGTCTTTTTCTGTGAGTGCCTACCCACTTTTACTTTGTCTGCATATTTTGGGTTAGAATAAATAGATTGTAAAGTATATGCTCTTGCGTCTAGTTCAGACGCTATTGGTATTTTGCCGTCCCTGCATGCGTCTAATATTTTAATTAAAGCTTTTACAAATACTTCTTTATGACCCGAAACAATTTTAGGCTCTCCATATTTAATAGTTGATACATATTGACTAAAGTAATCAAAACAATGTGCGAGTTCATGTATAAGTGTAGTTAAAGAATAATAATCATTTCTTTTCAAAGACGGAAGCGGAAGATTAGTATTTTTATCTAAAAATCTTTTGCCCCAGCCTTTGTCGCAACACATCATAGTAATTGAGGTTGTTAAGCTCTCACTATTATAATGATAACTCGCAAACGACCTCTTTGCTTTTTTAGTTGCTTTTTTTAATGTTATATCATAAGGTAATTGAGGAAATATCTTTAGAGCTTGTTCCTTAAATCTTTTACAATCTTTCCAAGATATATTTATTCGGTTTATATAATTGTAATATAACCATAAGGAGTTGTCGGTATCGTATAATCGTTTTGCAACAAACTCATATTCTCCCGTAAGTAAATAATCAACCCCGCTGTTTTTGCAGTTTATTGCGTCAAGTTCGTAGCCCTGAAAATTATAAGTGCAAACATTTCCTATTAAACCTCCCTCTTTATAAATGTTTTTATACATACCCCACTCATCAACATCATTAGGAAATAAATAATTGAAATCATTTTTTAGATATATATTATCTAAGTAAGGAATGTCGGGCTTGTCCGCTCCTCCATAATCAGGTCTTAATGTAATTATTGTAGCTCCTCTTTCTTTCGCATATTTTTCCGTAATAGATAACATTTTATCAGCATATCTTTTACCTCTAGCTCTAGGATATACTTCTATATACATAATATAAAACTCCCTGCCATTTTCTATTTTATCAATAAGGCTATCACTAATAATATCTCCATTATACCAAAAATCTACATATCCAATTTCAGTTCCATTGATTGAGAAATAAATTTTACCCACTCCCTCTGGTTTTCCTCCTCCATAGTAATCATGTGTTATTTGGGTTTCAATTTTCATTTTACAAAGGTATGTAAAATATTTTATTCCATTTTTTTAGTCCAATAGTTTGTTTATATTTCTTTCTTTTACTCATTTAGGTAA
>Ga0209756_1000542_pt1 | contig 37021 bp, 51 predicted proteins | sample ETNvirenome_6_85_FD_184071 | JGI IMG/M metagenome (GOLD analysis project Ga0209756, IMG submission 184071) | Marine viral communities from the Pacific Ocean - ETNP_6_85 (SPAdes) (version 3) | ecosystem: Environmental > Aquatic > Marine > Oceanic | place: Pacific Ocean | collected 2013-06-19 | reverse complement strand
AAACCGGGCGCGGGTCGCTCTTTCTTCAAACACCTGTTTGAATATGAACGGTAACGAACCGCATTTTTCCGGTTCGAACCGAGATCAAAACCCAGTTCAAACCAAACCATGAAAAATAATCTGCTCGAAATTAATTGCGCTCACGATTGCCAGTGGCGCGTCGAGGAATTAAAACCGAACCCGCGCAACCCGAACCACCACCCGCCCGAACAGCTCAAGGCCCTCGCCAAAATTATTACGCATCAAGGTTGGCGGGCGCCGATCGTGGTGAGCAATCAATCGGGTTTCATTGTCAACGGCCACGGCCGTTATGAGGTGGCCTTGATTCTTGGCGTGGAATCGGTGCCGGTAAATTTTCAAGATTTCAAAACCGAGGCCGATGAATGGGCGCACCTGATTGCCGACAACCGGCTGGCCGAGCTGGCCGAAATGAATCAAAGCGACTTGGCGAACCTGTTGATTGAACTCGACACCGGCGCCATGGATTTGACCTTGACCGGGTACGATGAAAAGGCGCTGGCCCGGATGGTTGACCAGTTTGAAACCGACGACGACAACAAGCCAGAAACCGAAATGACGTGCCCAAAATGCGGCCACCAATGGGGCCCCAAATAAATGGCAGCCAATCAGGAAATCACGGCCAAGCAAGCCGCGCTAATTCAGCGCAAAAACCTTGAAAACATCGTGCGCAAAGTGAGCGCCGGCAAGGTACTGAGCAAGCGCGAGCTGGATTTGCTCGACACGATAGCCGCTACTCAGGCCGAAAAGCCAACCACGAAAAAGCCAAGAAGCTGGTCGGCCTTGGCCAAGGTTTTAGGCGTGAGCAGAAAGACGGTGTGGGATTTGCGCGACCATCACGGCGGCCCGGCCACCATGGAGGTGAAGGCGTGGCAGGAATTCTTGCAAAAACGAGCTGACGAAAACCCGCACCACACAAACGCCGAGCACCAGAGCGATGAAATGAAAGCCCTGCGCACGAAGCTCCTCCGGGCGCAAGCCGGCAAAGAGGAAGCCCAGCGCAAACTAAAAGAGCTTGAATATGAACGCGCACAGGCCGGGCTTGTGCCCATGGCGGAGGCCAAGGCGACAATCAAAAAGGTGCTGGCGCCGCTCCGGGCTTTACTCGACGCCCACCCGAAAGCGGTGGCAATTCAGGCAAACCCAACCGACCCACAACAGGCCGAGGCCGCGGTGCGTGAAGGGCTTCACAAAATTTTTGCAATGATGGAGAAAAACAAAAAGGCCGACCATTAAACCGCTGGATTTATACGGCTGGGCGTTTTTCGATGGCGTTGAGGTTTTAACCGTTCACGAATGGGCCACCAGCAATGTGGAATTGTCGCCACGCATTACCGAGCAGCCGGGCCCCTATTCGACACGGTTACATCCATATGTTGACGAAATTCTGGAGGCCGTCGCCGACCCCTACGTAAAACGCGTTTCGCTTTGCTGGGGATCGCAGACCGCGAAGACCACCACTTTTTACGTGATGCTCGGCCACGTGATCGACCGCGAGCCGCGGGCAATTCTTTGGGTGTTTCCCAATCTGGCCTTGTGCAAAGCGTTCAGCTCGGAGCGTTGGCAGCCATTCTGCCGGGAATCAAAAGCGCTGCTGAAACACCTCCCGCGATACATGGACGGGACAATTGACGAAGACCGGTTCAGCTTAACCAAACAGGAATTTGCGCGGTGCACCATGAATTTGGTCGGCGCCGGCTCCGCGGCGAACGTGCGCAGCTACCCGGTCAGCGTCTTGGTGCTGGATGAAATTGACGTGATTGACGAGCGGACGCGCCGGGAATGTATGGACCGAATCAAGGGCAAGCATGATTACAAGGTTTTGCAAAGCTCCACGCCGGTGATGGTCCACGGCGGCATCTGGGAAGAATTCCAACTGGGCGACCGCCGCCGGTACATGATGCCCTGCCCCCATTGCTCGAAGCCGATGATATTCAGGCTCAAGGATGACGAGGGCGAGTTAAATATCAAGTGGGACAAAAAAGCCAATCTTGCGGCCAATGAATTTGACCTTGGCGTGGTTCAAAAATCTGCGTTTTACGTTTGCGAAAAGTGCGGCGGCAAAATTCTGGACGGGCACAAAACCAAAATGTTGCGCGATGGAAATTGGGAGGCAACCAGTTCAAGCAGCGAGCTGGGTTTCCATTCGTATCATCTCAATTCCATATATTCGCCCGTGATCACATTCGGCCGGGTGGCCCTTGAATACCTGAAAGCCAAGGCGGCGCCGGGGGCAATGGGCGCCTTTGTCAATGGGTGGCTGGCCGAACCCTACAACCCAGACGAGGGCTCAATTGACCCCGAAAAATTTAAGATCGTGGAACAAAAATATAAACGCGGCACGATCAAGGGCGACTACCGCATCATCGGGGTGGACGTTCAACGCTCGATTTTTTTCTGGGTCATCCGTGGATTTGACCGGGACGGCAAAAGCTGGTTAGTTGACCACGGCACCGCGCCGGCCTTTGATGACCTGACCGCCGTTGCCCAAACATACGAATGCGCTTACGGGATTATTGACACGGGATACCGCACCCAAGAAATCTACGAGGAAATCCACGCCCGGCGCCCGTTCTGGTTTGGGGCCAAAGGCTGGGAGCGATTGCCCCACCCCTACAAAATGACGGGCGTTGATCCATTCAGCCCGGTCAAGCAGGGCAAGGTGAAAAAAGCGGTCATCAATCTGCTGAATATAAATAAAGACGTGTGGCAGGGTGAACTTTTGAAGCGGCGCAACGGCACTAACCTGAACTGGTTCACCTACAAAGACACCGATGCCGAATATGTTCGGCAAATGCTTTCGACCAATCACATCGAACGCACCGACCGCAGGGGCAAAGTCAAATGGGAATGGGTTGTCGAGGGCCACAAACAAGATCATTATTGGGATTGCGAAACCTACATTTTGACGCTTTCGCACGTGTTTGGCCTTGGGGGCGCCGTCATCAGAAAGGGCAAAGACTTGGCCGACACCGACAAGGCCAAACCCGCGCAAAAAAACCCCCGCGCAAAAAAACCGTCCATTTGGTAGACACCGGGCCCTTTAGTAGATGGGCACCAATAAAAAATTAGCTTTGTGGTTCGACCTGACCGCCGCGGGTTTTTTCTGTTTCCTGATCTATAAACTTTTGAAGGTTAATTGATGCCCGTTTCTCCAAAACTCTCAGTCTCTCCCGCTCAATTTGACGCCTACCTGTTGGCCCTAAAACGAAAGATGGGCCGCAAAACCACTTGGGAAACACTAATTAAGGGCGAGGCCGTTTCAATTCTGTCGGCCGCGGCTGGATTTACACAACGCGCCAAGGCGGCAGACATTAGGAAAAAATACAAAATCAAGGCCCGAACTAAAAAACTCAGCGCTGGCGGTAGAACGCCGCAAAGTGAAAAGTTAGTGCCCTTTATACCGCTGGAAAAAGGCGGCAAAAAATACTACACTAAAAATTATTACCCGCAAAAGGTTTGGGACCGCCTCAAAGCTCGCATGAAATTTTACGAGGACCGGGCAGTCGCCCGCATTTTTTCAGGCAAAGCGACATGGTATTTATGTGCAAAAAAAGCGGGAATCAGAAGTGCTCAACTTTCAAAATTCAAGGCGGCCGGGTCGATGAATAAAGCAATTGCCGCACAGGCCGGGTCGTATAAATCCAACAGCACCGAAAACGGCACCCCCCGCGGCACCGGCTCAAAATACGCAATCGAGATTTTTAACGGGGCTGATTGCTGCCTTAACGAGCACGCCAAGGGCCGGGGTGCAATAAAGCGGGCAATCAAAGGCCGCCTCCAGTTTTTTCAACAAAACAACCGGCGAGGCGTTTTCAAAAGCGCACAGGAAACGGCAAAAAAATACCCCGGTATTTTGGTCAAATAACCCCCAAAGGTTGACACCGGGCCCATTTATAGAGATGGCCGAACGTACAAGCCAAGCCACGCTAATTACGCTGCGCGATAATTTAGTCACGGCCTACACCAATATAAGCAGCAACGCAACCGCGTCCTATAGCATGGGTGACCGCACCTTTACCTATGCCAACCGGGCCGACTTGTGGAAGGAAATCCAAACCCTTGAAACGCAAATTTTGGCACGCTCCACCACCTACAAAGCCTATGGCAAAAACCGCGTAGATTTCGAGTCATGGAATTGAAAATTTGGAATAGAGCCAAGACGGCGGCGCGTATCCTGTTCGGGTATGACGCGGTGCGGTCTAACCGCTACAGAAAGGCAAAGGGCTTTCATCCTATCCGCGACGAAAACGTCGAACTGCCGCCCTATGACCGTGACCAACTGGTCGGCAATTTGCTGAACATGAAGCGGAATAATCCCATTGTAAAAAGCATTTCACGGCTGAAACGCACTGACGTGGTGGGGTCTGGGATCGTGCCCCAGCCGGCGACGGCCGCCGAGGATTTCAACGAGCAACTGCTCGACCTTTGGCACGCATGGGCCGAGGCGCCTGAAGTCACCCACATGATGAACATGAAGGCGGTGCAACAGGAAATCGTTGACGCGCCGCTTTTCTTTGGTGACATCGGGATTTTATACGGCTCAAACGGCCAGCTTCAAATTTTCGAGGGTAGCCGCATTGGGTCGCCCATGGGGATCACGGGTTTCAATGAGGATGACCCCGACAAAAACGGCGTGATTGTTGACGACTACGGGCGCCCCCTTGAATACATGGTCGGCCGCCGGGTCAATGGCGTGCTGACCGACGTGACCAACGTGCCGGCCGCTGACTTTACTTTGTACATGAAGCGCCAGCGCCCAAGCCAGTGGCGCGGCGTTCCTACTCTCGCCCCTTGCGTGAATACGCTCATGGACGTGAGTGAATACGAGGAAATTGAAATGATCGCCGCCAAGGTCGCGGCATCATTGTCAGCGGTTATCAAGCGCGAGGGCGCCGTCAATTTCGAGCTGGCCAACCGCGAGGCCGACGGCGATCAGGACACCGTGGGCCGGCTGGAGAATTTCGAGCCGGGAACATTCCACTACCTAGAGCCGGGCGAGGATGTGTCCACGATTGCGGCCAACGGGCGCCCGAATGTCAACGGCATTGAGTGGCTTGCCTTTGAATTGCGCAAGGTGGGCGCGGCGATCGGCATACCTTACGAATTTTTACTGGGCGACATCGGCGGCAGTTCGTTCAGCGCCTCGCAGGGCGTCGTCATGCAATATCAGGCCCAAGTGGAAGAGGAGCAAAATTGCATCATTGAATTGATGAAAAAAATCTATCGGTGGCGCGTGGGCAAATGGGTGGCTGATGGTGAACTTTCGGTGCCCCCTGAAGTGGATGACCCCTTTCAGGTCCGCTTTCAGCCGCCGCGCTTTCGCTGGATCAACCGCAGCAGTCAGGTCGAATCAGACATGAAATATGTGGCCCTTGGGGCCATGAGCCTTGACGACGTGGCCAGCAGTTTCGGCGATTCAGCCCTGAACATTATGCGACGCAAGGCGCAAAACATCGCCGACGCCAAACAGGTTGCCGAAGAATTCGGCGTTGACGATTACCGCGAGCTATTCAATCAGATTCAAACCAACGCCAGCGCGAATTTTGCGGAGCTGTTGGCAATGTCACCGGGCGCCGCACCTGAAGCCGAAGAAACAACCAACCAAAACAAACCATGAGAAAAAAATTCTGGGACTACATCGAAAACCCAAGCGAAAAGAAAAAAGCCAAGTTGACAACAGAAGAGCAACGGTATGCCGAGCGCCTCAAAAAAGCCAAGGACGGAAAGCCCAGCGCGGCGCCAGAGACACCGAAGCCGAAAGGGAAATAATGGAAGCAACGGAACTTGCAACGACGCGCAATAAAGCTGGCGCAACCAAGGCGGCCAAGCTAATCGCGGCCGGTAAAATCACCGAGTCTGGAAAATGGAAAGGCCCGTCGAATGCCGCCCAAGATAAATATATTGAGGCGAACGGCTGGGCCAAATACGGCGCTTTCCATCTTGGCCAAGACAAGGACTTCCCGGCGGACACGAAAGCCCACTGGAAATACCCTTTCTCTGCCGATTTCGCCAGCGTTTCACTAAACGGCTTGCGGGCCATTCGCACCCGCGCCGCCCAGACCGAGGAAGATGAAATTTTTGCCACCGCCGGCAAACTGCTCGACGCTGCCAAGGAAAAGGCCGGCGTTGAAGAGGAGGAACTGGCGCCCCGCTGGCTACCCCGTGCGCCGTGGCTACCGGCCGCCCCGCGCCTACCCCGCGCCAAACGGCTCCCACCTGATTACGGTGGCCCCCGTGGCTGGATACCTCGGCGCCGATGGGAGGACGAAACCAATTTTGAAACCATTTGCCTAGAGGCGCAAAGCCCGTCGAAAGTTGACCGGGAAAACGGAGTTATTGAGGGCATCTCAATCCTGACCACCGGCGAGGCAAAAGGTCATCAAATGATGATCAGCCAAAAAACTCTGGAGTCATCAATCACGTTGATGCTCGGCAAGGCTATCCCGGCTTACTTGAGCCACGCGGGCGCCAGCGGCGACCGGCTGCTCACTGAGGCCGGTTACTTTTCGGGTTTCTACCGCGACAAGGACCGCATAAGGGCCTCGCGCTTTACGGCTTTAGAGAGTTTCAAAAAATACGACCGCGAAAAATTCGAGCGGCTTTTCGAAATTGCCGAGGTGGCGCCCGAAACCTTTGGCGTCTCAATCGTTTTCGAGGGTCAACTATTCTGGGAAATGTCTGACGGCACCGAGCGCACCATGGAGGTGGGACTAGATGCGCCAGAAAATGCCCGGTTCGATCTTCCCACCGTGCGACCCCTAAAAATAACCAGTGCCGATTTTGTTGATACACCCGCCGCAAATGGCGCGTTGTTCAGTAAGGTTGACACCCAGCCTATTAATAGAGATATGAACACAGGAAACCTAGAACTTGAAACGCTCGCCATGGAGCTAGAGCGAGCCTCTAACGAATCAGCCTCAAGCCGTCACGCGACAGACGACCGCTTCAAGACACCCACGCCGCCCGCGCCTGAACCTGAACCTGAACCCGCAAAGAAAAAGGCCAAAAAGAAAAAGGCCCTTGCCGAGCAGGATGAGGAAGACAAAAAAGACGAGGAGCGTGGGGAAGAGGAAGAAATTGCCGAAAAGGAACAAGGCGATGAGGAGCCTGTTGATGACGAGGAAAAAGAAGATGCCGACAAGCTCGCGGAAGATGACCCCGAAAAGAAGCCTGAAGACGAGGAGCCTGAAGACGAGGAGCCTGAAGAGGAGGAAGAAATGGAGGAGCCAGAGGACGAATATCAGGAAAAAATGCGGGCTGCCGTAGAGGAAGTTTACAGCCACATGGAAAACGCCCTAAACCGATTACGTGAAGTGATGGACATGACCGGCGTGCCTGATACCCGGAAAGAGGAAGCCGAGGAAATGGGCGAAATAGCCGAGCTGCGGGCCCGCGTCGATGAACTCACCAAACTCCACGCCGGCACGGCCCCGATCAAGGAACCAACCGCCGCGGCTTTCGGTAGCGTCAAGGACGCAAAAAAACATCTCATCGAAAAGCATTTAGAACTCCACCCCGGTGACACCCGCTCGACGGCTGTTCTGGCGGTGGCAAAGAAAAACCCGGAATTATTCCAACAAAACTAAAGAGAAAAAAATGGGATCAACAACAAATCAAGCCAGCGGCCGCAGCTTCCAAGCAACTGCCGTGGCTATCTCCGCATATAGTCTAGTCACACTAGACTCAAGCGGCACCATCGCCGCATCTGGCGACAATGCCACCGAGCAAATTATAGGTGTGACAACAGAGGACGTGGCCGCATCAGCATGGGGCAACGTCCAATTATTGAACGCCGGCGGCACCATTCAAGTGCTGGCTGGAGGTGACACAATCGCCGTCGCAGACACGTGCTATGTGGACGGAACAGGCAAGATAGGCACGGATTCGTCAAATACTAAAATAGGTGTTGCCGTTCAGGCATCTTCCACCGATGGCGACGTCATCGAGTTAATACCTCACCAAACATTCTTAGCATAATAAAAAATCATGAGTGTATTTTCATCAGCATCAGCAAGTTTTAACCCGATAATTAATGAGGCCGTCAACGAGGTTGACCGTCAGGAATTTGTCGGCACACGCATTTTACCGGTCCAAGGGTCTGACTCTCAAACGGGTAAATATGTTTTAATCAAGTCAAACCAGTTTGACAATGACGTCAGCAAACCACGCGCACCCGGCAGCAACTTTGCCAGCGCATCGGGGGAATACGAGAGCGCAAGTTTTGAGTGCATCGAGTATGGCGTAGAGAATAGCCTAGATGATCTAGACATCGCAAACGCCCAGACCGACGCCCTGCTTGACATCGCCACAGTTGCCGCAAATCAACTTGCCGATGATCTAATGGTGGGCCACGAGCTACGGACTGCCACCGCATTGAGCGGCTCAGGATTCAACAGCACGGCCGCCACCGCGGCCATGAGTGCCGCGAGCACGGCAACGCCGATTCTGGACATAAATAACGCAGTTATGCGCATAAACGCCAACGGCATTTTTAAGGGAATTCATCTCATTATTGAGGCGAGTCTATATCAAGAAATGCTCCAGACCGATGACATGAGGAACCTCATAAATGGATCGGGAACAATGGCATGGGCAACCGATCAGGTGGCCAGAGTGCTCGGCGTTGATGATGTCGTGATCTGTAAAAGCCAATATAATACCGCGGTGAAAGGCCAAACGGCCAGCCGTTCTAAAGTATGGCCCACCACAAGCTACTACGTTGCCAGCCTTGCAAATGGACCGTTTAGCAATGGCGGCATTGGCCGAACTCTCGCCTACAACGCTAGAGGCGGCCAGTTCGTCAGTGAGACATATCGCACCGAGCAGCCACCGGCCAGCGTGGTGCGTGTCCGAAATTGCGTGGATGAGATTATCATCAACAGCAATGCCGGCGAGATTATTAGCGGTGCATAATTAGCCAAGGGGTGAAGGAACCGCCGCCCCCGGCCACGCGTAGCGCATCGTGGTCGGGGGGTTTTTTTAATTATGGCCAGTTACAGCACAGCCCAGCTTTCGGCAGACTTGGATTTTGCAAACCTAGATTGTCAAGTGACCTTGGTGACGGTGCTGCCCACCAGCTCGGTGGGGGTGGAATTCACCGCGTCCAAGCAGGAACTAACGCAGCGGTTTATGGTGGAAATGAACGGCCGCGAGGAAATGGTCGATCAAAAATTTTACATCAACCAAAACGGATTGAGCACGGTGCCGAGTAAAGGGTGGGTGCTTTCCACCGGGGGCCGAAGCTATAAGGTATGGGAAACAGACGTTGGCGCCGCCGGCGTGCTCCTCAAGCTCTCTTGCGTTTCACAATATCAATCGACGCCCTGACCCATGGCTGCCACCGACCTTAACGACCTTAACAATTTCGAATATCACTTTGAAACGGCGGCGGTGACGTTTCTCAATACTGACGTAGGCATTACCGTCACCCGCACGGTGGTCGAGGATACACTCAACACCCCGCGGATCGAGGTACAACTCATGATGGAGGGGTCAAACGAGCCAGTGGCGCCCCGCAACGGTGGGGCCTCAAGCTCTACGCTAGATTATCGCTCATTCGGCGCAACATTCATTGCAAAGCTGGTGACTGATAACGCGACCGGGGGCGCCCCCGATCATGCGACCTATTGCGCAAAAATGCGCACGGCATTGATGCACAGCGCGGACAATTGGGACGCCACAACGCTGGAATATTACGGCGTAAAATACCTCAAACCAGAGGCGGCCGATTACGAGGTAGACGGTGATATGAATATCACGCAGCTATCCTACACCATAATTTTTGAAATACGCGACGACGCTTGGCCGGCATAAGGTTGACACCGGGCCCATTTATAGAAGGCGGCAACGACCGTCACGGCACTAAACGCCGAGCAAACTCAGCTAAAGGAAAACGAAAAAATGGCCATTACACAAGACGGAACCCAAAGTTTTGGGATTCAAGACTCACCAGTTACAATTAACTCCATCACCTACGTGGTGGAATCAATGTCATTCACCTACGGCGCCAACCGCGTGGATTTGAACGACTCAAACGGCGAACCTCTGGGCACTGTATTGATCCCCAACCGCGTCGAGGGATCGGCAACTTTGCAATATTCCACAGACTCATCGGCGACCGCACCCAATCCGAGCATTGGACACGAGATTGTAACATCAACCACGAACGCCCGCAATAATAGCACTTACGTCATAACCGAGGTGGGCGACGCCCAGAGCCAAGGTGATTATGCGAAATGCAGCGTTTCATTTTACGAGAAAATTAACTAATGGCCCAAACGGCCGCCGAGGTTTGGGAGGAATTCAAACCGAAGCTGGCCGCGGCGCGGGAGCAAGACAGGGCAAACGTCGCCTTGTCTTTTCTTCCGATTATAATACCGCTGGGCCGGTTTGATATTGCACCCCTGACGATTGAAAGGCTGCTTTGGCTGGAGCAAGTCAAGAGCCCTTTCGTGACCGGGCGCCAGCCTGAACGCATGGACGTGCTGGCCTTTCTCTGGATAAACTCGCCCAAATTTCGGGTGGGCAATAAATACGGCAAACGCTTCTGCCTGAATCATTGCATGATCCGCTGGCGAAAGTACGCCGTCAAAATTGCTGAGTACATGGAGAGCATTGCCGAGCAACTGGGCGCCGATGATAACGGCGTGCTTGAATCGAACTGGCTGCCTCAAATGGTGGACGCATTCGCGTCTCAATATCATTGGACGGCCGCCGACATTCTTCAAATGCCCGTTGAGCGTGCTTCCCTGCTTTCGTCGGCCATGTCTGCCCGCGTTTCAGAAAAGACTAACCCGGATTTTTCACCCGAAGCTGACAAAACACGTCACGAAATGCTGAAAGCAATCACGGAGGCCAATAAGAATGGCGGGTAAAGTAGCAATTACAGCTCTAATCGGGGTTAACAGCTCGGCCATGGTTCGGGGCTTAAAAACTGCCGGGAAAAAAATGCGGGCGTGGGCAAAGGCGACCATGGCGCGAATGGCCGCCATTGCCAAAGCGGGTATGCTACTCGCCGGCGCCGCGTTCGCCATTTTCGCCGTCAAAGGGGTCAAGGCATTTGCCCAGCTAGAAAAAGGAATGGGAGAGGTTTTCACCTTATTGCCCGGAATTTCCGAAGCGGCCATGGCAGATATGGAATCACAGGTCTTGCAATTAGCGCAAAAAATGGGGGTGATTCCCGAGGAGATTGTGCCCGCTCTTTATTCGGCGTTATCGGCCGGCGTGCCGGCTGATAATGTTTTTCAGTTTTTAGAATCAGCGGTGAAAGCAAGCAAGGCTGGGGTGGTCGATCTAAATACTGCGGTGGATGCCCTTTCAACCGTGGTGAACACTTACGGCAGTGAAAATATTACCGCTGCCCGCGCTGCTGACATCATGTTTGAAGCGGTGAAGATGGGCAAAACCACTTTTGGGGAAATGGCCTCGACGATGTATAACGTCCTGCCGATTGCTAATGCCGCAAATGTATCGTTTGAGGATTTGTCCTCTGCCGTCGCCACGATGACATCGAAGGGCACCCCCACCGCCCAAGTGATGACGCAGCTCAAGGCAGCAATTCAATCCATCATTGCGCCATCCACGCGGAGCCAAAAGAAATTTGCCGAGCTGGGACTTGACGCGAGAGAGTTGGCCAAAGTTGTGGCAGGGCCGGGTGGACTTGTGAAAGCCATGAATATGATTGTCGAGGCCGCTAATGGCGACATGATTACCCTGCGCAAGTTGCTTGGCTCAGTGGAAGCAATCAGCGCGGTGCTCACTCTCACAGGCGACAAGGGCAAACAGTTTAATGCGGTTTTGGAAGGGATGTCCACGACCACCGGCCAAGCGACGACCGCCTTCAACATGATGGACAAAGGGCTTGCCCGATCTTGGGAAAAGATCACCGCCAACGCAAAAGTCGCAATGATAAAATTTGGCAAAGCCTTGGCGCCCCTTATTGAAAAAGTGACGCCGGCGATTCAAAAGGTGATTGCCGCCATTGGTTCAATTGATTGGGCTGGAATAATAAACGGGTTTGCGCGGGTGTGGGTAATTGGAATCAAACCGCTTTTTGATCAGTTGACAAAGGTGCTTTCAAGTCTCCCATGGGGCAATCTATTGACCACGCTTCTGCCGGTTGCAACTGTCATCGTGAAGACCATCCAGAATCTAATCAAGATCGCCATTGGTTTGGCCCCGGCCATCGTGCCGGGCATCGCCCTGCTGGGAAATTTGTTTATTATTATTTATAAAAACTTTTTCCTAATGGTGGCGCTAGTGGCAAAGCTGGCGCCTACCCTCGGCCAAATCTTCAAAAATGTTTGGGAAATTGCCCGCACCGCATTTCTGTTTTTCTTATGGCCGACACAGAAAAATTTTGAAGCGTTTATGACTTTTACGAAAACCAAGCTGAAGGAGATTTGGAAAAATTTCAAGGCATTGGGAAAAGATTTGAAAAGCGTCGCAATGACTGTTTTCAACGAAATTAAAAAAATCGTTGTGCCCATAATTATGGCAATGTTTGGGGAATTGATTAGGGCCGGCGCAAAGTGGCTGAAGCAATTCCCCGGCTTCACTGAAGCCGCGGAGGGACTCGCAGAAATGTGGGAGAGTGTCAAAACCTCATTGAAAGCAGCATGGGACATTCTGAGGCCAGCCTTTACGCTATTTATGGAGGAGATGCTCTCCGCCACCGACTCCGCCGCGCCATTAAAGGAAGCTCTGAGCGAATTGGCGGTCGCCCTAGTAAAACTATTTATTGAATTCATGAAACTTGGCGCCGCGCTTGGTACATTTCTCGGCACGCTCGCTGAATGCGCGGCCCTTATGTTTGGGCTTTCATTAAACGGTACAACCGCTGGAAAGGAACTGAGTGCCTTGGGATCGGTGGTCTTCTTTCTCCTGAAAGGGCTGACGGTTTTTGTCAACGTGCTTGCAATGATTTTCAACGGCTGGGCAAAAATTTTCGAGCAATTGAACAGACTAAAGCCGGTCCTCAAAGCCTTGGCAGTCATCATTGGTTTACTATACAAGGCATGGCAATTTGCGGTCGGCAAAATCTTTGATGGAGTGAAGGCGCTTTGGAACTTTTGGAAGGAAAAACTTGGATCACTAGCCGAGCTATTCGTGACGGCGTTTTATAAAATCACCAACACAGTCAAGGACTCGTGGGCGAAACTCAAAGAAGTATTTCAAGCCCTCAAGGATTTTGTATTTCACATTTTATTTGGCGGCACTATCACCAAGGATTTCAAAAAAGCATTTGATTACATTCGAGAGGTGGTCATGGAGGTGCTTGATAAAATCCAGAGCATTTTTGAAACCGTATTTGATGGGATCAAAATGGGCATTGACGGCGTGTCAAATGCGTTCAAGTCAATGGGGGATTTTGTTTCTAAAATCTTTGACAAAATTTTGAGCCTTGGCAGCAAACTCAAGGACTTGGTTGGCGGGTTAATGAAGGGGGTCGGCGGTGCGCTTGGCGGCATCTTCAACAAATTAACCGGCGGCGGTGGCGGCGGTGGCGGTAGTGGTAGCGCCGGCCGGCGCCCGCACAGTGGCGGTGGTGGCGGTATTACAGCGGGCGCCCTCAATACATCACTGAAACCGATCGTGGAAAAACTCACGTCAATGGATGGGTCATTGAAGTCAATTGACAGAACCCTTAAAGGCAAATTTGTAAACCAATAAAATCATGGCAAGAACATTCGACGCACCCAGCACTGATTTTCAAGATGCCGCAAAAATCGGCACTACCACTTTTCAGTATCCACAATTTGCTATCGGTGGATTCGGCCTTTATAAAATCGGCTACACGTTTGTTATCAACCGCGATGACTTCTACCTGACGGGATTGAATACAGTTGATCCGGACTATTCAGGAATGTTTTTGATCGAGGAAACGGTGCCAACCGACATCGGCGGCGGGCTTGTTCAGTGGCAAAGGTGGTATGGGACTGTTCCCGGTGATTATTCAACTTACAGTTATGAGGCGGTGACATTCCCCGGCTACTATGACAGCTACGATACTGATTCAAATTTTAGACCACCCTACACTCTGATTGTGCCGGTTGAGGTACGCCACGAATTTCTGAAAACTAATGACCCGGTTACAGATTTCGTGATGTACGCTTACGAACAAAAGGAACTATATATGAATGCGCGTGGTGAATATGTCGATTATGTCGATGATAACACCACGGTGCAACCTGTTGGCGGCTCACGAACATACACTGAATATACGGACATGGTGACGGCTGGCGATTTGATCTATGTACGCGAACCAATCGGCCGGAGGTGTTATGGCGTGGGCAACATTTGGGAGCGTGTTTCATACCGTACCCCAGCTTTGTAAATGAGCGAAATCATTACAGCAGACGGCAAGGGGTCGGTTTCAAATTCAGCCTATCAGTTTGGCGGCAATTTCAATAAAGGCAGTACGCCCACCTTGCTTGATTCCGCGGAAGCGAAGCGTGTTCGGGCATTCATTGAAAACATCGTTTTTCGGTCCACCTACAAAATCAATTCAGGTGGCCCACCCGCTAACAAATTCGCTTTAGATTTGGGGACTGACGGCCAAGCTCAGTGGTTGCTTGATTTACAAACGGCACTTGAATATGACACTGACCCAAAGCTGGGCGCTGACCTTGAGCTGGATTCATTTTCAATTCGGGCACGCAAAGAGCTGAGTTGGTATTATCAATTTGGCGATGAAGGGTTTGTGGTGATGCCGCAAAATGCCCCGGCTGACACGGCGGCAGGATTGACTTCAACGGTGAAGCTGGGCGGCTGGACCGGCGGCGGCGCGGTTTATGTCGGTTTCAAAGCGCCGGCTGCTAGCTCAATCACAACTATAATCTGGGAGCTACCCGGAGAGGACGGGACCGCTGACCAAATTCTGTCAACGGATGGGTCTGGGGTTTTATCTTGGGCTGACCGCGGCGTGGATGAGATTGATGTGTCGGGTGGAACCACGGGCATGGTTTTCACCGGCGGCCCGATTACAGACAGCGGCACCATTACGATGAGCGGGGTGCTAGAGGCGGACAATGGTGGCACCGGGCTGGATACGTATGACGAAGGGGATATTATTTATGCCGGCACCTCCACCACAATTTTGGAAAAGCTCAACATTGGCATAGGCGGTGAAGCGTTGCTTGTCGGTGCTGGAGGTGTACCGGAGTGGGGGGATAATGGCGTGCTGTCTGTAACCGTCACAGGCGGCACGGCAATCACCACAACGGGTGGCCCGATTACAAGCGCAAGCCCCGGCGGAATCACCGTCAATCTGGATGACACGGCGGTGACTCCGGGCACTTATGGGGATGATTCCAATGTGGCGCAAATCACAGTTGACCAGCAAGGCCGAATCACAGATGTGGTTGACGTAGCCATCGCAGGCGGTGGTGGTGGCGGCATGACTTCTTTTGATTTGGCTGGAGACGGTGGCTCACCTGAAACGGTGAGTGATGGGGACACAGTAACAATCGCCGGGGGCACGGGTCTTTCATCGGTTGCAAGCGCAACGACGACGGTCACTGTCAATCTGGATGACACGGCGGTGACTGCCGGGTCATATACCTCTGCTGACATAACAGTTGATGCGCAAGGCCGAATCACTGATGCCAGTGACGGCTCAGGCGGTGGTGGAGGCATGACGGGGTTTGATCTAGACGGTGACTCCGGGCCCACGCAATCAATCATAGACGCTGCCACGGTGACCATCGCCGGGGGGACCGGGCTTTCATCGGTTGCCAGTTCAACGGACACCGTGACGGTCAATCTGGATGACACGGCGGTGACTGCCGGGTCATATACCTCTGCTGACATAACAGTTGATGCGCAAGGCCGAATCACTGATGCCAGTGACGGCTCAGGCGGTGGTGGAGGCGCCCCGATTGATGCGCAGTATGTTTGCTTGTCAACAAATGGCACGCTGACTGATGAGCGGGTGCTGACCGCAGGCACCAACATCTCGATCACCGATGGTGGCGCCGGGAGCACCGTCACAATTGCCTCGACTGATCAATATCAAGGCACCGTCACCTCTATTGAGGTGGCGGGGGGAACCGCACTCACAGCCACCGGTGACACCACAATCACTAGCACCGGAACCGTCACCCTGAATTTAGATGACACAGCGGTGACTGCGGGCAGTTATACAAACACCGATCTGACAGTGGACGCGCAGGGCCGAATCACGGCGGCTGCTGACGGTTCATCTAGTGGTGGGATTGATAGCTTCACGCTTGCGGGGGATTCAGGCAGCAATCAAACGATTGAAGATGCTGACACCGTAACAATCGCAGGAGGCACCGGTCTTTCATCGGTTGGAGGTGCCACCGACACCGTGACGGTCAATCTGGATGACACGGCAGTCACCGCCGGGTCATATACAAACACCGATCTGACAGTGGACGCGCAGGGCCGAATCACTTCAGCAGCAGATGGAACAGAGGGCGCCCCGATTGGTGCCCAATATGTCACGATGGGTGCTGACGGCGATCTGACAAACGAACGGGTGCTGACCGCAGGCACTAACATTTCAATCACCGATGGTGGGGCTGGGAGTACCGTCACAATTGATTCGACTGATCAATATCAAGGCACCGTCACTTCCATCGAGGTGGCGGGGGGAACCGCACTCACAGCCACCGGTGACACCACAATCACAAGCAGCGGAACCGTCACCCTGAATTTAGATGACACGGCAGTCACAGCAGGGTCATACACCAACGCAGATATTACAGTTGATGCTCAAGGCCGAATCACTGATGCCAGTGACGGTTCGACTTCTTCGTATTCATGGGATGGTGATGGTGACGGTGGAACTCCATTCACGGTTACAGACGCAGACACGGTTGACTTCACCGGTGGCACCGGCTTGACAAGCACGGTCAGCGATTCACCCGGCACCGTCACATTCGATTTAGATGACACGGCAGTCACCGCCGGGTCATATACAAACGCAGATATTACAGTTGACGCCCAAGGCCGATTGACTTCAGCAGCAGATGGAACAGAGGGCGCACCAATCGGAGCCCAATATGTCACGATGGGTGCTGACGGCGATCTGACAAACGAACGGGTGCTGACCGCAGGCACTAACATTTCGATCACCGATGGAGGTGCGGGAAGCACGGTCACAATTGATTCGACTGACGAATATGAAGGCACGGTGACCAGCGTGGACACCGGAACCGGATTGACGGGTGGAGCCATTACCGACAGCGGCACAATATCGATGGCAGACACGGCAGTCACCCCCGGGTCATACACCAACGCAGATATTACAGTAGATGCTCAAGGTCGGTTGACTTCAGCAGCAGATGGATCATCTAGCGGCACGGTCACGAGCATCACAGCGGCGGCAGACTCAGGCTCAGGCACCGCAATCACATCTTCAGGCACATTCACTTTCAGCGGCGGCACTAATGTCACGACCAGCGTGAGTGGCACCACCGTCACGATCAATTCCACTGACGAATATGAAGGCACCGTAACATCGGTGGCCGTCGCCGGGGGCACGGGTTTAACTTCATCAGGTGGGCCGGTTACAAGCAGCGGCACAGTCACCCTGAATTTAGACGACACGGCGGTGACACCGGGCAGCTACACCTCTGCTGACATAACAGTTGATGCGCAAGGACGAATCACTTCAGCAGCAGATGGCAGTAGCTCATCTGGTGCCCCTGCTGATGCTGAGTATGTGGTACTAACCGCAAACGGTACGTTGACCGATGAAAGGGTGTTAACTGCTGGCACCAACATTTCGATCACCGATGGGGGTGCGGGAAGCACCGTCACGATTGATTCAACCGATGAATATGAAGGCACGGTTACCAGTGTGGACGTGGACGGTGGCTCAACCGGCCTAGCATTTGAAAACGGGCCGGTTACAAGCAGCGGCACAATTTCGGTGGCCGATTCATCGGTGCTCCTCGCTGACTACGGCGGCACTGGTTTGAGTGCTACCTCATACACCGAGGGGGACATCATATACTGCTCAGATGCAACCGGTGGCATTCCAACATTGGACGTTTTGGGAATTGGTTCAACCGATGATGTGTTGACCGTTGCAAGTGGCCTTCCATCGTGGGCAGCGGGTGGGGGTGGGGTGACAAAGATAATTGCAGGCACCAATGTAACTATCTCTTCAACGGGTGGGGATGGCACCGGTGACGTCACTATCAATTCGACCGATGAATATGAAGGCACGGTGACCAGCGTGGACACCGGAACCGGATTGACGGGTGGAGCAATTACCGACAGCGGCACAATATCGATGGCTGACACGGCGGTGACACCGGGCAGCTACACCTCTGCTGACATAACAGTTGATGCGCAAGGACGAATCACTTCAGCAGCAGATGGCAGTAGCTCATCTGGTGCCCCTGCTGACGCGCAATATGTAACTCTGGCAACTGATGGCACGCTAACCGATGAGCGGGTGTTAACTGCTGGCACCAACATTTCGATCACCGATGGGGGTGCGGGAAGCACCGTCACGATTGATTCAACCGATCAATATGACGGCACGGTCACAAGTGTAACTGCGGGCACCGGATTAACCGGCGGCACAATCACCGCCACGGGTACGATTGCGCTTGGCACTTCAGGGGTCACAGCGGGCACTTATGGCGATGATTCTAATGTGGCTCAGGTTACTGTTGATGATTATGGCCGCGTGACGTCTGCCAGCAATGTGGCAATTAGCAGTTCAGCCGGGGGCACGGTAACAAGTATCACCGCAGCGGCAGACGCGGGCAGCGGCACCGCAATCACATCTTCAGGCACTTTGACTTTCAGCGGCGGCACTAACGTCACGACCAGCGTGAGTGGCACCACCGTCACGATCAATTCAACCGATCAATATGAAGGCACCGTTACATCGGTGACCGTGGCCGGGGGCACGGGTTTAACTTCATCTGGTGGGCCGGTTACAAGCAGCGGCACAATCACTGTCAATCTGGATGACACGGCGGTGACTGCCGGGTCATATACCTCTGCTGACATAACAGTTGATGCGCAAGGCCGAATTACTGCGGCTGCTGATGGAAGTGGATCAGGCAGCGGCACGGTCACGAGCATCACAGCGGCGGCAGACTCAGGCAGCGGCACGGCTATCACCACGGCAGGCACTTTGACTTTCAGCGGCGGCACTAATGTCACGACCAGCGTGAGTGGCACCACCGTCACGATTAATTCAACCGATCAATATGACGGCACGGTCACAAGTGTAACTGCGGGCACCGGATTAACCGGCGGCACAATTACGGCCAGCGGCACAATTGCGCTTGGCACTTCAGGGGTCACAGCGGGCACTTATGGCGATGCGGATAATGTGGCTCAGGTTACTGTTGATGATTATGGCCGCGTGACGTCTGCCAGCAATGTGGCAATTAGCTCTGAAGCCGGGGGCACGGTCACTAGCGTTGCGGTGTCCGGTGGATCAACTGGCCTGACCACTACCGGGGGCCCCATTACATCCAGCGGGACAATCACTTTGGGCGGCACTTTGGCGGTGGGTTATGGCGGCACCGGCACCGGTTCATATACAAAGGGTGATATTCTTTCATCACCGTCAACCGATAGTTTAGGTCGCTTGGGGATTGGTTCAGCAAACCAAGTTCTGACGGTTCACGAGACAAACGGTGTGGCTGCGTGGGCCGATCCAGCCGCAGCCATTCAAGCTGAATATGTTGTCCTGTCAGCCCACGCTGATTTGGATGAAGAACGTGTCCTGACCGCAGGCACCAACATTTCGATCACCGATGGTGGCGCCGGGAGCACCGTCACGATTGATTCAACCGATGAATATGAAGGCACGGTTACATCAGTTCAAGTGGCTGGAGGTTCAACAGGATTAACATTCAGCGGTGGCCCGATAACAGCAGCGGGCACCATTACGATGGCCGGTGTCTTGAATGAAGTATATGGCGGCACCGGTCAATCCGCTTGGGCCGCGGGCGACATTCTTTACGGTTACGACACGAACAGTTGCCAAAGACTCGCCGCCGGTGACGATGACCAAGTGCTGACGATTTCATCCGGTTCACCCGTTTGGGCCGATGCCGGTGGTGGTGGTGGTGTAGATTCGATAATTGCGGGTGATAATATAACTATCTCATCAACGGGCGGTAGTGGCACCGGTGACGTAACAATTAACAGTGAGCTGGAGCTGGGCACTGACCTTTTCGACATCGAAGCTGATGACGGCACCATCGCGATACAAACCGGCACCACTACAACTTTTGAGTCAACCGATGCTTCAATCATCATTTCGACATCAGCCGGTGGCCTCGATTTTTCGGCTGATAAATCTGCCATTGTAAAATCAAATGACCCTGACCCTGATTCTTATGTCGCGGTTTACTGTACTGAATCACCAGAGGTTCGGTTTGATGATGTTCAAACAATTTATCCAAACGGCAAAAACATCACCGAGGCAGAGATGTGCTCTGAGTATCATCATTCCTGCGAGCCTGATTCGATTCAGGTTGTGGGCCATTCGTGCTCTGACCCGGCACTGGTAGGATTCAGAATTGAAGGGAATATGATTTTTGCGGAGGTGAATACAATTACCAAGGTGCCCGAAACAATTGTGATGCACCTAAGTGGGATTCGCAAAGGCCGCAAAGATGTGCGCCATGAACCGCGCACAAAAGCGCAAGCAGAGTTTAACAATGCTTTTTGGAATATCCCAAAAATGAAGATGCAAAAGGTTGACACCTAGGGTATTAGTAGAGAGATGGAACTAATAGAAATAATACAGGCCGGCATGGCTCTCGCGGTAGCGGTCTGCGGGTTTTTCATTAAACGAATTTTAACCATGCTGGACGATGGCCAAAGCCGAATGACACAAATCGAAATTGAACTTGCTCGAATGAAACAAAGCGAGATTGATTTGCATGACCGGCTCGACCGGATCGAGGAGAAATTAGATCAACTTTTATCAAAACGATGAGCACCGCACAGGCTTTATTTGTTGGGGGCGCTTGCGGGTTTTTTCTGGGGTCAATTCTTTGGATTTTGCTGACGGTTGGCCTCGGGCTTTTACAAAACGGCGTAGAGGAAGCGCTACGCGAAAAACTAGAAATTGATAATAAGGAGAAAAAAAATGGCTGAAGAAAATATGAAACCGGGAATCAAATCGACAGAGTTTTGGCTTTGCTCATTGTGTGGAGTTTTCTCCATCCTCTGGGGCGCCGGCGTGATTGACCTTGGCGCCGACGCGGCCGGCACGGCCAACAAGGCCGCGGCCCTGATTGCCGGGGCCTTGAGTGCCATGGGTTATGGCGTAAGCCGAGGTCTCGCGAAGATTAAAAAGTAGTGACCGCTTTTTTAAAGGCGCTGCTTTCGCTCCTTGCCGAATTGGTCAAGGAACGGGTGGCGCGAAAAGATACCGCGACCGATGCCGAGACCCCTGAAAAATTACGCGAGCGCTGGCGCCGTCATATTCGTGACGACCTTGACGATCTGCGCGACTAGCTGCGTTTCAAGCCCGGACGTCATTTTCGTTGATACCACTCAGGACGTCGTGAGATTGGCCGATGACGTAAAGGGGCACGTCTACTATAAAAAGGCCGGGAGGTGGGTACGTAGCGCCAACAAAGTGCACTTGCCGGCGGGGTGGTATGCCGGCGGCTTGCCGGCTGAAACGCCCTAGAGGCAAACCCCCTTTTCATGGGGGCCCGGTTTTCGATAAAAAAAGACCACCGACCGGGTAACGAACGACCGAAAACCCAGCCGGCAGCCAGAACGTCAACAGAATGACGAAAAAAAGTTTCGTCGTTTCACCCCTCAAAAACAAGCCTTTTATTTCACCCCTAAAAATAAAGCTCGCGAAACGAAGCGGCTTGGTATAGATTTCCACCATGACGAACGACAACAGCACGAACCAAACCGAGGCCATGAAGATCGACACCAACTACAGCATGAACATCGAACTTGATCGGCCTCGGAGACAACTAATCGCAATGGCTTGCCGCGAGGAACTTCGCCACCTCAACAAAAAAATCGCGGACGAAACAAACCAACAAGCCCGCGACGAAAAAGCCGGGGCCACTAAAGGCTACCGCAAAAGCGTTTTATCTCCATTGTGGGGGATACGGCACAATCTGAATTCCATAATCGCCACAATGGAAAAAGAATAAAACCAACTAACCCCCAACCAACAGAATTATGAAGAAAAACGGAAAAGAGCAGAACGTCGTTTCAACCACAATGGAGCAGAATTTAGCCGCTGCCAAAACGTGCGAAACATTTAACGAGGCCGCCGGCCTGTTTCGGGCGTTGCAACACGCCAACAACATGGGAACGCACGCCGGCCATTTCGACAAACTTTCTCAAGCCTTCGGAAAATGAATCGCTACACTGGAAACACTCGCACCCCCGCCCGCCCCACCTTGGAACAGATCAACCGCAAGGCGAAGCCCAGACCACAACGGTGCCCTGAGTGCGGCCATGAAGAAATCGGCCGCGGGAAGGTCTGGTGCCCTTGCAATCCGGGGGCCCCGTTTCTAATGAGAGCAATTCCACAAAAAAAAGTTTAGCGATTTGACCCCACAAAAACAGGGGTGAAATGGCCGATTTCGAAAAAGGTGAAAAATAAAGTTGGACAAACGAGGCGGCCTCGTATAATTTAACAACATGACGAACGACAACAGCAAGCAAGAAACCCGGAGCCAACTTTTCAAAGCCGGCACATACCTCAACCGCTTTTTTTCCGAGAAGAATATCAGCACCGAAATTTTTGAAAAGACCGACCGCGCCGGGAACCTCCACATCATCGACACCGAAATCGTGATCAGTCACATTTCCACGACGGCCGGCGCCGAGCGCAAGCAGGTCGAAAACATCATTCGCAAAATTGATTTTGCAAACGGCAATTTGAATCACTTTTTCGGCTACCTCGCGCAAGCGATCGCCGACCAACACTAAACGAACCGGCGCCCGAAAGGGCGCCACGAACAACAACAGAAACCCAAAGACATGGAAAAAGAATATACACTAAACGGGATCAAAATTGAATTGTTCCCATTCGACCAAACCTTCGCGCAATACACCGCCGACATAGCCAGCGACAAGCGCAAGTATTTTGAAAAGCCTACGACTGAAATTGTGCGCGGCACAAAAACAGGCGAGCGCATGAAATGGGACAGGCATGAGACACTGATGATCCCGCAAGAGGGGCTTGGTGATTATGCCTCATTGAGAGAAAAGGATTTCCCAGACGAAGCGCCAAAAACAAAAAAAGACTTCCAGCAACTTGCCGAAGAATATGCCCGCCAGTTTCTTGAAGAGATCACGTGGAATGCAGAAAGCCAAACAGTTGGGAATGCAGAAATCTATCTTGACGCCGCCGAGGTGAGTTACAATCTGGGCGCAACTTGGGAATCATGGTATTTCGACAACGAATATAAATGCCAAGAAGTAACTGACACTTGCCCCGGCGCTCATTGGCTTGGCGGATCATTCGCACGCCTTACGCTGGTTGATCCTGTTTTGATTGAAAAGGTTCACAAGGCCGCAGCAATCACCCAAGAGCGCGAGAGAGTTACGCAAATCGAATACAAGGCACGCCTAGAGGCAGAGCAAGCCGAAGAGGCAAAAGAGGCCGCAAAGGCCGAAGCAAAACAGGCAGCGCAAAAGGTCGAGGAATTACAAAGACAACTTGCCGCAGCAAAGGAAGTGAGCGCGAAACTAGAGGCAGAGATTTCCTAAAGCCAGCAAGGCGAGGGGCGCCCGAAAGGGCGCAACCCCTCTGACTGAAAAAAAGTTTGGCCATTTGGCCCCACAAAAACAGGGGTGAAATGGCCGATTTCGAAAAAGGTGAAAAATAAAGTTGGACAAACGAGGCGGCCTCGTATACTTTAACAACATGACGAACGACAGCAGCAACCAAATCAAACTTAACGGCACCACCTACAACGTCGAAGAAGTAATTACCACCGAGCAGCACCGCAAAGCGGGCCGCGTAAACCTAGTGAATCACCGCAACCATGTCGGCATCGTGGCGGACCTGATCTTGCGGCGCCCCAACGGAAAGAAACTTCATCTCGCTTACACATTCGCGAACGGGCAAACCCAGTATGTGCTCGGTCTCTAAACCCCAACCCCCCAACCAACAGAAATATGACAACTCTCACAAAATCAAACATCGTGCTGCGGGACCATATCACCCACGGCAGCGGCCAGCGCAAGACCGTTTGCGTTTCGACTTGCCTTTCCTTTTTCGGCGTACCGGCAAGCGCTTACAATTACACCTGTAAAGGTTTGCGGAAAAATGGCAAGTATGCCACCGACAACCGCCGCGGCTCAATTTTACGCCGGTTCGGTTTCGCGGTGCGTTCGCGCCTCTCCTCGGTTGGCGGATATAATACGACAGTCGGCAAGGTCCGCACGAAGCTCGCCAAGCTGGATGACCCGCAAGCGGCAAAATATATTGCAATCGTACACGGCGCCGGCTGGGCGCACGCCATCGTTTTAGACCGTGACGGCACCACCCTGATCGACACCGACAACCGCAAGAACGATCGCCGCCGGGTCGCCGAGATTCATGCAGTTTACAAAACCAACTAAACCCAAAAAAATAAAATGATCTACCGCGAATTATTGGCCGGCTACGGGGTGCACCTATTTGATGAAGATTGCCGCGCGTTCACACCTCGCGAGCTGGCAAGCGGGTGGGCGTGGTGGGCCGCCCAGCCATTCGCAAGCGAGGGCCTTATTTGCGAAAAAGCCACCGGCGACTTTTACCGCTTAACCAGCGCCACCGAAATGCGAGGCCGCCTAAAGTATCGAATTTATTCAATAGGGCCCGCCATCGATAAAAAAAGTTTGGAGAATTGACCCCACAAAAACAGAGCTATTATGGACCCCCTGAAAATAAAGTTGGACAAACGAGCCGGCCTCGTATATTTTAACAACATGACGAACGACAACAACACGAACCAAATCACCAGACTGAGCGCGGCTCAGGTTTTTGCCGCCGCCAAGGTTACGGCCGCCACGCCCCAACGCACAAGCAACGACGTGCTGGCACTCAATAATATGCCACTCAATGAACAGAAGGCGTATCGTGACGTTCTTCGCGGAAGTCTCAAGCACTGCATTATCTGCCCCCATGATCGCGCAATTGATGAGCGCCACCTCGCGATTCTGGACGCACTACTAGGCTAAACCACCGGCGCCCGAAAGGGCGCCACGAACAACAACAGAAACCCAAAGACATGACGAACGACAACAACAGCAACCAAACGAAAGCACTCCTCAAGAAGCTCGAAAACTGCGCAAACCTTCTTTCCGATAATTCCAAATTCAAAAAGGGCATGACGGCCTTTCGAGTTTCGGTCTGGGGAGAGAATTATGAGACGCAAAAAGTGACTGTTAGCATTCGCAAAATTCTGATTGAGTCTTTCGGGAAAATTCAAGGAACCGCGACCTGTGAAGAAAACGGAAATTTTATCGGAGTTAACTTGAGCCCCAAACTCACAATCCTTGCTCACACTATCGAGGATGCTAGGAAGATGGCAAAGGAAGTCGGCTTGAATGAGTCAAGGCGCAGTATCGCCGGCGGCCTCCGCTGTTCCAAAAGCTGGATGGAAAATTACGCCAGCTTGGCCAAGCCCCCAGTGGTCGCAAGGGCAAAAGCAAAACTTGCTTTTTTAGAAACCGCAAAACCTTCTTTCGATATTATCGAGAATTAAAACAACAGAATTATGACAACACGAATCGAATACAGGGAAACCCCGGCCGGCCTCGAAGTGGTCGAGGTGAACGGCGCGGCGGAATATGTCACCGACCGGCTACCGGCCCGCAAGGGCAACGCGCTTTTGCGCCGCATCGGCGAGCTGTTCGAACTGGGCGGCGCCACCTACGAGGTGACACGCGTCACACCATGCTCGGCGTGGGCCCGGACCACGACCCAACGCACCACGACGCTGTTTGACGTTAAGACCGACACCAAGCGCCAAGTGATTTTTAGAGGATCAAACACAATACAAGTCGCCCCCTATTGCGAGGCGGCTGAAGAATAAACCAACCATAACCCAGAAAAAAAACGAACGTGAAACAGAAAACAAAAACCGAGTTGATCGAAGAAAACAAAAACCTGAGCCACCTAGTTTTGGCGGCCCTAACCGTGGGCGCAACTTTGACCTATGACAAAGAGTCGAAAACATACGGCGCTGCATATATTTACGACTCACAATATGCCGACATCTACGAAACCCACGAAGCGATCCGCGCCGGTATCAATATCGACGACAACGGCTCACTGACCGAAGCGCTTTACGAGCTTACGGAAGATTGCAACCTTGCCCGACAATGCGCGGCTGACAAAATAATGATGGAGGAAAGCGCCCAAACCGAAAAACACCACAACGGCGCCAAGATCGACAAAACCGAGGTGACATATTTGGCGGACCTCCGCAACGACTACAAAAAGAAAGCAGCGGTCAGCAAAATGGTTGGCCAAATCGTGGACGCCGCCAGCGTCGCCGTTAACCGCTAAACAATTCGAACCATAACCCAGAAAAAAAACGAACGTGAAACAGAAAACAAAACTCCACATTGACCAAGGGGGCGCCAAGTGACCGGCGCCGAAACCATCAACGGCAAGGCGATCAAAGGCCAACCCGTTTGCGGCGTGGTCGCCGTGGCCCACGTCACCGGCCGCGATCCTGAAAAGGTTTTCAAGGGTTTCAAAAAAACTCTGAAGATGGCCGACAAGTGGCGCGGCGGAACCTACACGTGGCAAGTCAAAAAGATGCTGGACCAATACCGCTACAAATACGAGGTGATCACCGAGGGCCGGGGCACCTTGGCGAACTGGGTTGAGTGGTACGCCATGCCCGGCGTGAGTTACATCGTGCAAACCGGCTACCATTGGCAAGCCGTTCGTGATGGGATCGTGACCGACCAAAGCGGCAGCCACCCCATTGCAGACTACTGGGGGCGCCGTAAGCACTTCAAAAAGGCAATCAAAATTCTGACGAACCGGGGCACGAGAAAAAAAGTTTCGTCGATTGACCCCACAAAAACAGGGGTTTAATTCCACCCCTAAAAATAAAGTTGGACAAACGAGGCGGCTTGGTATACTTTTACACCATGACGAACGACAGCACCAAGAAAAAAGCCACCAAGAAAAGCCGCCAGACAGTGCCCTGCGGGCATTGCGGCGAGATCAAAATCGTTCCCCGGTGGAATGAGGGATTTGAAAAAATGCTCGTTGGATTCAGTGGCCAAGATGCCCTTTGGGCAATGGGCCGCGAGGATCGCTGTAAGTGCTGCGGTAAAACTTTTCGGACAATTTTGAGAAACCTCTAAACCAAAACCAAACCCCAACCCCTTAAAATTATGAACGACAACAACACGAACCAACAAATTCTAAAAGGTTCGAAGATGTACGGCCGCAAACTGAGTGAAAAATTCACCGCGCAAATCGGTGTGAGCGGGAACGACTACTTCACCGGCGCCGGCGTGCTTAAGTATGCCGAGCGCGTTACCTCAAGCCACATCGGCGGCGTGACAACTTCGGGCGGAAATTGGGCCTACCTACCCTGCAACGGCCGCACCATTTACACCTACGCGAGCAACGACCCCCGCGAGCAAGCAGCATTTCGCCGCGCCGTTTCCAAACTCACCGGCGTTGATTCTGTTCCTTTTCTCTAAACCCCAACCCCTTAAAATTATGAACGACAACACAATCTTTTTATTCAAGAACATCAGCAAGCCCGTCAAGACTTGGGGCGAGTTTCGCGGCCGGTCAATCGTGGCCGACGTTTTGGCTTACAGGCTGGGTTGCCTTTCCGATTGCGGCGATGACGACTTTTACGAAATAAAACTGGCTAAAGGCGGCGAGGTTCTACAAGTCACCCCGGACGATTACGCCAGCGCAAAGCCAGCCACCAAATACGATTTGCACCGCGCCGGCATTAAAAAACTTTCCTAAACCCCAACCCCTTAAAAAAACACGACGACCATGATTAAAGGCATACGACTTAAATTATTCAAGACGCGGGAAGCTGAAATCGCTTTTACCGCGTTCAATGATGGGTGGAATAAATTCCCCCACAATTCGCCGACCCTCCCGGTGCAATACCGCGAGCCCGGCGCCGACCATTCTGAAGCATGGGCGAGCGCATGGCAACGCGGCCGCGAGGAGAATGAAGCGGCCTGTAAAATTTATTATGAAAACCAACAAAACTAAAGTGCCGGCCGAGGTGTCGGCCTACATGGCAAAGATCGGCGCCAAGGGGGGCAAGGCCAACCCGGCCGGGACCGCCAAGCGACGCAAACAGGCCAAGGCCGCAATCAACGCACGCTGGGCCAAGTGGCGAGCCGCGCAGAAAAACAAAAAAACCGAGGGGGCGGAAACGAAATGAAAACCAAAAAAAGATTACAAGCAACGCAAGCGCGTTGGACATTCTCACCAACCAAAATCGCAAAGGCATTTACGTTTGCCATGGGTGAAAATGTCGCGGCTTTCTTATGGCTAAACGAAAACTTTGCTGCGATTAACTTTGATGGCCACGATGGCAACCGTAATGGGTGGAAACGACTAGCAGAAGTCCGAACCCCAAAGCCCGAAACTGGTTGCGGGGTTACTGACGAAATGCTGCTTTCTGCCACCATGTTTTCGAGCGGGATTGACCTCCCCTTGCCGGTCTTGAAAAATGCCGTCATGAATGAATCACCCCTAAAGGTGGTGGGGAGTTTTAGCCCTGACGGCAAGATTATGGATGTAACTTTTATTCATTACAGACGGGCGGACCTAGAGCAGCATCAAGGCCAATCAAGTTGGACGGTGGAGGCAACGAAATGAGCGCCCGCGGTTACTTAACTTTTTACTTAACTTTGCCGACGCTCTTTGTGATTACTTGTGATGCGTCCTCACAACAAAACCCCCGAAAAGTGAACACAAGTAAACACCGAGAGCGCTGCCCTGCTAATTTGGGAGCAGGATGTCGCACGCTTGCCGGGCTTGGCGGTGATCGTTTTCGGCTCGGTATAACAGCGCCAAACCGCAAAGCGCCGAATTCAGCGGCGCCGGTGCTTAACTTTTTACTTAACTTTGCCGCCCGAATTGTGGGCAAGTCGGTGGATTTCGTGGCCGCAACTTTTAACCGTCAGCCCGTGGGCCCGTGGTACGCTCGGCCTTAACCAACCAAGAAAGAACAAAAAACAGATGGCAAAAAAACACCATATCAAACTCGGTGCAAAGGCAATCAAGTTAACCCCATCAGGCAAGTGGGAACTGCGCAAAAAAATAAACGGGCGTTACTTGTGCCAAGTGCTCGACGTGATCACCGACGAATGTATAAAGGCAAGCAGAATTCCCGAAGCGGTGATGGACGAAGCCCAGCGCATCATCGGGCTGGCCTTGGCCGGCGATGAAAAGGCGCTTGCCGAAACCAAAAAACGCAAGGAGCGGGTGGCGACCATTGGCGACATCATCGAACGATATGAAACCCACGACCGCACCCAAAATTTGAAGGAATCGACTCGGCGCCAAAACGTCACCGAATTCACGCGGGTCATTGCATTGGCTCTGAATATCAAAACGACAATGAACGAGGGCCAAACCCGCGTTGATCCAAAGAACAGGCGCCGCGCAGAATTCAAGGCCATTAAGGTTGCCGGCTCGGCCGAGGCGGCCCAACGGCGCAAGGACGCCGTGGCGAATCTGTCGGCCAACGTGCTGACAAAGGAACTCGTGGCCGACTACGTGAGATTGCGCAAAGCTGAAGGGCCGAAGATTTACGGCTTTGAAGATCGGCCCGCCCACCTGAAAGCCAAAAATGGAAAGCTGAACACGCTGGACATGGAGCGCGTCAAGCGCTCAATAGCTTCGGAGCTTCGCCGGGCCCGCGCCCTATTCGCAGAAAAAAGCCGGCTGACTAAAAACCTGATTTGCCCGGTGTCTGGAATCTACACTGATATGCGGTTGCCCGATTCGCTGCGGGAATTCACCCACGCTTTCACATTCATCGCGCCAGAGCCGCACCCGTACAAGCTCCCCAACCGGCGCACCATGGACAAGCTCTGGGGCGGCCTTGAAAAACTGAAAGCCGAAAAGCCTGAAGTGTGGAAAGGTTTCATGATCGCCGTTGACACGGGCTTGCGGCTTGACGAATTGCGCTTTCTAATGTGGAGCCAAATCAGCGAGATGCCGTCAATGGTTCAGATCATGGTGGAATCAAACGGCACGAACAAGGGCACCAAAAGCGGCCGGTCAAGGCCCGTCAAATTGAGCGCGGAACTTTACCGGCAGTTATGCGAAATGGAAACGAGCCCCACCTACGTCATCGGCGGCGGCCATGAATTCAGGGCGCACCACCTTGGCCATGCGGTCGCCAACTACATGAGGGCGCACGGCTGGACCCGGCGCCAATGCTGCCACGAAATGCGCAAATGGTTTGGCGCTCAAATCGCAGACAAAACCGGGGACTTGGTGAAGGTGATGCACGTGCTTGGCCACGCCGATTACGGCACCACCAAGGGAACCTATGAGGCCATGGTGTCATATCCAGAATATGAGGACATCACCGCAAGCCTGTTGGGCAAACCGGAAACGGTCAAGGCGACGCGGGCCGCGTAATAAGCAAAACGGCCTCTGTTTTTTTGAGAGGTCAAAAGCCTCTGTTTTTTCTTTTTTTGGAAGCAAAACGGCCTCTGTTTTTTTGAGCACTGATTTGCCTCTGTTTTTTCTTTTTTTGGAAGCAAAACGGCCTCCGTTTTTTTGAGGGGTCAAAACCCTCTGTTTTTTTGTTTTTTGGAAGCAAAACGGCCTCCGTTTTTTTGGACACTGATTTGCCTCTGTTTTTTCTTTTTTTCGAAGCAAAATGACCTCCGTTTTTTTGGACACTGATTTGCCTCCGTTTTTTTGTTTTTCAGAAGCAAAATGACCTCTGTTTTTTTGGACACTGATTTGCCTCTGTTTTTTTGTTTTTTGGAAGCAAAACGGCCTCCGTTTTTTCGGGCACTGATTTGCTTCTGTTTTTTCTTTTTTCAGAAGCAAAATGCCGGCCTTTTTTTCGAGGGGTCAAAAGCCTCTGTTTTTTCTTTTTTTGGAAGCAAACCGGTGGCCTTTTTTTCGAGGGGGTTTTTGCCTCTGAAAATGCTTTATTTTGAGGCAAACACATTTGCAATTTTACCCCCTGAAACCCCCCAAAACCCCCCAAAACCCCCCAAAAACAGGGGTTTTCCGGTGTTTTGGGCATTTTTTGGACTAAATCCGCCGGCCTTTTTTTTGAGGGGCCAAAAGCCTCTGTTTTTTTGTTTTTTCGAAGCAAAACGCCGGCCTTTTTTTCGGGCACTGATTTGCCTCTGTTTTTTTGTTTTTTCGAAGCAAACCGGTGGCCTTTTTTTCGAGGGGGTTTTTGCCTCTGTTTTTTTGTTTTTTGGAAGCAAAATGACCTCCGTTTTTTTGAGAGGCCAAAAGCCTCTGTTTTTTTGTTTTTTCGAAGCAAAACGACCTCTGTTTTTTCGAGGGGCCAAAAGCCTCTGTTTTTTTGTTTTTTCGAAGCAAAACGACCTCTGTTTTTTCGAGGGGCCAAAAGCCTCTGTTTTTTTGTTTTTTCGAAGCAAAACGACCTCTGTTTTTTCGAGGGGCCAAAAGCCTCTGTTTTTTTGTTTTTTGGAAGCAAAACGGCCTCCGTTTTTTTGAGAGGTCAAAAGCCTCTGTTTTTTTGTTTTTTCGAAGCAAAACGACCTCTGTTTTTTCGAGAGGTCAAAACCCTCTGTTTTTTCTTTTTTTGGAAGCAAACCGGTGGCCTTTTTTTTGAGAGGTCAAAAGCCTCTGTTTTTTCTTTTTTTCAGAAGCGGGCGGGCCGTGACAATTCTGGGGGGGGGTTATTGGGGATAACCCGGTGTAAACCGTGTCAATTGCATAGGGGCAAAAACCTCTCGCCCAGATTCGCAACCCGTCATAATATCCAAACCGCCAAAAGAATGGACCCCGAAAAAAATACTGATGCAAACATCATTGACCACCTCGCCGCCAAGGTCGAGTCGGCGCAAGTCGTCAAGCGCACGACGGCCGCTAAAATCCTCGACTGTCACCCGTCTTTCGTCAGCAGACTTTGTGCCGATGGCAAACTGCAAACGATCAAGCTCGGCCCGCATTGCTCACGCATTACCCTCGAAAGCATTAACGAGTTTTTATCCAGTGCAAAGAATTGAACAAGATATGGATTGCTGTATATTGTGCGCTGATCGGCCGGCGCCCGCGAGCTACGTTTGCGAGCCGTGTTTGACTTCCATCCTGAGCGAACAACGCATGAACCTCATGAAAACCACCAAAGACTTGAAAAGAAGCAAAACCCAAACCCGAAACACAAAACCAAAAAAATAAATGGATACTGGAAAAAAAGACAGCGCCTTGGCCGTGATGGCCGAACGCATGAACCTTGAGCCGGCGAAGCTCCACGCGACCCTGAAAAATACAGTTTTCAAGGGGGCCAATGATGAAGAAATGATGACGCTGGTCGTGGTGGCCAACGAGCACAAACTCAACCCGCTACAGAAAGAAATCTATGCATTCCCGGCCAAAGCCGGGGGCATTGTGCCCGTCATCTCAATTGACGGCTGGATCAAGATAATGAACCAGCACCCCAAAATGAACGGCGTGAGCTTTGCCTATCAGGTTGACGATAACAAAAACCCGTTTTCTTGTGCGTGCACAATTTGGGTGAAGGGGCGGGAGAATCCCGTGGTCATTACGGAATTTTATGATGAATGCAAACGCAATTCAGAACCATGGCGGCAATACCCTTTTCGAATGTTAAGGCACAAGGCACTCAGCCAATGCGTGCGCGTGGCCTTTGGCTTTGCCGGTTATGCTGATGATACGTTTGAGTCAGAAACCATTGAAGAAGATGACGCCACGCCCGCGCCTGTCATGGGTGAAATCGAGCCCGGCAAAAAGCTGGAGCTGTTCGGTGATGACGCACCTCCCGGCGCCGAGATGGAAAATAAAGAAAGCGAACCAGTGGCCGCAAATGATTAAAAGACCTTGCGCAAGGGGGTTGTCGTGACCCCGGCGCCGGCGGGAGTCTCATCAACGTATACCCCCCGCCGGCGCTAATTAATTAAAAAAACGATGAAAGAAGAAACAACATTGATTGATCCGAGAGCCGGCAACGTATCGGCAAGCGGCGTGCCGAAAGTGGCCCTATGCCCCGGCAGCCATGACGCCGAAAAAGGAAAGCCCCGGCAGACCAATCCATTGGCCGAGGCCGGCACCCGAATCCATGCCGCGCTTGAAGTCGGCAATATTGACGCCCTTGACGATGATGAAGAAATCAAGCTGGCCGTGAAGGCCGCAGAATTACGAGATGAATTGATAAATGATTTTTACCACATGGCGCCCACACTGGCCGGGGTCGAGATAAACCACCAGCGTGAGAAACGCTTGCGCGGCCTTGGGGGCACGGTCAGCGGTCAATTTGATGGTCTGGTGGTGGATGGGAAGCGGGCCTTGATTTACGATTTCAAGTTTGGCTACCTCGATCCGATCGACGCCACCCACAATTTGCAAATGCGGTGCCTTGCCGTACTGGTGGCCGAGAATTACGAAAGCGTGAACGAAATCACGGCGGCCATAATTCAGCCACGAATTCGGCCAGAGTTGAGCGTGGTCAGATACCATGCCGCCGACCTGACCGCCGCCCGCGCCGAGCTGGAAAAAATTCTCAATGGGGCCTACACCCCCGGCGCCCCCCGGCGCCCCGGTCCGAAACAATGCCTGTATTGCAAAGCAAAAGCCGATTGCCCTGAAGCGGCAGCCCTCACCGAGTCACTGACCGAGGTTGATGCCGCGGTGATCCCGCTGGAGCGGTTGCCTGAATTGCTGGACACGTGCGCCACCGCCGAGAAAATTATCAAGGCCATTCGATCCAAGGCCAAGGAAGTCATGGCAGCCGACCCGGACGCGGTGCCCGGCTTTATGCTCCGGGCCGGCGCCAAGGTTTCAGAGATTGCGAACCCTCAAAAACTATTCAACAGGATGAACGAACGGCACAGCATTTTGCCGCATGAATTTGTTCAAATCTGCGATGTGCCGAAAGGAAAGCTGAAAGATTTACTCAAGACCGCGAGCGGGCTCAAGGGCAAAGCATTGGAAACCGAACTCGAAAGCCTATTGCACGGCGTTGTCAAGAAATCACAGAAAGCCGCCAGCATTGCAAAAGCAAAATGACCTACGTGGTGAAAGATTGGGCCACCCTATTTGAAAACGCATCGAGCCGCAAGCTCAAGGTGTTGGGCTGGGTGCCAATCCCGAACAGTCATGATTCGGTTGCCTATGCCACATTGATGCAACACAAGGGCGGCCCCGAAATTTTCGCGGCGTGGATTCTGATGGTGCAACTGGCCAGCCGGTGCGCGATCCGCGGCACGTTAGCCTCTAGCGACGGGCGCCCCTATGGGCCCGCGGAAATGGCAGTCAAGACACGGGCACCAGAGCGAATTTTCAAGGCAGCATTGCCGCACCTTTGCAAAGCGGGCTGGCTCATGGCCAAGCCGGCGCCGGGAGAATCTGCCGACACGTTGGGAGAATCTGCCGACACGTTGGCGGACGTTGGGAGATTAGCGGCGGCGAATAGAATAGAAGGGAATGGAATAGAAAAGAAAACAAACACCGCGTCGCGGTGGTGTGTGATTTATGAATCATACCCTCGCAAGGTAGGACGCAAGGACGCCGAGAAACCAATCAGGGCCGCCATTGATGCCAAGGGCTTTGAAGAATTACACGAGGCGGTCAAGGCATTTGCAAAGGCTACCGCCAAAGTTGAAAAAAGATTTATCCCCCACCCCGGCACATGGTTCAGGCAGGGGCGCTATGATGATGACCCCGCCGAGTGGGGAGTCAACGCAGATGGCCGGCTTCAAATGCCGCAAGGCAACAACAGCACCGAGACAATTATCAAAGACCTACAAAGGCAGACAGCAAATCTATGAAAAACAAATGCGACGCCAACGGTGATGATTTAGGCCAAACAATCGTGCCGGGGAGCTACGAGGTAGAATTTAGACTAGATAACACAGAGGTGAGTGTTTGGAAAACCGTTTTATTTCCGCACGCTGATGGCTCGCCCAAATCGCCAGACGAATTGCACGATGAGGCAACCGCCGAGCACGAGCAAATGATTATCAAGAATTAAATGACGCACCAAACCGACATTTGCAAAAGCGCCGGCGGCCATGTTTGGGAAACGCTCCCAGACGGCTCACGAATTTGCTTTGAATGTGACGACCGCCAACAAACCGACATTTGCAAAAACAGGCACCGAGGAAACGCCGAAAGCGTGGCCGCCTTTCAAACCCTATTACCCAGCCTATCGCATAGGCGGCGCCACGTGCTCGCATTGATCCAGAAAGCGGGCCTGACGGGCTTAACGGTCCACGAGGCAGCCGAACTACTAGGCACGACACCAAACGCCGTTAGCGGGCGATTTACGGAGCTAAAAAAAGAGGGCCTGATTTTCAAACACGGCAAGCGGCCAACCCCAAGCGGCAATTCGGCCGGCGTTTATGTAACCACTGAATTCTCATGGCCACAAACCTGACATTTTACAAACTCAAGGACACCACCGCCGCCAGTTGCGAGCATTGCGGCTTGTGCCACGACCGCACCGAGCAAATCGAGGGCCTTGGGGACTTCACGGCCCGATTCTTTTGCGACGAATGCGTACAAGCCGAGGATAGAATCGAGGCGGTCAATGCATTGATTCGCAAAACAGTGCGAGAGATTGAAACCATACCACCCACCAAAACCGAAGCGCTGGCACAATGCCGCGAGCTTTTGGCGAGGCAAAAACTCAAGCGCCAAGCAGTCATTGACACGGCGCGAAATGTTTTGAACGGACGCAAACAAGGAGAAAAAACCCGGCCAAGGATGCCATATAAGGAATAAAAAAATAGTGACTGAAGAAAATAAACCTCCCACCACCACTGAAGTCGTGGAAGAAATGAAAGACGAGCATGGGCTTTTGTTCACCATGCTAACCAAGCTCATAGGCTGGGCCCTGTTCCTCGCCTTTATTGCTTTCATTATAGGCACGGCGATATTTGTATCGCTGGCATTATATCGCGGCATAGTGTGGGCGTGGCCGGGAGGCGCCCCGGCATGATACCCCGCACCCGGCCAGCCATTGATTTAGCATGGAGGGACTACAAAGAGGCGCACGATAAACTCGCAAAAATGCGGCTTGATCTATCCACCACCAAGGAGGAACGTGCCGAGCAAATGGAGAAAAACGAAAGGCTCCTCCAAGCATGGATTGAATTGACCGCCAATTTCAAGGGCACTTTAGACTAGGCCACGGCTGGCATGAATGAGCCGCCACCACCCCCTGAGAGTGAACACTTTGATTGGGGCGCAATCGAGCCGCAGGCCGAGTGCCCTGACAAGGTAGCCGCCGAGGTGTTTGCCAGCACGCTGGCTTGGCTGATAACCTTTTGCTTGTCAGACCACCGCCATGCCAAGGCCCCTAAGACGCTCCACGGCCACGCCAACCTTCGCACAGGTTACCGCCGCTTCATTGCCTTATGCTACGTTTATCGCCCTGATCTGCTAGACGGCCGCACAATAAGGGCTTTAGCTGATGAGCTGCGCGTGAGCCAGCAGGAGGTCAATAAGTACGTTACAGACATCAGTATCGAGTTTAAACAGCGCGGCACAACTCAGCGCAATCACGCCACACGATCAATCTATCGCGCTGCCCAGCTCAGGGCGACCGCAAAGCTGAACACAAAACGAAAACGCAACCGACCAAAGCAATGAGCAAACAACCCTTTGACAGCGCCAGCACCTCCTTTTCAAGCCGTGATCTTCATCGCGCTCAAAAATGTTGGGGAGCTGTCAGCCGGCACCGGCCTCAAACCGGTGACCGGTTTCAATGGCTTAACACCCACCGCCATGACGATTGACCCCACAAAAACAGGGGCAAACCCCCCCCCTCTCGGGATAGGTTCTTTTTTAATTAAATTTGGCCTAGGAAACCGGGCGCGG
>Ga0209756_1000540_pt1 | contig 37135 bp, 38 predicted proteins | sample ETNvirenome_6_85_FD_184071 | JGI IMG/M metagenome (GOLD analysis project Ga0209756, IMG submission 184071) | Marine viral communities from the Pacific Ocean - ETNP_6_85 (SPAdes) (version 3) | ecosystem: Environmental > Aquatic > Marine > Oceanic | place: Pacific Ocean | collected 2013-06-19 | reverse complement strand
CCCGGCGTTCTATGGGAGTTCAGCCGTTATTCCTGGGACAGTTATAGTAGTGCCAGGATATCGGAAAAGAGTGAACTACTTAACAGGGTCCGAAAAAAAGACGACCATTATATGGACGTCATTAAATATGAATCTATAAAGCTTAAACCTATTGTCGATAGTCCTTTGCAAGAGACAACCACTGAATATGTAGAGAGTTATCCCGGTATGGGATATTAATGCTATTTCATATGGTTTTTTCGCTAAAAAAGCCTAAAAGTAGATAGTTTTAATGAAAAACCATTGTTTGTATCGAGTTTTTATGATATGTTAAAAAGAGGCGCTATGTCTCAGGATTTGATAGGAGGCAACCAAATGGCAACAGAAAAAGGGTATGGGGAAGAATGGGCTAAGAGGGTTTATGATGAGAATACTGCGGTAGATCATTTTCTGGCGTTGAAGTCAAATTATGAAAACCAAAGGCAGCCATGGGAATCTAAGTGGAAGCAGGCATTAGCAGCCTACCACTTGACTGATGATTTAGAGCAGGTGTATACGGGGAAGGCTAATGTTAAAGTGCCAATCATGAAGTGGAAAGTGAACGGTGTCGTCGCTCGAATTAATCGCATCCTTTTCAATATAGACCCTATAGGCAGATTAGATGATAAGAAATTAAAGCCAGTCGACAATACCATCGTCGATCTTTGGAACAAGTACATCTTTGAATCTCAATTAGAGGCCATAGAGTTTAAGCAAGCGTTTAAGCAGTTTAATAAATCAAAAACAATCGAAGGTACCGCAGTTGCAGAGATCACACAGGAATATGAAGAGAAGAAGTTTACTTTTTTTGAGGACGAGGAGCCGGAAAAGGTTGTTGTTAAAGATAACACTTACTTTCGTAACCTTCTACTTACTGAGTTCTATAGCGATGTCAATTTTCAAGATATTAATAAAAGTCAGGCCTGTATAAAGACTTCATCGGTTTCTATGGAATTCCTTTACGAAAACCGAACTAGAACGATACAGGAAGAAGTTGAGGACGAGTATGGAAACATTGAGATTGTTAATAAGGAGGTCGGTTTTTATAAGAATTTAAATTTATTAGCCTCAGATGGAGGAGGTTCTAATATCACAGAGGAGCAAGAGACTTACATAGAGTTTCTTGGGTTAAACAAAGGGGCTACAAAGAGCTTCAAGGACTCGTTAAAGAAAACAAAAAAGACTGGGTTTGTCCAGATTGATGAGTGCTACGGTCTTTACGATTTAGGTAACGGTCTAGAAGAGGTTAAAGCGACTATCGCCAATGGTAGAATTTGTATTGAGTTGATTCCGACCCCTTTTAAACATAAGAGGTATGTAAGGCCTTTTATTGTTGGTCGTTCTGAGCCTATCGCCAATTGTTTGTATGGTACATCGTTCGTGATTTCAGGTAGGCAGTTATTAATGGAGTTGAATGCGTGTAGAGCTCAGGCACTTGACGCAAAGACCCGTGCAATTAGCCATATGTATACAGTTGATGAAACTAAGAATGTTAGGTGGGATGGTCAGTGGAGGCCTGGCGGGATTGTTTATAGTCAGGGCGGTAACGCAATACAGCCTCTTATAAATCCTAACCTATCAAATGTATCTATAAACGATAGTGAGTTCATCATGAGGGACTTAGATCAGTTATCGAGCTTAAGTCCGGTTCAAGAAGGGACTACGGACAGTCGGTTAATTCCCAAGACTGCCAGGGCAACACTTTCGATCATATCCCAGAACGATATGCCGCTTAACGATCTGATCGACAACTCAATCGAAGGCGAGTTAAAGCCATTCCTTGAGATGCTTTATGAGCGGAACTTAGTGTATAAAGATGTCTCTGACTTGCTAGAGGTCTGGGATGTAAAGAACCTTGAGAAGGCTGGTTTAGGTGAAGACACCCATATGAAAGAATTCATGTTCGATTTCGATATAAAAATACTAGGAAATCTAGAGTTATCTAATGAGGTGGCCCACCAACAAGGATGGAACCAATTTATTAACTGGGCCATGAAGGTTCCTCCGGTTGCAAAGCACTTGGACTGGCAGGCTGTAGCTCAAAAACAGTTAGCGGCTTTCGGCGTTAAGGATGTGGCAGAGGGTATCTGGATTGACGACCAAGTAATGATGGAGGTTGACCAAGAACAAGCTCAAGCAGAGCAACAGCAAGTGCAGCAGGTTGAACAACAGCGCCAAAATCTACGTCAAGAGGGTCGCCAAGATGCTGAGTTCGGAACGGCTCTGAGGACCGAGGCCAAGATAGTTGAGATGCAGAGTGAGGCTATGATTGAGCGAGCCACGGGACAGAAAGTACAATAAAAAAGGGGATATATGGATAAAAAAGATTATATTCTGATAAAAGATATTAACAAAGCTCTAGACGAGCTTAAAAGTTACAAGGATTCAGAACTGGATCGAGCAGTGAGTGATGATAATCTTGACGATCATAAGATACGCAGGATTTGTAGTCAGCGCGTAATGATTGAGCGGATAAGGCTCACATTAAATAGAGACACATAAAAAAAGATACATAAAAAAGGAGAGAATAGATGGAAGAAGTTGTTGTTATTAACCCACCAAGAGTAATCCCTGATGAATTATCTACGGAAAAGGCGCCTGTATACAAGAAGCCTGTAGCTAAAAAACGAGCTACAAAATCGACAAAGAAGAGAGCTTCTTATAAATTCGACGTTAAGAAATATATGGTCACAGAAACGTACCCAGAAACCATTCCAGTTAGGCAAATAAATGCTAGGGGTCAGATGGTGGTTGAGAATACGCCTACTAGTCGATTCTTGGAGCGAGAAATACTATCAGATGATTTCATAAAAGAAGTCTCAGGCGGTACTAGGAATAATAAAAAGGCGTTACACCATGCAAAGTGTGCTTTTAGAGCTCTAGAGTTCTTCGATGTATCTTTGGAGCATCTAACCAAATCTTATGAAACTCTTTCAGGGAAGCGTATAGATGGATATTGGGCGACAGATCTAATAGATAGATTCGGCTTTTCAGACGGGGAGCAAATGAGTAGAGACATGTTGAGACGAAAGTATAACAAATCGTCTCGTAGCGTAGATGTGGCGCAAGAGAAGCTCTATGATATAATAAATACGGTGGATGTATCAAAAGCTTATGTTGGACTTATAAAAGACATCAAGGACGAGTTTGTTCGCGATTTACGTGACAAGGCCGTCTATGGTGAGTCGGAATAAAGGGGTCCTTCATGAGCGATAAAAATATAGCAACTATGGATTTAGATGAGATGTCCTTGGACGATTTGGACAGTTTATTATCAGAGTCGGAGGGTAAACCTAAGCCTAAACCTGAGACTGATATAAAAGCTGAACCCAACACAGAGGTCGATAAGGAAGTTGATTCGGTCGATAGTTCCACTGTAGAAGAAGACTCTAAACCAGAAACCGAAGAAGAGGAACCTAAGGGTAAACCTGAAGAAGAAGATAAGGTTGATGAAGAGGATTCTGTCGAGCCTCAGTATAGGGGTAAGAGCAAAGATGACATTCTTGAGATGCAACGTAACGCTAATCGTAAAATCTCTCAGCAAAACAACGAAATCTATCATTTAAAGAAGCGAATGGAAGAGATATCTAAAAGCCAAGAAAAAAGGGTTGAAGAAAAAGTTAAGGACCCTTTGGATGAGATAAGAGAACGTTATGCTGAAGAAGATTTGAACGCGATAGAAACACTTGTTAATCGAGCGATGTCAAAGAAAGATGCTGCTATACAGGAAAAGAGGCTCAAAGAAAAGGAAGCCATCATGAAAGAGCACGATGATCTCTGGGAAAATTTTAAGCTATTCAATCCAGCCCTACATGAGAAAGTTGGGCCAGAGGCAATACGCCTCATGAAGGCGGACGAATCTTCTACATATCAACGTAAAGGATGGCTGAGGGAGTTCATCGCTGAAAGTTCAAAAAAGGGAGCCGCTGAGGTCAAACCCGTTCAAAAGTCTGTTGTAAAAAAGCGGACACCCACAATAAGTGGTGGCGGCGGTGCAGGAAGCTCTGGGAAAATCAATAAGAGTGTAGAGGATATGTCTCCGGATGAATTTCTACAACATTCTCTTTCTAAGGGTATTAAAATTTGAACTAAGGAGTAAAAAAAAATGGCGGACCAACAATCAGATCATGCAGCGATAACCGCTGTGGTGGGGACATTTTATAGCAAGAAGATTCTACAAGACTTTGAGGCATCTACAGTTTTCTATGAGGCCGCGCCCGTAAAAGAACCAATCCCAGTTGCTGGTGGAAAGACAATCAATTTTGACCGCTATAAAAAAGTTGATGCTTTATATAAAGACGATACAGACGAATTTACAGCGCAGCAGCTATTTTTGAGCGCCCAGAGCGTCACAGCCACCCTCCATGAGAGGGACGGGTATATACAGCTATCACGATATACTGTGTTGACTGCACGTGGCCGAGCGTTAGACAGAGCCGCAGAGAAGATTAAATTTGCAGCCGCTAAAACATTAGACAAGCTTTGCAGAAACGATATCGGGGTTGCCATTGCAGATAAGGCCGTTTATTCCGCTAACATGTTTGATAATATGAACATAGATGGCGGAACGTTGAATCACTCTGGTATAACTGTTAGGTTCTGGACACACAGAAGCGACGGCTTTCCAATGTATCACAACAAGACTCGTGTAGGTCAGTCTGCGCTTGTAACTTCTCTTGCCGCAAGTGGAATGACTGTGAAAACTATCCAGCATGGCGTTAGAGTATTAGCAGGTAACGACGTACCGCCATTATCAGACGGTAATTTCCGCTTGATATGTCACCCTGATGTTGCATACCAAGTAACTACATCCGCCGGGTTCAAGGGATGGACATCGCCCACATCTAGCGAAGCAATGAAAACTAGCCCGATACGACGTGATATCGTTGCAGGTGCAAGTATTCAGACTTCTACATTGGGATTGAAATTCCCAATTAGTGGTGATACATTGTCTACCTCTTCAGGTAACGTGTATGGTAGCTTACTGTTCGGTGATGAGGCTTACGGATGTTCAGAGGTTTCAGGTGAGGGCGGAGCCAAGGGATTCCAGTTCTTCCTTAAACAGTCTGGGCCTACAACGGTTAGTGACCCGACCAATAAGAAGAAACAAGCCGCTTTCAGTATTACGGCAGTAGCAAAAGTGCTTAACAAATCTGCTGGTATCTGGATCTGGACGACAGGGACATAAATAGCTTTTTTGGTTGTTAAATATCGCCAAAAATGCTATATTGATTGTCACCAGGGAAACTAAAAAGGTCTAGCCGGGTCTGATTAGTTTCCCTGGTACTCTTGAGGTAAGGCGCTTACTTTCCCCTACGTGTCCTTACCTCAATTGGAATAGGCTTGAGAAAAAAAGAGGCGGTATATGAAAAAGACAAAAATAGTTAGGATAACCAAAGAAGAGAGAGATGAATTAACTAAACAGTGGAACCTTCAGAAAGACCCCGATATCACATTAGAAGAGTTGCTAGAAAGCAACGATAATCAAACCTTAAATATATTAAGGCAGATCAAAAATGTTGTTGAATGGGATGATATTGAAGATATGGTTAATTATGTTGGCCTTATAAAGAAGAGTTCTGAGGCTAAGGAGTATTTAGAGTTAGATAATGACGATTACAAGCTCGTTATGGATGTGTTTAGTAGGGCGGCCAAGTCAAAAAAGATTGCTGGATTTGGGATGGAGAAATTGATTCAGGTCTATGAGCAATTCAAAGGGGCAAAATGAAGTTTAATATAGTTATCCCTTTTTATAAAAATTACGATACGATTGAAGCGCTATTACTTTCGATAGCAGACCAAGACCATAAAGACTATGATGTCACCGTTGTCATAGACGGGCACGATAAAAAAGCAGAAGAGTTACTTATGTCCTTTACTAATGAGTATTCATTTACTCTTGAGCTAATAAAGGAGAATTCGGGTGCATCGGCGGCAAGGAATCTAGGCGCATCTATTTCAAGAGATTCAGACGAGAGCAACGAGTCCATATTATTCTTTATAGATGCAGATTGTAAGTTGATGCCTGGTATATTGCATGAATTTAATACTAGGTTCGAATTAGATTCATCAATAGATTTCTGTTATGGGAATTATAGGTTTGAAATAGATAAGCCGGCATTTATTAGTCAGGAATTTGACCCTTTTCTATTAGAGACGATGAACTATATCCCAACAATGAGCCCTATTAAGAGGAAGGCTTTTGAATCTGTAGGCGGATTTGATAACCGTAAATATTTTCAAGATTGGGGCTTGTTTTATAAGTTAGCAAAAAAGGGATATAAGGGTAGTTACCTTGGTGATAAATATTTTGTTTGTTCGACAAAGAGCCCGACAGAGGAAAGTATTTCAGGATCACAGGGGTTAACGTTATCAATAAAGTGTGCTGAATTTAGAAAGTATTATGGGATAGAGGATAAGAACATGGTTACCTCGACTTGGGGAGCGCCTTTACAGGCAATACAGAGGGCAAAAATGCTTGGTACGGACTACGTTGGGATGGGAAATGGTAGTAGTAGAATGATGTTCCCTTCAAACTATAATTTTCCAGGATGGAAGCACACGTATATGGTTGGGTGTTATAATGAATCTATAGATGCTTTGTCCAATCATATGACAAGTATTGTGGGTAGACCTATATATCATTTCATTGGCTCTGACGTTTTCACGATGTATAACAACCACTCTATTTCGCTATTAAAGCATATGAAGAAGATGTTCGATGTCCAAGACGCGATACTATTAACCAATAGTTCTCGATGTAAAGCAGAGATGAAGGAATGCGGGCTTGATACCGAGCTCGTGTTTACCCCTATCTATCAAATAGAGAAATATATAGGGAGTGCTTTACCAAAGACATTCACCGTCGGGGTTTATATTTCTGATTCAAATAAGGCCCATAAGTTAGACGGCGCTGGTGGTTTAAGTAATATACCCTTAATCATGGAGGTTGCGAAAGCTTTACCTCACATTAATTTTAAATTCTTTGGTATCGATAAGATGTACGATGAAAAAGATAACATAGAGTTCTGTGGACGAATACCAGAAGACAAGATGGTTAGCTTCATAAATGAATGTAGTATGGTTGTCAGGGCAACGGTTCATGATGGTTTCCCTCAGCTCCCTATTCAGTTCATGTTATGTGGTCGTCAGGCGTTAGTTAGTTGCCCAGACGAAGAAATGAAGTTCGCTGATAAGTTAAGTTTTGAAGATGTGGAGAAATGGGAGGACAATAAATCAGAACTCATTACAAAGATATGCGAGTGTAAAGCTAAAGAACATAGTGACTTGAGTGAGAAGGCACATGAGTATTATTCAGAATTAATGTCTGTCGATGTCTTTAAGGAAAAAATAGAGGGTCTAATTAAATGATGAAGATAAGTTATGTATTGCCAGTTTTTAATAGTCAAAACACAATAAACCAGTGCTTAAAATCAATTCTCTCTCAAGAGATATCGCCTTATGAAATAATAGTTATTAACGATGCGTCAACAGATTTCACAAGAGATATTTTAACGCATCACGAGGAAGCGTTATCTAAGAGCAATGGATTTACAACCTATAATAAAGATGGAAAGACAAGGTCACAGAGATGCATTATAGATAACTTTGCCCGTAAAGGTGCCGCATATTGTCGAAATATCGGGAACCTCATGGCTACAGGGGAAATCATAGCGGTCTGTGATGCAGATATATATGATTCAAAGCGAAGTAGTGCTATAAGTGAGTTCTTTGAAAAGAACCCAGATAAAAGTATTTTTTATTCAGGACTAGACTTGAAGGATGCTGATAAGCCTTGGGAGCGTGATTATATGGGTGCGTTCGAATGGGATTTTAATTCTAAGTGCCCTATCTCTCATCCAACTATTGCTTATCGAAAGTCGGTTGCAAATGAAATTAAGTATCATGAAGACTCAATCGAGACAGACTTGTACGAATTTTTTCTTTTAGATGCCCATAAAAAAGGGTACTTGTTTGGAGGCTGCCAAGACCCGTTAATGGAGAAAATAGAGGGTAACACTAACCGAAATAAGGAGGAAGCAAAGAAACTTAAGCAGAAAAAGTATGAAGACTATGGAATTAAGGTAGCTTTATGATAAATAAAGATTCTAAGGTCCTTGTCATAGGGGGGCACGGGTTCATTGGTTCATGGTTATGCAAAAGGTTGTTGAAGATGGGTGTTACGGACCTTGATATCTATGATATTGGTGAGCCTACGGGAAACCCTTCTGAAGAAGTTATAAGGAAGAGAAAGGAGGGATTACCGGAGTCGTTACCCTTGGAATGGCTAGGCGGTTTTGAAAGAGGCGTATGGCGTGGTGGTTATAGTCATAATAGTTATAATTATGTTTTTCATTTAGGTTCATATGCGGGGATTAGGGGTAATAGAGATCCTCTTGATTATATTAAAAACAACGTAAATGAGTTAAAGAAGCATCTTAGGAATATACGTGCAGATAATCATGAAAATTACATGAGTTATATATATGTTAGCTCTTCCTCTGTTCTAGGAGATGTTGAAACCCCTTATTCATTATCCAAAAAAATGGCCGAACAAAGTATTTTAGACTTTCACGAAGAACAAGATAGGTTCCCAGAGTATCTCTCTTGGCTAAGAGGTGCCCATATTAGTATAGTAAGGCCCTTTACAGTTTATGGGGAGCTTGGAAGGCCAGATATGTTTATAAGTAAATTGATATCTGGTAAAAAAATAATGGTTAATGGAAATCCCGCTAATATAAGAAGAAGGTTTACTTATGTTGAGGACTTGATAGATATACTTATATCGACGGCCGATAGGGGTTATGCCTCCATTGTAAATGCATTAGGAAAGCATGAGTATAGCCTTGAGTATTTACTAAAGTTGTTTGGAAATGAGTACGAAGTTATAGACGAGGACCCCAGAGATTTTAAAGAGCAAGATTTGAATAGTAGTGGTGAAAATGTATTTTGCCAGACAAAGATAGAGGATGTTTTAGATAAGTTAAGAGGGGATGAGACATGAGGTTCAAAAGTAAAGACGAGGCCCAGGCTTCGCATATAGATAATTATAGGTCAGACGGTGTTCTAAAGCAGTATGGGAACCCGTACCAGAGTCATTATAATAGGATTCGTTATTTTGTTGACCAGGTGCCAGAGTCATCGAAGGTATTAGATGTGGGTTGTAACGGCGGTTCTTTAGGTGTCCATTTATTAAGTAAAGATTGTCACGTTAATGGTATTGATTTAGTCGATACTTTAGTAGAGAAAGCAAAGAGGAGAGGTATATATGCGGAGCAGGGCGAGGCGGAGGATTTATCTAGGTATAAGTCTGATTTTTTTGATGTTGTTATGTGTGGGGAAGTCCTTGAACACCTTTATGACCCGTTTCCAGCGGTTAAGGAAGCGTATAGGGTGTTAAAACCCGGCGGAAAGTATATCATCACTGTCCCTCATCCATCTTCTTTTATGTGTGAGGAGAAGCTTGGTGATTACCATCACCAGAACTTTACATTAGAGATACTTAATACGTTAATCTATAGCTGTTTCAAGAAGGACAAGGCAACTATTGTCGAGATACCTTATATCGATCATTTTTGTATTAGTGAGGGCATCAAACCTATAGGCCTTGACTCAGAGAATAATCATATATTTCCGCCCCAATGGGTTGGTATTACAGCGGTAAAGGAAAAAGAATGATAAAAATATTATATGTGAACACACTAAATCTTGGTGTGGCCTATTGGCGAATCGAGAATTATGCGGAACAAATGGTCAGGATGAAGGCTTCGGCTACTGTTAATGTTGAATACTTTGAGGATATCTTGCCTCTTCATGTATCGTGGCCAAGTATGTGCGTGGGTTATGGCGAAATAAGCGATAAAATTCAAAGAAAGTTAAGGAGTGCGTTCAAATTCTTTGATATTATCATTTTTCAGCGATTTCATAGCTTGGCGGCTATTGCTCTTATAGAAGAGTTTAAACGAGAGTTCCCAAAAGTAAAAACGGTCGCTGAGATCGATGACAGTTTAGGGGAGGTCAGTCCTAGCTCTCCTTATACTTGGACTGACCAACATAGATGGAGTGCAGAGCATTTGTATCGTTCGGATGCTGTTATATGTAGCACAGAGTATTTAGCTAAATCTATTCGCCCAGTTTTAACGTCGGGTACGCCTCTTCATGTCGGTGAAAAGCCTCTTCATATTGCACCTAACTGTATCAATAGAGGTACATGGAAAGTGGATAAGAAGAAACTTAGCCACGACGGTATTAGAATTGGTTATGTGGGCGGGGGTGCGCATGACGATGATTTAAGAATTTCTTATAGGGCACTTCTCCCGCTCTTAGATAACAATATTCATGTTAAATTTATTATTAGGTATGGTGGATACCGCCCTTCTTTTCTAAAGAAGCACCCTCAAATTGATTTTAAATCTGTTAACTGGAACATGACGGAATATCCTCAGCAATTATATGATATGGACCTCGATTTAGCCTTAGCGCCGTTATGCGATAGTGAATTCAACAGATGCAAAAGCAATTTGAAGTGGATCGAGTGGAGTAGTCTTGATGTTCCTTTGCTTGCAAGTGATGTTGAGCCTTACAGAAAAACAAAAGGCGGTATTTGGTTGGTCGATAATTCGATCAAGAGTTGGAGGAATGCTTTCACTGAATTTATATCTGACAACGATTTGGGGATAGGAGGCGGCCTAAAATCTCATTTAGAGACTAAAAGCCAGCCTAATAAATCGAAGATGAAGTTAAGTAAACAGTGTATAACATACTATAGTCTTCATACTGAGACCCGAAAACTTTTGTATTTTCTTAAAAGTCTGTTATAATAGTATGGACGTATCTATATTTATATATAAGAGCCTAACTTAAAACCTTTTTAGGAGAGCCAGCTTGTTTGTAGCTGGCTTTTTGTATTTTATAAGTGAGAAAAAATGGCAATAGACATTTATGATGAACCCAAACAAAAAATATTCAGTGCTTATGACACGTCTTTTGTTAGTGGTGATTCTCCGGTAACTTTAGATGTCGTTGGAACATTGTTAAGGAACGGAATAGATGGGTATATAGACAATTACGGGGCAGGGGACTTGTATTATCAAATTAGCTTTGATGGAACAAATTATGGAAGTGCAATCTATTTACCGACGACGGACACAGATTCGTTGCGGGGATTGAGTATTGCAAAGCTAAAAATAACGCACGTAGCAGACACAAAATATAGGGTTAGAATTGTATAATAAGGAGGGTAAGTAAAAATGGGTAGTGAGTTATCTACAATTAGAAGTTTATTAGAAAATCAAATAGACTCTGGGGAGACATCAGCCTCTAGCGACCCTTCTTCGGCAATATTAAATACTTATATTAACCAAGGTATCAGAAAAATTGTCCGGAAGGATAGGCCTCATGAATTATATTCAGCAACTGTTAGTGCAGTTAATATTAATGCTGGTTCAAATACTGTTTCTATTCCTTCTGGCATTTTTGTTCCTGAGCTGGTTTATTATCAGTATTCTTCAGGCAGTATTTTTGAGTTAAGGCAAAAACCTCTGAAGAGAATGATAGAATTAGAATCTTCTAATAATTTCTTCGATACATCTAATACAGGTAACCCTAGTTATTATGATGTTAGAGGAACCTCTTTAATCTTTAATAAGTATTTTGATAGGACAGCAACAGGAGCGATAAAGATTTATGGTATCGGTCCACCATCAACACTTTCAGACGATGATGATGCAACTGAATTGCCCGTTGATTATGACCTATTAATTGTATATGAGGCAGCTGTTCTTTTTTATCAAAAGGATGATGACTTACAGAACCAACAAAAATTCGAGGCGCTTGCATTTAGAGAGAGAGCCGATTTACGAACGTTTTTAAGGACAAATACAACGGATGTGGTGGAATTAGACCCTCATATTTTTGGTGGTAGCTATGGATCACCAAAATCTGATGCGGGCGTGTTTTTTGGGAGCTAGATTATGAGTAGTTTTGCCTCTGTAACAATCGATAAATTCATTGGTATGAATACTAGCAGAGATGAGCTTTCTTTAATTCCTGGCCAACTATCTAAAAATAACAATTACCTTTATATGGCTAGTGGTGGGTTACGTGAACGGGGCGGTGGGGCAAGGCTGGGCAGCGCTCCAAGCGCTGGAAATCAAATATACTCCTTATCTAATTATAGAAATTCGTCCGGATCAGAGTTCTTGATTTGTAACCAAGGTACAGACGCCTATTATTATAATAGTGGCTGGCAAGCCCTATCATTAACATTGACTAGTAATAAGAAGATTCGATGGGCACAGGCTGGTAAAGGGGCTAGCACTGCTCTCTATGGTGTAAATGCCAATCAAGGGGTGATAAAAATAAGCGGGACAACCCCTAGCGCGGCCTTGGTATCGAATAGCCCCACTTCTTGTTTTCAGATAGTTAAGCATAAGAATAGACTTTTTGCGATTGATAAAACAACTATATACTTCACTGAAGTTTTAGATTTCGATACCTGGAACACAGCGAATAATACAATTGATATTGCCCCAGGAGTTGATGGGGATGTTACCGGAATAGAGATATGGGGCGATGCGCTTTTCATTGCGAAAGAGTACGGTTGGTATGTAATCCCAAACGCAGCGGACCCGGTCCCTAAAATCAATTGGGCTGTTCTTAGAGCAGATGCAGCAACGGGCAGTGGTAGCACAGACAGTATCCGCAGGACTATGGACGGTATCTATTTTCTTAGTAGTGATAATTTTGTAAGAAAACTATCCCCGGCAATTAGTTTTAGCTCTGGTGAGTATACCTTAGGTGGGAGCGGAACCCCTATTGTGAGTGTCCCTATCGAAAATGATTTAGAGGAGCTTTTAGAAGACTCTAAGAAATTGAATGCACAAGCGATTGTACATAACGATTTGTATATTTTGAGTTTTCAGACAGTAAATAACGCCTCTACTTATAATGATATTACTTATTTTGCGGACACTGCAAAGCACGTCCAATTCGAGGGCGTCGCAACCCTACAACCGTATTGGGGTAGGTTTAGTGGATTTGATTATGATTTTTTCACACAGCAATTATCTAGCGGAAAAGTAAAGCTTTATGGCGCTAAGGGTTCAAGTACGGCAGGTGAGGTACATGAGACTTTAAATGACTCTATCCATAATGATAATAGCGCCGCAATAAGGAGCAAGGCAATTTTAGGCTGGTTTCCTGTTGGCGGTGAGAGTTTGTATAAGAAGATGAAGCAAGTTTATTTTGTAGGTGAGACAGAAAACTGGGCAGTAAATATTATATTAAAGGCTTATAAATTTGGTCAAATAATTCCGAGTGAGGGTGAAGGCAACTCCTATACCTATCAAAGCACTACGGCCGCACAGGCATTAGTCGGAACGGCTGTTGTTGGGACCGCTGTATTGAGTTCGATTTCTGTTGGGTCTTCGAAATTTCGGACTAGCTTAAAAGGTCATATGCTACGTGCTGAAATGGAGAATCTAAACGCAGATGAGTTTACCCGGATCGATAAAATGATAGTTTATTATCGACCAATAAAGAATAAATAAGGAGGCCTGACATGCCAATTGACGAATTAGAACAAGAATATGCAACAGTGGAAGCACCAACATTGCCCACCTCACAGCAAGATGTTGCTACGCAAGCCTTTGAATCAGCTGTAAGCCCGTTACGAGCGGGTTATCAAGATAGATTGAAAGGCACAACTGAGTCTTTAGCACAAAAGGGTATAGCATTTGGCGGGGTCGGTGGTGAGGGTTTGCGTGATGTATTTAAAGAACAACAACGTGTAGAGGGTCAGATTGCAAGTTCGCTAGGTGCCCAACTCGGTAAAAGTGCTATGGACCAGGCTTTTGCAGCTTCAGAGGCAGCAAAACAGAGAACATTACAAAAAGAGTTACAGAGCGCCGGTTTTGAATTCCAAGAAAAAGAGGCGGGGCTAGGTAGAGAGCTTACACGTGAACAGGCGGGGCTAGGTAGAGAGCTTACACGTGAACAGGCAGGTCTTGAGAGAGAACTAAGGCGCGAGCTTCCACAAAAAGGATTTGAAGAAGCGCAAAGACAACGTGAATTCGTTGGTGAGCAGGCCGAACAAGAGAGAGGTTTGCGTAGAGAAATAGCAGAGTTAGGCACCCAGGAGACACAAAGGCAACGTGAGTTCCAGGCCGAACAAGCCGTTTTAGGACGTGATTTCACGTCAGAAGAAGCAGAAAGGCAACGTCAATTTGGCTTGAGCACTCAAGAGGCTGGCCAAGCTTTTCAGGCAGAGCAAGCGGCTCTAGGTAGAACCTTCTCACGAGAAGAGAGCGAGTTACAACGAGAGTTTGGACTTTCTACCCAAGAGGCAGGCCAAATATTCCAAGCACAAGAAAATGAATTAGGTAGAACATTCTCACGAGAAGAGAATGAATTACAACGAGAATTTGGTCTTAATACTCAAGAAGCCGCCCAGAAATTCGAAGCCGAACAAGCGTTACTAGGTCGAACATTAACCATAAACGAAAGCGCTTTACAAAGAGATATGCAAAAATGGTTACAAGAATCTGATATTAAATTTAGAGAAGAGGCCCAAGAAAGGGAGCTCTCATCAAGGGAAAGAAGTGATCGGGACTCCCGAAGAGAACGAAGATACGCAACGACTCTAGAATTAGCATTGTCGGGCAATGTATCTCCTGAGGATGCGCAGAGAGAATTGGAGTACTACCTTGGCCCAGACGCAGAATTGACCACGAACGATGAGCGTGATTTACAAAATATTGCAGCTTCAGCTGGATTGAGCGTTGATGACTATACAAAAATCCGTAACGCTATTGGTACTGAGCAGGGCAAATTCATCTTTGGCTCTCATTGGGAAGACGAGTTAGGCAACATTGTAGACCCAGGTACTGAGGGCGCCAGTGAAGTCGAAAATATTTCGATGCTTATAGACGACCCTGTTAAGTCTAGAAGAATGAGCCAGGCCTTAGTTGAGGCCAGTTTAAAGGCCCAGAAAGACCTTTCTGACGAACAGATTAAGCAGCAAAAAGCGTTGATTGCCCAGCAAGGAAGAGAAGAGCGAAAAACACAAAAAGAGGGGGATTTGGGCGGAAATATATTTCGATGGGCGACAGGTCAAAAATGAGAGGAGGGATAAAAAATGAGTAATGGATTACAATCACTTTTAGGCAGGAGTTTAACGCAGTCTTTAGGGTTGGGCGATATCCTTAGTAAGAGGGAGTCTGAAACCCAGAGGCTAGGTGAGTTACGCGAGCTTCAAGGTCAGGCCGAACTAGAGAGGGCAAGGGGCGCTGGCCAAGCTAGCCTTGTCTCTGAGATGGGTAAACAGCGTCGTCAAACGATAAGAGAAGTAGATATGCCACGAGACAAGATGAACCTTTTGCTTTCATTGGGCGGGGCAGCCGTTGGCGGAATTGGGCTTGGCATGGGTTTGTCTGGGGCAAAACTGGGGGCCCAAATTGGTTCTTCTTTGTCTGGCTCTCGTGCTCCTGGCCAAATGGTTGTAGGTGGGCTCGGCGCTGTTCAGGAACTTGGTGCCGAAGCAGCGGCACAAGAGATGGCAGGTCTTGAGAAGAGAAAGCTAATTGCTGAAACAGGGAAACTTCAAGCGGAGACTTTAAAGACTGCTAAAGAGGCAATGGGATCGCTTTCCAATAAAGAGCTAGCATCCGCAAAGTTAAGTTTGCAAATGAAAGGATTCACGGTCGCAACTAAAGAAGACCTTGACAGTATACCAACAGAAGGATTCGTAACAATCGGTGAGGGGAAAGATGCGATTACTATGTTAAAACCGGTTACTGGCATGAAAGATTTTGCTGTAAAGGCTTCAATTCTAAAAAATGCTAAAAAAGGTGCTGAAAGTCTACTATCTCAACTGGATAAAGACGAAGGTTTTTCTAAAACGCTTATGGGGGCCGCTACCCCGGGTGCTCAAGTTTTAAAACAGCATCAAGCGGCGAGATCGGATTTAGATTTAATCACAGAGGGGTTAGGGCGCGCTTTGTCAGGGGCGGCGGTTCCGGCAAGCGAGATAAGAGCTTTTAAGGCTCTATTTGCAATTTTAACGACCGACACACCAGCTCAACAGAGAAAAAAGTTAAATAGGTCTGTTCAGATTATAAAAGATACATTAAATCTAGCGAAATACGGGGGCACTATGGATGAGGAAAAGAGGGCAGCCTTTTTAAAAAGGCATTTCTCGGAAGAGGAAGAAAAGAGCTATGAGGGTCATTTAAAAAGTGCCCAGGCTGAAGGTGATCAGACTAGCCAACTCTCACCATTCATCACAGGATCGTTCCCAGCGAAACGTGTTGACCCCGGTATAAACCGGTTGACCCCCGGTCGATATAAATTGGATCAGAATTCTGGCACGCTTATATCTATGGAGGGGGCATAATGGCTAATGAGATTATAGTAGAGACAAATTGGGGCGATATTTCTTTCGCGGAAGGCACCGATCAATCGGAAATTGTACAGGGAGTGAAAGCATATATAGCACAAAACGAAACCCCGCAAGAAAACGGTGCCGGTGTAGCAAGTACGGGCTTGGATGTAACCCCAGAGCAAGGTAAGGAGCCTTCATATAGGGGTAAGGACATTGCTGATATAGCATTTCCTGTGCTAGGCGGTGTTATTGGTGGGGTCGTTAGCGCAGGGTCGGGCACAGTGGTCGGGGCAGCGGCTGGGAAGGGCCTTCAAGGGGCATTCGAAAAATTATTATTTGAACGTGAAAAAAAGCTATTCCCTAAAACGATTGAGAATTTCATTCAAGATGACACCATATTAGGCAATATGGTTAAAGAAGGGATCTTCACTGCAGTCGGCGGGCCAATAATGAAGGTAGGCGGAAAAGTGTTGAAACCTTTATCAAAAGCTGGTAAGTCAGCGTTGAAACCTTTCGAAAAAGCGCTTAGTCCTAGTAAGTTCGCTCAAACAAAGGGCGGCCCTAATACTTGGCAAAAAACGGTGAATTGGCTTCAAGGTGTTGTGGATGAGGTTCCGGAAGAGTCAAGAGACGCGGTAATTAGCAATATAGCTAGATCTGGTGAAGAAAAAGGGGTGCTGTATTATGCTACAGAAAGAGTATTGGAAAGAGGCCCTAAAAATATATTAACGCCAAAAAATTTAAAAAAGCCTGGAATGAATCCTGATGTCGTCATAAGAGCTAGTAACGCTGTTGATGATGCGTTGATAGGTGTACGTGAAGAGTTTAGCGAAAAAATCGCGCCTCTTTTAGATGATACAACTAAAAAAATTGACCTAACTGATGTGATAAAAAAATACAGTGATGACTTATCAAAGCTAGCGACCATAAAAAGAATTGGTAAAAAAGGAAAGGTAAAGTTAATTGGAGAGGCGGGGCTTGATGATGCCGCGACAGCTCAGTTAGAAAAATTCTCATCCTCTATAGATAGATTTTCAAAAAACCCTACCTTAGAACACGCTCATAAACTTAAGCAGAAGATTAATCAGGTTTTAAAGGTAAAGGGTATAAAAGAAAATGATAACGCAAAGAACATACTGCATAATGTCCACAAAGGCATAAGAGGCAAACTAGATGATGCTGTTCCTGGGTACAAGAATATAACAGATGAATATAGGGCTATTTTTGATTTAGAAGATAGTCTATCGCGGCTTACTAATGAGGATAAGGTAGAGCTAATTGCTACTAAATATTTTAGTAATGCTAGCTCAGTGCTTAGAAGCAAAATAGATGAACTTGCATCAAAGAGTAAAGAAGCATCAAAAGTTATTAATGCCCTTTTAGATCAAAGAGCAGCAAAACATTTTCGTTCTACAACACAGCGTGGAGGCAAAAATATAGGGATTCCATTTACAAAAGGTTTTGCAGGGGTTCAAGTAGGCGCTAAGTCTCCAAGTGGATTTGGAAAGTCTTTAATAGGGGCAGAGTCTAGAGGGTTCCGTACAGCGGCCCAACGGGGATTAAGAGGGGGCGCAAATGTCATTATGGGTCAGGAAGCAGGAAGAGTAACTGGTTCGAGTGCGCCCGAACTAAGAAGACTATTAAGATCTAAAGAAGAAGGAGGACGATAAGATGGGATATATAGAACAAGCTTACACCTGGAGCACGGCTAACGTTTTGACGGCCGCAAGGCTCAACTCCAATGTATCAGCAATAATTGACGGGCTCGACGCTGGTTCAAAGGACATAAATATAGCCAAGCTTAAAATAGCGGGCAGCGACGTAATTGATTCCTCACAAAACATCACTAATAGCGGGGATATCACAAACTCTAGTTCAACATCAGCAAAACCAGCATTGACTATAAAAAATACTAATGCAGACGCTAATTCAAGTGAATTGCAATTTTATAAATTAAGCGCTAGCCCTGCGGACAATGATAATGTAGGGGTTATTAATTTTTACGGAAACGATGATGGAGAAAATAAGACTTTATTCGGCAAAATATTAGTCGAATCCACCGATGTTACAAATGGGACAGAAGATGGCAAAATAACCCTTTATTCTATGAAGGCTGGGGCTAGCACGGCCAGTCTGACAATTTCGAGCGGGGCCGTTACATGTAATGTGAGTTTAGATATAGCGGGTAGCGGTGCTACGGTCACGGGTATATTAGATGAAGATGATATGAGTTCAAACTCAGCGGTAAAGCTTGCCACACAACAAAGTATAAAAGCTTATGTCGACACTGCTATTCTAACGACCGATACATGGCAAGAAGTGATGACTAACGGTAATACGTTCTATGTCGCGAGCAACGACGGCAATCCTCAAATGCGAATGGGGGCAACGGACAATGAAGAGCTTCATATCCAGTGCGTTTATGATTCGGGAGCCCAAACATTATCATATGTTATTTTTCAGACAGATGTCGCTAGTGGGACCGCAGATAAGGGTGAATTTAGATTCAATGTTGATGGAACCGAGATTTTTCATGTTAACGATTCTGGTGTAAACGTAGTTAGTGGAAAGGCATTTTATATTAACGATACTAGTGTCCTTAATGCCACAACATTAGGCGGCGCTGTTGTTAATTCGAGTTTAACTTCCGTCGGAACACTAACTACTTTAACCGTAGATGACATCACTATAAATGGAAATGCTATTTCTAGTGCTGGGGCAAGTGCTTTAACTATAACTGCGGCTTCTGGACAAGTTGTCTCAATTGAATCTGTAACCCTAGACGGCGGTGTTGTAGCAGGGGTTACATCTTTAACCGTCGATAATTTAGTTGTAAATGGCAACGATATGAGTTCCTCAACAGGAAACATAACATTAACCCCCAATGCCGGTTCAGCAGTTGTTATAGACGGTGGTGCTAGTTTCGATGGCACTATTTTAACAGGTTTAACAGCTCTTACTTCTACAGCTATTACAGGCACATTACAAACAGCAGCACAGGCTAATATTACGAGTTTAGGAACCTTAACATCTTTAAGTATTACAGGTGATTTGACGGTTGATACGGATACTTTGTATGTAGATTCAACTAACAATCGCATAGGGATAAACGATGCCTCTCCTGAGACAGCTCTTACATTAGGTGGAGGTGTATTTACAGCTAAATATGCAAATGCAGACGCTAATGGATTGAAAATATTTCAAGATGCTTCGAATGTGTCAAAGATTTTTAATTTTTATTCTGGGGCACTTACATTTGGGACTAATAACACTGAGAGAATGAGGGTTGATAGTAACGGAGACGTTGGAATTGGGTTTTCTACAATATACAATTCTGACAGGCTTTATGTAGATGGAAGGATAACGGCTGGTGATGCAGGAGCTACTGATGGAACAACTGTATTACAAAGTAGATATGGAGAAGCTAATAATGATTATGTAGCTGTGTTAGGCACTTATTATTCAACAGGTGCCCCCACTATTTGTTATGCGGTTCGTCCAAAATCAGGTGGTGTAGGCTTTGTTTCTAGTGCGGATAATGACACTTGGTACAGAGCTGCTCTTCAAGTGTCTCATGAACTTATATTTAGTAATGCAGCTTCTCAAAGCACAGCCGTTGGTTCGGATGTTACTTTGACAGAATGTTTTAAGATTCATTCGGACGGCGGTATGACAGTCGGGGCTCCAACAGGAGGATCAAGGGGTGCTGGAACTATTAATGCTGTAGCTGTTTATGATGATACCTCTTTGCTAACAGACTATGTTTTTGAAGCCTATTTTGGACAAAAAATAAAAGACGAAAAATTCAAAAATTACAAAATGAAATCATTTTCTGAAGAGATTTCTTTTGTAAAAGAAAACTTGCATCTTTCAACTATCATAGGTCGTGGAGAATGGGAGAAAGCCGGATCTTCTTCAATAGGGAAATTAGTTAGTCAACTATGGAACACAACAGAAACCCATTTCTTATACTTGTCAGAAAAATCACAAAAAATTGATGAGTTAGAAAATAGAATAAATAAACTGGAAGGCTGTAAAGGCTGCAATTCTATCAAATGCTAAAAAAGGTGTTGTTTAAGTCATGCCTAAAACAATTAATTTTTTTAAATGATATAATGAAGATTTCGATTAATGCTAGCTGTAGTTTTATTAATTTGCCCTTATTTATTATTTACATAAAATCCAGGGGGTAAATTAAGGAGGCTAGAAGTGAATAGTGATATCGATATCGAGGAGGCTATAAACAGGCTGATTAAGGAACGGTTCCCAGATACAGCCGCAGTCCCAAGTTTTTCTGACCAGCTTGACCAAGCGTTAAAAAGTAAGGAAGAGGTATTAAACCTACAACGAGACAACGACTTTCTAACCATGAGAGAAGAAAGAAAGAAAGAGCATACGAAGATCAAGGAGGACTTTAGCCTAAAATTAAAAGATTTATCTGAAAGTTTTGATGATAAATTAAAGGAATCTATCAAGGACCTTGTCCAGGAGCAAAAGGATAAAACGAACTGGGGCATTGAAATTCTTAAGCTAACAATTACCCTTCTTGGTTGTCTCGGTGCAATGAAGTACTTAAGTGTGTATCAAGGGATACGATGATGATAGATAAACAACTGAGTGATAATTTTTGGTTAAGTGAATTCAATTTTGTAGCCCCAGAACCGGACTTATTAAAAGTATTGCAATATGTTAGGGACTATATAGGTCCTGTTAATATAACCTCAAGTACTCGAACAATAGAGCAGCATATAAAAATATATAAAGACCTCTATAAGGACGAGTGGATTGAAAAGATACCTTGGAAAAGCCGGCATTTACCTGCCTTTGAAAGGGGGTTGCGTGCTGTTGATATCACTGTTAAGGATAAAATTGGTCTTGAAATCGCACAAGTCTGTGAGGTAGCGGCCAAGAAATACGATGTTATATTAGGGCTGGGGACAGGATTTAGATTTGTTCACTTAGATGTCGACCGATCAAGGCAAGCTAGATGGACTTACAAATACTAGGAGGAAGATAATGGATAATTTTTTACCGATAGACGCTATTTTAGGATTTGCTTTAGACCCCGTTTCACTGGTTGTTACGCTTGGCGGGTCGGTGGTTAGTATGGCTCTCTTAATTCCTATTTTAAATGTCATCTTTATGCTTTTTGATAACCTGGTCTTCTTTGTTGATGATAGAATTGTAGATAAATTACCCCCTTTTCTAAAGGACCCTTTACAGAAAAGTCTTATAAATAGACTCGAAAAAAGAGTTCTTCGATACAAAGAGATAATAAAAAAAATCTCAGATTAATAGCTTGACCTGCCTAAACCATTAATATATTATATTCGCCTTGGGAAGTTGCTCAAAAATATAACAAAAGTTTCTTCCCAGTGCACAAACCCCTATCATAATGCTTGACTTATATCAACCATTAATGTATTATAATGTTACTAGGGGAGTTATAAAAAAAGGCGAGGAGTTTAACTAGTGGGCAACGATGGCGGCAGAAAAGGGATTATAAATAAAATACCGAATACAAAACTTGAGGATATATTAAACCTAATGGGTGTCGAAAAATCAGCAAAAAAAATAGGGGTTAGTACACAGGGTTTATATAAGAACCTTGAAAAACGGAATTACAGGACAAAGATAATCTATATTCTGCCAGACGAATAATTTTATCAGAAAAGGAATACTGATTAATAACATAAAGCATATATATATATCTCATATGCATAACGATAAGTTTATTGTCAAGTGTGATTATACAGACCGTGATTATGTTAAGGATATTTGTTTTTGGAGTAACAAACATAGGGCTTGGACACTGAATGCCACGCTAATGAATTATGAGATCGTAAAGTCTCAGCGGTTCGTTAACTGGGAGTTCCCGGAGGAAATAGATAGTCTATTTCAGTCTAAGCTTAAGTTAAATTTAGATTTCCAAAAGCATGGGTTTAAGAGCAAGACATCGCCATGGAAGCATCAGGTTATGTTAACAAATCTTGTTCTTGAAAGAGAAAGGTGTTTCTTCCTTTGCGGCGTAGGGACAGGTAAGTCTAAGGCTGTAATTGACGCCATAAGTGAGCTACATTATCGTGGTGATGTTAAAAGGGCACTTATTGTATCGCCAGCCTCCATTATGAAGAACTTCCAAAGCCAAATAGAGGAGCACAGTTATTTAGAGTCTACGGTAATAGAGGGCAGTTTATACAAGAGGATACAGTTATTGAACGTGAATACACCTGTTCATATTATTAACTATGAAATGCTATCTAAGCTCGGTGGTCGAATGCCGAAATACGACATGGTCGTATTTGATGAGTGTCACCGATTGAAGAATAGGCAAGCTCTGCAGAGTAAAGCGGCTTTAAAGTTGAGTAAAGGTGTTCGTTATAAGGTGGGCTTAACCGGTACTCTGTTTAGTAACAGCTTTGAAGACGTGTTTATGCCGTATAAGGTAATATCACCGCACGTCTTTGGGTCAGCATTTAACGGGTTTAAGGACTCTTTCTTGGTATTGGGCGGCTTTAATAATCATCAAGTCGTTGGGTATATAAACGAGCACTCATTTAGGAAGCTTCTTAGTACAAATTCCCTTAAATTTGAACTGGACGATGTTGTTGACCTTCCGCCCGAAATTGAAGTGATAAAAAAGTTTAATTTAAATGATAAGAATAGCAGGACTTATACAATCCTTGAAAAAGAGTTCGTTATTTTGGCTAAAGAGACTGAGAGGATGACAGCAAATGTTCTGGAACGGCTTATTCGACTGTCTCAAATCACTTCGGGCTTTACACTTAATAACGAAAACGAGATTATCGATATCGGTAACGAAAAACTTAATGTTTTAGAAGAGTTGTTGCTTGAAACATCAAGAAAAATAATAGTCTGGTGTCGGTTCACGCACTCTATTAAGCGTGTCGAGAAGCTATGTGACAAGCTAAAGATCTCTTGTATGACATATTTTTCCGAGACAAAAGACAAATCGTGTTATAAGAAATTCAATAGTGACGATACACGCGTATTCATTGCTCAGATTCAAACAGGAATCGGGTATTCTTTACCAAACGCAAACACCGCTATATTTTACGAGACAGACTACAGTCGTGTAAATCACGTCCAAGCTAAGGGCCGTAATAGACGACTGGTAGGTTCAGAGAATAAAAGCGTTGTCTATATATACTTGCAGGCCGAGTCTACATTGGATGAATCTATCTTTAAGATTTTAAAGCAAAAAGACTTTAATGCTCGTGATGCCCTCAGGCTTATTCAAGGCGGTAAATAAAGGTTGACTATTTTCAACTAAAAGCTTATTATATAATTACATCAGAAAAAGCAAGTACCGGAAGGGAACGCGAGAGTATGGAGGTGATAGGAAATCTTAAACAATGCTAATATATTTCGTAAAAGGCAAATTAGAATGAGAAGCTTCTTGCCGGATACAGATGTTATTATAGCGGCGTTATTTATTATCATGTTTGCTTTTAGCTTCTTCTCAGGTGACGAAAAGAAAGATATTAAAAAAACTCCTGAGATACAAAAGAAAAGGGAGGACGTCGAAGTGCAGATAGCTGGGATTAGTGTTCATGTCAATCGCTGGGATGAGTTTCCCATTTTAAAAAAAACGAAATTAATTAATGTTAAGGGCCGGTACCACATGATAACCTGGATTGGAGAAATAGAGATAACGAGCCCGCCTATTGATGCAAGAAATTCAAAGGAGGCCATGTTTATGGTCGCCCGTATACGAACAACAGATCCTGATTTTTTAGGAGGTTTTAAAAATGAGAGAATCAAAGAGCCTTCACCGTCAATTGAGGATTAATGATGAGGGCTCTTATTTAGAAGATACCATATGTATCTCAATCGTTTTTATTATTATCGTAATTGTAATAATTTCTAGGCAATCATGTGATGATTAGAAGGAGGTTTAAATGACTTTAAATGAATTACTGACAAAAAAAATAGAACTTGATAACGAAATAACCCTAATGCTTCATCGGGTAAGAGAATTAAAAGACGAGGTAGCGCAAATTGAAGCGGATGTCCATAGAAAGATGAAACAAGAAGGGTTAGAGAAGAGCGGGATAAAGAATTTGAGTGTACATTTCAAACAAGAAATAGCGCCTCGTGTTATTGATTGGGCAGAATTTTTCACTTTTGTTAAGAATAATGAGAGATATGATTTTCTTCACAAGCGGATTAATAGCCGCGCCTTTAAGAATCACGTCGATGAAGGGGGCGCACTGCCAGGTGTTGAGGTCGATAGCTATGAAAAGCTGAGTTTCAGAAAGGTTTAAAAAATGGAAAATAAAGAAAAGGAGTTAAAAATGAAAAACGAAAAAGATTTAACGACAGTAAGTCAGGGTCTTGATACGGATAAAAAGAACTGGGGGAAGTTCGCTGGGTGCGGGTTAGAGGATGTTCAAGAGGCAAAGTTAAAGCTTGGGTACTTGAAGCTAATACAGAAGATGTCGCCAGAGGTTGAGATGGGGGCTAAGGCTGGTGAGTTCTGGGAAACTTCGAATGAACTTCCTTGCGGTGACTCAGTAGACATAATTATTGTTAAAAAGACCATGGACTGGGCCAAATTCCCTGCCTATGGCGACACATCAGAAAAGACTCTTTTCTCTAATGACGGTATAACTTGGTCTAATGGAGAGTTGTTAAACGAGGACGATAAATGGCGCTCTTATCGGTTTAGATTCTATGTGGTTTTAAAAGAAGATAACGAGCTAGTACCTTATATTCTAATTTTTAAGAGCACAAGCAAGAAAACCGGCGAATATATCAGTTCTATGCTTAAGCGATACGGAAAAATGAATAATGAACCAATATTTGCTCGTAGTTTTAAGTTATCCTCTGATAAGGAGAAAGGCGACAAGGGTTCTTACTTTGTGTTAAAGGCTAATATAAATGAGGGCTTTAATGATGACGAAACGTTAAAACGTGCGTATGAGGCCCTATTACTAGCCGAGGCACATTGTGCCTCCTATACTTTAAAGGACGAAGATACTATTATAAAAGAGGGCGTTAGGGTGCCACAAGACCGGCCTGTTGTACAAGATAATAGCCTTGGGTTAGAATAATATAGTTGTTGCCCTAACTGGGTAGATTTGCTTGTGTTTCGCCCCTTTTCATAAGCCTTCATAATTACTGGATTAGCTTTTTAACACTAGATTGTATTACTGAATTATAAAGGGGCCTTCCAGAGTTGATTATTCTCCACTACTTTATCCATTAAATGTCCATTGAATATCCATTTTAATTAAAAAAACCAGACTCACACTAAGATCTGGTTTTTTTTTGTCATTTTTATCAAAAATCGAAAAATGGCCATATTTTCATCATAGTTACATGAAGTTACATGGAAGTTACATGGCTGTTTTCCCGCACGAAAACGGTCTTTTTGAAACTGTGTAACTTATGTCACTTGTTTTTTGAATTGCTGCATATTACGCGATATTGCCACTTTTTTACCCTTTTATATAAAACTTTTTTTATTTGGCGTGATTTGGCAAAACAAGTAGCATAGTTTCAAAAAGACCGTTTTTTGGGCTTTTTTGTGCGGGAAAACAGCCATGTAACTTCCATGTAACTTGCATGTAACTTCATGTAACTTCTAAATAAGGGTTTACACGTATTTAGAAAGGATATACTATGTATATGTCGTTTAGAATTAGCAACCAAAAAAGGGGATTTTTTTTATGAGTGCTGAGTTTATTGAATATTGGAATACATACACAGATGCAGGTTTCAAGGCAATCAAATGCCGCGGTTATCATACCGGAATACCATGCACATCACAGGACATAAGAAGCAATGCAAAGATACCTGTTACAACAGGCTATTCTAAGGCCGATTTTCAAGGATTAGGTGTTGAAGAGTGCTTGCCCTGGATTGCAGATAAGGGGTGGATAGGATTTGTTCTACCAAAAGAGTATATTGCACTCGATGTTGACAAGGATATAGCGCATATTAAACAAATAGATAGCTTGATTAAAAGTTATAATTTAAAGATACCAGTTCATACAACTAAAAACGGTAAGCACTTTATATTTAGGACCCCATCAAAACTAACCGCTAACACGTCTGTTCTATTAAAGCTTGGTATTAACGTCACTTTTAGAATAGGTGGAAAAAGTCAGTTGATTTTAGCCCCTGTTGAGAAGCCTCACAGGTTTTGGGATGACATAGATTATCTTCAAGAGCCCGGATTATTACCAGACCTGTTACAACCATTAGATCTTAAGAACACAATGGACGTCATAGAAGCAATTAATTATCAGATAAAATACTATTTTCAGGCAGGTGTATTAGCAGGGTTAGATTTAGATTTTAGTTATGCCGGATTTCTAGTCGATGAATTGAATTGTGATTTAAAGCTGTTCAAAAAACTATTTAAAGATTTATTTGGGTCTGAATATGATGATATACAGACAGAGAAAATGTTTAAAGGGGCAAAACGAGATCTAAAGCAGAGCACAGGGACATTAATACAGATACTTCAAGAAAAGAACCTTAAACACATCATTTTCTTAATCAATTCTATATCTAAGCTCACTGAAGTTAAAGAGCTTTCACCTGAAAGAGTTATACAAGAGAGAAACCAGGTCGTTCAATATTTTAATAAACAGCATTCCATCATAGATATGGGTGGAAAGATAGTGGTTATGAAGTCTTATTATAACCCTGAATTAGAGACTCATTCAAGGATATTCTATGATTTTCCTAACTTTAAGAGAAAATATCAATCAATGGCACCAGTATTTATAAACAAAAAACCTGTCGCACAGACAGACATCTATTTATCGAGTGAAAATAGACGTGAGTATGACCGTCTTGATTATATACCTGGTTTAGAAACAGAGCATATGAAAATATATAATACTTGGAACGGATTTGCATATACTCCTAAAGAGGGGTCATGCGATAAGTATTTAAATCATGTAAAGGAGATTATCTGTAATAATAACGAGGATATATATGAGTATGTTTTAAATTGGATGGCCGATGCCGTCCAAAATCTTCGAGAAAGGCCCGGGGTGGCTTTAATATTGACTGGATCCCAGGGAACAGGTAAGGGAATTTATGTTGGAAATTTTGGGGCATTATTTGGTGAACACTGTCTTCATCTTTGTCGTAGCAACGCTCTTACTGGCAATTTTAATAGTGAGCTTATGTCTAGGAGCTTGGTTTTCGCTGACGAGGCTTTCTGGGGAGGTAATAAGGAGATTTCGGGCGTTCTTAAGGGGCTCATAACTGAACAGGCCTTGAGAATTGAATTAAAAGGGAAGGAGCCATTTTATGTAAAAAACTATATGCGACTTATCTGCGCTTCAAATAACAATAAGGTGGTTCCTGCCGAGGTTGGGGAACGCCGTTTCTTTGTGCTTGAAGTTAGTAACTCTAGGAAAGCAGACAAAGAATACTTTGATAGCATATGCGAAGAGATGGAGAACGGGGGTCGGTCGGCATTGCTTAAGTTTTTGTTAGAGAGAGATATATCAGGTGTTAATCTGAGAAACTTTCCAAAAACAGAGGCTTTGATAAACCAGAAGATGAATAATTTAGAAAGTATAGACAGTTTCTGTTACAGCTTCTTAGAGACAGGGAATTTGGAAACCTTCATAGAGTATTTATGCTTATCTCAGGTACACTCAGATTTCGTTAATAAGAACTTAGAAAAGAAATATTCTGTTGAAGGGATTTCACATTCTAGTTGGCCGTCAAGTATAAGCGCTACGTTGTTTTTCAAGATATACCGATTCTGGGCGAAGGAGAATGATAAGAAGTATGCATTAGACTCTCAACAGTCCTTTAGTATCGCCATAAAGAAGAATATCGGGGTCACTTGTGGACGATTAAAGTATAACGGGCAATGGTGTGGTGGCTATACGTTTAAGTCCCTTGAAGATAGTAGGAAACATTTCGAGAAATATCTTGGACAACCAATATTTATAGATGAGGAGCCACCAATAAGTAATGAAAGTGATGATTGTGACGATTTAGGACTAGAATAATGGAAAAGGCTAAAGCTTTTTTTAGCTCAATCGAATACAGGAATTATATGAAGTGTAAGAAAAGGATAAGGGAATTACCATCTGAGAAAAATCTAAGTATATATTTATACTGGGCAGGCAAATGTTTTGACCTGGCTCTAACAAAGTACGATGATCTAGGCTGGGTAAGAAAGGGAGGTTTTTATGCTTGGGATTGCAACGTGGAGGCTAAAGTCTAGATTAAACTTGTCGGGACAGATTCGGTTGTTATTATTTAAAAAAATAGTGCTTATAGATTTAAGAAATAAAAAGGTGGTGTCATATGTTAGAAAGAGACATAGTACGATCCATAAGGTCATACCTAAACGCGATCGACGGGGTATTCGTGTGGAAAACACATGGGGGCCAATTTGGTACAGCCGGAGAGCCGGACTTGATCGGCAGTTATAAGGGTAACGCCCTTGGTATCGAAGTGAAGCGGCCTGGTAAGAAAGCGACTAGGTTACAAGATTTATTCTTAAAAAAGCTTCAGGCCGCTGGTGCGACTGCATTTGTTGCGTGCTCGATTGAGGATGTCAAGAAAAAACTCAATATCAAATGATGTGTAAAAAGTCTTTAAAAAATATATTGAGTTTTTCATTAACAATGACAAACGAATTTGAGAATGAGAATGAAAATAAAAAAGCTAAAAACGATAAATAAAGTGACATGACTAGAACGCATATCTTGTCTACTCGTTTTTTTGGGAAACCAAAATAAAACAAGATGAATAGAATTGAATGCCCCCCAAAAAATACCATCTGATAAGAATTCATTGTTACCTCCCTTTTTTTGTGTAAGTTATCTTCTTGTTGTAATTTCTTATTAACCAGTTGTATGTGTTTACCTCACACCACTTAAATTTTCGGGCAATTGCTCGAATTGATAGCCCTTCGTTTTGTAGGGACTGTATCTTGTTAATGTCATAATCATACTTTTTTATTGGCATTTTATGTTGCTCCATTCTCTATGAGTACTTTTGCGGCAGATTTTGACGCCCTATGTAACGGTGTTTTACCGTCTCTGTCTTTAGCGTTTATATCGGCTCCGGCCTCTATGAGTAATTTTGTTATTTCAGTATCTGAGAAACCAACCGTCTCATGAAGCGGGGTACTGCCATTTTTACCTTTAGAATTCACATCAGCCCCCTCGGATATGAGAGTTCGTACCTTTTCTGTAAGTCCGTCCATTGCCGCATTATGCAGTGGGGTGTCGCCCCGATAATCAGCAACCTCAACTTCGGCCCCGGCTTTTCGGAGTGCTTGCACTATTTCTGTATGTCCTTTTACTGTCGCGATATACAGTGGGGTTTTGGCCCATTCATCTGTAGCATCCATCTCTGCCCCGGCTTTTAGGAGTGCTTGAACAGTTTCTAGTTTTCCTTTTTTTGCCGCCCAATGAAGTGGGGTTTGGGCCCATTCATCTGTAGCATCCATCTCTGCCCCGGCTTTTAGGAGTGCTTGAACAGTTTCTAGTTTTCCTTTTTCTGCCGCCCAATGAAGTGGGGTTTGGCCTTTACAAATACCGTCAGTGACGATAGCATTCATCTCTGCCCCGGCTTGTAGTAGTACTTCTACAGTGTCTTTATGTCCTTTTTGTGCCGCTAAATGCAGTGGGGTGTAGCCTTTATAATGAACGTCAGTGACGGTAGCATTCACATCGGCCCCTTTGGCTATGAGTGCTTGTACTATATCTGTATGTCCTTTTTGTGCCGCCCAATGCAATGGGGTTCTGCCAATTTTATCTTTAGAATTCAAATCAACTTTTTTTAAGAGTAACTCAATTATTTGCGTTTCTTTTTCTTTAACTGCTTGTACTAGTAATTCAACACTCATCTTGTTTCCCTCCATTTTGTGTTAGTAACTTGACTGTATTTTTATGTCCTGATTTTTCAGCTAAATCTAGTGGGGTGTAGCCAACTTCATCTGTAGCATTCACATCGGCCCCGGCATCTATGAGTGCTTGTGCTATTTCTGTCTGTCCGTTTTGTGCCGCAAAATGCAGTGGGGTGTCGCCATACTTATTTTCTTTAATAGTCACATCGGCCCCGGCGGTTATGAGTGCTTTTGCAATATCTGTATGTCCTTCAGATGCCGCCCAAAGCAGTGGTGTCCAGCCATATTTATCTTTTTCATTCACATCGGCCTTGGCGTCTAGGAGTGCGTTTACAGTTGCTAGGCCTCCTGATTCTGCCGCACAATGCAGTGGGGTGCTGCCATAATTATCAGTAGCATTCACCTCGGCTCCGGCTTCTAGGAACGCTTGTGCTATTTCTGTCTGTCCGTTTTGTGCCGCCCAATGCAGTGGGGTGCCGCCATTCTTATCTTTAGCATTCACATCGGCCCCTTTGGCTATGAGTACTTTTACAGTTTCTAGTTTTCCTGCTTGTGCCGCTAAATGAAGTGGGGTTTTTCCCCATTCATCTGTAGCAGCCATATTGGCCCCGGCTGCTAGCAGCGATTCAGCAGTTTCTCGTTTTCCGTTTTCTGCCGCATCATGAAGTGGGGTCCTGCCACCATCATCTTTAGCAGTCACCTCGGCCCCGGCTTCTATGAGTGCTTGTGCTACTTCTGTATATCCCTTCCAAGCCGCAAAATGCAGTGGGGTGGAGCCTTTTAAATGACCATCAGTGACGATAGCCTTCACATCAGCCCCGGCTTGTAGGAGCGCTTCAACAGTTTTTAGTTTTCCTTCTTCTACCGCCCAAAGCAGAGGGGTGTAGCCTGTGTTATTTTTAGCATCCACCTCGGCCTCGGCTTTTAGAAGTACGTTTACTATGTCTGTCTGTCCGTTTTCTGCCGCCAAATGCAGTGGGGTGAAGCCTTTATAATCACCGTTAGTGACGGTAGCCTTCACCTCGGCCCCGGCGTCTAGGAGTAATGTTACAACCTCTGTTTGTCCCCAATATGCCGCCGCATGCAGTGGGGTGTAGCCTTCTTTGTCTGTAGCATTCGGCTCGGCTCCGGTGGCTATGAGTGCTTGTGCAATCTCTGTTTGTCCCCAATATGCCGCCGCATGCAGTGGGGCAAGGCCTTCTTTGTCTTTAGCATCCGGCTCGGCCCCGGCGGTTATGAGCCCTTGTGCAATCTCTGTATGTCCTTCAGATGCCGCCCTATGCAGTGGGGTGACGCCACGTCTATCTCTAGCATTCACCTCGGCCCCGGCATCTATGAGTGCTTTTGCTGTTTCTGTATGTCCGTATTGTGCCGCCCAACGCAGTGGGGTGTAGCCTTTCCAAGGACCGTCAGTGATGGTAGCATTCACATCGACCCCTCTTTTTTTTATAAGTAATTCAATTATTTCTATGTCTTTTTCTTTAACTGCTTCTATGAGTAAATTAATGCTCATCTTGTTGTTCCTCCATTTTGTATTATTAATTCCTCAACCTCATAATGTTTGGGTTCCGGATACTCTTCATACCGAGACAGCCATAAAGGGGTCTCCCATCCACCTTTAGTGGTAGCATTCACATTGGCCCCGGATTTTAGGAGTAATTCTGCAATGTCTGGTTTTCCTGCTCGTGCCGCATTATGAAGTGGGGTCCAGCCATCTTCATCTTTAGCATCCACCTCTGCCCCGGATTTTAGTAGTAGTTCTACCATTTCTGTACGTCCGTTATATGCAGCTTCATGCAGTGGGGTTTCTCCATCTTCATCTTTAGCATTCACCTCTGCCCCGGCTTTTAGAAGTGTTTTTACTATTTCTTTTACTATTTCTTTTATTATTTCTGTATGTTCATTTATTACCGCCCTATGAAGTGGGGTTTTTCCCTCTTTATCTTTAGCATTCACATCGGCCCCGGCTTCTAGGAATTCTTTTATTATTATGGATATGATGTTTTTTACAGTTTCTGTATGTCCGTTTTCTGCCGCCATATGAAGGGGGCCCCATTCACAGTTTTTCATTTATTAGCTCCTTCTAAATAGTTTGATTATGCCTTTGTGTTTTTTTAAGCGAGCGAAATACTCAGGAAAAAACCCTCCATCATCCGGTATATCGACTCTAGCGCCAGCCTCTATAAGCATTTTTGCAATCTCTTCTCGTCCTGAATAACAAGCACAGTGTAGCGGTGTAAAGCCATCATTTGCTCGGACGTTGAGCCCCTGGGTCTGGATATTATGTATGATAAAGCTCGCTAATTCTACTCTATCAAAACTTACAGCCAAATGCAGGGGGGTATCGCCATGCTTGTCTCTAACGGATAAATAGGCACCCATGTTATGAAGAATCTTAAAGAAATCGATATGGTTGTGCTCTGCACAATAATGGAGGCAGGAACGGCCTTGCTCATCACGTGTATTGATATCAAAACCATCATCGATAATTTCTTGAGCAATCCGTAAATCAGATAGCTCGCCTCGAATTATGGCTGCAAAAAACTCCTCTTTAATGGTCTCTGTTGATGTGTCGGCTGTTGCTACGCTCATTTTTTTTTCTCCCTTTTTATAATATTGCTAAACCTGACCAGTGAAAATGCTTAAGAATCGACTCAAGAATGTGTCTTTTGGTTCAGGGACAACTGTAAAAATACCCTCTCTTCTTTGACATATCTTGTATGATGGTTTCGATGGTTTCGCAAGCTTATATAAATTTCTTTTTCGATTTCTTAAACCAAGCCTGATAATATTATCTTTCAGCATAGATCACCTCTTCTTTATTCACCTTGATTATTGTAGCCATCTTCTTCAGGTCTGACAGTGAAGAGGCCTCAAATTCGTTAAGGGCGCTCTCGATTGTTGACTGTGACCATTCTGCAATCGAGAGCTTGGGGCAGAAGTCGAACTCTTCACCAATGTCTCTTTCCTCCTCTGCTAGATGTGTAAATAAGGCCTCTAATCCTTGTTTGCTGAAGCCTGTGGGGTGCTCTTTCATCATTAATTTAACGAAGTCACCCTTTTTTATTGTCATATAAGTTACCATTTTTTATCTCCTATTTTTAAAAACCAATAAGATAAGACAAGATAGTATTGTAATTATATTTGTAGTTACCTCCTCTCCTCTTCTAATAATAAATGCCAAGGTATATTAGTGTTATCTTCTCTGTGTTTACTTACTTCTTTTTTTTGCTTTTTCTTCTTTGCATTAAGGGCTATTTCTTTGTATTTTTTACAATCGTATGTTTGTTCTTTCAATTTTCACCTACACATATATAGAATTGTTTCGATTTGTAATGTTATATCTTCTTCAGTCATTATTGTTTTCCTCCTCGATCTCAATTTGGGCACAGTTTCTTATATAGCCTGCCGCATCTACTAGGTTATCTCTTTTGTGTCCTGCTAATTCTCTGCAAACTTTGAAGAGACACATCATTAATGCGATGTCCTTTGCTTCTAGAGTCAGATTAATGTCGAACTTGTTGGTTATATATGCACTCCATAACCTTGCAACATCACCAAAATTGTCTTTTGGATGCCCGTACTGCTTCATTCTGTCATTGCCTGTGATTTCTTTTGCGTCATCTAGTATGCTTTTCATAGTTAACTCCTTAATTATTTTTAATATTCATCTACTCCCACGCTTTTAGTAATTCTAATACCCCTGTATCTCCCCACGTCCACGCCAAATTTAGCGGGATTCTTCCATAGTTATCTTTAGCCTTCACATCTGCCCCGGCTTCTAGGAGGGCTTGCACTATTTCTATATCTTCGGTATCATTTTTCGCCGCAATATGAAGTGAGGTGTAGCCTTTTAAAGGACCATCAGTGACGATAGCCTTCACATCTGCCCCGGCTTTTAGTAGTGCTTTTACAGTACATAGCTTATTCCAGAATACCGAAATAAGAAGTGGGGTGTAGCCATCTTCATCTGTAGCATCCACATTGGCCCCCGCTTCTATGAGAGCTTGTACTATTTTTGTATGTCCGTATTTTGCCGCAAAATGCAGTGGGGCTGATCTGCCATCTGTAGCATTCACATCGACCCCGGCTGTTATGAGTGCTTGTGCTATTTCTGTGCGTCCGTTAAATGCCGCCAAATTAATAGGGGTCCAGCCTATGCTATCAGGAGCGTTCACATCAGCCCCCTTTTTTATTAGATCTTTTGCTATTAATGTGTTGTCAGATCTAACAGACTGTGCCAATGTTATTTCTTTATTTTTCATAGACCCATTTTTTTCTAGAATATAAATAATCTCTAAATGGCTATTTTTTTTTGCGATATCGAGCGGGGTGTATCCATTCTTATCTTTGGCCTTCACATCGGCCCCGGCTTCTAGGAGTGCTTCAACAGTTTCTAGTTTTCCTTCTTCTGCTGCCTGTACTAATGTTATTTCTTTATCCTTCATAGTTTACTCCTTAATTAGTTTTAGTATTCATCTAATGTTCTGAAACGTTTTTATTTAGCCATACGACATGACCCTCGGATTTATAGTCTGTAGATAAAGTGTCCCACAATATAAATCCATCGGCAGGGTCCTGTGACTCTATTGATATTTTTTTGAAATAGTTAAGAACTATTTTTGCATCCAAATAAGAGTCGCACCAAAGTAGGCTACAATCGCCCTTATAACTGTGTATCTTTTCCAAAATATAATTAGTTTTATCGTCGTCCCCTCCGATTGCTTCCATTCGGTCCTCAAGCTCAACCAAGCTAATATTGTTCTTGTGGAATCCTGTGTGCCAAAGAGCGCCAATTTCTTCTCTGTTAAATTCAAGTTCTACTGTTATTGCTATTGCTTTATCCTTCATAGTTAGCTCCTTAATTAGCTTTGCGTTTTCTCTATACATACATAATAGCATTGTAACTATGTGATGTCATACCTATTATTTCTATTGTATCGTAGCATTGTAACTATTTTATAATATATGAATATATGCTAAAATGCTAAAATAAAGCCGTGTTAGTATGGGATAGTTATATCTAAAAAAAAAGGAGGGTTCTATTGGCTTATGACTTGGAGGAAAAGATGGACATGGCCATTGCTCTTCTGAAAAACAATAAGAATGTAGTGACAAATCTACAGCTTTACGGGGGAATTGGTGTGTCTTCTTTGTTCTTTCATACGAAGATAAAGAAACATCAAAAATATAAAACTATAGATTCCTTAATGTGTACCAATAAAGCGCGTCTATCTCGAACCGCAACAGATAGGTTACTTGTGATGAGTTCGAACAATAATTATAAGGCAACTGAAACTCTTTTGAGGATTTGTGATGAGGACTGTAGAGCCGCGTTAGCTCCTAATAGAACTGAGAATGAGCAAGAGGAAGCTCCTATTAGTAAGGAAGAGATGGCCAAGGAGATTGTGAACTTGTTTGCTGAGAATGGATTTCACTAATTAATCTCACCGCTGAAAAATTATTGACTCTTTCTCCACAGAAGCTTGAGGAGATGTATAACAAGCTTAGGGAGTTTGCTAATTATAAAAAACAGAATCAACTTGAATTCATGGACTTCGAAAAATACCCGCAACAGAATGACTTCATAACTAAATGTTTAGATAGAATAATTCATAAGAAGAGTAAGCTAAAACTGTTTACTCTTTTTGGTGGAAATAGGTCTGGTAAAAGTGAAGCTGGCGGGGCTGTGGTTGTTAAAGCGGCGCTACAAAAGCCCTTGAAAATTTTATGTTGTACAGTTGACTATAAACTTTCCACCTTGGTTCAGCAGGCAAAGATTAGTAAACTTGTGCCCAAGTCATCTATAAAATACGGTAAGTATTCGAATGTGTCGGGCTTTACTAATGATATTTTGACCTTAAAGAATGGGTCACAAATTATATTTAGAACATATGCTTCTGGGCGTGAAACTTTTCAGGGGTTGGACTTGGATTTAGTGTGGGCTGATGAGGAATTATCATGGGATATATTCCAGGAGTGTTTAGCTAGACTTACAGATAGGGATGGGGTTTTTCTGTTGACGTTTACGAGCCTTAGTGGTTTCACACGGCTTGTGAATTTCCTTTATGAGAATCCAAATAAGGAGATAATATACACAAAGACACTTAGTATGTTAGACAATCCATTTATTGATGAGGCCGCAAAAGAAAATTATAAGGCGACTGTGGATGATGATGAGATAGACTCTCGTATATACGGTAAGCCGCACCTAAAAGAGGGACTTATCTATAAAGAGTTTTCGAAGAGTTTACATGTTATTGAGCCTTTTGACCATGTTAAGCTAGCGCTAAATAACCCCAAAAGGTTTATCCTAACTGAAGGAATCGACCCGCACGAGAGGACCCCCCATTATTGGATCCGTTTCTTATATGATAAGCAAGAAAACATATTATATGTGTGCGATGAGCTAAAAGCACCTAAAGAGAGCATGATAATCGCCGACTTTGCCAGGCTCATAAGGATTAAGCGTGGCATCACAAAAGGGGGTATGATTGAACCTGCTTGGTGTCAAATTGATACGAGTGCGATGAAGCCGAGTGTTATATCTTATAAAGCTCGCGATGAAGAGCAGGATGAGACGCAAACCATAAGGTTAGAATTCTTCAGAAACGGTATCAGCACAATATTGTGCTCAAAGGACAATGCAATAGGCCTCAATGAGGTCAAGAAGCGATTAAAAGTGGTTAAGACAAATACAGGTGAGATTAAGCGTAAGCCACAACTCTATGTGTTCAATACATGCCCCGGCGTTCTATGGGAGTTCAGCCGTTATTCCTGGGACAGTTATAGTAGTGCCAGGATATCGGAAAAGAGTGAACTACTTAACAGGGTCCGAAAAAAAGACGACCATTATATGGACGTCATTAAAT
>Ga0209756_1000537_pt1 | contig 37243 bp, 48 predicted proteins | sample ETNvirenome_6_85_FD_184071 | JGI IMG/M metagenome (GOLD analysis project Ga0209756, IMG submission 184071) | Marine viral communities from the Pacific Ocean - ETNP_6_85 (SPAdes) (version 3) | ecosystem: Environmental > Aquatic > Marine > Oceanic | place: Pacific Ocean | collected 2013-06-19 | reverse complement strand
GTGATGACCTCGTAGCCTGCGTCCTCCTTGAGCTCCTCGGTCGGGTAGGTCATCGAGAAGTCTTGGTACCCGCCTCGCAGCTTGTCGGTGAACTGCTGGTCGATAGCCTGAATATTGGTGGAGACGCCCTTGGCATCTGAGTCAGCCGTGATGTTGTCGCCCGCCACCGGAGGGGTAACGGTAACCGTGGGACCCACCTTTGCGCCTGCGTGAACCGTAGGCATGTTCTGGATGTCGGTGCCGCCAGGGTTGGCGTCTCGCGAATAGGGCCTCATCAAGAACCGAAGCGATATGTTGAGGCTCGGCACAAGTGCATGCATGCGACGCGAGATGTCGCTGTCGTGCAGCTTGGGCGCATACAGGGCTAGGATGTAGGTCTTGTACGGGCTCAGTTGCTTGTTAAGCCCGCTAAAGGATACGGGGTTTAAGCGCCTGGACACGCCAGCGTAGTTGGTGGCGGGGAACGCGGCAGACACCACCTGATTGCGCTCTTTGGCCTGGTCGCTCCAGACCTCGCCTGGGCTCCAGTAGGCTTGCGGCTTCTCGTAGATGTCGATGCGAAAATCGTATGCGTCTAGCCTCTCGTAGCTCTTCTTGCCCGTATGAGGACACCAGGCGTAGTACTCAGGGGATGTTTCCACGGCCCCACCGCCTGTTGGGTTGAACTGGTGCTGGTACCCATTGTGCGCGTTGGTCTCTAAGGCCGGGGCGGTAGTAGAGGTGAGCACCCCTGTGCGCTTGCCGTACCACTGGCTGACCAGGGTGGTGGCCTCGGCTTGCTGGTCAAAGCTCAGGCCAATCTCATCAAGGATGGGGATGGGCTGCCCAAAAGAAACGCTCGGCTTGTCAGCGTCAAAGTCTTCTTGTAGCGGAGGCAGGCAGAACGGAATGTAGTACGGCGCGCTACAGTCAGCGGCGTCCGCAGCTACAGGGTCCTCTTGGTCTATCTCTGCGTTGTCAAAGAAGTATTTGTTGTCCAGCCAGGGGATGGTGAAGTTCATCCTGAATGTGGTGTACTTGCCCTCAATCTGCTCGCCCTCAATGTTGACGCCCTCTATCTCCGTCTTCATCGCGGTGAGCGGGTCGGTCACAATCTCTGGCGTGAGCTCCACGCCCCGTGTGATTCCCTTTCGTGTTACCTTGGCCATTAGCCCTGCACCTCTTCAAGAACTGTCATGACGCCGCTCATGCTGAAGTTGTGCATGGCCATGTTTCGGTCGGGCTTAGACGTGTTTGTCGCGTCATTCCAACTAGCGGCTTGCACATAAATGTGGTCGGGCAGGTTGCGCTTGCTCCAGCCTCCTTGGCTGTTCATAGCAACTTGATAGTTTGGCACAACCAGGCTCAACCGAACGCGGGCTCCTTGGTGGATTGGGATGTTCATGTTCCGCCACCTGATTGTGCGCCCCTCCAACCCGTAGCCGTTAGGCCCAGAGTACCCCTGCTCCAGCGGAGTCATCTCTGAGTATGCAAACGTCGCCGCTGGGGATTGCCCCATCGTCACCCTAGACAGGTAGATGTCGGTGTCGCCAAAATAGCCCTCAACATCATTGGCCGAGCGGTCTTCCGGGGCCGTTGGGCTGTCTACGTGGAGCACCACAAAGAAATCCACAGCTCCGTGGGTATTTGCCCCCAGCGCATAGCTCCAATCAGTATCAAACAGGCCAGTGGTGGTGTTGTCGGTCCTCATCATGATGGAGATGTCATCAATGATGCAGGGCTTGCTGAACTGCCACGAGTTGGTCCACGCAAACTGGTAGGTGCTGGATGACAGCAGCCCACTCGCACTAACAGCACCCGCTCCCCAGTAAGCGTCGCTGTTTAAGGGCCCGTCATTCACACCCCCTCCCAGCGCGGGGAAGGCGTGATTGGTAGCCTCCTCCCCCATCAGGGTGCCCTTAATCTTCCATTTGTTTTGAAAGCCCTCAGTGGGAGTAAAGTTATTGCTGTAAGCGCCCAAATAGTTTGCGGTTGGGGCTACGGTGGTGTCCACCGTGATAGATGTCCATTTGTTGTTGATGACCGGAAGCCACGGGGCGTAGGTGTTCTGCGAGCGCCACGTTGAGCCAATAGGAACAATGAAGTCATTGCCCCCGCTGTGGTCCAATACGGGCTGAGACGCCAGCGGCGCAGGCGTATAGCCAAACACAAACTGCGTTGGCGTCATGCGGGTAGACAAGTCGCCAGTAGGAATCTCGTTGAATCGCTCAACGGAGTCCTCAAGAGCGTCATCAATTTCAGACGCATCGATAGCGGTCCCTTGAGAGAACTGCTTGTCTGTGAGCTTCCTGATGGACTTCTTGTGTATGTACGCCATTAGAAGCTCGCTGTTTGAGTAGAGGTGCCCCAGCCGGCCACGTTGCGCTTGCTAGAGCCAATGACCTGCACATTAGCCGCAGCCCCTGCGTTATCAAACACCTGCTCTCCATTAACAAATGTGCAGCCTACAGCTACCACCTCTCCTCCGTCATCAACCTTAACCAAGCTACCGCCATTGCTGGCCGCCTCACGCCTAAACGTGCAGCCAGAGAACACCGCCCTAGCCCCTTTCTTTACATGGACAAGAGGAGAGCCCTTGAGCGCGTTATCGGCACTGAAGACGACCCCTTTGATTTCTGTGTCGGCAGAGATAACCGAGGTCTTGGTAGCAGAGAGCCTAGAGTTGTTGCCGCTAATAATAGAGTTAGGCTTGCTGGTCTCAAACGGAGTGGCTCCATCAGCAGGGAGATTAAAGGTGTTAAGCACCTTCTTGGTCTCCTTGATGGGGGTGCCTCTTGGCATGAGCTCAAGCCCATCAATCTTGTCGGCCTGCTCATCCCTGGTCTGCTGGTTGACCTGGGAGACCTGGCCGTCGTCTACATTAATGACCTCTCGTTCGCTCATCGGCCCGTCCTATGCTTGCCGCCAAGCACCCGGTAGATGACCTTGGCCGACTGAAAGAACAGCCCCTCTGCCTTGTTACGGATGTGGCCCCACATCATGTAGCTGATGCTCTGGCCCCGCACTCCATCGCTGATGTTAAGCTGGTTAACCTCTTCGCCACCTGCAATATATCGGTACGCCGAGGTGCTGCCTCCAGCCGTGCTGTACTTGGGCCCGTCGGTCTGGTTGAACGTTGTGGTCGTCAGAGCCGCCGTTGCGCTGTCTTTGTACCGGGTCCTGATGGTGTTCATCGACTGGTCCAAGATGACAGCGGGCTTGTTGCTCTGGGTGTTCACCGCGTCAGACGTTGGGATGACATCAATCACCTGAGACGACCACTCTTTGTAGTCAGCTCCTGCGATGATGTTGAGCAGTCCAAAAGGCCATGTGGGCTCGAGCCGGTAGTCTGTGAACGCAGTACCCTCGCTCGCGCCCACGATGTTCATGCCCCGGCCTTTAATCTGTACACCCTCTGGAGTCTCGATGTTGCCCGACTTGTAGGCCCAGTCCACAGATTGGGCTACGTCGTTGGCCTGACGCTGCTTGTCACCGAGCCTGCTCTCGTTCCAGACGAAAGTCCGCATCTCTGCGGTGCAGGCGGCTGTCGTGTCGTCTACTCCAGACACCGTTGGGTTTTGCCCGGTCGTGGTCGCTGACAGGGCCATGCCCACGGTGTAGTTCTCATTGAGCGGCTTAAATGGGATGTACATCATCCGGCTGCGCTCCCACAGCCCAAGCCCCTTTGCTGCGTAGGCGACCACGGCGATGTCAACATAGTCGCCCGCAGCTAGAGGGTTTCCTGCGTTGTCCGTTCGCTGAACCGTCCAGGTGCCTGCGTTCATTCGCTCAGGCGGCAAGAACTCAACGATGTCGGTCGCAGAGGCGGTAGTGGTGATGGGCTCCCAGTTCGTCCTGTCGAAGAACAGACGGATAGCAAAGTCGCTGACCCCGGTCATGACACGGGCCACTCCGGTGTTGCAGTTCCTTCCCCTTACATACTCAATCGGCACCCACACCGCGCCCTCTGGGGTGGCAGCGGACAAAGAGCCAGATACGCCAAGCAGTGAGCCAGGAGGAATTGGGACGGGCTTGCCCACATAGAGGAAGTGGTCGGAGTTCGATGGCGTCACCGCAGAGGAGACGCCGTAGTCAGGCAGCCACTCTCCCACCACCTGGCGTCGGTCATCGCCGGTCTCTACAGAGCGGTCAAGCGCACCACCAAGCCCATAGCGAGTGATGTACACAGAGCGGCTCGTGGTGTCCATCGTTGTGTCTGGGTTGCCCAGCCTGTTCTTTGTGTTGTTGGTGAGGGCCTGTCCGTTTTGGTCCTCATATGGAGAGCCAACGATGTACAGGTTGTCCTTGTCTGCAAGCACCCACGGATTGAGGATGTTCTGAGTAGCGCCAACGATGTCTGTAGCGAACCGCTGCCCCTGCACAATGCTCTCAACGCTCCACACCGACCACTTGCCGTCTCGGTAGCACAGGCACATATTGAGCCTGGGAAACGAGAAGATGACCGATTGTAGGTCGTGGGAGTACACGGAGCTCACAGACTGGGAATCAAGCGCAAAGCTGATGCGCGGCATGGCGTCTGGCTGTCCAGCCACGTCCGTTGCGTTGCCGTTGGCGGTGTAGTAGCTCGTAATGGGGTTAGGCATCGTGCCCGTGAAGAACGGCTCAATCGGCTCTGATGTCTTCTGGATGGAGAGGTTGCCGCCCATGGTGTATGAGCCGCGCTTGTCCAGCCAGAACACCGCTCCCTGGGCCTTTGCTATCGCCCCAGGGGACAGGCAACCCAGCCCGTCTGCTAGCTTGGTCAGCCTTCCGGTAGTGGCGACGAACTCGTTAGAGGGCCTAAACAGCCACGTCTCGTCCTCGGTCCAGATGAGCAGGTTGCCCAGATGCTCCTCAATGGCCGTGATGTTCTTCTCTGATGGTACGAACAGGACGTTCTCTGCCACCACGCTGGTGGGCCTTCCAACATCTGAGAAGTACAGGCTCTTGCCTTCAAACAGCACAAGCCGGCTCATCAGCACAGCCGCGCCGCTAGGCTTTGGGAACTCGGTCTTGTTTAGGTACAGGTATGCGTTGGTGAACGCGCCGTTAGAGGCTACAGCCTGCCTTACCAGGGACGACTCGGAGTACGGCGGCTTCCACCGCACATCAAACGAGGAGTCTACCTGGGCGCTGCGGCCTCTTCTGCTGACTGCGTTGGGACCCTTGCGCCACCCCCTGAAAATAGCAGGGGAGTACAGCATGAGGCCCATGTCTTGGTTGCCAAAGAACAACTGGTCGTTAATCTCGGCAAAGAAGCAGGTGTCCTCGTCATGCTCACTGAGCAGCCATCGCTGATGGCTGTCTAGGCCAATCTTGCTGCCGTCCGTCTTGGGGCCACCGCCGCCTGTTGCGGTGGGGCTGTAGGCAAACCCTCCCATATCCCAACAGGTCTGGTAGTGACCCTTCCAGCGGGGCATCTCAGCGTAGGAGTCGTCTGCCTGTGAGAAGCTAGCCGTGTGGGCGTATACCGCCTCTTCCCACCAGTCATCCGTAGTCAGGTCGTAGATGCTGACCATGTAGACGTTTAGGAACTGAGAGACCTGGAGCGCGTTCTCAAACGCCGCCGTGGTCCCAGAGCCTCGAGTGCTTCCGGTGTATGCGTCTGCGGAGAACACGCTGATGATTTGGTCGTGACCGAACTCGGTCTTCATCAGGTAGGAGCCCAGGTGGTTCCTGTATCCCCACTTGCGGCTGGACTGGCTGGGGTCGATGGCACCGAGCGTGGTGTCCATCTCAGCCACTTGGCCGAAGCCCTTACGGACCTCCCAGCCATTACGACGCCACAGCATGTTGAGCGCGAACGAGCCCTTTACCTCAGAATCGGACTCGATTCCTGGGCCAAGGACTTCAACTTCCTGTCCGCGAACAGCCACGCAAGCCCCCTAGTACCAGTAACTGTTGCTTGTCACGTTCTGGACGTAGTTCGCGCCAGCGGTGTTCCTGTTGGAAAGGTAATCAATGAGCTCACGCTCTCTAATCTGAAGCTGGCCAACAATCTGCTCGCTCGTGGCGGCATCTGCGATGGCGTACTGCTTGTATGCGTACAGCGCGATGAGGTCGTGGAAGGCGTCCAGGTCGTCGAAGTGCTGGTGTGGGGTTCCGGCGACAAAGTTTGGCTCTGGGCTGTAGAACGACTCGGCCACGTATTGGATCGTAACCGTGTAATCGATCGCGCCAAGAAATTCAATCGCAGGCCCTGTGAACATATACGCCATCGGGGTCCGCATGAGGGCCTCTACGCTATGCACAGCGTTAAACGAACTTACCGGAGCGCCGTTGTCCCCTTTTCTATATATAGATATGAGAGATGAGAGGGCGTTTGCAGCGACGGCAAGCGGCCCATACATCGCAGCAGGCGGCGCGGCAAACCCAGCTGCCCCGGAGGCGGTTAGGTCTATGGCTCGCATCGAGTTCATCGGCACATCGATTGTGCGGGCATAGGTGTTCGGGTCGATGTTTGTCACCTTCCGCTTGAACTCCTTGTAGCCCACCTTGAGCATCGTGTTCACCCTATCGTCATCTACAAACGTCTGGTCTGGTTCGTCTATATACGTCCTAAATAGGGACACTACTTCGTCGATAGTCACTAGAGCCCTCCTGTACCCGGGCCGCGACCCATCAGGGCCTCACTCCTGCCCGTTAGCATGCGTTCAGCTTCAGCCATAGAGCCGGCTCGAGTCGCCGCTGCGCTCTGCTCTTGGACAATCTGCTGCTGGGCACCCTGTGACGCTGGGGCTGCCATGTTTGCCGCCATTGTCTGCGGGTTCATAGTGGGGGGCTGAGAGCGCGGGAAGACCTTGTTCGCGCCAAGCAGCGTCCTATAGACGTCATCTGGCTGACCCGCTGAGTCAATACTAAGCAAGACATCCCTCAGATAGTCCTGCCGTTCCTGGTCTAGCTGGTAGAACTCTTCTGTCTGCATGAACTCACCGAATACCTTACCAAAGGCTTCGAGGTCATCAGACATAAACACTTCCACGCGCGCTCCCAGCCGCGCCGCATCCAACATATCCTTGGCGTGAGCCATCGCCTGCACCTTCTCGCTGATGAAGGCGTTGCCGGTACGGAAGCTCATCTCTTGCAGCGCCTGCTGGGGCGTAATCATCCCAGCCTGTGCAAGCTCCATGACCTTAGCGTCTCGGTCCTGTGCCTCGTCTCTAAACAGCGAGCCGGTCTCAATGAACACCTCTGGGATGTCCACGATGTTGGTGCTCTGGATAGAAGCGAAGGTGACCCGACCATACTGGTCGAGCATGCTCATCATCTTGGCCTCTGTGTAGAACTCCTTCATGAGCTCAAGTGCACAGCGGGCCATTGTGGCCGTGCTCTTCTCGATGGCCGACTGGCTAATCTGTAGTTGGCTGGTGTCGTGCCCTGCGAGGGCCTGGATGGCCTTTCCGCTGGTGACGCCCACCGCTCGCTTGCCCAGTGAGACGGAGTGCAGCCCTGCCACGTCTCCCATCTCTGCCTGTAGGCGAGTGATGTTGTCAGCGATGTAGGACGGAAGAGGGGCTGCGGCCACCTGCTGTGGCGTGCCCCCTGCTGCGTTGTAGTAGATTTTCTCACCAGGCTTGCTGGTGATGGCGTGAGTGGATACGCCTGCGGTCTTGGGCACAAGCCACTTGGGGTTGCCCATAAGCTCTACATTGTGGACGACCTGGGAGCGCGCTCGGTTGTAGAGCAACTGCAAGTCTACCAGCGGCTCGATGAGACCTTTGCCCCACAGGCGGCGGGGAATCTCGGTGTATCGAACAATCTGGATGGGGAACGTCTTGGTAGGCATCTGCTTCTGCTTGAACAGATAGGTGCTTCCAGTGATGACCGCGTGGCGTCCATCGCGCCAGTAGATGTCGAAGACCTCAACGCGGTCCTTTGGGGGCCCCTCGTTTGGAGCGGTGCTAATCTGACCGTAGTCAGGTTCTTGCGGAGCGGGAGCGTTTTCAATCTCTTCAGCCTTGCCAGGGTAGGCTTCCTTTAAATCTTCACGGTCAACGTATGACCGAAGTCCGACCCACCGGCTATCGTCAGGGTTAATGACCGCCTGCTCGAAGAAGATGTCGTAGGCTCCAACCGCCTCGGTCCTGACGCACTCCATTCCTGGGTCATAGAAGGTGTGTAGAGCCGCAGTTCCTGTAGTGAGGAGCCACTTGATGAGCTCTTCGACGGTCTCTTTGACATCGTCTTTGTGCCAGTAATAGCGCAAGGCGGTCTCAGATGACTTCGCTTTGAGAATGTCTTCATAGGAAGGGCTCGCTGGGATGACCACGACGCCAGGGTAGGCCAGGGCCAACCGGGACAAGACGTTGCGGTAGATGTTTAGGAGCAGGTTGACGGTGACGCGGGACGTGCCCTCGCTCGTCTTTGAGGTGATGTACGCCCCAGCCCTGCCGTCGTAGGACAGCCACTGCTGACCTTCGAGGAACTTCAGGGACAGGTTCCACGCACGACGCACCGCTGTCTTGTCGCGGCGCGAGTCGTTGAGCAAGCCCTTGATGTTCTTGGGAAACTCTTTAGCCATTAGTAGCCCTCTGGCTCAAGGCCGTAACCCGCTGCGCTAAGGTCGCTCTGCATAAGCGGAGACGGGGTGTACCCATACGGAGAGGGCGAAAGAGCAGCGCGCGCAGCGTTTCCTCTCGCCCCAGCCTCCCACTCCGGTCCAGCCTGCTGGCTCGGGTCGTTCTGCATAATGGCAGAGAGGAGCGTGGGGTTCTTAACCCAATCTGGCAGCCCTCCGCCCATCATGTTGAGCGCGGCCATCCATGGCGGGATACCCGGAATCAGCCAGGGGGCGACCTTTCCAGCCAGCCCGCCAAGGTTGCCCATGGGGGTCTGCCCCTGGGGAATGCCCTCCAGCGGAATCGGAGGAGCGCCAACGGCGAACGGGTTTGGTTGGTCTAGCGGGTTATCCATGCCCATTCTCCTCCGCGTAGATGGCGTCCATCAGGGGCTGGGTGTGGTCCACAGCCTCCTCTCTCTCACGTCGTTCGGCCCGCTCATCTGACTCCTTCTCGCAAAGGAGCCAGATGTAACGGGCCAGGAAGCCGAGGCATAGCGCCCCCATGAGTGCCAGGGTGAGCAGGCAGAACATGAGAGCACTATGCACTGGGGCCTCCCGAATTAGGGTGGGACTAATTCGGAACTAGACGGTGAAGCCGCACAGAATCGCGTTCTGATTGGGGTTCGTCGTGACGGTATTGTAGTACCATCGGTAGTAGCCCTCGTAGGCATCCACGCCTGCGACGCCAACACCCGCGCGCGCCAGGACGCTTCCGTCCAGGTCCGCGAAGCCGTGAGACTCGAGCTCCAGAACCTTCCACGAGGACAGCTTGAGGAAAATCATTCCTCCGCCGCCAACGTGACGAGCCGTCTTGATGGGAAGCCCACCGTAAGACAGGCCAGAGAAGCCACCGTCGAGGTTATTGGAACGCTCTCCGCTGGTGTTCATGACGGCTGCGGTGTTGTTAGCAGCAAGCGGAACCCCGCTCATCGTAACCTGGAACAGAGCAGCGTACTGCTGACGCGCCAGCGGACTGATGAGAATGCAGTCAGGCTCTTGCCCTGAAAGCTGACTCACTTGGTCCATTGTCGCCTGCATACGCGGGAGCGAGAGCGCCGCACGGGCCTGAGCGCCACCCACGACTTGCGTGATGATGGTGCTCTGGAGCGCCGTGAACGACGGAGGGATCGCAGCAGGAGCGTCGGGGCTGAATCGGTTGACCCCGAAGTGAGCGCCAGAAGCGAGGTTCGCGAAGATGCCCTGGGGCTGATCTCCAAGGTTGTTGGTGACAGTCGTGGCGGGAGCCGCCTGCTGTGCAGCCGAAACCACAACCGCAATCGCGAACCCGTCGTCCGCAACCGCCGTGGTGTACGCAGCACCAGCGCCGTTCAGGTCAACGTCCTCAAGGTCAATAGTGCGGGCGATGACGTCCGTGGCATTGAGAGCAATCTGGACGCCGTTCGGGATGACGGTGTATCCCAGCGCAGCGTTCCGGTCCACGCGAACGAGGTCCACGAGAAGCTCGGTGCTACCAGAGGCGATAACCGCCAACCGGAGCGCCTCAGCCTTCTCGATGTCTCCGAACATCTCCCAGCCGGTGAACGCGCCAGCGCCACCAGCAACGACCTTGTGCTCGTTGAGGAAGCCCAAGACACGACCGCCAGAAATCATGGCGTTGTCCGAGGCGTTCTTCACGTCGTTGACGAGCTTGTCCATCTCGGCTTCCATCCAGCCGATGAAGGAGTTTGCTCCACCCTTACCAGCAGCCGACATGGCGGGACCGGTAATCTGGAAACGACCGTAGAGGAAGTGCGCGTTGACCTGAAGGCGCGAGTAGCCCTGGTCGCCAGCGGCGGGCAGAGTAGTCGCTGCGGTTCCGTCGGACTCGCCACGGAAGGCAACGCCAGTGTTGCGCGAAACGTGGATGGGGATGATTGCAACGCGACCGTTCCAATCAACCGTGGCCTTGGTCATCAGGTCGAGGACCATGACCGAATTGTTGAGCTGCTCTTGGACAGGCCCAAGGTAAAATTCCTTGAGAATGTCGTTCAGTGTAGCCTGTGTGGCTGGCATGTCTGACTCCTAAATGGGGTGATGAGAGCGTGAGCTCTCTATGCGAAGGGGTTGTTGCGGGCCCACATCTTTCTTAAAGCTGCGGAACCCTCACTCACACTCTTCAGCGGCACCTCAGATGCGGTAGCAGTCGCATTCCCTCCACTCTTACTGGGACGCGGAGCCGCCTTGGGCTCTTGTGTCGCGGCCACAGCTTCAGCGGGCGTACTGGACGGGTTCTTCTCAAGATAGGCCGCAATGGCCTTCTCTTCGACACCCGCCACCCACGAGGAATACTGCTCTGCAACCGCTTCTGCTGTAGCTGAAGGGTTGTTGGCAACAGCCTGCAAGATTACGTCCCGTGGTACGGATGGGAACTTCTGGAGCGCAGCACCAACCTCGACCTCCAACTGCTGACGAGCAAGCTGGACCTCGGTGTTGTATAGACGGTCTTGAAATTCTTTTAACTGCACGTTGTCTTGAGCGGGAGCCGGCTCGTCTTCACCAGCCAGGTATCGCTCTAACCACGCATCGTCTGAATCCGCTTGGGGCGCAGCCTGCACTGGAGCGGGCGCAGGGGCGGGCTGTGCGCGGAGCTTTTCAATCTCCGCTTGCAACTCCGCTCTCTCGTCACGGAACTGATTCCGAGACTCGAGAACCTGCTTAAACCGGTCATACGGGACACGGTGGCCCGATGGCACCTCTTCTTCCGCTGCGGGGCTGTCTTCCGCTGCGGTCTCTAGTGGTGCCGAATCCGCTCCATCTTCCACCTTCGCATTTACGTCCTCTGTGGTGTCGGACGAGGTGTCGGCCTGGACTTGGGTCTCTTCCACAACAGGAGCAGCAACGGGCTCAGGGGCAGGCTCGTCGCCCGCTCCAAGCATATTGGTAATTCCTGACAGTGCTTCTGGGCTCAAATCCATGACTATCTCCGCATTTAACGCCTAGCGGGGCGATTTTGATAACGCTGATTCGGTCAGCGAGGCCATGTCGGTACGCACTCCCCACCTGTCGGTGTTGTTTGCGTCCGTCTTCTTAGGGTGCAATTTGCCAGTGTTCAACTCGAACTGCAACATCTCGTGCAGGTTGCGTGGCTTTTCTTGCACTATCTCTTCGCGCACGTACTCAATTTGGTCAAGACCCATGAGGCCAAGGGCGTGAGCGAATATCATGTCGTCGTGCTTGTTCTTCTGGGCCTCTGGCTTGCCGTTATCGTTGAAGATGAACGTGTTCATCTCGAACTGCATGCGCGCGTCAACGACCTCTAGCTTCTCCATCTCCACATATTCGTGAAGGCGGCTCAGCATCACAGGCCGGGTGTTGACGTTTGTGGAGAATCCGAGCTTGTCCACCCAGCGGTTGCCAACTTTGTCAAAGGCGGTGCGCCGGAAAATAAACGCCCACTCTTTTTTGACCAAGTACTCAAGGATGGACAGGCCGTAGGTGTTCGACTCTACGACCACCAAGGCGTTGTACTTCTTAGCCTCTTGCAGGACACGCTCAGCGAACTGGTGCGGAGCCATGCGCTGATAGAAGGTGGAGCACACCGTTGGCTTGTCCTTGTCTGTGACATCTAAGACCGTGAACGCGCTGTAGTCTCCGCTGGGAGCTCCTGACGCCACGTCAGCGCCCAGGCTATACACTCGGTATTTCGAGTGGGCCTTGAATTCTTTGTACCCAGGCGTGATTTGAACATGGGGGTAGATGCGGTCAAAGAACCGCTCTCCGCTAGTGATGAACGCCATCTGTGCGGTGAGCGGGTACTCTTGGAGAAACGTATGCCAGTTACCAGCGCACTTGGTCTCAAGCGTCTCTTGGGCCCACCAGACACGGCCATTATCAAGCTCGTGCTTTAGCCCCATCTCTTTTAGCTTGGGGTGGATGTACTTGGGTTTTTCCTTAGAGACGTAGTTAGGGTCTTGGGTCCACGGGATGAACAGCTTTTGGTAGCCGTTCTCTGCGTGCCACAGCTTGTGGGCATCGTTGACGCCGTTAGCCGTGGTCTCTAACACCACCTCAGAGTCTGGCCCCAGCACCTGGAACGCTCCAGCGATGGTCTTCTCTGGGTCGTTCCAAAACGCAAACTCAGAGCAGTGAAGCGTCTGATAGGTCGTGCCACGAAGGCCTTCTGAGTTCGCGGTGTCTACCTTGATGAGGCCACCGTGGAACAGCTTAAGCTCACGGACGTTGGACTTCTCGGTCTTGAACTTCAGGAACTCAGGGAGGTTCGCGTAGAAGTTCTTATAGACCTCAAATATCGCCTCTGCGGAGTCGCCACGATGGGCAAGGACGGCCACACGGTGGTTTGGCGTAAAGAGGACCCGCCAGAAGTTCCGGGCAGCGACCGCAGTAGTCATTCCTAACTGGCGGGCTTTGAGGATGTACGTCCACGGGTTGTCTTCGACTGTCGCCCAGAACTGCTCCTGCGCATCGTTCATGACGAACGGAATCACGCGGCTTCGCTTGTCGATTATCTTGAGGTACCGCTGGGCGAAATAGCGGAAATCGCATGCGCACTTGCGAATCTCTGCCTCTAGCTTTTCCCGGCTCTCGCTCATCTTCAGTGGGCAGTGTCACGGCTATGCGACGTATTGATTTCCCTGGCGTCCTTGAGGAGGTCGAGCAACTCCTCTGGGGTCATCAGGTTCTTCTGCAATGCCTTGGTCTTGGCCAACACGAGGTCGCGCTCGGCCTCTGCCTTCTCGATGGCCACCTTGTCAATCATGGCCTGCGCCTCTCGAGAGCGGAAGGTTCGCAGCTTGAACTCTGAGGTGGTGCGCTCCAGGTACCAAGCGGCGGCTCGCCAGTCTTTCTCAGCGTGGAACTGAACGAGGTCTAGCATGTTCTGCTTAGAGCAACGCTCTGCTTCGTACACGCGCTCTTTAAAGCCTGGACGCCCGCCCTTCTCTTTGGGCTTGTGCATCCAGCACTTCCACGTCTCGTAGTTGATGTTGAACTCTTCACGCACCATCTTTTGCGTGTAGCCCTTGGTGAGCATCTCGATGGCTTTCTCGCCCAGCTCTGGAGACCAGCGGCCTGGAGACTTTGGGGGCTTACCTTTTAATGCCACGACAGAACCTCCTGAGCTCCGCATTGCGGTCGGTCGTGGAGGTCTCCACGCTCAACACGCGGTGAAACGCCGTGAGGAACTGAACGATGTCACCCCCAAACTGCGGCAAGTCAAAGCCCGCAAACGGCTTGCCATCAACACCGGCAGGCGCGTTTCCAAGCATCCGCTTACGCATGGCCATCAGCACCTTCCTGCATCCTCGGTGGCGCGGCCTAAGCGACGCATCGTGGTAGGGCTCCAGGAAGTGGATCATGTCGTTGACATACCCAAGGGCGATCGACCGACACGCGGCAGCGTTGACGTGCTGCTCCATGTTGCCAGGGTTGTGGTAGAGCACATCAAGAGATCGTTTAATCTCTCCCAGTCCTTCCGCCAGCATCCCCTCTACGATGTCCGCAGAGAACACCTTGGTGATGTTCGCCTTGTGGTCCTCGGACTCAGCAACAGGGGCCGTGTTGAGGTCGCTCAACATGCTCTGTGACGGGACCTCACCCATTGATGTGGTCACAAATCTGCTGCATCTTCGACGCCATCACGGAGGGACCGATAGTCTGGCACTGCGCCATCGCGATGTACAAAGACGCCATCGCAACGTCGTCACCATCGAGCGATGTGCGCGAAGTGACTGACGCGATGAAGTTCTTCATGTCGTAGCTGAGGTCAGTCTCGGTGAGCTTGACCACGTTCTTGGGACGGCCCACGGGGTTTGCGGCCTCAACCTTGGGGGCCGGTGCCTTCTTGGGGGCAGCCTTCTTCTTCGCGGGTGCCTTCTTCTTCTCAGCCATCGTCGATATCTCCATGGGAGCGACTAAGAGCGCGCCTTCGCTTGAGAACGATGCGGGCAAACAGCCTGCTCCTGCGGTAACACGTGTTTCCGCTGTTCCAATGGCACAACGCCTCGGACCAACGTCCGTACTTTTTACGGTACTTTCTCAAAGCCTGCAAGCCTGCGGTTATCAGGTCACAGCCCTCTAGCTTCTTGTCTGGACAGTGAAACACTGGCTTCACCTGAAGGGGACCGTAAGCACCAGCAGAGCTTATGGCACCCATGTTAAACCGACTCTCGGTAAAAGACAGGGCCACAACGAGGTTCACGTCCGCTCCGTCGCCATGGGCCGCAGAGCCCACAGCTACGCAGGTCTTAAACCGCTCAGGGGTCTGGTCATGAGGTGCCAGCCACGACAGTGCCGTAGCGCAGGCTAGATACACGTAAAAGAAGCTCATGAACCCAGCACCCTCCTAGCATACTCCGCCAGCAGCATAGCGTCAGCGGTAGCATGCACCACCTTCTGGTCAGGAAACAGACGCTGGGCCGCAGCCTTGGTCACGTTCTTGTCTCCCTTGGACAAGCACTTGAGCTCTCGTTGCCATGTAGACGGGGTCACAGTCTCGAAGCGAATCTGGTGACAGACCAGGAGCGCCCTACAAAACCCGTAGCTGGTGCCGAACTTGAACGTAGAGGCCACGCCTTGTCTGGGCATGGCGCTCACTCGCTCAAGGGTGGCACGAGATATCGTCGGGGCATGCTCGATGACGAAGCTAGACACGTCGTGCTCGGTGGCAGACAGCCTGACAGAACCGACAAAACCCCCATCCTCGTCAATGACAACGATGGCTCCTGAGTATCCGGGGTCTATGCCCATGTAGTGCTTCACCAGAGTCCCTCCATGATTAATTGATAACCGGGCTCACACCCGGTCATGTCACCGTCTCCCCACTGGGCAGCCATCGCTTGCGCCACTCCGCAGAACGTCCTGCTTGCGTCCTTGCCGCCCGACACGGCCCCCCGGCTGGAGCGGTGGCCCCTGGCCGCTCCACCTGTGTTGCTCGGAAGGAATGGAGTGTAGTCGTTCCTGGTATTGGTTGGCACCAGCGGTGGCAGGCCTCGGAGCCAGAGGAGCGTGCGCTTACTATACGGGTGGCCGTATTGGTACGGCTCTATGACCTGGGTCGGGCGCGGCAGTCTAAACGCGCGCAACGGGGTCGGGTTCTCCACGGCTATCTTAGGAATCGGCGCACCGAGCATCGCCAGGAAGAACTCGCGTGCCTCCAGTCCCATGGAGTGCCTAGCGTGGTCAATCTGGCCAGCCACCGGGTAAAGCCACCGAGCGCCCGCCTTGGACAGGTAGGTGCATGGAGGATGTGCAACCATCAAGTCCCATCCGTCGTCAAGAATCTCCAGAACAGACCCCTCGTGGTGGGGACCGCCCGCCTCAGACGGCATAAGGTCACAGCTAACGGCATCGTGCCCCCGTTCGATGAAGGCGTCTCGCACCGCTCCGCTGAACTCGCACGCAACCAGAACCCTCATTAATTCGCCCTCTCAGGGAGCGAATCGAGCACCTCATCGGGCTCTAACACGGCGAAACACGGCGTATCTGGCCCGATGTAGCCCCCGGCTACTTTGTGGTTGAAGTGGTCCATGGCCTCAACGGACCCGAGGCCCTGTTCCATGAGAATCTCGATGCACTTGTCTTGGTCATAGAGCGTCACAGGGCTCATACCGCACCGATAGACGATTCCAATCACAGCCTCGTCAAACCCGTCGTAGATAATCATATTCCCTCCATTCTCGGCTCGAACTTCATGGATGTCCCGCTCCAGGCCACGTCGGTCTCCTTGAGAGAGGTCTCGAGTCCGTGCCTAAACTTGGACATACCGATTTTGCACAGGTTTCTGGGGTGGTTGCTCCCAGGGTCGGCCTTGTGAAACAGGAACGGGCTGATAGCCAGGTCGCAATCGTCCTCAATCGCCCCTGAGCCCTTGGCGTCACGCACGGTAATCAGCCTATCGGCCCTCTTGGCGGCTGAATTGGGCTGGCTCAAGACGACAGAGGTGCATTCAAGCTCCACTGCCATGCGCTTCATGCCCTTTGAGTTGGCCGATATCTCTTCCTCTTGGGTGCCATCGCGCCTCATACGCGGTGAATCCATGAGTTGTAGGTAATCGACCACGACGACGCCCAAATCGCCGTATTGGCGCTTCACAGCTCTGGCTTCTCGCTCAATAGCGCCCACATCTCGCGCCGTTTCGCTGATAACCAGGGGTAATTGACCAAGACGCTCTGCTGCATCAATCATCGCTGACTGCTCATAGGACGTAATCTCGCCCATTCGGTGATGCAGGTGTGCAGGAACGCCGCTAAGCGTGGCGATAAGCCTGCCGACCAACTGGTCAGTGGGCATTTCGAGGCTACACACCAAAGCGGGCTTGCCAGCGAGGGCTGAAGACAAGGCGAAGTTGTTAATCGCCAGCGCAGACTTGCCGTGTCCCGCGCTCGCGATGACCACCACCTGCCACCCAGGCTTGAACCCACCGCCGATAACGGCATCTAGGGGAGCAAGGCCGCTAGGTGTGTACCTGGCTTCGACCTTCCCGCTCTGAACATCAATCACCTCGTGCATGTAAGCCGTAGCGATTGAGCTCACATCACCACGCTCGTCTCCGCCAAAGGACTCCTCGACCTCAGAGAGCTTCTGAGTGGCTGCGCTAAGAGCGCTATCAGAGTCCCTGGACTCGTAGGCTTGCCGGATGATGTCTTTGCCGGCTTCGACAATCACACGCAGACGCGCTTGATTGCGAATCTCTACCGCATACTGTTCGACACAGCTTGTGCTACCGAACGCATCGTGGCTAGCACCCAGCGCCGTCCACAACTCACCCATTGAACCACGACAGTTCGTGCTCGCCCAGTCCCTGAGAAGGTGCAAATCAACACGGCCATGCTCCCGGTAGAGCGTACTGATACCCCGAAACACGTTCGCATTACCAGCATCGGAGAACTCTCCGTGGCTGATGTCCACCTGCTCAACCAACGACGGGTCTACATGCAAGACCCCCAACAATGCGCGTTCAATCTGAACCACGCTCAAGTCATCACTCATTGCTCACCTCCCTCTAGTTGCTTGACCATTCCAACAGTGAAGTCCTGCACAGCCTTGGTTGCCTCAGAGAACGACGGCTCCGCCATCCACTCCTTAGCCAGACGAGCAACCTCCACCAGGTTGTCCGTCTCGTACACCTCCACCAGGTGCCCATCGCGCAGGGCAGCCACCACACCAGCAGCGTCCACCCCGTCATCGCCCATCTTTGACGGCTTGCACAGGTTTACGAACCCCACAGCAGACCAGTGCTTGCCAGCCTTCTCATCACCCACCTCGTGACAAGGACCACCACACTCTTCGCACTCAGGACAGCACCCACAGGGGCTGGATTCCTTTTGCTTGTGGTCGCACTCAAAACACATCCAATACGGCGTCTCCATCACTCACCCTCCAATCCAGCTGGATAATATTTCGATCCAGCTGGAACAGTTCCCACCATTTTGGCACGCAACATGCTACGCGCTCGCTTAAGTATTATACTTACTAGTACTCTCCCCAGACTGACCACTCCCCCCAAGGGAGTGGGCATGTCTGGGAGAGAGCGTCTCTCACCGCGCATGCGTACGCGCGCCTGGGGGGCGCGCTACGATGCGCTGAGTCCTCACCCATCTGCGGTCAAACGCGCCAACGAGGTTCCCATGGCAGACGCTAGCTTACGCCACACCTCAAACGAACCAATCCTGTCACCGTTCTCCAACCTCGAGATGTGAGAGGCACCAATACCGCTCGCATCAGATAGAGCCTGCTGAGACATACCCATCTTCAACCTACGCTTCATCAACCTCTGGCCCCGAGTCACAGCAGAAGACTGCTTCTCTTCCGATATCGGGCTCGTCAACTTGAGCTCACTCATGTGGCACCTCCTGGGAACGGTTGATAATACGGTAGTGACACAGTGTCAATAGCTAAATGGGTAATGCTGAAAACTGTCGCGCGGAAAATGGGTCTAACCCCGCGCAGACTCCGGACCAAAACTTACTTCGCTTTCCCGCCCTCGCTCGTACCTTCCCAGACCCGTACACGCGCTCCATCCCTCACCCTCTCGCAGGACCCCGTCCCGTGGTGACTGCCAGTCAGGTGGTAGACCATCCCACGTTCTGACCATATCTCACCCACTAGGCTCGAGACGGGACCTCGGTACAGCGTTCAGCCCTACCACCCCGCCCATGTGTCTCAAAATGAGACGATGGAGGCCCGGGGAGGGAGGGAGGCCAGACCCACCGCACGCCACAACGCGAACACGGAAGACGCACACAACACACGTCCCGCATCACGCTCGTGCACGCGCTTGCATAATGCGCGATCCCAGGCACACACGACGTCGCACGCATTACACACACACGTTGGAGCCCTGCACTTGACACCCTGTCATGGGCATGGTCCTATGGCTTCACAATCAATCATCAATGCTCATCATGAGCCTACAAACCAAGGACCCGACCGTGAGCCATACAATCCAGACTCAATTCGACCGAACCGATAGCCCAGTGTCCAACGGAGACACTCTTGAAAACGGCTTCAAGGTCGTAAGCGTCGAAACCCTTGAGCGCGTTTCCGACACGGCAACCGGTGACGTGCGTAGCGAGTTTTCCTACGTCCTGGCAGCGGGAACCGCCGACATGATGCACCCTTACGCAACATGGGCAATGGACAAGAACGGGAGCACGTATTGGGGTCACTACTTCTCGAACATGTTTGAAGCCACGAAGGACTACGTTGAGCGCGTGGAAACCTTCAAGGGCAACCGCTAGGGCTTCGTGCCGTGCTTCGAGCGGGGGTCTCCTACCCCCGCTTCCAGCGCGACACGATGTCACGCCTACAACCCAAGGAATCCCATGCAGATAATCGACCAAGAGACCTATAGCGCGTGCGTTGACTGCTACATGCTCATCGCCAATGGGGACACGCCCGACGGTGACACGGGCGAACTGAACGCAGCAATCGAGGTCCACGCGCCTCACGCCGTGAGCGACGAGGATTGTGACGTGTATGGGGCCGCTCGCGGCTCGATTCGTCGAGAACTGCACGCCGGTGACGGTGACGGTGACAGCGGGTTCTCCTGGCAATCGTGCGAAACGTGCGGCTCCGCGTTGGGCGGCTCACGCCATCCCGTTATCGCTCTGCTGGTGCGTTCCTAGGACCTCGCGCCTCGCCCCCGTGCTCGTGACTCCGGTCACGGGCATCGGGCGGGACACGAGACCGCAAACAACCAACCAACCCAGCAAGCAAGAGAGAGAATCATGCGAGCAAACGCAATCAAACTATGGGAAGGCCCTAGCGAACTGGACGGGGCCCCCGTCATGGTCCTGCTCACCGGCCTCGCCAAGTCATCGAAGAACACAAAGACCGGCGACATGCTACAGACCTGGATTTTGCGAGCCGACATCGCACCGCACGATGCGGTCAAGTCTGGCCAGGATGCGAGCGTGTGCGGCGCGTGCCCGCTTCGTCCCGCCCTATTCGAGCGTGGAGCCGTGAGCGACCGAGCGTGCTACGTGAAGGTCTTTCAAGCTCCGCTCTCGACGTGGAAAGCGAACCGTCACGCGCCGGTCACCGCTCCAGAGGCGGCGCGGGCTCTCGTGGGTGACCGCGTCGTGCGCCGTGGGTCCTACGGTGACCCCGCTGCGGTACCGTCGCACGTGTGGGACAACCTGAGCGCGTCACCGGGCACCGGGTACACTCACCAGTGGCGAGACGCTGACCTGTCCGCTCGCGTCATGGCGTCCGTTCACACGAGCGACGAGCGTGACGAGGCGCACGCCCGTGGGTACCGGACCTTCCGCGTGGTCTCGTCTGTTGACGACGTTGAGAGCGGTGAGATTCTGTGCCCTGCGTCCAAAGAGGCCGGGGCCCGTGTGCAGTGTGCAGACTGCAACCTGTGCAACGGCTCGCGCCCTGGCGACAAGCGTAAGAGCATCGCCATCGTAGCCCATTGACAGCTCGCACACCGGGCGCGCGTCGGAGCTCCGGCTCTGGCGCGTCACCGGGACCGTGAGCCCGAAACCAGGAACAACAACACAGAGAGGAGGGAGCGGTGAGATTGCAAGACGGGCGCACAGTGAGAAAGGGACACAGGGCAACCCTCCACCAAGCAGGCGTCAGCACTGCCGTGGTCATCACAGGATGGTCGGCCAGCGGGAAGACCATCTACTACCAGCGCCAGGGCGAGCACAGCTTTGACCACCACGTCGCGCGGTGGTCCCGCGCAGCCGGACGCTACAAGCCGACCAGCTTCTCCAAGGACTACATCACCACCACAGCCCCACAGAACACGCCCTAAAACGCATCCAACGCCCTGAAGGCAGGGCAACCTACCAACCAACCAAGCAAAAGCCCGTACGCGGGCAGGGAGATAGCAAGATGAGCAAGAAAGACTTCACCCTACAGGACGCAGGCCCAGCGTATGACACGTCCAAGCGTCGAGGCGCGCGGACCATCTACGTGGACGGGCCCAACGGCAAGGGCGACAACGGGAGTCATATCGAGGTCTTTGGGCCTGACCGTGACGCGATTGCGAGCCTGCTCCTGAGCATGTTCGGAGCCGAGGAGGTCAAGCCAGAGACCGAGGCCGAGCGCCTGGAGCGGGTTAAGCGTGACATTCTCGGAGCACATGGAATCACAGGGGGCGACGATGAGTAGCAACGACCTAGCGCCATTGGGCTGCGTCTTCGATGGCGACAACATCCAGCGCGACGACGAGGTAGCACCGGACAACTTCAACGACATCGACGCCGTGGCCTTTTGCCTAAGCTACAAGGGGGACGTGTCTGACCTTGGAGCCAAGGACCGCAAGCACCTGTATGGGTGCGCCATTGCCACCCTGGCGGCTTGCATGGGTTACGGGGACGATTCGCCCCACGCGCAGCAGCTCGCGTGGGACTTTCTCAACGGCCTAGAAGGGGGCGACAATGGATAGCCTCATCACAGCCCTAGCCCTGGCTCTGGCCCTGCTCTTCACGAGCAGCGGTCCGGGTGCGGTGGGCATCGTAGACCATGGAGAGGATGGGGTCTGGGCTCTCGAATGCGTGTACCCCGACAGCATAGAGCTGGTGTACATCACGGGAGACCATCACGAGGGCGAGCGTGTAGCCTGCCCTGTCGATTCCCCTTGACATATCTGACAGCCTGACAATAATCGCAATCACAGAGCCGTACAACGCTCTCAACCACTGACCCAACCACCAGGAGAATTATTGTGGCCATTACTGACCACCCCACTCTTGACGCTACGCTTGAGGCTGTGGCGTCCCCTCTCGACGCTCTCGCCGTCAGCTTCTTTCTGGCCATCACGGCCCCCGACGATGACCACGTGAAGCTCGCCTTCAGTCAGGCGTCTATCATCTCGGCCCACCTGGACAGCCCTGAGCAGATTGAGACCGCGAAGGAGCAGGCCGTTGAGCTTGTGCGGCGGTTCGGCTCGGAGTTCCTGCCCAAAGGAGGTGAGTGACATGGCGTCCGTCAACTTCAACGCTTCGAGCGTCTCCCAAGAGCCGCTCTCGCTTCCTGTCGCCAAGTCCACCACTCACAAGCACGTGCCTAGGTGGACGGCTGTCGAGTGCGGACGGTGCGACGGCTTGACCACGCTTCGCGACGTCGAGCCCGGGTTCACGTTCGTCTGCGGCGGCTGCTCTTCATGGCTCCAGGTGAGCAAAGGGGGTGAGTGATGCTTAGCAAACGGCAATGGCAACGCTGCATGGCGAAGGCCAAGAACGGCAAGACCCTCCGAGAGTCCATCAACGATGAGCTGAAGTCCACGGACAAGACCATCAATGACTGTGGGGTGCAGTCTCTGTACGCCACGCGCATCGATGGCAAGTGGACGGTCTGTATCAACGGGCAGTTCACGAGCGGCGGGTACGCTGGGCTCTCTGACATCATTCGCATGATTGCCCGGACGCCCATCGCCTGGGACGAGCCCCACGACCCCCGGCGGGACGGATGAGCAAGAGGGAAGAGCGAGACAGGGCCGCAGCGTGCGCGGATGCGATGGCTGGTGAGGTGGAGGGCATGGACTCAGCAGAGGACGCGCTTGACCACCTCATCCAGCTAGCCCTGACCATCGTGGACAGCACATCGAGATGGAGAGAGCCGTGTCTCACGCGGGTCTACACCAGGGTGTTCTACAGGTTCCACGACCAAGCGTGGAACGACCACAGAGAGAGCACCGAATTCACCAGGCAATTTCAAGTTAAGGAGCACAAGACATGAGCGTTGACATCACCACCACCAAAAACTTTGGGACCTCGAGTCTCACCGCCCTGGTTCACGGGCCACCCGGCTCCGGCAAGACCTACGCTGCGCGGACCTGCCCCGGCAAGACGCTGGTCGTCAGCGCTGAGGCTGGGCTGCTCTCGCTTCGAGACGTGGACCTGGACGTGGCCACCATCTCCACGTTCTCTGACCTCAAGCGCGTCTACTTCCTGCTCAACGACGAGGGCCAGCCCTACGAGTGGGTGTACATCGACTCGCTATCTGAGGTGGCAGAGGTCTGCCTCGCAGAAGAGATGGGCAAGACGGCGCACGGCGTGAAGGCTTACGGAGAGATGATGACTGCGGTTATGCGCCTGGTCAAAGCGTTCCGCGACCTGGACGTGAACGTCGTCTTCACTGCCAAGCAGGGCCGAGACGTGGACCCTGATGGCGTGGCCTATATGGCCCCGGAGCTGCCAGGGAAGAAGCTCAGCACCAAACTGCCCTATGAGTTTGACCTAATCGTAGCGGCAGGCACACACACGGACTCCAATGGTAACGTCCATCGGGTGTTACGTACCACCTCTAGCCAAGGCGTTCTCGCCAAGGATAGAAGCGGGGCACTCGCCCCACTTGAGCGGCCCAACTGGGCCCGAATTCACAGTAAGATTTCCAATCCACCCACCAATCAGACAGGAGAGTAAGGTGGCAAGCATTAACTTCAACAGCGCGGATGTTCCGCAAGATGAGAGCAAAGGGTCTTTTGACCCGCTGCCCAGCGGCTGGTACGTCGGACACATCATCGAGAGCGAGCTCAAGCAGAACGCCAAGGGCACCGGGTCCTATCTGCAGTTCGTCATCGAGGTGGACACGCCGTCTCACGCTGGTCGTCGTCTCTGGGCACGCCACACCTGGGAGCACAGCTCCTCGCCTGTGGCCGTCGAGATTGGGCACCGCCAGGTGTCGGCCCTGTGCAACGCCTGTGGCCGTCCGAGCATCTCGGACACCGAGGAGCTTCACGGCACCCAGTTTCGTGTGAAGGTCAAGGAGACCCACCACGAGAAGTACGGCCCCGGCAATGACGTGGTGGACTACGGTTCGGTCAAGTCCGGTGGTGCGTCTGTGGCTCCGACTACCGTTACGGTGTCGGTGCCTGACGACGATGACATCCCCTTCTAAGTCAGAACCCACACCCGCACCCCCCCTTAAGGGGGTGTGGGGTGTGTGGTATTGGAGGTGAATGATGAGTGCGTACATGAACTCGCTCGACGAGCAGCGACACCGACATGACATCGAGCCTGGTCACTACCGGGTCACGTTCGTGAGCGCACACTGCGCTGGCAGTGGACGCCAGCAGGTGTGCCTGGGCCTCGATGAGCTACAGGCGGGCCATCACCCGGTAGAGGGTATGCCTGTGCTGTTCTTGCCCCATGACCCCCTGGTCGATGCGCTCTGGGACCTCACCGAGAACCAAGAAGACGTGCAGCGTGGTGGCCTGTCCACCAAGCCCATCTGGGTTGTGGAGCTCGGCCAGAACGCCAAGGTGCTCGGATTCGCACGCGCTACCTCTGTGTTCGGTCTACGCATGGGCTGCGGCCCCTACCACTACAGCGGAGAGCCCCAGGACTACGAGGTCTACACCGTCGATGAGATGCGCCGCAAGGGACCCAGATATTGAGTCGTCCTGGCGTCATCATGGACAGGGTGCTCGCTGAACTGTACGCACAGGCCCCTGTGGGCCTCACTGTGCTAGAGTTGGCGGCTGCAACGGGTGAGAGGCCCAACTCCATATGGAAATCCCTTAGAGGGCTCATTACGGAGGGCTGGGTCACGAGACACAAGGGACCGTCGCGCATAGGGCGTCGGCGGTTCATCTACGAGGTGAGTGACTAGTCGTCTAGGTAGTGCAGGGCCGCAACGCCAGCGGCTCCGGTCAGCACAACGCCTGCGGCAAACCACACAGACGGGTGCTCGTACCAACCAGGAGGGGGCACAGGGTCAGCTACGATGTCGAGGAGTTTCTGCTCCAGGGCATCGGCTCTGCGCTTCTGGATGGCCTCTCGCTCACGAAGGGCTGTCTCGGTGACGGCTGCTCGCTTGCGTGTGGCGTCTAGCCCTGCCTCACAGGACTTGATGTCCACCTCGAGACACCGGATGGCCTTCTTGGCAGAGGACTCGCTGACCAGGAGCCCGTCGCATGGGGCCGGTGTGCTGGTGAGCAGCGTGTGGGCCTTGGTGCAGGGGGCAGAGGTCAGCAGGGCTGCGATGAGCAGGACGGTGGTCACGCCGTGCTCGTGCGTCCCGCTGCTGACATGGCTGCCATCTTGCGTGCGCCGTACTTCTTACGCCCGATAGATGCAGCCAGGGCGTCAGGGTCTTTGACTCCCTTGGCCTTGAGCTTCTTGGACAGGGCCTTGAACCGGCCTCCGCTGCCCAGTGCTGCCTTGGCTGCGTCCCCTCGTGCTTTGTGCTTGCCTGTCATCACTCTTCCCCTGTTGCTTGGTCCCAGGCTGTAGCCAGGGAGCCGTCTTCTAGGTTGACCGCTGAGATGGCCTTGGCTGTCTCTGCTAGCTCGGCTCGGAGCACCTTGTGTGCTTCGTCCACCTTCTTGAGCTCCTCTTCCTGCTTGTTCACCGACTCGGATAGGGACTCGGCCACCTCTGTGGCCTGTGTGGCGATGACCTCAAGGGTGCTGGTCTGCTGCTCAAGCACCTTGGTTTTGCGCGCGCTCGTGCGCCAGAGCGCAAAGAACATAGCGGCGGCGCTGACCAGTACGGCGAGGAGCCAGTCCACTAGAAGTCCTCTGCGATGTCGGCTGACTTCTTAATCCGCGACTTGATGGCAGAGAAGACGTAGGTGGTTAAAGACCCGGCTCCGATGCCGATGATGGCACCGAAGCCGGTGTACCCAGCGAGGATATATCCGAAACTCCCTCCCAGGATTACGGATAGGGCTCGCAAGGACGTGCGCCTAAACCTGCCATCAGACAACACGCTCTCTTTGAGTAGCGTCTTGAGTACCTGAGTGATGGAGTAGCTGGCAAGGGCTGCGACGGTTATCAGAATCGTCAACCTATCCCAGCTAATCGTCTCGATGCTCAGCGGCTCAGTCATTTACTTAACCTCCACTCTGGTCAGTCTGTCGCCATGGCCGTGGAGCTCCTGCCACAGGTCGCGCCTCGAGTCCTTGGCTGACTCGACCTCGCGCTGGATGTTGGTCAGGCGCTCCTCAATCACAGCCAGGTGAGCGTCAATCTTAGACACCCCCGCCTGGAGCTTGGACGCGAACACCCAGATGGATGCAGCCATAGAGGCTGCGTATCCTCCGACCTGAACTAGGGAGTCCATCTCCACTAGAAGTAGACAGCGACGGCGCACACACCAGCGCACTGGTAGAGCAGCGGGTCAGCCGGCGTGCCAGAGAAACCGAGCAGCATCGAGGTGCCAGCGGCAATCTTGATGCCCGCCCCAGCCACAGCTCCCTGGGTGCCGGTCAGGATGATGTCGTTGCCGCTCGATGCGGAGATGACAATGGACTTGAACATCGACGGGTAGAGGCGAGACTTGGCTGTGCCGAGCGCGGTAACCTGGGTCTGGATAGCGGCAATCAGGTCCGCGCCCGTGAGTGCGGCGAGAGCCAGGTGAACGATGCAGAAGTCTTCTGTGACGACGGGGAAGGAGACGCTCTCGCGCTCCACTTTTCCAGTTGGTGTGCTCATGGTGTTGGCTCCTCTTGCCATGCTGGGGTTTGAACGAGCGCAAAGGCTGCGGCGTGGTCAATCCATCCGTCAACTGGCTCGGTGAACTTGAGGATGGCCTCGGTGCCATCGATGGTGTAGCGGGGCACGGTCGTGACGCAGGTGGGGCTCTCCATGTGAGAGGCCACCTCGTCAGCGGGGTATACTCGGTAGTGCATAATCATGGTGGTGAGTCCTTCTTGATATCAGATGCGGTCATGTTGACCGCTGTTCCATCCTGTGGGGCAGAGCCGTAGTCCACCAGGGTGGGGAACTCCGCGTCTCCTGCGCCGAAGCGATAGAAGTGCTGCGGCGGGCTAGACAGGTTTCGCGGGTCCATCGAGTTGCCACCAGCGTAGAGCATGGTGATATCGCCAGCCGCCAGCGCGCTCGTCCACATGCTTACCTGGGCGATGTTACCAGCGAAGTACTGCTCAAGGTCTGACGCACCATCGTAGCGGAACACTCCGATGGAGAAGTCCGACACGTCCAGGGAGCTGCTTCGAGACTTGGAGAACCCAACGTAGTTGCCGTCAACGTACATCTTCACCGCCTCTGCGCTGCTGGCCACGCCGCTAAACGTGATGACGATGTTGTGCCAGTCTCCGTCGCTCGGGTCGATGCCATTGGGGTCATCGGACTGAACCCACACCTCGCCCGTGGCCCCGTGAGGGCTGCTTGTGGCGTCGTTCTTTCCGAACAGGCCCGCAGACGAAGACGCCTTTCCGATGACCTTAAAGCGCGGGCCATCTACACCAACCGTCCCCTGTATTTGGAGGTAGTAAAACTTAACGCTTGAACTGGAGTGACCAAAGGACCACAGCGCCTGTTGTGCAGTGTTGGTGGTCCTAAACCAGACAGAGACGGTCTGAGCGTCTGTCTGCCAGTCGAAGTTTCCGGTGCTTGCCACCACCGCATCTGCTTGGATGTAGTCAGCTACGCCATCGAACAGGTAGCTCATCGCTGACGGATACTCGTCCACGATGGAGGCCCCCGTCATGTTGTAGGCCGTGCCGTCTTGAGGGCTGGAGCCGTAGTCCTTGAGCGTGGGGAACTCCGTGTCTCCGTTGCCAAACCTGTAGTAATGGTCAGGCGCAGGGGTCAACGCGGTCTCGTCAGTGGAGTTGCCGTTGTTGTAGATGCCTGCGACCTGCATGGCAGTGAGCTCAGAGTCGTAGATGCTCGCCTGGTGAATCAGTCCGGGGAAGAACGCAGTCCTCATCGTGCCGTTAGTATGTATACGACAGCCGAAGGCGAAGTGCACCCAGTCCTTGACGACAGTGGACGACTGGGCGTAGCCAGCGAGCATGCCGTCTAGGTAGATTTTAACACCTTGAGCGGTAGATGCCGTGGTGTTCGCGGTGAGCGTAACGTTGTGCCACGCGCCATCACCTGGGGTGATGCCGTTAGGGTCAGTGGCTTTGATGTCGATGCGTCCAGATGCGCCCGTTGGCGACCACGCTGCCTCGGTGAGGCCGGTGGGCTGAAGTCCGTAAAATCTGACGGAGCCTACACCGCCAGCCTCAAACGTGCTGATGCCCATAAATCGATTGTCGGCTCCCACGGAAGCGCATGCAGACCAGATGTAGAGCGGCGTCGCCGTGGAACCTCCATCCTTGAACCAAACAGATACGGACCAGGAGCTTGAGCCATCCCAGTCAATCGTAGGGGCCGCACCGTTGGCCAACACGTAGTCGTCCACGCCATCGAAGCTGTAGGACTTGCCCGTGGGGGCTGCTCCCCCGCCTCCACCAGCAGCGCCTGCGCCGTTTGTGATGTTGGCTAGCGGATGGTGGTATGTGACGCCGTTAATTCTCACGAGACCCTCCCTGGGCCGTCTACGTGCAGCCACTCCCAAAGGTCAGGATGAACGGGCATGGGGCCGCCTGCGCGCGCTTTAATCCCTGACTCCACCTTGGCTCCCTCAATGGCCTTCTTGGTTTTCGCGCCGAGTATGCCATCAATCGCACCCAGTTCGTAATGATTGCGAACCAGCGCCCTCTGGAGCATGACGATTCGTTGACGCTTTGGCACTTGGACATGGGGGCCATCACGGAACGTGCGCCACAGTGCGCCAGCCTCTAGGCCCTCCATCTCAGCGAGGTGTCCCATGGGGATGTACCACCTCTTGAGGCTGCCCTTCTGGAGCAACTGGAGCTCAAGGCCCAGGTCCTTGGGCGGTCGGTTCTCATAGAAGGTGTCGTCTGCGGCCTCGGTGTAGACCCACAAGTCAGCAGCCAGAGAGGGCTTGAAGTTGTGCAGGCTGAACTTGGTCTTGCCGTTAATCTTAGACCGGCCTGCCTTGTGTGCCGCCTGCTGCTCAGTCTGTGAGCGGTGGCCCCAGATGAGACACAGGGCTGTGCCTGGGTTGGCTGCTCTGTGGGATACGGCCAGGGCGTTGACCCTGATGCGTAGCCAGGGGGCCAGGTCCTCGAGTCGGGGTGGGGTTCTCATGGCAACCTCGGCATGGATGGCAACTTGGGCATGGATGGCATCTTGACCTTGCTGCTTCGTCTCTTAGCAGCTCTCTCGTCCTCGATGGCGTACCTAGACTTGCCTCCGGTTATGCCGCCAAAGTCCATGAGAACCTCCATGGGCATGAGCCACGCCGGGGTGTCAATCAGGTACCGGTCTCCCTCATTTAAGAACACCGTCTCACTGGGGTCATCCACCATCTGCCCCGCCATGCGCTTGGCCGTAGTCTGTGCAGGGAAGGCGATATACGAGCCAAGTACTGGAGCGGCGTACCGGTCAAAGGCGTATTCCCACCCGGTCTGGTAGTCCTCGGGGTCCTTACCTTTTCCGTAGAACGTCTCGCCAGCCATGATGTCATACATGGAGCCAAGCGCAGGGTGTGCCTTGTACTTGAGACCTCTGACTGCCTTCTCAAGGTATCGGTCTCCCATCAGGTTGATGCGACCCTCTGGCAGGGAAAGTGTTGGGTCCTCCCACCAGCCTGCAATACGTTCCGGCGAGAACCACTCGTCTCCGTTTGCCAGGGTAGGGGCGGGCATCGCATAGCGCCAAAGGGCTGCGGTGCCCCCATCAAGTCCGGCCTGCTGCCCGCCGTACACCAGTTTGCCGTAATAAGGGCTCCCAGGGATCATGGCTGCCATCCCTCTAGCCATCGCGGTGTCGTGGTCTAGGCCGTCGTAGTACCTGGCCCCCATATACCCAAGGGTTCCATACATGGACATGCGTATCATCACATCCGACATAGCAGCCATGGCGGCAGCCGACTTGATGTTCTTGCTGCCTGACTTGAGCCCACGGGCCAGCAGGAACGGGGTCTTTAGCTGAGACAGGTAAAGGCGGGGTGAGATTGTCAGTTTCGCGCCAATGTCAAGCGCCGCCTGCTGCGTTTTCGCCAACGCCTCATAGGCATTGGGGGACAGCATGCCACCTGGCCGATGGGCCAGACCTCTCCTGATTGAGGTGGTGCCGGTCATTGTGTTGATGAGATGGGCTATCTCCTTGAGCTCATCCATCGTGATGCCAGGGACTTTTGCGTAATGGTCGAAGAGGCTGCGCCTAATGATGTCTCCACCTAATGAGATAGAGTTGTCGCTGTTTCTTAGCAGCGCAGCCATTGGCCCCTTCTGGGCCCACGCGCCCATCCTCTCTAGGGACCTGAACATCTCCTCGGTCTGCTGTCTTCCGGGGGCAGATATGTCTTCGACTGTCTTCCATACGAGGCCAGCCTCGTCCGCTATAGCGGCGGCAGGCGTGTCCCTTAGAGCTTGTGCCGCCTCGCGCGCTGCTACTGGGCTGACCAAGGCCTTAAGGGACTCGTAAGATGTCCTTAGCGCCGTAGAGCCAGGGATTCCCCTCATCGTTTGACCAGGCAGCAGGCCGGTGAACTCAAGCGCCGTTGCCCACATAAGGCCACCGGAGAACTGACGGCCTAAGAAGCTAAGGTCCCCCATCGTGGTCATGGGTGTCGAATATTCAACCCCTCTCCATAGGCGTGTTAATAGTTGCCCCATGGCGGTGCCGCCCATCTCTCCGTAGATGTGCTGCTTTAGCCGCCCCGCGGTTGTGGCCTTGCGACGCGCATCTAGCACATCCCTCACCGCTTTCTTCACGCGCGGGTCCCTCTTGGCTAGGGCCTCTGCTACTTGCTTAATCTCTCGGTCTGTTCTTCGCTTGAGTTTGTTTTCCGCGCGGGCCATCGCTCGCTCTGACTTGGCAATCTCTGCGTTTAGCTCCCTGTCAGCAGCCTTTGAGCGCCGGTCAGCTTCTCGGAACCTAGAGGCGGCCTCCTGCTTGGCGGCTTTCGCCTCTGCAATAGCCTCGTCATACGCTGCCCTCTGCCCTCTAAGCTCTGCAAGGTATGCCTTCTTGACCTCGGTGCCCGCCGCTCGCTCTGCGGCTTTCTGAGCTTTCTCGTCGGCCTTGATGAAGTCTCGCTCTGCTTTCTTGAGCAGCTTTTTAAGCTCCCTATCAGCACCACCAGCGACGCGCTCTGCCTCTCGTAAGTCCTTGAGCGCCTCCTTGGCCACGTCGGCCTCTGCTTTTGCGGCTCTTGATGCGGCCCTTGCCTCGTCGTCCAGGGCCTTGAGCTCTGCGGCCTTCTGTTCTCTTTGTAGGATTCGCTCCTCTTGCTTGCGAACGCGCTCAAGCCGCGCAGTCTCTTTCTTTTCTGCGGCCTTTGCTTCTCTCAACTCCTTCTCAATCGCCTTCTTCTCAGCCTTGGCCTTGATGACCGACTCGCGGGCAGTGTCAATCTCTACCTGCTCCTCGGTCTTCTTCTTGGGCTTGGCCTCCTTGACCTTCTTCCTAGCCTTGGAGGTCTTAGAGTCCATTAGTTTTTTGAGATTAGACTCGGCCTCTGACAGCACCTTCTCGCTCTCTGCGACCTTGGCCTCAATGTTATCGTACTGCTTGGTAACCTTAGCCTGCTGCTCTGCGTTAAGAGGGTGCCCTCCCTGGGTTGCTTTTTTTCTAGCGAGGAAGTCGGCCAGCGTAGCCCCCTTGGCCAGAAAGTATTGGCGCTGTCGCATGAGCGCAGAGGCGCGGGAGCCCGTCACCTTCAACGCCTTCTCTAGGCGCTGGTGAGTTGCGGTAGAGGCGTCCATCACTGCCGCGTTCTCGGTGGCTAGTTGAACGGCATCAGCGTTGGCAGGGTTGCCCATGGCCTGCTGTTCTCTTACGACTCGCTCAATGCGGTTTGCAATCTCTACCTTGTACCGCCCCATGGCAAGCTGCTCGGTAGCGGACGGCGTTAGGCCATTGTCGATAACCCCGTCCATCAAGCCAAACATGGCGTCTTGGTTCATGACCAGCATCTTGGTCTTGGGGTCAAGGACAGCGAACCCCTGGTCAATGACGGCTTGAGCTGTCTGTTCCCAGGTGATGCGCTCTCCTTGTGACATCGGGCCTAGCTTTCTTCCCGTCATCCCTGCGTCCAGCAGGTCTTGCACGAAAGCTCGCATGGCCTCTTGGCTAGCGTTGGCCATGGTCCACTCGATGGCTTGAGCCTCTCGAGCGGTTATCTCCGGGGCGGCAGACCGCACCGGCTTGTTCTTGGCAATGTCATAGGCCAGCCCATCTAGCTCGGCGTTGCGTGCCTTAGCGGGGTCTGCAAGGCTCTCAATAATGCCGGGAGACTCAGGAGGGGGCACGTCTCCGAGGGGCTCCCGCCTTACGGCTGCCTGCTCCTGTCGAACATTCTTGATGTACGCATCGGTCTCCGCCTTGGTGGTCGCTGCGCTTTCTTGTGCGCGCGTAGCCCGCACGTCTGCCATTGCGGCGGCCCGCTCGGCATCAGAGGCGGCCTGACCGGCTTGCGCCACCTCAATGGGCATCCCAACTGGCTGCTCTGGAGCGACCACCCCCTCTGGAACAAACTCATCTACCGGCCTTTTGGCTTCGCCTTGGATGAACCGAGTCTGCTGCCTCTTGAGGTCTTGAGCACCAAGGACCGTGGCGTCGGCCTCTTCGGCCACCGCATCAAGCGCCTGGTCAGCCGCGTCGCGCTCTCTGGCCGCAATCCGCGCAGCGTCTTCAGCCTCTAGCACCTTTTGGGACACGCCCTGTGGGAGGTCGGGCTCCTCCGGCCTGGGTATCTCCCCCTCAATCTCTTTGGTTATTCGGGCCTTGAGCTCTGCTGCCTCGGCTTTTGCAAGCTCTAGCCCCTCTAGGAGTTCTTCGTGAATCTTGCCGGCCCGATCGACCATCATCTTCTTCTTGGCGGCCCTTGCAGCTCTGATGTTCTTCATCAGCCGGTAGCCCGTAACGCCTGCCTTGCCTCCTGCCTTGATTCCCTGAACTGCCATAGAAAACGGGTCTAGGCCTGGGAATATCCAGCTTGCCTCAAGGCCAGCCTCGACAGGGTCTGCGAGCCAGAAGTACATAGCTGCTTCCGGGTCTGTGATATCAAGCGCAGCCTTAAACGACGCCGTCATCTCGCGGCCTGCATTGCGGCCCGCGTTCTGTCTTGAGATGATGGCCTTGATGTCATCAGTGGTGGCACCTTCTGGGACTTCAAACCCAAAAGAGCCCTCTATGTCTGTCTCCTCCTCGGTGGGACCGCCGTCGCTTCCGAAGATTGCAAGCAGTTCGTCGAAGTCGTCACCGATAGCCTCAACCAACACGTTGGTCTCGCTATCGCTAAACATGCGCTGGACGAGTTTGCGCCTCGCCTCCTCTTGGCGCTCTTTGGCCCTAGACTCCTCGCCTGTGAAGCCGGCCACGGCCTCTTTGGCCGCGCCTATGAAGAGTTCGGGGATCGCCTCTCTGGCGGGGTCAATGACCTGCTGCTTGAACGCAGGGTCTCCATACCCAGCAAGCTCGCTAAGGTAGGCCCCGGTCTCGCTTTCTGCGCCGAACAGCGGGCGGGCGGGCAGCCTCCCGGTAGCTGCCGTTGCAAGCTCGGAGGCGGTAGCGTCAGAGGGTCCAATCACAGTGACGCCTGAGCGGCCCGTGTCTGCCCTGATGCCAGGGACATAGGCCTGCTTAGGCGGTTCTTCTGGCAACTGCTCAATAAGCTCTGGGCCTCTAGGGGCATCCGATGCGCCAGCGAGCGTCATGGGCGGCGGCTCGGGGGCAGGGGCTGGCTCAGGAGCAGGGGCCTCCTCTGCTTGGCGCATGGAGGCGACCCACTCTGCCGCCATGTCCTCGAGCTCTCCCTGCGTCAGCCCTTCACGCGCGGTAAAGGTGACGGGTCCTAGCTCGGTCTCCGTGGTGTACTGGGGCACTGCTAGTTTGCCTTAGCTGGCAGCTTGCGCCTTAGTGCCGCGATCTCAGCCTCCAGGGACGCCTTCTGTTTTCTCCACTTCTTGACCTCGTCACTGTCGGCGGGCGGGTCGTCACCAGCCGCCTCAATCTCAGCCAGTTCTTTCGCAGTCGGGGTGTCCCCTGCGATGGCGGTGTTAAGGGCGGTTACGGACTCCTTCAGCCCAGCAATCTCTTTCCTTATTGCCGCCACTTCAGCCCTCTTCGCTGCCCCGGCATCCCTGTCTGCCTTTCTTTGGGCGGCTGAAGCAAGCCGCTCCTCTCTCTGCCTTGCGGCCTCCGCGAGTAGTTCAGCGGCCTCAATCTTGGCCTCTGCCGCCCGCTGTTCCTTAGCGTCAGCCCTGTCTTCTAGTCGCTTCTTCTCGGCCTTGTCGTCAGTGGCCTTTGCCTCTTCTCTTAGCCTCTTGGCATCTCCCTCCAGCTTCCTGATTTTCGCCTTCTCTATGTCTTTTGGGGTGGAGCGCCCTGACATGATGGCCTTGGCCTGTGCCTTTAGGGTCTTGTTCCTCCGAATCTTTCCGGTAAGCACCCGCCACGACTCTCTGTCTGCCGGGTCAATCCTTGAGATTTCAAGCGGGGTAAGGCCCGCCCTCCTCAGAGCCTCAGAGTCCTTGCCAGTTAGCCCGTAGCCATCGTTCAACGCAGCGAGTACCCTGTATACGGCCTCCTCTCCCTTGCTGCTGCTGACGCCACCGCCTCCGGTCCTCTTCGCCCTGGGCTTCTTCTCCTTCGCCTTAATGAGCTTGAGGGCGGTCTTCTCTCGGCGCTGGGCCGCAAGGTATTTCTTCTTGAGGTCAAGCAAATCCTTACGCGCACGCATGCTCGCGTCCTTGCCAATGGCCTTGCCCACCGAGCCCTTGCCAAAGGGCTGGTAGTCAGTGGAGCCGCCGACCGACTCCATGAGGGCCATCTGCGTGGCTACGTCACCGCTGTCCAGAGCGTCGAGGAACGCCATGGCGTGGTCCCCGAACGTCCTGTAGACAGGCGTCCCCTCAATGCCCGTGGCCTCTGCCTCTAGGGCTGTGGCCTGCTCGCGTAGGCGGCTGGCCCGCTCAATGGACTCTGGGCTCGCGAGGGCCTGGGGCTGGGCTGCTTGGGCTGGGGGCGCTGGCAGCTCTCCGGTCCTCTTGAACTGCCGATAGGCCGCTCGCTGTGGGTGACTAATCGGGAGGTCTTCCCAATTGGGAGGCAAGACCACCTCGCCATCTCTCACGATGGGCTGCGCCCCCTGCTCGGCTGCCACCTGCGGGAGTTCACCAGCGAGTGCTCGCTCAAACCGCTGGGTGGCCCCTATTGTGGCCTCTTGCTCGGCTCGCCTGCGTTCTGGGCGGCGTCGCTCCGATCCACGCATTCGCTCAATCGCATCGCGTATTGCATCACGCGCTGTGGACCCTCCCAGGATAGAGAATGCCACATCGTACATCCCCGCCTCCCTGAGTCCTGCAACCATTTCTTCCTTGGCCGCGTCGTCGCCAGCCGCTATGGCCATCTCGAGATATTCCGCCATTCGGACAGTGGGCTTCTGGACGAACGGGTCTTGCTCTACATACTGGGCAATGGGCGCTCGGGCCGCGCCAGATAGTTCGTAAACCTCCGGCGTCCTTATCTGCGGCAGCGCCCCAACAGCAGCAGCAACCTCTGCATCCAGACCCCGCTGCTCGGCAGCAGCAGCCTGTTGCAAGAACTGCGCTGCCGCAGCCCGCTTGGCCTCAGCCTGTGCAGCAATCTGCTCTTCTTGCTCCGCGATACGCATCTCATCGCGAATCCGGCTGATGCCAGGGACGATTACGTCCGTGACGAACGGCTGCTCAATGGCCTTGCTCAGGCTGTCCATTGGAGTGGGAGCTCGCTGGGAGTAGGTGCGTCGAATGACATCCAGCCCCGGCTCAATCGGGGCGGCTCCAAACGGATTCTGGTCGAAGTATGCGCGTGCCATTGTCTCGCCTATCCGATGCCAAGCAGGCTGCCGATGTCCTCAACGTAGCCTGGGATGGTTCCAGCTTGGGCCATTCGGCCCTGTGCTCCAGCAATCTGGCGTGCCTCCCGCAGGAGTACAGGATCACCAGCAGCCATGCCGCTAAGGGTCTGGAACATCAGCTCTTTGGTCTGGCCAGCAGCAGCAGCGGCGGCGGCGGCTGCCATCATGCGCTGTCGCAGCGTCTCTCGCTTGCGCTCAGGGCTAATGGCCTCGGCCTTGATGCGGCCCTCAATATCGCCCTTGAGGGCTCCAATATTGCCCAGTTGTCCAAGGCGTCGGGTATGAACGAGCCCTGCGGGACCCATAAGGGCTGCCATTCGCGGGTCATAGTTCTGCATCCCGGCCTCTGCCTCCCCTTGAATGCCCATGGCTCCGAGGCGGCGATACTGTGCCTGGAGATTCTCCGCTCGACCAACACCCTCTTCGTAGGCCCTGATTTGGTCCTTCTCTTCTCCCGTAACTCCAGGGACTTGAGAACCAAGGTCCCACATCATCCCTCCAGGCCGCGCTTGCGCGGCAATCCATGCCGGGATAGAAATAGTCATGACTGTCTCCTACTTCAGATGTTTCTTGCCAATAATGTACACCCAGCAGCCGCCATACCCTAGAGCGATGTCGCCCCAGCCATAGTCGGTGGTGTTGTACGTGAGGAAATCGGTTGCGCCAACCGTGGTCTTATTGAGGATGTTGTTGCCCGCGTTCGGGGCAACAGCCAGCCTGACCTCTAGGTACTGCTCTGCCCCGCCCGTAACCGGCGCTGCTGCTACGCCGCCGATGTTGCCCACGTTGCTTCGCGCCTGGGTGTAGGTGTTGCCCTCTCCAATAAAGAAAGGAGGGCCCTGGTCGCCTCGAGTGCCAGCGCCTGGGGTCGTAACTACAGAGTCAGAGTAGTAGCCCTTCCCAGCAGACAGCGCCGCGCTATCAACCAAGGGGACGCTCAGGATTTGCTGTTCAAACTGAGCCTTTGTCATGGACGCAGATGTTGCTGATGTGTATCCGCAGCCAGGGAGGTCAAGGCTAATAGAGTCCACAATCTGGGCGTCTGTGGTCTGGTAAGCGCCAGCGGTCGTGTTCGAGTCTCGCTTTAAGTAAGCCACCTGCTGGTAGTCGAAGTGGTCCCCAGGGGCACCCGTGACAAGGCCCACCCCCACCTCGTAATACAACTTGTTATCTTGCGGAAGCGTGGCGTTGATGTACTGGGTGGGGCCGATAGTGGGCACGCCTGACCCCCCAGACCCAGCAGTAGCCGCCGACCACGCGGGGTGTTGCAGCCTGTCAGACGTGTAGTTCAAGACAAGCAGCACATGGTGAACCGTCATAGAATGGGGCAGCGGGATAAGCCTCCTGTCCATGTAAGGTGTTTCGAGGGCCGGGTAGTCCACAATAGTCTTGCCCGCCCCAACAATGCTCATATTCTGAGAGTACGGAGCCCATGGGAAATCATCGCGCACAGACATGCGGTTAAGCACAAAGCCCTGGCCCATAGGCACCGTGATGACCTCGTAGCCTGCGTCCTCCTTGAGCTCCTCGGTCGGGTAGGTCATCGAGAAGTCTTGGTACCCGCCTCGCAGCTTGTCGGTGAACTGCTGGTCGATAGCCTGAATATTGGTGGAGACGC
>Ga0209756_1000535_pt1 | contig 37303 bp, 60 predicted proteins | sample ETNvirenome_6_85_FD_184071 | JGI IMG/M metagenome (GOLD analysis project Ga0209756, IMG submission 184071) | Marine viral communities from the Pacific Ocean - ETNP_6_85 (SPAdes) (version 3) | ecosystem: Environmental > Aquatic > Marine > Oceanic | place: Pacific Ocean | collected 2013-06-19 | reverse complement strand
GGTCTTGCCCAAGTTCGCCAGCTATACAGCAAAGCCACCTTCTCTTGCGACGAGAGGCTTCCTATGACCGCCTCACGGTCTTTTGTGGGCAGGGTAGCTAACCTTTGGGCAGGGGAGAGTTCCTTATCCAACTCCATCAGCCAACCTTGAAATTATTAGTTCACATCGTTTTTCGTCGATCTCTATACCGATAGCCTTCATTTTCAATTTCTTAGCTACGGTCAGCGTAGAACCGCCACCGGCAAAAGGGTCCAAGACTACACCTGGCGATACAAATTCTAAAAGGTTACGAATAAGCTTTTCAGGTTTTCCCCAAGCCCCCATTCCATTTCGGTTGTTTCGCGGGTATTCTAAGACGCTGTTCAGTATTTTCCTTTCCCTGGGTCTATAGATGTGGGTGCTGTAAGTGTCTTTCCCTACTGCTCCTCTGCCTTTGTTTTGGGGAGTTCGATCTTCGATCTTTTCGCCAACGTATGCTTCGACGGTTTCTCCGTATATGTAGATCAATTCATGTGTTTGCCTTGGTAATCGATGAGATACCCATCGACCATCTTTGAAATACCAGACAAACTCGCTTCTTGGTTTCCCGAAATAGCTTTCAATGACTCCTCGATGTTGCCAATTCGTGAAAACAACCTTCTTTGGTATTCCCTGGAAATGGCCAGGTGTGACCGTTTCCCAGGTCTCAAATGGGGGATCAAGGAGGACACAATCAAAATCTACATCATTCAAACTAGGGAGAACTGAGCGGTAATCTCCGTGGAATAGCTTTATATATTCATCTTGGTAGGCCAATTCACTCATGTTTATTGTGTGCTTCAAGCACTATTGGGTCGCGATTAGCTATCGAGTTGATCCGGTCCTCTAAGATTTTCCCGATATCTGTTGATATTTCTATCGCGTTACCGTCAGCGCCGGTCACTGTGTGTTGTTTCGGTGCATCGAGTCCCCACAATTCAGCTCGGCGCTTCTCGATCTTTAGGCATCTGTCGATTGCTTGGAGATCACCATTCCTGGCAGATAGGTATGCTTGTGTGAATATCCTATCGAGTCGTTCCGATTGGATAATTCGTTGCTGTTCGACTGTTTCAATCGCCCACCTTTGGCAAGCGGCATCATAAGCTTTCTTGGCTCCTTGCCTTCCTGCATAGCCGGTCCTGGTTGCAATTTCTTCAAATGGTAAACCGGCACACCTTAATTCTAAGACTTGACGGTATCTTCTAGCTGTTTCGGGCTTAATAGATTTCATATCTTTTCCAAATATTCTTGAGCGATTTTAATTGCATCATGTTCTTGCAAAAGAGAGTTTGCTTCTTTCTTATGGAAGTTTGTATCTTTAGTGGCTAGACGCAGTTCCTCTGCAGAACCAACAGTTTCGCAGATGTTTTTTAATTTGCCAGAGGGTTTCCATTCATCATGTAATATCAGTCCAGTTCCAGCATCTAAAGCTTCAAGGAATGTGTATTGGGTACCGCCACCATCTCCAGATATGACTGACATATCTATCATGTTTTTATATTGACTACAAATACGAGTGCCTGCCCATAAATCATCTACTGGGAAACTCCCTCGATACATTTCACGCCATTCCGGGTGCTCCTTGTTTAGTTTATGGTGTGTATATAAACGGTTCTCGGTACCGTAAATTGTGATGTTTGCGCCGAGTTTGTTTGCTTCCGCGATTAGGTGTGTCCGTTTGTCATAGTCAATTCTGCTGATAGCTACAGCATTTTCTTTTCTTTGTGAAGGTGTTAAATCAGGACACCTCATATATGGGTGTGGTATATAAGTTGCTTTTGGTAAATGGGCGAGCATTGTTTCTCGAATGACAAACATTTTCTCTAGCTTTGAAATGTGCGCAAGTTTCAATTCTGTTGGATCGTGAACTACAGCTGGTATTTTTGCCTCTGTTACTAAAGTTTCTGCGGCTTCCTGGTAATGTTTATCAGTCGCAGTAATCAAACTCGGGAAAATTTGAGCTATTGCGATTGCATGTTCTAAGCTGATGTTTTGGTACTGTAAACCCCTCCCGAACTCTCTTTTTTGTTTCTCATCTCTTTTCCCTATCCTGAAAAGCGTCACATCACCATTGAAACCTTTTGCTAGGTGAGCCGTGTACGTTAGCCAACCTCCGGTTCTAGGTTTCGCTAGGTAAAAAAGGGCTACAGGCATTTCAGTCACCCTTCACTACATCGTCAGCTGATTTTGTCGCTCGACGTTCTGCCTGCTTTATTTCTTCACCAGGTGCTAATGCCTTTTGTAGCTGGGTTTTCGCATAGTAAACAATCGAGTAGCGATAAGCACTTTCGTTCCTGGCTTGAAACGGCGTAACACCGTGTAGGTGGTCCCTACCTCTAAAAATACTTATTGAAAGGTCATTACAAGCTAACCAAACGTCGATTTCTGGGATATGGAGGTGTCCTCCGTCGATGTTTTTCCTTAAAACAACCATCGCAGACCAAGAACCAGGAACGTTTCCGGCGTCTTTATGGTAAGGCAGAGCCGCAGTTTTGTTGATAATACCGCTAGTCCAAGGAACCTCGCCGTCCCTAAACTTCCAGCCATCATGAATGTTTGTTATACCTTCAAGTGCTGTGTGCTGTTCCCATTCTTTGGGTAGGTTTTCTTTGAAATACCTAGCACAAGCCGCACCGAGTTCTTCCAGGGCGTAACCGGCGGCAGGGTATTCTTGATTTAACCTTGATGGCGAGGCTCCCCATTTTCGTCGAAGAGGCACAGCTGGGGCAGTCCCGAAAGTTGTATTCGCGTTCTTTATACCTGAAAGCCTTGAAGATGACGAGCTTTCTATTTTCGTCACGCCTGCATCTGCCCAACCTTTATAGCTACGGAGCCACTTCCTGATAGGTGCAATGATTTCCGGTGGGTCACTAAGTTGAGCGTGTAATGCTAAAGTTTCACCGGTTTCAGAATCTACCAAATGGCAGTTTGATAATAATTGTGCTCGGCCAGGTGGGACAGGGACACGGTCCCTTTTCTCACAATCAGTTGGTTTTTTATTTACTGGGATAACTCTTATCATTGTTTTCCCTGGTCCCTTTCCCTGGTGGTTACAGTCCTAATAAGCTTGCGACTGCTTCGCTGTTGGATTCCAGATCAAGCTCTTTCCGTTTTTCTTGTAGCGCCTGTACTACTTCAGCGAACGTTTCAGTCTCGTAAGGCAAAATGATTGAACGAATCCCAGTCCCTTTCCACATTTCCTCACGTTCCCCTGCTGAAAATGTTTCTTGAACTGAATCGATCCCAGATAAATCAAGATCACCGTCTGTTCTGTCGATGTCATTCAGTAATTGGTCGATGTCATCGCCGTCATAGCCGGTTCCTAAGAGTTCATCTATGCTGGCCAGGTCCGTCAAAATTCCTGCCAAAATATCCTGATCGTAAATAGCTAAATCATTTGTCCTGTTATCAGCCAATAGAATCTTCCTGGCTTCGGTGTCGTCTACGTCTACCCAATAAACAGGGAGTTCTTCCATTCCTAATTGTTGAGCCGCTTGTAATCGGTGATTACCTGCCAGGACATGACCTGTTGATTTCTGTGCAACGATGGTTCCGTACCAACCGTTCTGCTCAATACTCGTAGCTATAGCGCCGATATCCCCCTGTCGAGGGTTGTCGGGGTGTGTAAATAACTTTGTGATTTTCGTTTGTTCTATATCCATGTCCCTACTGTAGCGTCTACTGGTACGTCCACCGAGGACACTTTAATGAAAAGTCTGGTTTTTCAGTGTTTTCATTTCTCTCGCTTGTAAAAAACCAGGAAAAACTTCAGCAAAAGCATACTTACTAGGTCGGGATAGGCTATAATGTAGTCATGAAGGAAATAACCGCTAACTCAAAAAAGGGAGAAAATAAAGTGGAAGCAAGAGAAATAAAAGAACTCAATCAAAAGATTGAAGTTCTGAAAATGGAAAACGCAGGTTTGCGTTTATGTTTAACAAAACCATTATATAAATTTACTAGTAAACCAGAAGATGTCGTAGTTGATGCTTCTAGGCTAACTTGGTAATAAGGAGCAAGCAAATGAGTGAAATAAGTAAACTCAAAACAGAATTACAAGCGGCCGTCAATATCTACAACTCGGGAATAGCAGAATTAGGCTTTGCCCGATACGGCGATAAGGCATACCAAAAACATCAAGTCATGCAAATCTCTCATGCGATAATTCGTTTGTACTTAGACGATAAAGCTACTCATGACGATTTACATTTCGGTCACCAAATTGGTGCTTGGAAAATACTACAAGAAGAAAATTAAGGAGCAAGCAAAATGGCAACAACAAACAACAACAACGAAGGTAAAGAATTTACCTTCAGTGCGGAATACAAATGGGTCATAACAGACCAAGTAACGGTCACCGCTAATTCAGAAGAAGAAGCAAGAGAATTGGCTCTTGAACAAATGCAATACATGGAAGTTCCAATGCGGAAACAACTAGTGGAATTTGGGTTTGAACCTTCAGTAAACGAAATGGAAGAAAAATACCTTTACGAAATCCCAGAATGGATACAGAAACTAGAAGAAAATTAAGGAGCAAGTAAATTGGAAACACAAATGCAATATGAAGAACAATGGAAACTTGACTGGAAATCCAGAAGCGAGTTTGAAGATTACAACGGCTGGACTAACCGTGAAACGTGGGCGGCGAACCTTTGGTACGGCGACGATCAACAAATCCACGGAATTGTAGGAAGGGAACTCGCCCAAACTTTCAAAGATTACTTAGACCCACTAATGAAGTTCACTTTAAGTAGGTTGGTATATGAAGTCTCCGAACGGCTTGTATTTATCTACGATGAATACCTCGCTTATCCGATATTTCATGGAGCAGTTGATAAGCCTCTACCGTGTGGAAAGTTCTATGTAGCTAGTGCTGGAATGGCGCTTTCTGATATCGGTTCACATTGGAGAGTTGAATGGCGTGAAATCGCAGAACACTATGTTGATGCCTTTCTAGAACAACAAGCGATTGACGAACAATGATTAGATAACGCCTATTGTCACTACCCTGAGTTATAGTTCTTAGATATCCACAAAATAAAGGAGAAGAAAAGTTGGGTACATTAGTAGAAACAAGTGAGGGCGATCACTTCGCTCTTGTTATGAAACAGGCAGAGATGCTGGCTCAAGCAAATATCATTCCAAAAGCTTACCAAAGGAAACCGGCTGACATAGTTGCGGCAGGGTTAGCAGGGCGAGCCTACGGTTGGGACGTAATGTCCGCAATGAGAAACTTTCATGTCATTGAAGGTACAGCCTCTATGCGGCCAGAAGCAATGCTCGGATTAGTTAGACAAGTCGGCCATTCAGTTTTAATTGAAGTGAGCGGCAATAAAGCAACCGCCACAGGTAAAAGGTGCGATACCGGCGACACCCATATAGCAGAGTTCACAACTAGAGATGCCGAAATAGCTGGATTATTGCAGAAACGGAATTGGAAACAATACGGCGATGCGATGCTGACCTGGCGTGCTGTTTCAATTCTGTGTCGTGTCTTATTCCCTGACGTAGTTCTTGGGGCAGGGTACGTCCCCGAAGAATTAGGCATTGAAGATACTGACGGCGAAGGGGAAATCATAGAAATAGATTCCCTACCCTTGGACCAGGGAGAACCATCTGGAGAAACTTTAATAGATTCCCTCTCACCTATGAATAAGACGCTTCGCGGGACGGCTGAACTCAAAGACCGTATTGGCTGTATGCCGGATATCGACAAAGCGACACTCAAAGAATGGTGGAAGGCAGAAAAGCTTCCTTCCTTATCTTCTAACGACTTAACTGAAGGGCATATCAAGCGAATCATTGAAAAAATTGTAGAACTTGATGTCAATTCTCCAGAATATGAAAACGAATGGACAAACAATAGTTGAGTTAAGGTTAAAGGGAGGGACCGTCGCAAGGAAGCAGTCCCTCCCGAAACACAATGGAAAGGAGTTAAACATTGTGTCAGGTGAAGATCATACACCAACCAAATCAACTGTGTTTAAGTTTTCAATCATTCCTGAATGGGTGCTGGATAATAAAGAATTGCCGCATGGCGCTGTCCGTCTATACGGTGTACTAGCTAGGTATGCCGATAAAGAGGGGACTAGCTTTCCATCTAGAACTACACTTTCAAACCGTCTTAACTGTACGCCTATCACTGTTGATCGATGGGCGAAGAAACTTGTGAATGTCGGCGCTTTATCCATTGTTAGGAGAAAGAATAATGACGGAACAGAGAACCTCACTAACTTATGGACAATTCATAGGGTACCATCGTACATGTTGCCACCTAGCAAAACTGATGATTCTAGGGTAGGCGCGCAGGTGATGCCCAGAACGATAACCAATGAACGAAAACCAAATAAGGATATAACCAACCTGATAGATGAACTTATAGAAAAGGAAGAAGGTAAATAAAATGTCTAGAGCTGGGGCGCTGAAAGCGTTAAAGGTTTTATGTATCGCCCATGATGTTGAGTTGAAAAAAGACAGAATAGAAGTTTATTGTGACGCCCTGGAAGATTTACCTGATCCGGAATTACTATCTAGTGCCGAAAGGCTAGTTCGTATTAGCAAGTGGTTCCCTAAACCGGCAGAGATTAGAGAAGAAGCTACCATCAACATGGTTGGCGGGGCAATCCCAACAGCCACTGCCGCATGGGGGGAAGTAGTTCACCAGATCAGATCGGTTGGTGCTGGTGAGATTCCTAATTGGTCGCATGAAATTATCAAGCAGGCAGTTTGGGATATAGGCGGCTACGGAAACTTGTGTCGATCAACAAAACCTGATGCAGATAGGAACCGTTTCATAGCGGCTTACAACCTGGCGGCACTTCAAATCAGGAGAGAACTGATGTCAGGTAGAGGAGGTACCTACTGATGAAAGTTATTAGAACAATTCTTAGAAACATACCTATCGTTTACAAAATTGGGGGATTCCGTTTCTTATGGGTTTGGCGTAAGTTTCTGAAATACGAGATCATGGGTCGTGGCTGATTTATGAAACGAACTCCACTGAAAAGAAAAACGCCGCTACGGTCAAAGACACCTTTGAAACGAAAGACTCCACTGAAACCAGTTTCAGATAAGCGGCGTAAACTTCAATCGCAGAGGCGAACATTTGTTCGGGAACAATTAGAAGCACGACCCATCTGCGAAGCTGGTCCAATCATTTCTGACTACTACAGGACTAATCCTGTTCTAGTTGAAAGCCGTGTTGAATATCATTGCAGTAATCGTTCTGTGGATATCCATGAACCTCTGACGAGAGCGAGAGGTGGTTCAATCGTAGATGTGGATAACTCAATGGCAGTATGTCGCATGTGCCACGACTGGATACATCACAACCCACAATTAGCAACCGATCTGCATTTGCTTAAAAGAGCGAGCATAGACTAGGATATGAGCATGGTACTTACGAAAACAGTTATTCCGAGAAGGTGGGTTTTAGAGGATAGAGAAAAATCCTGGACTGTAAACACCGAACGGACCTGGCATTTCCATAAGCGAGCAAAAATGGTTCGTGAATGCCGCGAACGGTTTGGGTGGCTAGTAGCTGAACAGAAAATACCTAAACTCAATAGAATTAAAGTTTCAATCGTCCCACTAGCTAAAGACAAACGTGGGATTCAAGATGTCGGGGCTTGTCTACCTACTGCAAAAGCGGCAGTAGACGCTATCGTTGATATGGGCGTTATCCCAGACGACGACCCCGAACATGTGTTGGCGTTAAGTTTCTACGCCACACAAGTAATAGGGTATGACGGTCTAAGGGTTGTCATACAAGAAGCAAGTTAAATTAAGGAGAAATGTGAATACTGAAAGCACTGGTGAAAAAATAACCAGAGAAATGCGAAACTTGTTAGACGAGGTTAATCGTCTTTCAATTGAGAGGCGTGCTTGGTGGTATAAACAAAACCAACAAGGCGTTCCACAATCGCAATTAGCTAAAGAAGCAGGTGTGGTTACACATACTGTATATACAGAAATCAGAAAATATAAGGAGAGCAAGCAATGCCAGGAAACGATATCCCCGACTATTTAAGACATTCGGCACACAAAGAAATCGTCGATGCCATAATTGGTGAACCAGAAAATCAGACATTAAGTTCTGCCAAGGTTTACAAAAATAAAGTGAGAGCTGACAAGCTAGAGGGGGAAATATACAACCCAGTGCTTGAAGAATTTCAGCGCTACCACATGAACTATCTCGAACTGATGGAAAAAGATGAGGAAGGTTTACTATGAGCAACGAATACGAACCGCCGAAAGACAAAGAAGGTCGCTACTTAGAAGAAGGTTTCATAGTTTCTTGCCGGAAATGCGGCGACTGGTCTTGGGTGAAAGACGCAGAAATGAAAGAACGACTTGAAGGGCGAGAACGTGAACCGCTGAAAGGTCGTAGCAAATATATGTGTCGTGCTTGCATGGTTTCGTTGTTCTAATGAAGCACCAAGTCCATATCCACCAACAAAGACTAAGAAAAGGTCTGCCAGCAATAATTCACAGAACATACAAAGGTTCTGAATACCACCGAGAGTTTGAAATACCCAAAGGTGCGAAAGTTATCCAGCCAGAAAAAAAGCTTTCTTGTGGGGCAAGAGCTTGGATTGAATGGAACGACTAATGTGTGAAGAATCTAACGTTATTTGGTTAGACGAATACATTATAATGAGGGAGCGTTTGTCGCACCACCCAAGCGAAAGCTTTACTCCCTGGTGCCAGGTCATTGATCTAAATAAATACAGAAAAAATAAGGAGCAAGAAAATGAGTGACAGGTTTACGGCGAATCGCCCAAAAGTTAAACGAATCACCTATTGGTTCGCAATTCAAGAAAAATACCTTGATGAAAACGGTACGCCGCTTCAAGAAATAGATGTAAGTAAGTTTGAAGGCTTAGAGGACCAAGGCGTCCAAAAGGTTTATTGGTTTTGGTGCCGCAACTGTACCAGTACGGCTTTCGTTCTAAGCAAACAAGAACGTAGTAACTTAACCGGCATTTACAAGCAGGGCGATAGAAACTACTTCATGTGCTGTATCGTTTAGGAAGTTAATTATGGAATTTGAAGAATTTCAGAAAAACTTTGACAGCCAAGCTGGTAGCGATAATTGGAGAACAGTAATGGCTCAACTCACCAGAAAAGAATTAGAGGAGTTTCTCCTTAAGGCGTTGTCAAGAAGAAAAAGATTAGAAACAGAATTAAAAAAGTTATCTCGCAACCGGAGAATATAAATGACTAGGAAAAAAAGAGACGCGAAGCAAGCATACAATCTAAACTTAGAGGACCGGCTTGACAGGGTAGAAGGTAGAAGGAACGAAGGTTATATCCTTATCCATTCACAACTAACGACTATCCATTTCCGGCAAATCATAGCCGCCATTGATCATCGAATCGAAGAATTGGAAGATTTCGCCAATGATGCTTTTGATTCTGAAATAGTTGATGAGCGTGAAGGTGAGAAGGCAGGACAAAAATATACTCGCCATTTGAAACAACTACTTGAAGCTAAAAAAAGATTATGGGACGGGAGTTCCTGGTCTGGTAATCCGGCAAAAGATAAGAGGGCTATTCAATGAAAGTTGGCTCATTCTGCACCGGATACGGCGGCTTGGACTTAGCTATTGAACAACATTTCGGCGCTGAAATGGTTTGGTATTCAGAAGTAAACAAACACTGCACCAAAGTTATTGAAAGGCACTGGCCAGGTGTGCCAAACTTAGGAGATTTAACAAAAATAGATTTCACAAAAATAGAACCAGTAGATATTATTTGTGCTGGGTACCCTTGTCAGCCGTTTTCAACAGCTGGACAAAGATTAGGAGAAGAAGATGACAGAGCCATCTTTCAATACATTGCAAGCGCCATTAGCATTTTACGACCAGGAGTCATCATCTTGGAGAATGTCGCAGGACACCTTACTCTCGGAGGAACCTCCGTCATTGGATCGCTTACCGAATTGGGGTACGACTGTCGATGGGGCGTTGTACGAGCTTCCGATACCGGAGCACCTCATAAACGTGCGAGATGGTTCTGCCTTGCTTGGGACACCAAGGTCAGCAATGGCAGACCCCCGAAACACTCGTCCTTGGATCAGGGAAACAGGTCCGCAAAACTTGGAGAATCAGATAGGGAAAGTACTACTCCCGACACCAGTAGTGAACGACATGGGGGCAGGGAAAACAATAGAGGAGTGGGAGGAATGGGCGGCCAGACAGAAATCTTCAACAGGGAGGGCAGCACCTCATGGAAAGAGCCTCAGCATAGAAGTTCAAAAACTTCTACCGACCCCAACAGCGAGAGATTACAAGGACCACGGCAAGAACGTGAATTGGCAGAAGGGAATGGACCGGAGCATACTCCCAGGAACGCTGATGACAATAATGGCGAACGAGAAGCTACTACCAACCCCGACAACAGTAGATGCGAAAGTTCACGGACCGAATATCGATTGGCAGAAACGACAGACGGAACACTCCCCATCTGTGAGTTCGGCGCTTATGGCCCAGCAATTAGAAGGTGGGAAAAAATCACAGGGCGATTAGCCCCATACCCAGTAGATGACCGAGGCGTAGAACCCAGATTCGTTGAATTTATGATGGGTTTACCGGACGGTTGGGTCACTGAAAGTGAGTTAGGTAGCAGGAGTGCAGAATTAAGAATGTTAGGTAACGGCGTGGTCCCCCAACAAGCGCTCCTCGCTTTAGCTTTACTAACAAATGGCATGAATATGGCTGAAAAATAGGCTATTCCGTGAAACCTGCGATAAGATATACAGGTCTTTGAAAATTAAATACTAACACCAGGTGGGCGGTATTTAAAATACCATCACTCCTTTTGTGGTTTGCTTCATATCCCATCTGGTGTTTTCCTTCTGTCAGTACCTCCTGGTGGGCGGTACCTCCCGAAAGGGAGTCCATTGGCAGAACTGAAATGACCCACTGTGCTTGCTTGCTCCGGTGGGTCATTTCTTTTTATCGACTAAGGTACATCAAATATCATCGAATCTGGAGTCACGGTTTTTTCAAATTCTCCCTGTAGCGCCTTCTTTGCCGCTCCCCTTTGCCGCCCCAAATCCCCTGTTCTAATGGCCAGAGGGAAAAAGTGAGGCATTCCTTCTTAACTTTACAACCCCCACAGATTTCAGCGGCTTGCGGGCTTATCCTTTCCCCGACTTCAGGGAACCACCATTCGGTTGGCTGACCGAGGCAATTAGCTTTAGTGCGCCACTTTTCGTCAAGCATTCACTAATCATAGGACAAAGAGAGAACCTGGTCGTAAATACTTTCCCTGGTCTCGCTTAAATCTGGAGAAATACTTTCTTTATAGGTGCGGCTAGGTATAAACTGAATACATGAAGCAATCTGATCGAGTGCGAATTTCGTTAGCTTTAGCAATAACGACAAGTTGCGGAGCCTATCAAGTAGCCTCTGTTGCTATTTCTGGTGAACCTATAAACCAGGAAACCCACAATGTCAGCTATTTAGATGATACAAAGCTACGAACAACGATTTTGCCGGAGGTGAAGCCACCTGTAGAGACAGTCCCCTTTCTTGTTTCTACTAATACATATATTGAAGCTGATACGACTTCAACTTTGCCTCCGGCAGTTACCCTTCTTGATTTCATTCAAGAATACTTTGAACCGGAAGATTGGGACTGGGCATTGCAGGTAGCTTTCTGCGAATCTTCTGCCCAGTCTTACCATACGACCAACGATGCAAAACACCCAAGTTCCGGCGCTTCCGGTTGGTTCCAGCACCTTCCTAAGTTTTGGGAAGAAAGAAGCCTCAAGGCAGGTATCCCGAACGCTGACATTATGGACCCTGAGTCCAATGTCATTGTTGCGGCATGGCTGTTATATAACACGCCCCAAGAGGAGGGGCATTGGTATCCATCAGAATACTGTTGGATTGAAAGATAAGGAGAAAAAATGACGGACTATGCTGTCGCTAGAAATAGCGACCCCGATACAAGTTGGGAGGCGGCTGAATCGTTAGGCAATTTATCTAACCTACAAGAGAAGGTTCTTAAAGTGCTAAAACAAATCGGTCCAGCTACAGACGAACAAATCCACGAATTCTACGAATGGGTTCACGATACGACGGTTTCACCATCGACGACGCGAACACGGCGAAGGGAACTGCAAGATAAGAACCTTGTAGTTTTCGTAGATAGGAATGGCAAAACAAGAGGTGGTAGAAATTGCCAAAGGTTCGCAATTAACCACCTAACCAATCACCTTCAAAACCAAAACGACGTAGACAGTATGGGGAGAAAACTAGATGACCTGTTCTGATAACGGCGGCCAGGTGGGAGAAGAAAGGCCAAGCCTGTGTTGGGAAATCGGCGAAGGTGAAAATGCTACACAGTTCACACTCGCTTTCGGTTATTTGGGCAACGAACCAAATGCTGTCTTATTTATTAACGACAAACCGGAGATCATGGCTTTCATACCAAAAGAGGTTTTGGGAATCGCTTACCATCAAGGCTGGTCGGACTTAATGGAAGAAGATGAACCTGAATTCAATGACGAGGAAGGTGACTTCCAGGTTTTCATAGACGCAGGAGAATCCAATCCGCTATCGTCTAATGAATGACACAGCTAATTGAAGAAACAGACGACTGGCTTTTATTCAAAGTCGGCAATGAAGGTTATGTTCCGTTTGGCAAAAAATATGTATTCAAGCGTGATGTAACAAAAGGTGACATCAAGGGTAAAGCCGGGACAACAAAAATGTTCCATACAGAAGGTTTTCCCCCTCCTCGACGAGTACAACTGCGAAAAAAATATCTGAAATCTTAAGCGAGGGAAGCTTCACCGCAGTTACCCATAATCCCCTACGGAGACACTAAAATGCCCACCCTTCGGGGTGGGTGTTTTTAGTTTTAAGGGTTAAAGGAGATGCCCTGAAGAAGCATTAACATGCTTACAGCGTGGGCATTGAATACGGAACGGACTTGAAATGAGTTCAGCAATTAACGCTGGTCGCCCTCCTCGTTCGCTCGCTGGACCGGCACAATCAGGATTCGCGCACCTTAACATTTCAAATGTTCGCCCAACCGGAATAGGCATCTCGGCATAGATTCCACTCATCTTCGTTTGACTTTACTGACTGAAATCTGCCTCCATGAAGTGAGTGCTTCCTCCCCTTCCACGGTTAAACCTCTTTTGTTACATTGTAGTTTGCAATAAAGATCACTCGGTCTTGGGTGTCACGTTCTAAGGGGAACGGCGACTGCTGTGGTTCTATTCTTAGATACCTCGTCGATGTCAATGTTTCGTTCAAGATCACAACTAGAACGCCCCAAATGTCGTTTGCTAAAGCTTCAGCGGTTGCATAAGAAGTAGCACGACAACGAACTTGAAGCGAAGGGACTTCTAGGTTTGGTGCGGCTGTGCCTAGTTGGTCCATTGGTCCTAATCCAGCGAATTGGTAAATAGCCACACAGGTATCTGGTGATTCAGGTAATCGTCCGAGAAATAAGTTTGTACCAAGCGTTAAATCTTGTGTTGGTATAGTTGCCGCCGCAAGCTTGGTTCCTACATCGTTTAACATAGTCACCGCAGTAGCCTCCTAATTTCGTTGGCAATCCTTGATCCGTAATTCTTGAAGGCTTGTAGGGTGGGATATTCAAGGTATTTTGCCCCTCTGCCTGCTGGTGCTTCAACAGGTCCAGTTCCTGATCTACCTGCTTTGTTTTTCCCTGGTGGTTTCGGTGGGTGCCAGAAATCAGTGTTCTCATGTTGGATCGCGGCATAAGGAGCGGCAGGGCCGCCATAAGTAATTGCCCCCATTATCTTTGCACCTGGTGGGGCATGAGTTACTACTTGTGAACCTGATAAATCTCCTGTATCGAACGGAACAAGGTCATCTGCTTTGGCAGCTATTTCTACTGTCACATCTTTGACGGCTATTCGCGCCGCCTGAATAACTTTCTGGTTGCCCAATTCAATTTGCCTTGTTATTTCTTTTATTCCCATCACTTTAATGGGCGGCTGGTTTGCCATTACCTTCTCCTCTTGCCAACATAAGCTACGACACCAACTTGACCGTTTGGATCACGTTTCGTTTCAACTTGTACTATCGGGCGAGTAGTAGAAATAGGGGCAGGCAAAGTGAGCTGATCGTCTACGTCCAGGGTCAAACTTGAATCAGGGATATAAACCACCCAATCAACTTCAATGGTGTCGTTAATGTTGCCCCGATCTGATTCATTACTGCGGCGAATGTAAGCGTCGTAAGAAGTCGCATCGCCGGAAAACGATTGTTCTCCATAATTATTAACCGTAGATGAAGTGCGAACAGACACCGTGTCTGGTGTCATGTTCACTTTCAAGTCCGTTGCGAACTGTGCGGAAACTGCTGTCATTATTCCACACTGCTTTGAGCCTTGATGCCACCTTCTTCTTTATTAGTGAATTGACCACTAGAAAAGTAAGGTTGTATCTGGTCTGAATTGTCACGGTCTGTTTCTTTGCCGGAAATAGTTAAGCCGCCAGCGTAAGGTACAGGAACAGAACCTTCCCGGCTCGATAAAGCTTTCAGTTCTTCTGCTTGTATTCGATATGCGACTGCTTTTTGCGACATTGAAACTTTAAGATCGCCGACTGCCTGGTCAGCCAACCTTGAAAACTTTGAAGCTACAGTCGTACAACAACGTGAAGCTACATCATAAAGCGAGTCGGTAGAAGTAGTGCTACCAGTTACTTGTTTATTGACCCAAGTGATTTCTTCGTTAGCTAACAACTGGTCGTTCGTGTCTGTGTCACCTATTAAAAACCTAATTGAATCCAAGGCGCTTGAATCTGGATCGCCCGAATAACTCCATGCCATAGTCTGTCCTCTTGTAAATAGGTAAAGCCGGAACAACTAACCGAAACAAATCGGCGTCGTTCCGGCTTCTACCGTTTAATTATGTGTGTAAGGGGTTAAGCCGCTACAGGATTTGAGAAGAAGTATCCAAGAGCAGAACTTACGACTTTGAAGTCCCAAGCGCTTTGAATTTCTACTCGGTCTGAGCGTAAGTGTTCCATGCGGAAACGACTTACAGCGGTGTTTGAACCCATGCCGCCTGAACTGTTAAGTCCAGACCAAACGAAATTGTATCCACCAGTTGGTGTAAGAAGTGAAGGACTGCTGGCTGAGTGAACCAGGAGTGCATCACGATCACCAATTTGAGCATAAGAAGCAGAAGCTCCTTCGTCAGCGGAGTTCTTAATTCCAGACATGACCAATACTTCATCGAGTCCAAGAACACGAGCCATAAGATCAGTTGTTACTGAATCAGAGGTGGTGTATTTGAACCGATCAACGAAGTCTGCGTGATTCTTCAAGATGGAGAACACTTTGTATGAGATAACCAATTTGTTTGGCAAGTAGCCAGTGTTGGTTAGAACTGTGTTCATTCCTGCTTGAATATCAGCGATTGGAGTTGAGCCGGAAGCCGCACTCCATAATGTGGAAGGCGTGCTGTCGGTTCCCCAAACAGAAGTCGTGAAGTAGTTGCTTGCCCAGTCAATTTCTTGACGGAGAAGCATTTGTTGGGTCAGGAATCGAGTAGCGTCTGCGTCCGGATTTAGTGGATCATCAGAGTTTGCTCTTACCTGATCGGAAATGTCTTTGTGGAGGGCGTAAACCATTGAGCTGTATGTCGCAGTTGAAAGGTTGTAGCCACTTCCAGCAGATTCAGTGCCGGGAGCACGCAATTCGGCTTGATCCCTCATGAAGTCTGCTTGTGTATAGGTGTAGTACTTGTCGGATTGCTTTGAAACTGGAACCGAAGGGAAAACCTTTGGTGCTACAAAGCGGTCAAGTTCTTGTGTGTAAGCGACACTGATGTTGCTAAGAACCTGATCGACATGTACGTCGGATATTGTTGGTTGAGCCATTTTCTATTCTCCCCTACGCCGCACGACTATTAGAAATAGTTATGAGGGCGGATTGTAAAGTGCCAGCGGCTCCACCTGTGATGACTTGACCACAGTTGTATACAGTCGTTTCGGTTCCAGCGACGACAGGTTGTCCCTGGCCATCTGCTGAAGTACCGAGACAGTCACCAGCGGCGACAGTTGCATCTACAGAGAATTTGGAAACACCAAATACTCGCACGACTGCTTGATCACCGGACTCTGGTTTGTTCTGTAGAACGCCGATTGGTTTGTCGGTTACTGCCGCGCAAACTGTAACGGTATTATCACCGCTCATTTTCACGAAGTAGTATTGTGATGAGGAGAGATCAGCGGAAGCCGTAAAGGTTCCGATGTCTACTCCTATTGATTCGTATGCCATTATTTAGGCTCCCATCTCTGTTACATATGCGGCGTACATTTCAGGATTGGCTTTCGCCGCTTTTGAAATGCCGTCTGCAAGGTTGTTAGCTTCGCCATCTTCAACGAGTTGCTTGGCGAGGGATTCGATACGTCCCCAAGCGTTGGTTTCAACTTCGTCGCTGGCTTCGGTGCCGAGTTCTTTTAATACGCCAGCCTCGTTAAGAGCGGTGGCGCACCCATCAAAAATGTTTTCAATGACTGCGGCTTCTTCTGGTGCTGATTGTTGTAAAGAACGAAGGACTGGTCCGAACTCCCCTGGGACTATTCCTGGAAGGATTGCCCAATCGGTAGCTCTTTCTGTTGCCTTTTCCATATCACGTTCTGTCTTTACGGCTTCAGCTTCGGCGCGAGCGTCAGCTAATTCCTTACGAAGATCAGACATTTCTTTTCTTAATTCTTCGTCTATGACTGGAACGGTTGTGGCTTCTTTTTCAACTTCAGCAGTAGGTTCGTGAGTTAGTTCACTCATTTCTTCTCCTGTTGTTTCAGTAGTTGTTGCCCCATGAGCGTCAGCTAGTGCTTTGTCCAGTGAGTCGTCACTTGACTTCATCACCAACCAGCCTTCATGGAGATTCGCAGGGTGATCTACGCCGCTTATTTCATTGAGTTGCAATTCAACAAGTTGTGTAGATTTAGCCATGGGAGGTTCTCCGTCATTGAGGACAGTAGTAATAATAGGCAACGTTTGAAAGGTTGTGGTGACGGTTGCTTAAATCTCGTCGCCGTGTCCCCTGTGCCAACCTTCGTGAGTCGCCAGTCGTTCCGATGTTTGGTCTAACTTCCAGTCAATATTCTCTGTCCGGTGGTCGATAGATTTCAACAAAGAATAATTTTCATTCACCGAATTGCGGACTTTAGCTGTAAAGAAACTGAAGATGCCTGTAACGACAGCGATGACAGTTCCACCGACAGCGGCAATTAACTCGGTGGTCATGTTAGTTAATAAGTTCCTGCCAGGTGGCGGGACCAACTATGCCATCAACAGTCAGAGACTCATTTCTTTGGAACTGTCTCACGGCCCTATCGGTGCCAGAACCAAAAATTCCGTCAATTCCTAAACCTTTTCGGGTTCGTTTAACAGATTTCGCCGTAGGTATACCCTGATTCTCTAATAATAATTGTAGAAACTCTACTGCTTCCCCTCTAGACCCGCGACGGAGAACATGTTTCCTGGCTTTAGCGACTCCCTCTGCAAGTATTTGTAGTGGGTGCTTTTTTGGCGGCACCTCAACTATCTCGATGCTTGCTTGTGTAGATTCTTTCTCTGCTAAAGCTGGAGCTGGAAACCAATCCCATTGGCCGTTCGGTTGCATGCCGTAGGGCTGGTGATGCCACCACTCGCTTGACACCGTAGGGTAAATCCCGAAACTTTTAGCTATGTTGTTCACTTCCCAAGTTGAGATAGCGCCTTTCTTGATAATGCGGAAATCTACGGCGAATCCATAATTATCAAATGCCGGTTGGCACATATGCCATGAACCTTGAAATCCCCCACCGAAACGGCGAGCAGGATTCGCGGCGAGATTACCTTTGCCCGATTTGTATTTATTGTAGAGTGCTTGCTGGGCGGCAACAGTACGAACGCCGCTCACGATTGCGACTTTTCCACGAATTTCAGGGTGGTCAAAGAAAGCTGTCAGTCTTTTCTTGAAACGAGGATGCAACTCCTCAAGCCTCACCCATTTAGAAGTTGTAGGTAGGTCTGTCATATTTTCACCACATCTCCCGAAGCAACAACTGTCTTAACTTGTTTTGCTGTTGCTTCAAACTGGTCGCCGTATTGAAATTGTGAAGCGCCAAGAATTAAACCCTTCTCAAATGTTTCAGTCACCTGGTTAAAATACATTTGATTACACTCAACACGATATCTACTCATGCCACTTGCATTTCAGGTAATTCAACTTCAAGCCGTTTTGCGCGGCCACCAATCGAATAACCCCGAAGCTCGCCACCCTTAACCATATCCCACGCCCAATTATCCCAAATCACTCCCATGAATGGAGTGTCTTTAGGAAAACGATATTTAGTGACTCCTTGATTTGGAACGTCAAGTGACGTTTCAATCTCAAAGGGCCATGTCAGAAGTTCAACCATTTCACCAGCCGGTTTGTTTGAATGTTGAAGGTAAATTGTGCGATCACCTTTTTGTACCCACTCCCACAGAGATTTCTGCAGGTCATTGGCTGAGATGGTTTCACCGTCTGAATCTTCTAAACCTGGAACGTAAACAGGAGCTAATGTGAACCGATCTTCTTCTTTGATGACCGGAACCGTTAAAGATACTGCCGCAAGTTTCTGTTCTAAATTGCCTGTCGTATATGGAGGGGAATAGCTTCTATTTTCTAATTCATCTTCAATTAAATCGTGGACCGCTACCAATTCATGCGATGTAGCCGCTTTATGGCAGCCATCGTGTAAGTGTATTAATTGTTCGTCGGGCATTTCGCCGAGTTGTTTGCCGAAGCGTTCAATCTGTGCGAGTCGTGCCTCTGCTAGTTCCTTAGTCTGGTAACAGCCAAAGCTACGTCCTGTTTCGTATGAATATACACAGAACTGGTTCCCTTCTTGCTCGATCCGTTTAGTGAAAGACATATCTCTATTCCGTTCTCCTGACAGTCATGTTTTTATCGTAGTTGAAAAGTCCAGGAAAGTGTTGAAGGTTGATGCACTTATATATAGGGAAAAAAATACGGACAAAAGTAGCGTAACTAGGCTAGGTTAGGTTATACTGTACCTTGTAAGTAAAACCCATAAAAAAGGAGAAATCAAAATGGGAGAAAGAAGTAAGTTTAACGAGGGAAAATTAGAAGCCCTCCCAACCGCTGATGAACTTTGGTTCATGGCAGGACAATTGGCTCAGACGTACCAAAAAAATCCGGTGACTGGGCAAATAAAATACCAAAACGAAAATGGTGAGTTCGTAGGGCTTGATGAGTTCGGCGAAGATATGCAAGAATGGTCCCAAGCGGCTATGAACCTTGCGAGGTTTGCTAAAGCTTTCCAAAAAGACGTCACCAATTCTGCTATCTCAGCAGTTGAAGTAGGTCAAGACTACTACATTAAAGGAATGTCCCCTAACTACCTTAATGGCGTAAAGGTAAACGTTCTTGAAGTTCGTGACGGCTACGCCTATAGCGAACTCCTTGACGAAACTGGGCATAAAACCACTATAGGTTCCCGAACCGGAATCCCTTTCACTTGTTTAGTGCCAGCCGCCTAAATAGGGTGAGGCACTAGCGTCTCACTCACTAACTTTTGGGAAACTAGTTAGTGAGTGGGGCGGTAGTTCTAAATCAGAGCCGCCTAAATAATTGAGGAGCAAGCAAATTGGCACTTAAAGATACAAACCTTGAAGAACTTTTAGTTGGGAGTAAGATCACCAAAATCACTAAAATGTCTAAATCAGAAGTTGAAATGAATGGTTGGTTTAACGCCCCAATGGTCATACACCTTGATAAAAACATCAAACTATTCGCAATGTCTGATGACGAAGGCAATGACGGTGGAACTTTAATCTGTGAAGTAGAGGACCACCAAGTCTACGTCTATTAAATATAGATTTCCCCCATAAATTAGACCCACCTTTCGGGGTGGGTCTTTTTTATTACCGGCGTGGTTTCTTTTTACCCATCGATGTTAGATCATGCTCGCTGAATCATCACCGACTGGGATAACAGTAGCGATGTATCCTTTGATAACTGCTAAGGCGGCAGAAGCCCCAGCCATAACAACCATCTTCCATTGGTCTACGCCTAAATCCATAAGCGAGTTTGTTCCAATAGCGCCCAATGCGGCTTGCATAAATGTAGCTACGGATCGTTCAGTAACATCTCGTAGTTGTTTGAGATTTAATGTCATAATACGTTTCTCTTTCGTGTCGTAAGTTTATTCCGGCAAACATTTGAAGCGATGCGAGGCTTAAATGCTTTTTCTTTAGTCGGAGTTTCTTAAACCCTACGCCACCCAGCCGCTCCTGGGGGAACAGTCCTTTTACCAATTTTCGGAAGCCCTATCAACACAGAAAATAGGGGCAGAAACAGTAACGCCGTGTTCAGGTGTTACTAACATGAAAGCTTGGGCGGTGTCTTGAGCGTGAAATTCAAATCCAGAAGTAGCGGCATACTCGTCCCAACCTTTTGGGGAGCCATTAACAACTAGACCGGCAGAAGGGGCAAGAACAAGTTGATGCCAATGCCCAATACACATAATGTCATGTGCTGTTTGGGGGTTAGCTTTCAACCTGAATTGCATTCTTTTGATAGGTGGCCAGATGCCACCTACGCCGCCACCTCCGCGAACTTTATCGCCGTGGGTTAGTAAGAATTTGGTGTCGTGAACTTTAACTACCGTGTCTGCGGCTTCAGGTATCTGCCAGGTGATTCGCTTATCATCTTTTAGCATCGTTGAAACGGACTGGTAAATCAGCCAATCAAAGTTATCTCTTACTCTTTTCTTTGACCGGCTCTTTCTTGTACGCCTGCCGTGATTACCGACAACGCCTGCGATATGAACTTTCTCAAAATGGTCTGCCAAAGTTGTTATTGCTGAAGCGAGTTGCCCAGTCCAATGAACAACAGTTTCTAGCATTGTCCCTTCGTTCGATTCGGTGAGTTCTTCATGTATGTCCCCTGAAACCATGTCGCCGCCCAGGAATAGAGTTAATCCAGTCACTTCAACAGGTCCAGCTACATAGTCCCTCGCTAGGGCGATTGTCCTATCAACAAAACGATATAGCCGTTTCTCTGCTATTTCTCGATCATACTTATTGACATAATCAACTTCCTCCGGTTTTACTACCTCGTCCCAGTGGGTATCGCTTAACATAGCTACTGCAATCGCAGATGATTTCTTAGGCTTTTTTAACGAGAGCCATTTCGGGGGTGTCTGTGCTGTTGCGGCTTCATAGATGGATAACCTTACATTTGCGGCTTCTAAATCGCCGGACAGGGCTTGAATGTCGTTCTTAGCGGCAGCGAGAGATACTTTATTCTTTACAGCGTTCCGTTCTAACCTTGCGACTTGACTTAATAGCTCCTCACCTTCCACAAAATCTTCCAGGTCAGGCACGATTTCTTCTCCGTTCCTCGATTAGTGGGTCAATTTTCCTTTGAGTCGCATCAGTGTATCCAGCATTAATCAACCACCTGGTGATTTGAGCAGGTCCAGCAGTTGAGTTTAATATCTGGTCTTGAATTTCTTGCGGCAAAGTATCCACCCAGCGTTGCCGCCGGTTATCTTCGTTCTCTACAAATTCGTCAAGTTTCATACTAATGCAAACTCCTTGTGTATTCGCTGAACCGCTATGTCGCAAGCTTCTTGTTTAATATCGCAACCAATAAATCTTCTACCGTTTCGGGTACTTGCAACACTAGTAGACCCCGAACCCATAAAAGGGTCAAACACTAAATCCGAGTCAGAAGTGTGTGCCTTAACGATTGGTTCCAAAAGTGCCAAAGGTTTTTGATTAGGATATTTTACCCTCTCGGAATTACTCTGCCCGAAAGTGTATTCCCACACGCTCCCAACTGGTTTATCTGGTGGGTAGCCTTTGGAGCCTACAATGCGTTTTGTTCTAGGAATTGCTGACGGATCAAACTGACCTGATGTTTCCGTTTCAGTAAAAGTCAAAATGTGGTTATGTTTATTCGCCCACCAAGATTTTCGTGAGCGACCTAATCCAAATTGCCAGATAATTTCACCACGCAAAACTAAACCAAACTTTGCTAGCTTCGCCACTAACGGATAAGCCAAACGGTAATCACATACCACGGCAAGCGTAGTATCTACTCCAAACCATTTCTCGCATAATGTTTCTATCTTTTCGGAAATCTGTTCTGCCGATTCTTTGTCCGGATAACTTTCACCACCGACACGGCTTTGAACTTTGCCGGTTGCATAAGGTGGATCAGTCAAAATAAGTTTAGGCTTTTCAGTCAGTTCAACATTCAAGCAGTCGCTGTGAAAAATTGTTGTATTGTTATCTTCATAGTACGGTTGCATAAACTTCTTTTCTGATGTCGTCTATCCGATTATACAAGTGGTCGCCAGGACATACAGTTTTAGCACCGTTATTGTGTCGATGTGGGGTAATTTCCACACCAGGGACGACCCATTCCTCGTCAATCATCTTTTTAACTAACCAGCTACAAGCTTCAATCGCCGCTTCGGTTGGTTTTTCATTGACGTAAGGGTGGAAGCAACCTTGAAAGACTATTCCGTACGTCCTACGAACACCTAAACCTTTTCCAGCCGGTCTGATTCCAAATCCCCTGCCTTCAATTATCCTGCCCGAAGGCGTAATCACGAAATTGTAAGCTAAATCACTCCAACCATTAACGTCCATGTGTCGATCCTGGTGCCTCCTAGCATCAGTAAACTCTCCAGCTATCGACGGTCTAGGACTAGCTGTGTGGTGAATATAAATTACCGGAATATGTTTCAAGAGGGGTGCTGTTTGTCTAGGCGCTCGCCCTCCCCATTCTCGCTTAGGAATTACCCTAAATTCTTTCGGTTCTTTAGATTCAAGAACGTTACGTTGCATAGATAATGCAATTTTCAAAGCTTCCCAGGTCTGGTTTCCCACAACACCATCAACAACTAATCCAGCATTTGTTTGAAAGTTGATAACAGCTCGCTCAACTTTTTTATTGAATACGCCATCGATGGCACCTGGCCGATGCCCAATTTCTATCAGCCATTCCTGAAGCGTCAGGACATCAGCATGTCTCCGTCGCCGCTTGCGAGAAATCGTAGTGTACGAAATCATGTCTTAATGTTAGTCTATTTTTACTTCATGTGGTCATAATAGTCTAAATCGGTGCCATCTACGAACTCCTGGTAGTCGCCGATGTCTTGAATAATGATTTGTGTTATTGGTTGCGGCAAAGATTCACCGCCGCCTCTCAAAGCTACGATCATTCCTCCTGCCGCTGTGATTAGTGCTGTGATGCCTGCAAGTAATTTAGTTAGATTGCTCATCTTCCTCTTGTTCCCCTGTTGGATTGGGAGGACAGTTACAACATTCGCATTCGCAGTTCATGTTCTGTATTTGAGTTTGCTGGTTTTTAATTATCGCCCGAAGTGTGGCGAGTTCAAGTTGTTGCCTGCCCTCTGGTGTCGTTTGTAATTCGTTGAATACTTCTTCTATGGATACTTCGGTCATGATGTCTCCAAAGTTTCCACTCTTGATCTCAAAGACTTAATTTCTTGTATTAACAACGGAACAAGTTTTGAGTAGTCAATAGACGCTGGATAGTAGACATCTTCCATCTCACCAACGTCGTTCTCTTCTTGCTTTGTTTTCGCTGGTGTTGCGATGCCATAAGGCATGTCTTCAACCGCTAGTGCTTCTTGAGCGAATAAACCTATTTGCTCTCCTACTTCATCGTTAGCGTCTTTCCATGTGAACTTATGAACATTGAAACCGTCAATAATGGCTGATACATCGCCTGCGTCACCAAGATCATTTTTCAAGGTTTGGTCTGATGTAGTAGCGAAGTTCACAGAAGCCGACCCTGTACCTTTAACAGAACCGATAGTTGTTCCATTGCCTCTTCTGAAGAGCATGAAGTAATCATCAGTACCCGGATTAGTGGAATCACCATTCATTCCAAGCATGAAGATGCTGGCTGTGGCTCCTACAGCATCAACGTCGTTTTCTCTCCAACATAAAAACGGTGTCATTGTCGTAGTTTGAGTCCTGAAAGTGACCATCCTGCTACCTAATGTCGTTGCGGCGGCATCATCTCGGAAACCCATCTGACCAGAATTGTTGATAATCATGTGGTCGGTACCGTTAGTTCTAATTTTCAGGCTGTTGTTGTTGTGGTCATAATTGAAACCACCCGATGCAGCAGAGTCACTGTCTCCAAACCGTACATAGCCGTTTTTAGTTGTTCCCGAAGCGATAAGCATTCCCATATCGTCATCGGATTCAATAACAACATGGTGAGAAGCGCTAGGGGTTACACCGCTGTCTCCTTCTGTGACTTGAAGTAGTTTGTCAGGAGCCGTGTTGTTGATACCAACTTTGCCGTCTAAACTGATAGTCATTGCTGTGTTTGTTACTCCGCTGCTGTAACTGTTGGAAGTTCCGAAGTTCAAACTGGAACCGCCGCCGGTTATTTTCAAACCGATTCTGCCGATAGGGTTAGCACTTCCCGAATATCCGAAGTCTAAACAAGTGAAGTCGTCAGCGTCATATTGGTTGTTATCTATTTTCACGGCTCCGACTGTGGTTCCGGTGAAAGAAGTAATGTCATCATCTGACCCCATCACCACCTTGCCATTCAAGGTCGTTGTCCCAACTACAGATAAAGTTGTGTCAGCGTGGTTTGCATCTTCAGGAGTAGTTGAATCTGGATCAGAAATATAAACCCTGTCGTTCACTAAATCTATTCCAATAGGCAACGCTGAATTGTCTGTCGTGCCTGAACCTGTCGTCTGATCTATGAACGCACGAAAGTTTCCAGCAAGATCATTCCAGTCTGTAGCCGTGACGATATACCCGCCTGCTCTGTTGTTCACTTGGTATTGCCAGTTAATTTGAGTCATTTTAAATCCTTAGAAGAATAGTCTAGTCGTATTTCCGAGTTCAGAAAAGGCGGCATAAGTTCCAGAACCGTCGTCGAGAGTCCAGTAACCTGCTGTATCCGCTGGCGACATTTCCATAATTGTTGTCCATCTTGAACCCATACCTTTATGAACAATTCGCTCGCAAATAACCGTGTTGCTAATCGAGTGACCGTCTGCTGGTGTCCGTTCGACAACGTAAGCATTTCCGAGTTCTGCCTGTAAAGCTACAACCCAAAGAGCGTCTTGATCTTGCGGCTGTAGAGTAATGGATTTCACCCTGTTCGCGGGTTCAGCCAAACGACCTAGTTGGTATTGCGCCCAGGAATTCGCGTCAGCAGTATCAGTAAGCATTAAGCCGGATTCAGTATTAGACCTGATGCCATACTTAGTTTGGCTGTCTGTGTTGTTCTGCTGGGTACCAGAGGAACCACTAGCTATCTCCGTGTCGATGCGATTCGTTATGTCCAAATCTTCCATCTCAAAATCAAGATTGTGGTATTTAACTTTGCCGCCGGAAGTACTGGTGTCAGAAAACGTTGCGGCAATAGAAGCAAAAGAAGCGATCCTGTTAGTCCTATTCTTGAAAGTCATAACACCTGATCGAGATACAAAGAAAGAACCGATTTCAGCGTTTTCAATATCCTGGGACTGTAATAAAACATCAAGCGAGGTTGTATAAGCTTTTGAGGGAACTGTCGAATTATCTGCTGTGTTATCGATGTCACGGTATCCCGCAAACTCTAAATCCCCAGAGCCATCACCTGGCCATGAAGCTTGATCTAATAAGTTTGCTATTCGTAAACCTGAAAGTTCTTGAGACTCGGTTGTACCGTCACAATATGCAAGCGACAAAGATTTGAAAGCGTCTACACATTCAATTCTAACGAGTTGATCCTTGTCGTTTGGATACTCTTGGGTCCACCTTTCAACGAATCCCCTGAAAATAACATGAGCAGTTGAAGTGCTTGGATCAGTTGCTTTGATCCTGATATGTCGCATCGGGATAACGTTTGTCGCACCACTCACATAATATGGGGAACCTGAACCAGTATTTGAGGGATCAAGTTTTCCGTTTGAGTTTGAGCAAACAATTACTGCTCGACCAGCTTGGTTCGTATCGAGTTCCATCTTCCGACCTCGAACAATTTGAAAAGACCGGACAGGGTTATCAGTTGAGATTGTCGTGAAATCTTCATCGGCGGCTGTCTCTGTTATGCCTTTAGTGAAAGCGACTTCCACTGTTATTGTTGCGAGTGCCATTATGCGAACTCTAGTGAGGCGTTACGGTTTTTCGTTCTAATAAGTTGAGCTTGAATTGCATCTGTTAAATCCATTTCTGAAAGGACTGATCCCTGGACTGTGACGTTAAGAACGGTTGTGTCGCCGCCCATTCCACCAAGAGGTGAAGCACCTGCCGCTTGATTTAGAGGCACGACGGCTTCCGGTCCCGCCTCTCCAATTATGCTCAATGTTGGTTGTGTAACGATTGCCCCAGTCGCACCAACAAACCAGCCTGTTGCGATATTTTCTTGAAGCGCCTGCTGGTCCTCTGCGGACATGACACCAGAAGCGCCAAGCGAGTTCCACATTTCAGTCACTGTTATTGCTAATTCAATATCGGCAACATCAGCCAATATGTTGAGATCATCTATCAGCTTAGAAATTGTTGCGTCTGTTGCCCCAGCGTCTATAGCCGCCTGTACTATTTCATCTCGCCATTCAACGAAAGCGGCGGCGGCATCTTCAGTAGAGCCGCCACTATCAAGTATGGTCCCAATCATGTCATCAAAAGAATCTTCCATATCAGACATTGCCGCTCTTGCTTCCATCGCTTCATCACTGAATCCCTCGATACTGCCACCTGATGCAATAAGAGAGTCGATCAGGTCGGTAGAGGATTGGAATAAAGCATCTTGAGCTTCTGATAAAGTCCAGATCGGGTCGGTAGCGTCCATCACTCGGTCTATAAAGGCTTCAAATTCTTCTCGTTCTTTTTCAAGAGCGTCTGCGGCTTCTTCTGCGGCTCGTTCTGCTTCTGCTTGTGCAATGACTTGTTCTTCAAGCATTGCGTTGTAGGATTGCCCTGCGGAAACTCTTGCCAATTCAGCAGCAGAACTCTTGTCCATTTCTTTTCTTAATTTGGCTTCATCTTCGATTCTTCGCTTTTCGCTTTCGACGACGTGTCCCATCATGGTTTCTAATTCTTCAACCGCTTCAGTGTAGGTTCTGGTGTCGCCTGCTGACTCAAGAACACTTGTGGCACTAGCGCCAAGAGCATTAACCCAAGTTGCTTGTTCTTCAGCGTTGTTGATTAATTCTTTAGAGTTTTCCTCAAGCTTTTCCCTATGGTCGTCCCAGGAGTCAGCAGTTTCGTCAAGAGCGTCTAGCATTTTGCCTAGTTCGTCTCTTGTTATTTTCCCTTGTTCAAATTCGTCAGCTAATGAACTTGTAACATCTCCGACTGCACCTTCTTGTTCTCGTAATGTTTGGATCAGCGCTTCATCAGTAATGGCATAACTCTTTGCCATCTTTTCTATATCTTCAAATGTGTCAGTTCCGGTTCGTAAAGCGGCATCAAGTTTTTCTGTATCTATCGCCAGGTTCTGGAATGATGTAGCAACTTTCTTATCTAATAATTCTGCAAGTAAAACATTTGCGCCAATAAACTCACCGATGGTTGCTTCAGCGGCTTCAGCGGCTGGGTTCAATGCTCGATATTCTGCATTCAATTCTTGAACTCGCGCAACTAATGTTGAAGCTGGGTCACCTGCGGCGATAAGGGAATTGGTGAGTTCTTCCTGGCGTTCTTTCGCATCTGCGGCGGCTTCGCTAACGCTTTTCCACCAGAAAAATAATGGGAGAGCAACAAGGGCTAATCCTGCGGTGACTGTTGCCGCCATCGCCACTCCTGCGGCTGTGAAAGTTATCCCAAGCGCTGAGATTGCTGTTGCTAGTTTTCCAGCGATTAACAACAACGGACCTGCGACAGCGAGGATACCGCCAATCGCCATAACAGTCTTTTGCATGAACGGACTAAGATTTGAAAACTTTTCTCCCAGGTCCCCTATAAATCCTGCGATCTTTTGAATTAAAGGAATAACAACCGGAAGGAGTTTCTCTCCTAATTCAATGAAAGCTAATTTGATATCTGCCATAGCGGCATTAAGTTTGAACTCTGCTGTTTCAGAAGCTATGCCGAAAGCCGTATCAAGGGTTCCGGTAACGTCAGCCATATTGCCGAATATCTGGGCAGTAGTGTCGGCGTTAGCGCCCATCAAGTCCATGACGCCAACTAAGGCACGAACATTGCCAAATACTTGTGCGGCGGCATCAGCGTTACCGTCAAACTCTGTAGATAAAGTTTGTAACGTTGATAGCAAACCTTCTTCTCGCATTTGGGTTCTTAATTGTTCAGAGGAAAGCCCCATACCTTCCAATGCATCTTCAGCCTGCTTGGTTGGCTTCAATAGCGAAACCATAATAGAACGGAGTTGTGTCGCGGCTTCGTTCGCGTTTGTACCAGTCCTGGACATCGATGCGAAAGCGGCACCAACCTCATTGAAGGAAACGCCCATCGACGAAGCGACAGGCAAAACACGACCCATCGAACCAGCGAGTTCGTCAGCTTCTAACTTACCTTCACGAACGGCGGCGACCATAACGTCAGTTGCGTCTGTGGCTGAAATAACATCTGATCCGTAAGCATTCAAGGCTGAAGTGGCCAGGTCGGCGATTGTAGCTGTGTCTCCTAGCCCTACGGCGGCGGCTTTAGCTGAGGCGGCAAGGACATCAGTAGCTTCTGCCCCTCGTAAACCGGCAGATGTAACGAAGAACATTGCGTCAGCGAGTTCTTTAGGCGCTCTAGCAGTTTCACCGGCTAAACCTTTAACATCTTTCGTGAAACCTTCAACAGCGTCAGCAGATAGCCCCACCAGGGACTGAATCTTAGTCATTGACGATTCAAAACCAACCGCTGATTTGACAGCGGCACCAGCAACTAACGCCAATGGAAGGGTCAAGCCCTTCGTCATGGTTGTGCCAGCTTTGGTTGCTTTTTTCCCGAAGTTGGCTAGGCCTTTTTCAGCTTTAGCCAACTCCGTTTTCATCTTGGTAGCGTCGGCGGTTATGATCGCTTTGATCATTGTTGTTAATGCCACTTTTGCTACCTCCTACGGCTTTTGCTTTTCGCTTTTTCTATTTGTCTTTTATGTTCGTCAGCTTCGATCTGGTAAAGAGCCGCCCATTCTGTGATTTCAGCTGAACTGATACGGTCTAGGAGTTCCGCAACAGTCATACCTAAATCTCTAGCTAAACGGAAATAGAATCTTCTTTCAGGTTCTACTCGTCCTCTACTATCGGCGAAACCGAGGAGTCTTTTCCCGCATCATCAACTGCGCCTTCAACAATCCCGGCTACTTGTAAGCAGACGTTTGAAAGGCGGTCAAGAACGGTTGAAGATTTCTCGCCCAATAACCATTCAGCATCATCTTCCTTGAATACTGGGTCACCAGTTTCAGGGTCGTAAACACAAGACACCAACATGCCACCCCAGAGGGCTTCCATCTTGTTATCTTCGTCGCTTGTTAATGCTGTAACGATTGCCGAACGTTGCGATCCGGTCATTGATCGGATTTCAACTGTTACTCCCCATTCAGGCACCTCTACTATTTCAGATGTGCGATCCTGAGCTTTTCTAATTTTATCTCGAATGGACACTATGGTCACTCCTTCGTTTAGTTGTTATTTGATTAGAACGTTGTGCGTGTTACGTTTCCGGTTACCTGTAAATCTGCACTCCAGGTCACTACATCGCCAACAGAAGTTGAAACGCTGTAGTTGGTCAGGATTGCTTCGCCGGTGTATTTTATATTTCCACCAGTTGAACCTGCTGGTCCGAAAATCCAAGTACGGCTAGCTGGCTCGGTGCCAATCATGTAGCCGTCAAGTGTAGCGTCCCATTTTCCAGAGATAGAAATTGTAGCGTCGCGCAAACCTACGATGTAGGACTTTGAAGTCGCACCGAAAGCGGTAGTCTCTGCTGTTTCTATTGTTTCTGGAAAGCTTACATCGTCACAATATGCTGTGATGTCGCGAGCTGTTCCACCTGTGTCGTCAAGGTTTACATACCCTGATTTACCATGTACAAATGCCATTGTTGATTCCTCCTAGAATCTTGTTGCCGCCACCATGAAGGTGATCGAACCTGATGAACCGGCAGTTGAAGCCGTCACCCGAAGGTAACGGTTAATAGTTCCGGTTGCTGTTTTGATTTCACCGAGTTTAGTTGAAGCACCAACCACCGTGAAAGTAATTAGATCAGCCCACGACGAGTCGTTTGCTGAATGTTGAACTTTTATTGTTGTGTTTCCGTTCACTGTGTTCGTTGGAACGTGAAGTGTTGCCGCTGCTCCGTTTGCTGATGAAGCGGCGTTATCTACTGAGCTTAAAGCGCCAAGCGAGCCGTAAGCGATACTGGCACCTAGTGTGAGTTGAACTCCTCCGGTCAGTCCCAGGGTCAAGTTGCTTGTCGAACCACTGTCTGATTGGAAATCAGCGCTAATTGCTGAAATGCCAGAGACAGGAGTTGTAACAGCATAGCTAGTTTCGTGTGCCTGGCCGATAATTGCTCGACCACCTATTGCGGCGGTTCCTTGACGAACGGTTACAACCGGCGTGGTTGTTGAACCGAGTATTGCCTGGAGTTCTTCGTCTACTCCGTCTGTGTCTTGCGCCCACATGCCACCTAAGCTTAATGAGCCGTCCTGTAATCCGGTGATATAAGACTTCGATGTTGCACCGAAAGCAGTTGAATCTACCGTTTCAGTTGTGGTGCTTATATCTGCCGAATTGAAATATGCGGATAGGTCAAATTCGTCTAAGTAAACAGCGGTGTCTTTACCTGCGATGAATGCCATTAGTCGTCATCTCCTGGTTCTGGTTCTGGTTCTGGTTCTGGAGCGACTTTGCCTATTGGTGAAATATACCCGTCGTCGATGAGCCATTTAACATCTTTAGATGTAGCTTCAAACGATTCGCCGGTCTTGTATTCAATATCCTTGATCGTGACACTAGCTTCTCCGGTTACTTTATATCTCGGCACTTGTCCCTCGCTTCTTAAAATTGAGCATCGCAAGAAGGGGCATCAAGCACCGATCACATAGGATACTCGGACACTCTGGTCACTACGGTCTATGTCAAGAGTGTAGACGTTAATTCCCATACTGTTGTGACGGTTAAGTAATCCCAGGAATACCAGGAAGCAATGGCCAGGTGAAGCCTGAAAAAATTTGAAAAAACCTGATTAAAAGTAGCGTAACTAGGTCGGGTTAGGGTATAATGTTCTTATGAAGCAAATAATCACTAGCCAAAAAAAAGGAGAAGATTCTGAAATGGCGAAAACAAATAAATTCATAACTGCCCATTTGAAGGGAAATGCCCACTACTGCTTTGAAGTAGATATGACCGAAAGCGGTGATAGCTGGTATCAAGACGGTTTAGCTTGGCAAAGGGTACAAAAGAAATATGAGGCTCAAGGTTGGACCAAGGAAGTGGCTGACTTCGTGGCTAACTACGGTTCAGATATTGAGCACTCATTAAAGCACGATCTAAACATGAATGAAGAGACTTTGGCAGATGAAATCCACTACGGAAACGTCTCGGAAGATATTGACTATCTAGAAAAGCAAATTGCAGGAATAGAAGAAGCATTAGAAATAGTGCGGAAGGAGCGAGCGTAATGGGAATGGACGTATATGGGCAAAGCCCTGAAACAGAGGCTGGGGAGTATTTCCGAGCCAGTGTATGGGGGTGGCACCCTCTATGGAATCTGTGTGAAGATAAGTTCCGCACAGTTGCAAGCAAAGTTGAGTATGGGCATAGCAACGACGGTGACGGTTTAAGCGCTGACGATGCGAAAGCTTTAAGTCGCATGATAAATTCTTCTATTGAGAATGGCACAATCCAAGACTGGATCGACCAAGACAATGCGAGAAAAGATGCTTTGCCACGCAAGGCTTGCCATTGTTGTAAAGGTGAAGGAATCCGGTGGGACGAAGTTGGAACGAGGGCTGGGCAACCTTCTAGGGAATTAGACCCTACTGTCGCCGTCATAGTTGGCAGAACTCACGGCTGGTGTAACGGCTGTGGAGGTTTAGGCGACCAAGAGCATCACGAAGCAGGTTATAGAATAGATGTTGAGTTCGTTCAAGAGTGGGCAGACTTCCTTATTGACTGCGGAGGTTTCAAAATCTACTAAATATCCCCCCAATAGAATTGCCCCATCGCTTTTACTCCCTTTTTAGCGGTGGGGCATTTCTTTTTTAACTACTCTCCTCAAACAATTCAGGATTAAACATACGGTTCGCTGGCGTGTCTGGACCTTCCCTTGTGAAATCAGCGTTATATATTATGTCGTGTATCAGTTCTTCCTGGTTTCGTTCTAAATTTGTCATTGTAATTGCCCTCTCACTCTTAATATCTCCTCTACTAGCTTTCCTATGTCCTTAAATTCTTCAGCTTTCCATTGGTAACCCGTGTACGACCTTAAAGATTCTTCAAAAGAATTAAACCCTCTCGCTCCAGTCTGTAGTGCCATATCGTCGATCATGTTTATTGTCCCGTGGTTCTCTGCGAACCATTGGTTAAACGCCCTCGCCCAAACCTCTATTGGCTTTTGGGTGTATTGGTACCATGCATCATCTAAACCTGCATGAACCTTCAAATCGGCAGTAGCATTTGACCTTTTGGCAACTTGTAGAAACTTAATTGCCGCTCGGTATTCTTCCGGCAATAATGCTACGTCCATTGTTGCAATCTCTACACCTGGCCCAGCTATTCTGCTCGCTTCCCTAACTGCTTCATTCATAAAGTAAAGTCCCTGGTCCCCTTGGGCGTGTAAGTTGAACCCTGTTGAATCTAATCGATGTCCGATTTCGTGAGAGAGGCTGTTCTGTTGTGCGCCAATACCAGAGGCATCGCTTCCTCTATTCTTTACACCGATATGCGGACCTGCTTTCGATTCACTGGATTGTATCCATGCAATCTGGTCATCTCTGTATTTCTGTAAGGCTTCCAGGTATTCTTCATATTGCCGCTCGTAATCTGCTTCGTCAATACTCCTCATGCGGGTAGGTCGCTTCGGTGCCTTACCGCCAAACTTTTTTTCTCTACTAGGGTTAAACCAAGCTTGTGTCCCGTCCTTCCCTACTTCCCCTTCCCATAAAACTTCCGTCGTAACTCCATTATCCCTAGGTTTTATAGATAACCCTGCATCGTCCATAGCTTGTGTGACTGGATTTAAGACTTCTGTAGTTCGTTTTGTTTCTTTCCCTGTCGCTGTTTTCCTACTCTTTAGTTCCTTAGATATCCGTCGATGTGAGGAAGGCATACCAGGAGGCATTCTTCTAGTTCGGGGTTGGCTTCCGGCGGCAATGTGGCTTCCGGCGGCAATTTCATAAGCTTGAACAGCATTAGCTATCGGGTTTACTCCAGCGACGAAACCGTCAGCGAACTGATACCTATAAGGGTCAGCAGGTGTGCCGAGTCCTAATAATTCCGGCTGGTATTTTATACTAGGGTCCATTCTGGTTTTACATCGACAGTTTGGGTGAGCTGGGGGATATTGCCCACTTCCCCCTCTGAAACCGCCTGCCCAATAGAAAACTTCCCGCAAAGGAACCCTCCTTCCGGTCAAAGGAGAGCAGAGGTTACAGACGTCAAAACCGCCACTCACCCACGTTTTCGTAGCTGAATCATTGACTAGTCCCTGGTCAATAGAAGCATTGTAACTAGCTTGTCGTGCCGCATTTTGGGCGAGCGATGTTTCTGTTCGGGCGATCATTCTCGCTCGACTCCTTCTAAGCTTGTCCGCATATCTTTTCGTTCGGTTATCGAGTAGCTCTGCGGCTCTTTTCCCAGTAATTTTCTTAGCGGCTAATTGGTTTGCTGTCCGGTCACTGAAGTTGTTTACTGCCTTCCCCCATCGTTCAAATAAACCGTTTGTGTGTTTAGTTCGCCAATCTATGACTGCATCAGGGCTTAGACCAGGGATCGTCGATTCGAGAATTGGGAAAATACCTCTAGCTGTTTGGGCAGTTGTCCTACCTATCACGGTCCTACCAGTAGAAAACTCTTGAAATTGGGTGAATCCCAGCTCTACTTGTGTAAGGATCATGTCGCTTTCTGTAGCGGCCAGGTGGGAGAAAATCTCCCCAGCTTGACGCCTTGATTGTACCCTCAAGAGTGCTTCAGGGTCTGAAACGTTAAAAGGGTCATAAGCTACAGACGCCCAATCTATTGCCCCAGCAGGCGTAAGGTCATACCCAAGTCCTGAATCAGTTATTCTAACAGCGGCAGTAGATTTAGTGATTTGTTTAGGTTTTTTCAACCTCACAGGAGAACCCAATTGGCGCAGGTTCCTGTTAATAGCTTCCCTTACTTCCTGGTCTGTGTCCTTAATTTCATAGAGTCGAATTAAATACAAGGATTCTTCGAGTCTTGTTCGATATTCCTCCATTTCGGAGGTGATTAGCTCGGTGAATTCGATTCGATTTATTCTGCCTCTTGTCAGCTCTTCGATTCGATTTTGGGGAATTGCATCGAGTATTTCCCGGACTGTGCCTTCTAATCTCTTTTCGCCAGAACGTTGTCCCCTCGTTAAAGGAGTAACGCGAGTCATCGGAGTTCTTCTGCCTCCTCTGCTGGCATACCGACTAAGTCGCGCAACCATTCACCCATTGACTCGTCTGGTAATAAGGCACCGGCAGAGGAAAGCTTTGAAACGTAATCTGAAATCTCTGGTAAGTTCACGTTCTTAGGCGGTGTGAACTCTAAGGTTGGGTGCAGTTCATGTTCCACGCCGTTTAACCTCATCAGCCTAGGAATGGCATATTTATTGAATACGTCAGCTATGCCGGTCAGCCAAGCAGTGATGGATTCCTGGAATAAACTAATTTTTGAAACGCTTAAAGCTTGTGTTCCTACTTTGTCGTGACCGAGCATGATGAAATCGGCGAGAACAGACATAGCAATCCTGGCATCGTATCGAGTAGCTATTTCGTTGGTGTCAAATTGGCGACGACCTCCGGTTGTCATCAACTGAATGTCATAGGCTTTCTGTTTCGTGTCAGGATCGTAAGCGAGAGGGAACACTAAACCTTCTTGTTCGTCTCGTCTTATATTGCGGACTATTTCTTTGATCGCATCAAGAGCGGCTGTCTCTTGTGACGTTGCATTGTCTGATAAGAGTTGCGGCGGTACGAAAGCTACAGGCAAACCGGCCAGGTCGCGCTCAATTCCAATAGCTTCAATTTCTAATATTCGCCGCTGGTAATACCAGGAAACATAAGCATTACGGAGAATAGATCGCCCTCTAGGGTTATTTAGTTTCGTTGTTGTGCGGAATAGGAGCGCTTTCTCTATTGGCATAAACACCCTGCCCCTGCCGGAAGTGTAATCGTTCTGGTAAATACCTTCTATGCCGCCATTAGAGTCAAAGTCCCAACCGTCAATCGTTGTCTGTGCGCGGACAGGCATTTTGCGCCAACCGATACGCCCATCGTTGAAGTGGGAGCTTTCGCCGTCCCCTTCTACATAACCGAAGCGTCGTTTGTAAACAATTTCGTTCACACAAAAACCATAAGTCAGCATAGATAAGATGTTGGAAAGTAGGTCAAGCCAGGAATGGCTCATGTCGTCCATACAACCGGCAATGAACTCTGCTTCTTCGACTGCTCGATCATTATTTACGTCTGACGGTGAAACACTCCATTCGACAGAACGAAACTGCATCTCAATAGCGTGAAGTATCGCCCCAATGATTGGGTGGTTATCAGCCATTTCCCGAAACGTAGCTGTGCCTCTATCACCTTGCAGGAATTTTAAGAAATCCTCTTGCACCCTGCCGGAGTATTGGATAAGACCAGAGGAACCTATTTCACCGAAATCAGTTGAAGTTGGTTTCTGTTTCTTGACCGGTTGTTTCGGTTGTTGGTTAGCTTTTGTGTTACTCATGTAATTGCCCAAGGATTAGACTGCGACAAACCCGATGGTAGCACTGCTGGAGGCATTTGGGTACCCACTAACAATTCAGTCGCTCCCCATACCAAAGCATCAAGCCTATCCGGTGATGGCCCTTCCCCTGGGACCCAAGAACACAGCTGATCTTCTAGCAAATTGAAAGCCCCGACATGATGGATTTTCCCCTGTTCATAAAGTGCCGCTACTGGTTCAGCTCTAGTTCGCTTGCCCCTCGATGCATGGACTAATCGAATCGGAACATTTTTATCGACTGTTGCGAGGGTATGTTTTACCATGTCTCCCCCTTGGTTAGATTCGGCGATTATTTTGTCAGCTTTAATTGTATGATACAGGGCGATAGCTTGCCTGGCCCATTCGTCTGGTGTTCCCTTTATCGACCTATCCTCCAAGACGTATCCCTGGTCCCTTTCGTCGATACCGATAGCAACGATTCCTGTTTCAGCTGAATCAGCATTTGAAGATATAGCAGGGTCAATAGCGACCACGATACGCTTCAGATATGGCACTTCAGTTACCCGATTTCCGTCAAGCATGTCTCTGTTCCAGAGAGCGCCTTCTACATCGTCAAGAATCTCGGCATGGAGTTCCTGGCGTCCCAACCTGGTCCCCTCGTAACGAGCTGTCACTTCGTCAAGAAAAGCAGTTGCAAGATTTGCAGCATTGTCAAAGGTACTTCCTCTAGTGACATGAACATCAGCCCTCCCGATCAGATTCTTAATTAAGAGAGTCGGTCTAGGCGTTGTCGTAGCTACTACTCTTGGGTTTTTCCCAATTCGTAGCCCAAAATTAAGCATGTCCCACGCCTCCGGATACCGCCAAGCAGCAAGTTCATCACACCAAGCCAAATCGTGATTAGGACCGCGCAAACGATCAGGTTCGTCAGCAGAAAAAGTTGTCGCAAGCGCTCCATTGCTGAAAGTGATTCTCCTCTTCGACGGTTCATAGACTGGCCTTTCGTTTGGCGGGAATATACCTAGTAAACCACTTTCCCCCTCTATCATGGTATCTCTTGCATCAGCGGCGGTTGGGGCGATTAAAGCGATATGTCCAGCTCGATTTCCCTGGACTTCTTGACGGATAAATTCAGCTCCGCATCGAGTCTTACCAAATCCACGACCAGCGAGTAGAAGCCAAACACGCCAATTCCATTCAGGGGCGATTTGAGAGGGTCTTGCCCAAGTTCGCCAGCTATACAGCAAAGCCACCTTCTCTTGCGACGAGAGGCTTCCTATGACCGCCTCACGGTCTTTTGTGGGCAGGGTAGCTAACCTTTGGGCAGGGGAGAGTTCCTTACCCAACTCCATCAGCCAACCTTGAAATTATTAGTTCACATCGTTTTTCGTCGATCTCTATACC
>Ga0209756_1000534_pt1 | contig 37352 bp, 28 predicted proteins | sample ETNvirenome_6_85_FD_184071 | JGI IMG/M metagenome (GOLD analysis project Ga0209756, IMG submission 184071) | Marine viral communities from the Pacific Ocean - ETNP_6_85 (SPAdes) (version 3) | ecosystem: Environmental > Aquatic > Marine > Oceanic | place: Pacific Ocean | collected 2013-06-19 | reverse complement strand
GAGTATTCGGAGTAAAAATTATGCCAATAGGAGTAAATGTAACAAAAGCAAAGGACCTTCAGAAGGATAGGTTTCGCCAAGTAAGGACGCCTCTTCTTGAATCTTTGGATATCGATTACCAGAAGGCTGACGAAGCGGCAGATGCATCTGCGAAGACGGCCGTAGCTGCTAAAAAACAGGCTTTGCGTGATGTAACAGCCAATGCTGCCCTTGATGCTGCGTCAACCGCCGATGAAGTTCGTGCTGTTTGGGATGCGGATGTTCTAGGGGCAAGGCCACCAGAGCACACTTAATTTTTCTGAAAAAACCCCATATAGTGTAATTTCTACTATATGAAGATTGTCGATATAGCTGACGAAATATACCGTGAACTTTCGGAGCCTTCTACTATTTCAATTCCTTCAATATCTTTTTGGATTAGAAGTAACGTGGGGGAATTAAACAATAGGATAAATACCACGTTTAAAATTAGGGATACTAATCCTGATATTTATGAATTTTCGGGGAGTTTTGTAACTGCGTCTAACGAACCCCAAGTCTTTAATGAGGCTGCAGGAGCTTTGGGGTTGTCGGTTTCGGGTAATAACGGGACTTCTTCTAGTCCCGCTATTGTTGCTATCCAACCGGAAGAAGCCTCTATACTTAAGAAGATGTACGTGGTTCATTATTATGATCAGCAAATAAGAAGCACGGTTGGAGCGGCTTCGACAGATCCCATTGTGGAAGTAGCATCGGATGGTTCCCGAGTGAGGAAAATTAATAAAAATGAATTAAGTAAAACCTACATCTCTTTGAAGAAAGAGGAGTATTCGGAGTTAACTGATTTAATCAATGCTTACAAACTCAGAAAGGCGTCACCTGTGCAGGTTGCGGGAGACGATACGGTAGCGGGTCAATACTCAATTAATTACGGCGGTTCTTATAATAGAACAGCACCAAATTATATCTGATGGCATCTTTAGTACCAGCAGCGGCGAAAGCTCTATTTGAAACGGCTTTGGGCGATCATTTTGATACCTTCAAGGCGACGATAACAATCCATAAGGAAGCCAAAAAGACTATTACTTTGGCCGCTTCGCAAAATATTTATGCTGGCTATAGCGCCCCAAAAGAGACTGTAACCTACACTCCTGTAAGCCAAAGTTTTAGCGCCATTGTAAACTATAAAGAAAATCAACCGCTTGATTATCAGGATGAATTAAAAGCCAACATTGAGAAGGGTGATGTGAGGATTAAGGTCGAAGCCGACTGTAGTACTTTTATCAGCAAGGGGAAAACAATTTCTGTGGAGATTGGGGGAAGCCAGTTTAACGTAATTAGCTCTGAGGGGGCGCGTTACTTCCTTGGCAAAACCTATTATGTTTATTATCTGGAGGCGACCACCTAATGGCTATACGAAAAAAATTGGATATAAAGCAGCTTTTGAAAAAAAAATTATCTAATTCAAAAGTTTTACAAAATTTAGCTTATGGATCTGCCAAGAAAAAGACTGACGCCTTGAGGAAAGAAGCGTTAGGGGAATTCAATAAACATGTCGTAACCAAAGAGTTGGAAAAAGGCAATACGGGAATGGGAAGCGCGCTTCTGGGCGGAAGGGGAAATTTTTTCGGTTTTTTAGGATTTAATCAGGGTGAACAACCACTTGAAATCATTAGGGATGCTTTTGAGAACCACGTAAAAATAAGAAATAAAAAGGGAAAGTTGAAGAAAGCGGGGCCCACCTCTTATTTATGGGAATTTGATATCAGCATCCCCTCGAAAACGGAAATATATGCAGTTACCCCTCTTTCTTGGAGTAGCGGAAGTTGGGTTAAGGGAGTGGAAAGGGGAGTTACCAACTACGCGAAGACTATTTTTAGGGATTCTGAACGAAGCAGGTCCGGAATAGCTCTCCAAAGTAAGCGAAATATTGGATTTATTACGTTTAGGCCGACACCATATATTACTCCTATAATAAACAACCTTAAAAAACAGCTTAAATGAAGCCACAATTTGACAATCAGATAATGTCCAGCATGCTGCTCTGGTTTGATAATAAATTATTGACCAAAGGAGAGGCTTTTCAAAATACAACGGGGCAGTTTTATAGTGTTTCTGATGATTATTATGGATATTATGCATTCGCAAGTTCTTATTCTCAAATTGTAAGCGACGCCTCTATAGCGGGGGGCGTTCTTCCTACAGGGGGGGCAGATGTTTTACCGTCAACTCCCGGATTATATATAGGGGGAACTTTTGTTGATGTCGGGACACCTCCTTTGGAAGCTATTGATTATAATAATGGGCGTTGTTATTTGAATCAAAGTAATTCGTCTGATATTACAGGAAGTTTTGCAATTAAGGATTTTAATGTATTTTTGACCAACCAGACCGAAGATGAGATACTTTTTCAATCTCAATACACAAACCGAAACCAAATTAGTGGAATAGTTCCCACGGGGCTTGAGCCTGATACCAAAACCTATCCTGTCGTATATCTTAAAAACGATGGAAGTTATAACGAACCGTTTGCTTTTGGCGGCCAAGATAATACGGTTATGAATATTAGGGCAATTGTGGTGGCAGATAGCCAGTTTGAGGTAGATGCGATAGGGTCAATATTCAGAGACCAACGAATGACAAATATTGCGTTGCTTGACGAGGCAGATATGCCTTTTAATTCATTTGGGGGGTATCGTAATGATGTTCAGTATAACTATACGGGAATAGCTGCCACCAAGAACGATTCTCAGCAAATGTTTCTCGAAGACGTTAATGTGTCGCGCTTCGATAGAACGCTAGAAAACGAAGTAAGAAAATTTAATCCCAATGTTTATTCTACAATAATTGATTTTGAAGTTAATAAAATTAGATTCCCGCGATTATAGTGAAATTAGTTCTCTTTTTGGCGTATTAACTGTAATTTAAAGTAAGAATTTGTAAAAGGACTTAAAATGGCTAGAAACAGAGTAATCTATCAGAGTGAGGCGGTTTACGTTACCCAGAGTGGTTATAACGGGGACTTGACAGCCACAAGCGGGAAAGAAGCTGACGGCATAAATATAGGTACTGCCAACGCTGCCGCGCGAGATGCAGTTATGGATTTGCATAGGGTGCAAAGCGCCAATTATAGCTTTAACATTACCCGACAGGATGTAAATCAGTTTGGTGAGCTAGCTGCAATTGACAGGATTATCACAGATACCCCAACCGTAAGCTTCGATACCTCTTACATTTTGGCTAATTTCGACAACGAAAATAAACTTGGGTTCGAGGTTACTCCCAGCGGAAGCTCAGCCTCCACTTTTGTTTCTTGTATTTCGGGACTTATTGATTCTTCAACGAATGCCCACCAAAAAAATTATTTTATTCTTACCGCAAAAGAGGGTGCCGATGCCGTAGACAACCTACACACAGGAAAATATGAGAGCGTAATTGGTATTGGGAACGGCTTCCTTACTTCATACAGTTCCGAAGCTTCCGTAGGAGGTCTTCCTACCGTGAGCGTCGGGGTGGAAGGTATGAACATGAATTTCAACACGATAGCTACAGGGAATCAGATTTCTTCTGTCTCGGGACCAGCCGGTGGCGGAAAAGGATTTAGAATAAACGCTGATTCTAGTGTGTTATCGGGAATATCGGGTATAAATCCAGCAATTGATCCCGAGAATGGTACCGCAATGCAAGGTGACGCCAGATTTGCGGTTTTACCTATCGCCACCCAAAACGCTTCCGGAGCAGGGGGAGGGTTGATTTCGGCTTTAAGGCCGGGCGATATTACTTTGAGTCTGATAGCCCATGACGCCGCCGCTGGGTTAGACGAGGTAATGGACAGTAGTGCAACTACTGATGATTTGCTGGTTGGTGCCGACGTAAAAGACGCTCACATTCAAAGTTATACTTTGAGTTTTGACTTGAGTCGTACTCCCATTCAGAAACTCGGAACTCGTTTCGCTTTTGCAAGGCCGGTTGATTTCCCTATTACGGCAAGTTTGAGTGTTGATGCCGTGTTGGCAGACTTAACCACGGGAACTGTTAGTGATTTGATTAATTGTGACAATAGTTACGATGCCGTAATTAAAATGAAAGATCCGAGTTTATGTAATGCGACAGCAACTAGCAAGCCTGTTGCCGTATCTTACTTGGCAAGAGATCTCAAGATAGATAGCGAATCATTTACGTCTTCAATTGGAGATAGCAAATCGGTTACTTTGGATTTTACATGCCAAATAGGTGGCCCGGAGCAAAAAACCGTTGGAGTTTTCATGAGTGGTTGGTATAATCAAGAAGGTCAATAATAAAAAGGTTTAAAAGATGCCAGTACGTAACAGAGTAATTTACCAAAGTCAGGCCGTTTACGTTTCGCAAGACGTAAACTGCACAGGGATAGCAACGGAAACAACTGATAACGTAGACCTCAATAGAATTCAAAGTTGTAATTACAGTTTCAATATAAGTCGACAGGACGTTAACCAGTTTGGTGAACTAGGGGCCATAGATCGAATTATTACCGATACTCCCACTGTCTCTTTGGATGGAAGCTACATGGTGGCTAACTTGGGTAACGAAGCAAAGTTGGGATTTAACGTTTGGGCAGGGCCGACAACGGCTACAAACTCTATCGTTTCCTGCATTTCGGGGATTGTCAATTCCGAAACAAATGACGGAGTTAAGAATTACTATATTGTTACAACCGCAGAAGGTTCTGACGCCATAGAGAACACCGTTAGCGGAAAGTACGAAAGCATAGTGGGGATAGGAAACGCAAGTTTGACTTCCTACTCTACTGAGGGCGCAGTGGGTGGATTGCCTACCGCGAGCTTCTCCGTGGAAGGTCAAAACATGAACGTCGTTCATACTCCTTATACGGGAATGTACGAAGGGTATACTGGGACTCTCGTAGGCCTTGATCCCGAAAAAGCGTTTAACCCCCTAGCTATTGATGGTTATGGTTACCGGACTGCGGGTCAGGTTGTCTTTACTGTCACTGGAGCGGCTCCAGTTGCGGGCGGCCCAGAACCCGTCACAGAAGGCCCAAACAAAACAGTTGAAATAACAGATGGTGTTTTTGTTGGGGCTTTGGGGGTTACTCGAACCGGAATCGCAGCTACTATTCCTTCCAACAAAGTGTTTACTCATGACGACACTGGTTCGGACGAAAAAACAATAACCCTGTCTAACATGGTGGAAAAGGGAGCTCAGCAGGTGATTGGAACTGTGGCTGGTGACGATTTAGTTACTGGGGATACTTTTACCGGGACTTTTGATGATGTCGTTGCTTATATTTCTGGCTCCAACCCCTCAATAGATCCCACGTTAGGGGTTCAGCCAACATGGCCCCCTACTAGCGGAGGAACGGCTCTTGCTGCACCGGTTGGCACAGATGAGCCCGTGGCCCCTATTATATTACCTGTCCCGACAACAAATTTAAACACTTCAGATGTCAACCCTAGTGGTTCTATTTCTACGTTACGCCCCGGAGACATTACGTTGACTTTGAAGCAGTCACCTTACGCAGACGATACTGCTGCTGGTGTACCGGGAGCTTCAATAACTAACGCTCATATTCAAAGTTATACCATAAGTTTTGATTTGTCCCGAACCCCTATTCAGAAACTGGGAAGTAGGTTTGCTTTTGCGCGTCCCATTGATTTTCCGATTAGCGCTTCGTTTAGTTTTGATGCAATTCTATCTGATTTAACCACGGGAAATATTGGTGATATTATAGATTGTGATACCAATTATGATGCGAGGGTATCTCTCAAGAATACGCCAGATTGCAATGCGCCTACCGTGAAAGATGAGATTATAGTTTATGACCTCAAAAGGCTTAAACTGGATAACCAATCTTTTTCGTCCTCTGTCGGAGACAATAAAACCGTAACCTTTGATTTCACATGTCAAGTGGGAGGACCGGAGCAGACGGATGTTGGAGTCTTTATGAGTGGTTATTCTACCGAGCTGGCACAGCAATAACGTAATAGCCCTTTAAAAATATTTTTATTAAAATCCCCCCTTGGGGGATTTTTTTTGTTTATATAGTGTAACTTATAGTAAGATATAAGGTAAAAGGTATGTCAAAGGAAAAAGGCCCAGATAGGGATATTATCAATAATTTTTTCGCGTTTCAAACCCGGCGAAAAATAACGAACCTTTATAAACAATTCTTCTTCATACTAGAAGACCTTCAGGTCAACGGAATAACAATCCCAGAAGAAACCCACCAAAGAATTCGCAAGAGAATCCTCGATTTAGGCAATGATTGCATCCGAGAACTAGAAGAATACTTTGAAAAATTCATAGAATATAACGATAATAAACCAAAATGAAGCGTATATACGAGTTCACCGTAGATAAAGAAGAAACCGTCAAGGAAGAATCCGTCGAGAAGAAAAAAGACGGTACGGAAGTTACTACAACAAAAGACGTCAAGAAGGATGTGCCGCACAAATTCTTTTTGCGCCGTCCTACCCGCGCAATGACTGACGAGGCTGAATTATATTACGGGGTGAGGCTTGCAGAAGGAATTAGAGCGGGCCTTTTAACACGAGCATTGCTCGAAAAAAGGTTCGAAAATGATGGGGGAACCAGAAGTGACGACGAAAATGAAGAATATAAGAAGGTAATTGAAAAACTTCAAGGGTTTCATAAAGAACAGTCCAAAATACTCGAAATTAGCGAAAAAAAGAGGACCCCAGCGCAAAAAAAGAAAATCAAAGAATTGGATAAGGAAATTAAACCCGCGCGAAGATCTTTAAGGGACCTACAGCTAGTGGAAGATAGTCTTTATGAGGAGACTGCCGAGAGTCGCGCTAGAAATAAGGTAATTTTGTGGTGGATGTTAAATCTCGCGCATGAAGAAAAAGGCTCCAAGGACATCGAATTTTTTGGGGAAGGTGATTTGGAGGCAAAATTTGAGCGATATGACGAAATTGATGAAGGGGATGTCCTATTTGATGTGCTCGTAGCCCGAAAATTTGCTTATTATGTCAGTTTTTGGTTTGTGGGAAGACCCAATACACAAACAGAGTTCCAAGAAATGATAGATCTCGCCTTGAAGCTGGATGAGGAAGAGGGCAACGAGGAAAACGAGGAAAACGAGGAAAAAGAAACAAAAAAAGCAAAGTAAAGTGCTCTTCCCCTTAAATTGATGGAAAAAGCAGGTTTAAAAGTTGTTTTTTCAGAAGTGTTGAGGGGGTATAGCCTTGTTGATTCCCCCTTGTTCGGGAAAGTTCGAGTCAAACATTTTAACAACTTCGACTCGGCAGAATTAGATATAAAAAATAAAGCTTTTTTCGACAAAGCAGTGGAAAAGGGTCTTACCACGCGAAAAGATCGTATAGACTACCTCCTAAAGGAGAATATTTGGACACAAGAGGAGAACAAGGAAATCCTCAACACCAAAAGTGCCATTGCGGGATTGCAAAAAACCAAAACAAAAATTTTTCTTCAGTCCCATATAGATCAAGCCAACCGGGAGCTCGAGAGACAGGAGCTCCAACTCTTCGAACTCAACTCTAAGAAAGAAGATTTGATTGGTTTTACAGCGGAGTCTTACGCTTCAAGAAGAATCAATGAATATTATATGTTTAACGCGTTATTAAGTGAAAATGGGGGGAAATTATTTTCAAGGGAAGAATTTGAGGATCTCGAAGAACAACCAATGATGGAACTCATAGGCTTGTATAACAAAACCACTAACAAGTTTAACTCTAAGACTCTAAAGCTAATTTCCGTTTCCGGGTTTTATACTAGTTTATTTTATTTGTGCGAAAATAACGCTCACATATTCTATGGGAAGGCTCTTGTAGATTTAACTTTTTATCAAATTGAACTTTTCGGTTATGGGAGGTATTACAAGAGTATGACGGAAAATTCAGACAACAAACCTCCAGAAGAGATCTCCCGGAGTCCCGAAAGACTTGTGGAGTGGTTTGAGTCGACCAAAAGCGCCAAAGAGACGTTGGATAAATCTGAGACAACGGGAAAAGAAGGGTCCGCGATGTCGCTGGTGGGTGCTTCTAAGCAAGATCTCACCCGCTTAGGTTTAGATAACCCAAATGAAACTATAAATTTAGCCAAAAAGGCTGCTGAAAAAGGTGGAAGGCTTTCCATGGACGACTTAATGAAACTTCACGGCGTTTAAGTTAAAATTAGTGTAATTATCCCTAGGAATATGGCTAAGGATAAAATTACTATTGAACTCGAGATTGAGAGTAGAAGAGCTCAGCGAGAGGTCGACAAAATCCAAAAACAAGTTAAGGCTCTCGGGAAAAGCATGGGGGTGTCTATGGGTGGGGGGAAATCGGGGGGAGCAGACAAGGTTAGAGCTCTGGGAACCGGTCTTTCCAAGGCCACAGTTAAGGCTGACGAGTTTAGCAAGTCGATGGAGGCTTCCAATGCCCGCGTTATAGCTTTCGGGGCCTCTGCGGGGCTAATAATGGGGGTTGATCGAGCCTTAAGAGCGATGGTTGCTTCCGCCATCAAAGTCGAGAAAGCCATGATGGATGTTAATATCGTCATGGACCTCAATAGCAAACAATTAGAGAAGTTTGGGAGAGGAATGTTCAAGGTTGCCAAGGAAACGGCCCAAGGCTTTGAAACGGTGGCGGAGGCGACTACTGAATTTGCTCGTCAAGGTTTGGGGATGGAAAAAACCTTAGTGCGAACCAAAGACGCGCTTATTTTGACTCGGCTTACAGGAATGAACGCTGCAGATTCCGTTAAGAGCCTTACTGCGGCCGTAAACTCGTTCAATAAAGAAGGGGTAACTTCCGCCCAAGTAATCAACCGTATGGCAAAGGTTGATCAGAAGTTTGCTGTAAGTTCTGAAGATTTAGCTAAGTCCATTTCCCGCGTGGGAGCTTCCGCTGTTGCCGCTGGTGTTAATATGAACGAGTTAATGGCCATTACTACGGCTGTGCAACAAAGAACTGCGCGTGGTGGTGCTGTTATTGGTAACGCTTTTAAGACTATTTTTACGCGTATTCAGCGTAGTGATGTGAAGACTCGTTTGAGGGATTTGGGGGTAGCCATTACCGATAACAACGGCAAAATGCTTTCAGGAATGAAAGTTCTCCAAAATTTGGCTAATGAGTTTGATAATTTAAGTCGCGCACAAAAATCTCAAATATCAGAAAACGTAGCTGGTGTGTTTCAGGTGAATATATTGAAGGCGGCATTGGCTGATTTATCCCAAGAAACGTCAAACTATAAGGGAGCGTTAGAGGCAGCCAGCTCGGCGACTGATGAGGCCTATCAGAAGAATGAAAAATTAAATACAACCTTAGATACTCTAGTTAACAAAACATTGGTTAATTTAACACAAGCGGGAGCTACGCTTGGTGGAGCTACTCTGGGTCCCGCAATAGAAAGGGTACTTAATACCGTAAATTCTACAATAGAAGCTTTCGGTAAAGAGGGAAGATTCGCGAGCTTTGGTGAAGGGCTTGGAAAGGATCTCTTGGCTGGAATAGGGCGCTTTATGTCAGGACCGGGGGTGGCGCTGGCCACTGCCGTCTTTGCTAAACTAGCTTTGAGCCTCGGTAAATTTGCCTCACAGGCGTTTAAGGACATTTTGGGTATAAATGACGCAACCAAACAGCGTGCCGCCTTGGAAGAAGCTGTTGTTCAAACGATAATGAAAGAGCCCGGCCTTTTAAATAAGGTAAAGAAGGGGACGCTCGATATTAAAACGCTTGAACAAGATATTTTAACCACTCTTAAGTTACAAAGCGCCGAAAGAGCCAAAATGCAGGCTTATGCGGCCCCGGTTGCAAAAGCTTTAGGAAAACGAGGGGTTGTTACTGGATCCAAGGGGGTTACTATAAAGCCACCCGGAAGAGCGGGAGGATTTGTGCCGAGTTTTGCGGCGGGCGGTGAAAGGGCCGCGGCAGCAGCCGGGGGTTATGCTGCTGGTGCTATAAAGACCATGAATCAGCCGGGGGCAGGATCTGTAATGTACAATTCTGCCGAAACAGTTAAACGTTTTCCCGGAATGTCCCAGTCAGCAATCATGCCGCCACAGGGAAGCCCTGCTGGAGCCGGATATAAGGCTGCGTTTGGTGCGGCTCATGGTTTTGACCCCTATGCTGGCGCAGGTTTTATCCCTAATTTTCCAAGGGTCTCGACGAAGAGGAAAAAAACCGCGGCTGAGGTCCAAGAGGAGGAGATCATGAGGAACAAGAAGAAGTATAAAGAAGTTCCTCATACTATACATGTAAATTTACAGAGCAAGAAAAGAGATATCGGTATAGTTACCGAACATGGATCCGACGCCAGCCCAATTGAATACCGTCAAGATATGAAGGGCAAAACAGGAATCCCTCAGTTAGCGAGTCACCCGAGTATTAAGAGTTTAACGGACAAAGGAAGGATGTCTAAAGATGGGCGTCTTCATAAACTTAGTAATATAAAATTTAACGTACGTGGTATCCCGATTGTTCCCCTTTTCCCTATAGGGGACGATTCAGGAGGAGTCTTCGCTCGAGATAAGGTGGAAGGTTTTAAACCCTTGGAAACTGCTTTGAATAAATACGCCAAGACACTTTCGGCCAAAATGTTTAAGGGTGGAACCGCTCCCGAAATAGCTCCTTTTAAAACTAAAGATTTAAATAATGGAACAATGGGGGATATTTTCGAAGCCGGACTAAGGTCTGCTGTGGGCGGTAATCCCTCGGAAGACAAGGCGGCTGCATTCGATTTTAGTGGAGCTGCTTATGCTCCCCAGAGGCTTATAGAATTTTTAAATACAAAAAATGCGAACCTGCTGGATGTGAAATCCAAGATAGAAAGCAAAATAGGGTTTGAGGCCGCCAGTAGCGGTCATCTTCCGAAAAAATTTATTAACGACGCGTTAGCTGCTGAACAAGGCAAAGGTGAGCGGGTAGGGTCTAAGTGGTCGAGTATTATGGCCAATATCACAAAGCAATTCAAGACCAAGGCTGGAATCAGCTCAGCAGCAATGGGCTTCGTCCCAAATTTTTCTCCTTTAACTGATGCCGTTGGAAGGGAGATGACGGCTGGAGTTCCAGCCTCTGCGATAAAGGTGGGGTCTAATCCCGCTTTGAAGTCTTCAGGCAACCGGGGAGGGTTGGGGGTTTATAATACTATAGATGAGCCCGGCGGTCTTGGCCAAGGAATTTCAAGGTCCAGATCTCAAGGGATGAACCCTAAAACTCATGGGGCCGCTGGAGGTTTTGTTCCTAATTTTCCCGCGCCTTTAGTAATAGGCCCTATTTTGAAAGCGCTGGCGTGGATCGGCACCGGAATAATGTCGCTGTTGCCATTTATCAAAAAAACAGCAACGGCAACTAGTAAGACCGCTACGGCTGCGGCGGCCCCCGCCAAAGAGTTTGCTTCAAAGCATAGCACTATAGCCGGTGTGTTGGGATACGGGGTAATGGATCAATTAGCAGGAGCGGGACCGGGTGGTCAAGTCGCTTCTACTATGGGGTGGATGGGTGGTGCCGGAGCCGCCATGGGAGGGCCCGGGAAGAGACTTAAATATGGATTAATGGGGGCAGGGTTTGGGGCTTTTACGCAATGGTCGAATATATCAAAGATGTTGGGCGAAGACGCCGATACCGTTGTGGATGCATTACAGGAGGAAGCTGAAGCGCAGAAAAGTTTGGGATCACTGGCTATGGCTGCGGCAGCTTCAGTAAAGGTTTTGGGAGAAGAGTTGGATGCTTTGACTCTTATAGAGTTAAGGAAGAAAACCATAGAGACCCTCAGAAAGGAGAATCCGGAAAGTTTTGCCCGTATGGAAGGCACTAAGGAGTATAGGAATGTGCTCAAAGCATCCTCCGCAGCTCAATTGGGAGAGAGTTTAGGGGAATACGGCGCTAGAGCGAACCGACAAAAAGCTATCAGGGAGGTAACTATGGGCGTTTCCGAAACGCAAAGCGTTGGTATATTGGGTGTTGGTCGCCAAAAACTTGATCCTACGTTCGGACAAGGTATGGAGGAACAGTTGATGAAAAAATTTGGTGTCTCATCCAAAGCCGAAATGTTAGAAGCTTTAAAACTTCCGTCAACCGAAGGGGATACGAGTGACTTAGCAGTAGCCACGTACAATTACTACAAAAGAAAAAAAGAAATTGAAGAAAGTGATCCGACGATCAAGGGTGTTAAAGGGGCGGGAACAGTCACGGGCAAGCAATATTTATCGGCAATAATGGGGACGGACGCTTTCAGTTCCGATAGAATAATGGCGAGACTTCGGAAAAATGAAGGGTTTGCGGCGGGAGGTGCTAATGCTGGAATAGACGATGATTATACAGCCAAGCTCAAAGAAAGTACAATCCCCCAAATCATGGCAATGGCTACGGGTGCAGACGCCAAAGATTTTGAAAAGCAAGCTGAGTTTATTAAGAGCTTTTTGGATCCGAAACAGATAGAGGAATTTAGGGCATCCCTTATTGCGGGGGTAACTGACTTGGATACCTATAACGCCTACGTAAAGAAAGCTGAAGAGATAGAAAAACAAAAAGCCATTGATTCACAAAAAATCATTGACACGAACTTGGGTCTAATAAATTCGGTTACCTCCCTCAATAGAAGTTTCCTTCTTGTGGGGCAAGCAGCAGATCTTACCTACAAGCTTCAGCAGAAAGCCAACAAGCAATCCTTGGCCATGTACAAGGTCGACCAACAAATTTCCATGACTGGTGCCTCCTCTTTTCAAACAAAACGAGGTATGATAGATTTACAGGAAACCACGGCCAAAAACCTTGCGGTAGAGACGCGCATAAAGGGGATTGAAGGTCTAGGGGATAAGAGGACTCGAGACATTACAAAGGCTCAAGTGAAGGCCGGGTCAAAGGCGGGTATAGAGTTCTTGAAGCTAATGGAAGAAGGGAAGCTTGCTGGTAAGGGCGGAATTAACCGCGAGGCAGGAATGAAAGCGGCCAATGCGAAGATGCAGGGTATGGCGACTGAGTTTGGGGCTGCGAAAACGCCAAAAGAAGCAGCCGCTATATTGGCTAAATACATGGGAGAGCAGAATACGTTGCTCGCAAAGAAAAGCGAAGAGGGAGCCGAGCTGAAATGGGAGGAGGGTTATACTTTGTCAGCGTTAAATACTATACTCCCTGAGTTGCAAAAAATAATGGGAGACACCATTAGTGCCCGAGAATTAATACTCGCCACAGAAGAAGATCAAAAAGAGGCAGCTGAAAAAGCCAAGGAGTTGGCTATCGCTAGGTACAAGAGTGAAATTGAATTAAACGAGGAAGAGCGGAGAATGGCGCGAGGAAAGAAGGTGTTACTAGCCATTCAGGAAGAGGCGGAGGCTCGTACGCGTTTCGGTCAAGGTCAAATCGGGTTTGGGGGATTAATGAGCTCCAAGAGGGCTAATCTGGAGGCTAGGAGGGCTGCTACAGGCATGAACGAAGCGGAGATTAGAAAAGAGTTCGGCGACGAAGGTGCCGCCCTCCTTAAGGGACAGAATTTAACAGCGGCGGGTATAGCCGCAGACGACTTAAAGTTAACTATAGAAGAGTTAGATAATTCCTTTAGTGGGGCGGGTAACAATATTGTCGATTCTACCAGAATAATGGCGAACGCCTTAAGGGATGCGGCGAGTGACTTGGTGTCTTTTGAGGAGGCTACTCAATCTGCAACAGCCCGAGAAAAAGCCGAAGGATATTATAAAAAAGGTCTTATTACTTCCGATCAGTTACGTGGTCGACGGGCAGCTGACAGGTTGAATAGGAGAAGGAGGGGAGGCGCAAGATCCGGAGATATGATGGAGGCTTTCAGGGATCAATTTTTATACAATGGTCAGGACCATATGGATGAGTTTGAAGAGGGAGTGATTGGTGTCGCGGAGACAATGAAATCTTCCTTTGCTGACGCCTTTAAGTCGCTGACAAGTGGTGCCTCTTCAGGAAAGGAGGCCCTGAAGGCTTTCGCCGATAGTATATTAAACAGCATCTCTGATATTAGTGCCAAAATGGCAACTAACATGTTGTTTTCGAGTATGGGGGGCAACGCTCAGGGTGGGTATATTCCACGGTTCCAAGGAGGAGGGGTAGTAGCTGGGGGATCGGGGTTTAAGGATGATGTTCCGGCGCTGATGAGTGGAGGAGAGTATGTTATAAAGAAATCCTCTGCTCAAAAAATTGGTTATGGTACTTTAAATGCAATAAACAGTGGAGGAAGTCGCGGAGGTTCTATTCCTCATTACGCAGAGGGAGGCTCTACCGCTGGTAGTGGAGAGTTTAGCGGAACTGACATGGCAAAAATGTACGGCATATCAGCGGCGGCAAGCATGGCTTCAGGTTACCTAAATCGCCCCGACAAAACCGCCAAACAAACTTCCCGAAATTACGGATTGGGAAGAGACGAATATGGTTATTTCGGAGGAGCCGATCCTGATGCGGGAGGGAGCGATGCTATTAGAGGTGGGGGCCGCCGAGCAAGTGTTTCCTTAAACAAGGCTTTTGTTTACTATAGGCGCGATCCAGTAACGGGTCAGTTGATTAGTGAAAGAGCTCGTCCAACAGAGGGTCGTTTTGAAACTAGTAGCCTCTTATCAACGCGAGCGATGTTGCGGGAGGATGACCCTCAGACGGCTAGGATATTCAGCAAGGAGGGAAAAATGGCCGAATACCAGCAAACCCGGGCCGATTGGAAAAAGAACAAGGAGGACACTCTTAAGGCCCACTACAAGGCTCAGAATGCTCGTACCATAGGGGCGTGGGTAAATGCCGCGATGATAATCGCGGGGGGCTACAAGAGTATTGGGGCTGATTGGTCAGCCGCTACATCTGCGGGTGGGGCCACGCAATCTACGAGACCTTTTAAAGTGGGATCCGGCGAAATAGTGGTTGCAAGAGGAGGTTCAATTCCCAAGTTTGGTGGAGGAGGAAAAGTTTCTCCTGCGATGTTAATGGGTGGCGAATATGTGATGAGCCCCGAGGCTGTCAGGACTCATGGTGTAAACTTCATGAGCGAATTGAATCGTGGTAATGTTCCCGGCGGGGCAGGTGGCGGTTTCTTCATGGGGGGTGGCGGAGGGGCCGTGTCTGGGTCTGCTCCGACAACCAACAATGTAAAAATCAATATCAATATCGACAAGAGCGGCAAGGCCGAGGTTGGCTCAAGTACCGAACCGCTTTCTGATGGAGGACAGGACGAGAGAGACACCAATAACGAAGCACAAGACAACAAGAATATGGCCGAGTTATTGCAGGGTGTCGTCTTAAGTGAGATAGCCAAACAGCAACGACCGGGAGGACTGCTTCAGAATGCAAGACCTTAGTGACGTGCTCTCTCTAGTTCTTTAAGTCTGTTTTCTATCTGCGAAAGCTTCTGTTCAAGCATTTCAATGGCTTGATTATAGATGGTATGTACGTTGGGACTGTTGGGGGCCATCAAGGGGAGGTTATTTTTCGGGGAAAAATCTTTTGTGATGGTGCATACCTTACAATAACAATCTTCAAAGTTGAATTCGCGATCAATATATATGACTTGTTTGGTTAGCATCATTTCACCAACGCTTACCCCAAGAGGCAGCCTATACGAAAGCCTAAGCGTGGATTCCATGGGGGTACTTTTGATGCTCTCCACTTCCCGTTGAACCATGGGGGTGCTTTCCGCTGGTTCGAATTGGAGTTTTACTTCAACGGGAATATCCCTTTCGTTTATGGCAGTTACTTTGCCCTCAGGAATCTGCGTGTATGCCCCCGCCTTGTGTATTTCCACTTGGGAGACTTCTCCTTTTTCGGTGACTTTTGCCACCCTTATCTCGCATTGTTGTCCCGTAATGTTTTGGGTGGAGTTAGATACGATTCCTTCCTGACAGTAAAGGATTTCTCCCACATCCAGATTATAGCCTCCCTTAACTAGCTCAACACCCGAAACTCTCCATTCCTCATAGTAAAGGTCAATACTGTCTCCCGGCGTTATTTTGTAGTTATAATTTCCTTTTATCTTTATTTCGTTTTCCTCGGGGGAAGTAAAAGGTCTCTTGATATTTAATTCCTCGGAGCTTTCTATTTTAAACAATGTTTCATTCGAGGCTATCTTTAAAAGGGCGTTATGCGGTGTGGCTATTTTTCTATTGTTAGAAACTATATAGAGCTTGTTGGAGCTTCTGAGGATTGAACCTTCAAATACTTCGGCTTTCATTACTGTATTATACGTGTCTATGGTAGGAGTTTTCCAAAAATCCAACGACAATTTGCAGATTATAAGGGATGTCAGGGTTTGCAAAGCTTCCATCATACCAAAAATTGGAATCGTTTCCATACTGTACGAAAAGTTTAACAGATGACTGGCTTTCTTTAGTTTCCAGCATCTTCACAGTAGGGTATACACGGTTTACATTGGATGCCCAACTAAAGACGTCATTGGGGGTGGTAACGCCACCAATAGGTATAAGCGCCCGAACTACTTCCGGTTGAGGGGTTGGTTGTCTGTATGCGTTATCGTACCACGACCAACTGCTGTAGACCTGTATAATTGGAGTGGGTTGTGTTAAGCTATTAAGGGGTTCATTAAAGAAAATTTCTATGGTTGTGCAAAGCAACGGGAAAGACGCTTCGTAGTCGTCGGGATCTTTCCCGCCATGCTTCGTTATTACCCTTTCGAAAGAGTTTTCTATTATTTGTACATCTTTAATGTTTCTTCCCACCAAGTTGTTTTTGTCGATTTGTTTAATATTTTCTCTTCCAACGGAGCCCACGGCCTCAACGCCAGCTGGAGTAAGGTGCCATGTGTAGTATCCGGGAGGTTGCGGTAAGAACCATTCAGGTTTCATCTCCTGCCAATAAGTTGGATATAGGCTATCGCCGCCTGCAGGTCCATAGACCGCAGGTCTGCAGGGTTTGAAACTAAAATCGCACCACGCTTTATAGCTTAGATCTTTGTCTTTTGTCGTAATCATACTTTCCTCAACAACAAGAAAAGAAGTTGGGTTTTCTGTAGTTTTGTATCTTCCGTGTTCGGTTCCCCCAAATGATATATTTATGTTTTCTAAACCGTCTACAAAAAACTTGGTTGCAAGCTTGGAAAATTTAATACTGGGGTCTGTAAAGATAGTGGCTATTTCTTCTGTCGCGGGCCCGGGGCTTTCTCCAGAGTCTTCTGGGGGTGTCCTTGTGTAAGTTACGGTTTTTGTTTTGGGAGATCCGTCATCATTGAAATGAGCAAGATAAGAGAGTTGATCGAAAACTCCAATACAGAATTGGGCATTGTCGACGCTTACAACTTTTGATTTTGGACCAGCTCCCGGCAGAACTTCTAAGATGTCAGAAACTTTTTGCCCCGGCTCCAAAAGCATATAATCCCTGAAGACAGTTGAGTTTTCTGTATTGGCTTCGTTGTACTCTGTGGGCTTAATTAATACGCTGGCGTCTTTTTGGGCTTGTCCTGCGACATCGGTGGCCACATTTCCGAACTTTCTACCACTTATAGAACCGGCTATTGCATTTCGATCAATTATAAATTGAGGCGCGCGCCACAGGGGTATTCTATTTACCACAGGCGTGTTAGGGTTTCCCGGTGTTTTGTGAACCTCATACAAGTCTTCGTTACCTGTGGTATAATAGTAAACGATTCCAGCCGCTTCAGCAAATATATCGTCAATTTGAGTTTGGTTAAGTATAAAGTTGCCTTCTTGAGAGCTTTCGGATTCATCTATGGCCAGTTGGGTCATCCCGTTAGGGAAGGTTTTCATCGATGCCAAGTAAGGGTAGTCTAGATTAAAGGCTTGTGCCGGTGAGACAAATTGGGAATCCAGCAGGTTTCCTTCAGAGGGAAATACTATTCCTGATATGGGTTCTATGTAGCAGCCGAGAATGTCGTAGCCTCCCAAATGACCCGCGCTGTTGTCTGTGTTTCTATAGTCCCAAGTCTCACTGCTATCGTCATTGGTGTTTATAGTGTTGTCATATACCCTGTTTGAGTTTTTAGTGGCTACTATGGTGGAGTTTCCTACGCTGGTTCTTCCTTCGGTGTCATGGGCTTCTACTACGATGTCAAATTTACGAATTGGTAATGAAAGTCCCGACTGCACCAAATACCCACTTGCATCGTTTTTGAAGTAGTTCTTATTTATCGCTACTCCTCCTCCAGCCACAGAGTTTGAGTGGTTGTATGCGTCGTAAATATTGGGGTTATTGTAATCTGTGCCGAATGTAAATGAAGGGGCACTCATTACGGTCGAATTGTAACCGGTGAACTCAAAATATATGTTTGTGCTGGGTGTGTTTTTTGAGCTGGGATCAGCTGGTTCTCTTATTGTTATTCGATAGTCTACTTCATCATTGGTTATATAAATTCCCGGTTCATCAAATTGTATGTTAATTCCGGCTTGCCAAGTGAAGTTCGGGGTGTTTCCCGGAATAGGTATAGAGTTGACTGAAGTGGGTTTTTCTCCCGGAGTTCCCCCAGTTCCGCTGGGGATATTGGAAGTGGTTAATCCGTAAATGTCAATCGCATTAGCTAAACTTTGGGTTCCTATAATATCCTCTTTGGCGAGTACTCCTATAGCTCCGCAAGGGGCCAATACCCCGTAGGGAGAAATAGCAAAAACACTAATATGGTGGTCTACCTGTTCCGAGATAAATACGTTCCCTTCTATTATATCTGAGGGAAGCCCGTCGGAGTTAAGTTGTCTTTTGGATTCGTCAGAACCGGGGATTACGAGTTGATGGTAGGGTTCGTGATAAAGTTTGTAGCCGGTTGCGTCTGTGCCATTGTACCCTAGATCTGTAGGGGTGTCCCCGGGGATTGTCGTAAAATCTTCGCCTGTTTTAATGGCAACCAAATAATCTATTGAATTGTTTATTGTTCCGTCTTCAATGGAACTATAACCAACCGCCATGAAGGAAAAATTTAAAAGTTCATATTGTTGTTGATCTGCTCCTCCTATTTTGGGGTCTCTTCGTCCTACCGAAAGACTTTTTACGCAATTTGGTTTACTCTTCAGGAAAGAATTTTCGAAGGTAACTTTCTGTTCAACATTGTCATATTTTCCGCTAAAATAGGAAAGCGCCGAAATGTCATAAGTCTGGTCGGTGTTTTCCTTGGAGTTTATTATTCGGAAGTTAGAGAAGTTTCCGCTGTAAAATTCCTTATCAGTTTCATCATATGGTTCCACGCTCCACACTAAATTTTCTCCGCTAAAATATCCTCCAGAATATTCGACTGAAGTGTTGGAGTTTCCATCCACATTTACGCCACTGTTGATGTACCCTGTTATTACATAATTATCAAAATCTAGTTGATTGCCGGTGGGTGCGTCGAAGTCCGCGTTAGCAAAATAGGATTGATTAAATGGAGCGCCCGTCTTGAAGAAGATCTGAGTGTTAACCCCGCTTCCCCCTAGTTCAAAATCGGATCGATAGTCTCCTGTCGTGGTGGTGGTATGGGCTCCACTGAAGTATAAGGTTTGCAGGTTGCTTCTCTTGAGTTCTCTTATTCCGCTTGAGTTTAGCCCCTCTACGCTAGCGTCATAGTTGTATGTTGGGGTAAGTAGGGAGAATTTGTAAGCTTTGTCCGCGGTGAAATTCAAGGCTGAATCTAATATAACACTATTGTAGGCAGGGTTGTTTATGGCGCTGCTAGCGGGGCTGTCGGTGGGGGTTAGTCCGTTAACCATGTTGGTTCTGCCGCTATATTTCAGCGGGCTTATATTGTTATCATAAATTTGAACTATATCGCCGGGTTTAAGATAGGCTCCTGCTGTTCCCATTTTAAAACTTACCGAATCTGTTTCGTCTTTTTCGCTCGCCAATATCCACAACCCAAACCTTCGGGCTTGGCCCCGGCTTGTGCACCCTATAGCGGCGGTTTCTATTTGGCGGATGCCGTATTTCTTGATTGCTTCTTCGTCAGAAACATATTCTATGGCGGGTTGGAAAAAGTTTCTTTTATCAATGTACCTGACGAGAGCCACCGTATGACGAGCCTTCTTGGCAGATGATGCGTACGTAAAGTCTCCGTCAACCACATTTGAGTTATTAAGTTGGTAAATGGGTTTCTTGTAGGCGTCCTGAACTGCAAAAACCAAACCGTTTGAATAATAGGTCAATCCACGAAAGGCCGAGGCCAAATCGTTTATTAGTTTGTACGCTTCCTCTCTCGATATTATAAGATGGTTTAGGGTGAATCGAGGTTCAACTGACCCGTAGCCGTCTGGCACAAGGACATCGCAATACTGGGCTATTTCGTACAAAGCCCATTTGTCTATTTCCGATTCTTTTAAATACCCCCCTAATCCGTATCGGGGGTTGGTGAGCATGTCGTAGAAACACCAAGCAGGGTTATCACTCCATACTTTTTCATCTAAAAAATTTCCATCCCAAAAATTGGCAGGATCAGTGCCGTAATTATTTGATGGATTGGTGGTGGGGCTCACTCCCCCACTTTGACCGTAGGTTTTCGTTACAGGGTCATAGTTATTTGGGATTTTTATTTTTTGCAGTTTCGCGTCATAAGCTCGTGCGGGAATTCGACTAAAGTTATCGGCGTCAAATTTGGAATAAACCATGGCGGTATAGGGATAGCGCAGTTTGGTTCCGTAAATTTCTACGATTGAGTCCACAAAAGTTACCGCCCTAAAAAAGGAGGTAAGCGGTTCGGGGGTAAGCCTTACTATTCTTACTCTCCATCCGTCAAAGCCGTCTTCGTCTTTATAGTTCCCCACGTCCGCCTCTAGGTTTATTTTGGTAGAACGAATGTATCCTTGGTCTATTTTACCGAACACCCTTTCTGTTACTGGTCCATACCACTTGGTTTGTCTTTTTTTTGTTGTTATGTCGTCGTTGGTAGTTGGATTTTTAAACTCACTGTCGGAGGGTAAGCTAAACCTCTCATCAAAAACAGGTTGGTAATATATCCAGTACTCCACGGTACGGGCTTTTATGTCGCCGTACCCTACTGGGCCAGTATCAAACATCATCGGTGCCGGTTTGATTCTTTTGAAGGTTTTTGGGGCGTTAGGATTTCGTATACTTTCGCTGAGGGCTGATACCTTGACATTAACGATTAACGAACTGCATTCGCGGTTGAGTACAGTATAAGTCTTGGCGTTTTTATCTATTTTGGTGTTGGTTTTTAATTCCGCTCCCGTGGAGTACGTTGGAGCGTTTTCGTTTCCTTTAATGTCGGGTCCGTAAAGTCTTTCTCCGATATTTCGGTTGACGCTTAAGTCTAAAATTTCTGAAGCGGTCAATCCTCCCATGTTGGCATTTAAGGATGGCAAGTTTCCCCCCGGTTCACCATTGACCCATTCCACGTTAATACTTTGAAAATTGTAATAACCGTCTTCATCAACCACCGGCACTTGATTCCAATATACGGATCGGAGAAATCCCAAAGATGGCAACGGGTTATCTAGGTCAAAGCTCGTTCCTGTGGCTTTGTAGCGGTTATTGGGATCGTAAGTTCCAAAGGGGGAACCTTCATCGGGAGTAACTACTTTCTGGAACCCCGTTTCCCCTGCTGTTCCGAAATAGTCGTAGCGTCCACTAACCAGTCCCTGTATGGGTCCTTCGCACAGTAAGTCGGCAACCTCTATGTGAGACTCAGAAACAACCGGAATGCCGGTATTTCCCCCGCTCGCAACAGCTCCTATGTCAGTTACGTTAGGTCTTGCTTGTTCTACATATTCTCCCATTTACTTTTTTCTCCTTATCCGCCCGGGGTTCCTGACCAGTCTGAGTCGTATTGCACCCTGCGCTTGAGACGTTCTCCTGCCGATGGATTAGTTACCCTATAAATCAGTCCTTTGGCTGCATTTCCCCATGTCTTGTTCAGGGAGATATCCGCAGCCGTGTCAAGTGTATCCAGAGAGGTTTGAATGACGTGACTTCCGACTAGAAGTCTGCCGTACCCTACAAAAACAGGGCCACCTTCCCTTACGGTATTTTGGGGACCACTAAACATGTAGGAGGGTTTCCCTCCCCCTTCAATTTCTCTTACGTCTTCAAATTTAGGGGTGGGGGTAAGGAGGTTAGATACTCCTGCCGCCAAAAGCCCTATACCTGCCATTATTAAATAAGGATTGCCTCCCATCCAAATCCCAACAGCTATTAATATAATTCCGGCAATTATTGCAAAGATAGACTTTGAATCCGCTTTTTTTTCGGCGGATGATTCTCCTTCCATTACCGGAACTATATCGATTGTTTTAAGCTCTTTAAACTTCATCGCCAGTTCTGATGACCTGATTCCCTCTTCGGTGTTTGGGTCTTTGCCTTCTTCTACCAAGAAATCTTTTTTGTTTATTAATACCCTGTATTTAATATTTTTCTCGTCATTTTCTATAAGAGATTTATAGAGCGTTTTGCAGTTGGCCTGAATCCCTCTCATAGCTTCTCCCACGCTGCTTGCAGCCAAGTCAAAATGTTGTCTTCCTACCTGTTCCGACAGGACACCATGCAAAGTTATGTGTGTTAGTTTTCTCATTGGGGTCTATAGGCGTAAATTATTCGGTTGGAAAAGGAGGTGCTCACCCTTTCTGTAGTAACATGTTTGTTTCTGGGGTGATGGATAACCATATTATTTCCTAAATACACTGCTAAGTGAAGCGGAGTATCGTTTTCCCGCAATCCTATCACTAAAATATCGTTCTTCTTTAAGTCCTCCATTTGGGATACAGCTATCTTTAGGAAATCTTTTTTAGTATAAGATACCGCTACTTCGTCAATAAGGTCTATAGCTTTCTGTAGGTTTTCTTTTTGAGCTCCAAAAGAGTAAGCTTCACACACCTCCTGAGGAAGTTTAGCCTGTGTGTTTTTGTTTATATAGTCTCGGACCAAAGTAAAACAATCGTTTACCCCAACTTTGAAAGGCTTGTTGAGGTACAGCGTCTTGTGCTTTTTGGGGTTAAATTCGCGAAAAGAATTATTTTTGATGTTAAACATTATGTAGTTAACGTTGTGGTAGGAACTATTTGTCTTGTCCGCTTCCGAAAACTCTTCTTCTTCTAAGTGGGAATGGTAAACGCTTTTAATTTTTCCTCGGGAGGAGCACTTCAGGTAGTCCAGTGGGTCTAGGGAAAAGCTGGTTAGCGGGGAAGTGGAAATGTTTCGGCATTTAAAAACTTTATAGGCGGTATCTTTTTTAACTATCAAACCACAGCACTCGTTTGGGGAGTCTTCCAAGGCGTGGGACTTAATGTGTTCTTTTATGTGTTGTGTTAGTTTCATTGGGACCTAAAGGTTTGTTGTATTTGGGTGGCGGCGGGGAATCCTCCGTAGGGAAGACCGCCCTTGTCGGTTGCTGCTGCAGCAGCTCCTCCTATAACGCAAACGCTCCCTTCCTTTTTGATTGCTCCACCTTTATTGATGGCTTTGGTCCCCCATCTTAATCGGCATCCCGTTAGACTTTTCGAGCATTGGTCTGCAATCCAATAAGTTGAGTTGGGAGGGGGAAACCCGCTGTGAGTTTTTTGGCATACATAATAATATTTTAAATCGTCTTTTACCGTATAGACGTAATCTCCGACGTTATACTGGAGAGAGCTTTGCCAGAGCCCTTTGTCGTCAAAATTGGACCTTTTAAGTTGGCTTCCTAAAGCTTCAATTACTTTTTCGTCATTGTCTGTAGCTACCGGTGGGGCTTCATCCGGAAGCAGGGTTTCCCCCGAATCTAACCCTGCCTTAGTAATGATCGGGGGGGTGGAGTCTTCCATTTTAGAGAGGGTAACGTCTGTTATTTTCCAATTTGCGTATCCCGTGTTCCAGACTTGAAGCATCCCATTACTGCCTGTTCCCACAGCTCTATCGTTAACTTTAAAGTGCAAAGTGATGGTGCCTTCTTGGTTTGGTGTATTGCTGTTTGACCATGCTTGTTTCCAGCCTACTTTGCTTTGTATAGTGGTGGCATTTACTATTTGAAACTTTGGGTAGGTGCTTGCCGCGTTTAAAAAAGTTAAATTAAATTTTAATTGATATTCTTCCTTGGGGACCACGGGGAAAGCGGGAGAGTTGGCTACTGAGAAGTTTACATTGTGTCCACTCGGTCCCGCATTTCTTATGGCGGCGGTTATTCCTGTGTTAGATGTATTGCTGGTGAGAGTGTCGTAGCTATAATCTATTGTTCCCGTTTCGTCGTCCTGTATTGTAGCGCTTAAAGTTCCGTAAAGTCGCTCAGATCCAACTGCGTACTGGCTGGACGGGGGAGAGACCGATATATCATCACTTATCGTAAACGTCGCACCGCTTGTAAAGTTAATAACGTAGCCCGTATGAAAAATGGTGTTGATGGGGTCTACCCTTATACTGCTTCCAATATCTAAAGAAATGCCGTCAGCTACTACTTGGTCTCGGGCGCTTGCATTAGCCCAGTTTCCAGCTCCGCTTCCAGACCAAATCGACGACGCGATCTTGTAGCTTTCGATATCATACTTGTGCTGGTACCAGCATCCGGGTCCCCGATAGTCAAACATGCAACGGTTAGCCAATATCATTCTTTTAGGAATTTGTATTCCTTCCAAGTCTAAATTAGAAGAAAGTTGGTATCTTAAAATTGATTTGTTTTCTGATTCTTTTCTTTCTATATAATATATATCACGGGGAAGTTCCGCATAAGGGTCCGGCTCGAAACCTAACGGTATTTCTCCCAAGTTTTCAGTAGCCATGTCTTCTAAAGCGTTCGGAGAAACTTTTCCTTCCGCATTTACCGCTAAAAAATTATCTATGTCCAAATATTTGGCGAAAGTTCTTATCCGCGTTACTTTGGCCCCCACTATGTCTCCAAATTTTCTTATCTGATGCCTGAGGAGGCCCATTAGGTCCTGCTGGGAGCCTTGGGTTGCTATCATTAGAACTGGCGTTGGGAGCGTTCCCCGGGAGGAGGTCTCGAACCCTTCTCCTTGTATGGGGGCTGGGTAGTAGGTGTTTCCCTGCCATTTTAAAAATGAATTGAAAACATTAATACTGTTGTGGAAACGTAAAATATTATCTTGAACGGTTTGAGTCACTCCGTAAGCGTCTGCCTCCGCCCCGAGATTGGATATATTGTTTGACTCCATTACATTGGTGACATCTATTTCAAAGAAGGTCACAATCGCGGACGGGTTGAGGTTGGCGAGTTCTGCGCTAACAGATTTGAAAGAAGACTGGGCTCTGTTCTTGGTCGGAGAGTAGGGCATTTTTAGTTATTTTTTTGCACAAAGGTGGCTTTGACCGTATAGTTATTGTGAAAAGAAAAGTTGCTGGAGAAGTTGGGGCATATAAACTTCTTCCTATAACCGCCTCCCGGTATATCCGCGTAAGGTTGAGGGAGATTTTGTACGATAAAGCTTTCGGTTCCTTTCCGGGCCCTAAGGAAGTGCAGAATAGCCGTGGTTTCTGTCTCGCTTCTCAGGTCGAATGACAGGTCTAGGGTTATTAGTGTGTTAAATATCCCGTCAGGAATCCTTTCTTCATAACCGTTGCCAAAATTTACGGTCAAAGTTCTCGGTTTATGGCTAGTGGTGACATTGTAGGAGGGTGTCCATGTAAAAAATGGGACAGAGGCTCCATTTGAATCAATGTATCCGGTCCAGTATTGATCATTGTTGGTTGGTGGGGTAGCGTTTGTACTGCTTTTTGAGGCATAATAATATTTAATTTTCGTGGGGATTCCTGTATCTCCGATGTTTTCCCTCAGCAAAACGATATTGTTTTTCGAGTAAGATGTAGTGTCCGCCCAATCTTTTACTGTGTAAATACTTTCAGCCATTTTCCCTTAATCCTTTATTTATTATATTACACGTAAAAACAAGTGTAAAATAAAGATAAGGTAATGTTAGGAAGAATTAGGAGAGAGGCTGAGAAAATCACCATTAACGGTAGTGGTATACAGGGAGTTCAGTCTATTTCTACCCAATACGAATCGGTTGCTCGTCCCTTGGATAATTTGGGCATTACGGAAATACAATATGCTCCTCAGGGGGCTCAAACAGCCAGTTTGCAGCTAAATACGCTCCTTACAAATACTTTGCCCTCGGGGGGGGCAGGTTACACCTCCCTTGATTTGATGCAGAATTTTACTGGAGACATTCCTTTTAGTGGTATAATTGACTACGGTACTGAAAAAATTTATTTTTCTCAGGGTTACATGGAAACTTACTCTGTCTCTTGTGGGATTGGGGAGATTCCTCAGACCTCCACTACATCCACGATTTATGGAGATTTTGGAACTGGATCGTTTCCGACTCAGACTTCCGAAACACCGACGAGCCTGAACATCCCCAGTTACAGCTCTATGGAGGTCAACTTGGATGAGTTTTCTTCCAATAGAATGACTTCTTTTAGTGTGGATATCGCTACCCCTAGGGTTCCTATTTATACCCTTAACGCCGATAAGCCCGACAAGGTAATCGCAGGGACACCTATAGAGGTCAATGTCAATTTTTCACTAGATGTTGATGATTATAAGATAAAAAACATGAGATTTGTCCCCGACGAGACTGTTTTCCGGAACGCAACAATAACTTTGAAAAAAAACAATTCTGACACTACATTACTTTCGTATTCTTTTGACAATATGCTTTTAACTTCAGAATCATTTCAAGGAGGCGTCGATTCCAATGCGGCGGCTAATTTTAATTTACGATCATTCATATTGAGGTAAAAAAAAGTGTAATAAAACAAGGAAAAGGTTATGGCAACGGTATTTTACGATAAAGCAGCAGTGAAGGTTGGGATAGGAACCACTTCGGAGACCCTTTTGGCGACAGATTGTTCTTTAAGTTTTTCCAACGCGCAGGCTCCCCTCTACGCTATTGGAAGTAAGGGGACTTTGGGGCAGTTTCCGGCCGGGGCAAGGCAGGGGGACGTTTCATTTTCTTTTTTAACCAGTATCACTGGTAAGCATTTTAATCAACAGGGGAATATTATTAATGGTTTAGCTAGTGGTATAAAGGAGGCTGCCGCCAATACTTCAGAGGTAAGTGGGGTTGAAATTGTATTCGCTGGCGTTTCGGGTCTCGGGTATCTTAATTCTTATGGTGTGGGTGTGCAGAGTAATTCCGTGTCGTCTTCTAGCGCGGGTTTTACTTTTTTCGGGTCGGGCACACAACTGCCGGTAACCGGAAGGCTGGCTGAGTTTGCTGGGCAAACTATTCAAACGGGGCAGTTAGCTACGGGTATAGCTCATGGTCGTTATACTAATTTAGATAATTTTGCAACGTCAATAGTAGCGGGAGACACTAGTGCTGCGAATGTTTTTGGTGCGGACTATTCTATAACTTTTAATCATAACCCTGTATACAAAGTGGGGCAGGAATTTCCCATGACATGCCTTTATACGAACGCACAAGAAACGCTGGGGCTAACAGAGGACATTTTCCAATCAGGGTTAGCTTTTGATCCGGGGGCTAGTAATCTGGTTTTAACCGTCAGTGGTTTGGGAGGTTCACATGGCATGGAAATTGGGCTTAGTGGTGCGAAACAGGTTTCCACGGCCATGTCGGCAGGCATGGATGATATAGTCAGAACGCAGAAGAATTTAACAGCAGTTTATTAATGTGCTTTATTCGGCCGACAATTCACGACTACTGGTCAACGACAATGAGATCTTAGCTTCCAGCGCTCAGATATCTCTTGGGACAAGTTTGTCTCCCAAATACTTGATGACCCAGCGTCACACCCAAGACCAAGTGGCGGGTAACGGTATTGGGGGACAGCTCAGTTTTAGCTACTATATTACGGGAAGGGATTATTTTAAAGAGTTTATTACTGGTCAGGGCGAGATCCCTTTTTCAGGGAGCGACCAATTATCTGGGAATTTTGGTGGTCTTTATTTTGCGAGTGGTTTTTTGACTTCGTACTCGGTTAATTTTTCCCCTAATTCTCCAACTGCGGCTAATGCTACAGTAAGTTTTTTTGATTCCGCGGGAGGAGTTTTTACTCCGACTTATCAAGCAGCTCCCTCAAATACTCAAATTCTAAATATGACTCACGCTACGGTAGAGGGTGAGTTTACTACAGGTGCGGTTGATAACTTTATAGCGGGGACGTACAACTATAACGCAGAGGTGAGTCCGGTTTACTTGATGAACGAAACTGTCCCTAGCGACATAAGCTTTGGTCCAAAAACCGTTAATATAAATTTCGAAGTGGATAACCCCACAGGTTACTTGCCAATATCGGGGGACGCAGCCAAAATATCGGTTAACCTTAAGAGCTCTAGTGCGACTACGCTGGAAAGTTTTATTTGTTCTGGTGTTATAAATAGTAGAAACTTGGCGTCTTCAGCCGGTGATTACGTCAAACAAACAATTAATATAACCCAAGGCGCTCTTAGTGGTCCGGAACCTGTTGTAGAAAGAGTTATTGGTTTAGTCCGTTGATTAAATTATGCCTACCCTTTATCCAAATAGTGGTTTTTTACTTAGTGGGATTAATCTGAATTTCGTGGAGAATGTCAGGGTGGGGCACGTGCCTGTTGGGGCTTTGGCCTATCTGGGTACGACAGGGGTTTCGGGTAAGGTTCCTGAATCGGCGTTTAGCAATGAGGTTTTTGTGAATACAAGTACCTCGGTGGTTTCGGCTGGGGAGGTTAATGTTATTTTAAGGCCCGATGATCAAATTACAGTGGGAGAACTGAAGCAATGGTCGGGGAAAGCGGGAGAGTTGGTGTCTCTCACGGGGTCTAATTTTCATCAAATAACTAATGTTGAGTTTGGGGGTGGTGCTGCTGAGTTCTACAATGTTAACGAACAGCAATTGAATGTTGTGGTGCCCCAAGATTCATCGTGGGATGTAATAAAGGTTCACTCTTCTTTGCGAACTGGTTTGAATGGGGATACGTCTATTTCTAGTGGAAATTCTCCCGTTAGCAACAAGTTTGTTCCTGTTCCTGAGGTGGTGGGATTAAGTACGGGCCAACAGGTAACTGGGGAATTGGTAGATGTTATTGGGCGAAATTTTGGGGGCGCTACTGGTGTTAGTTTTAATGGTGTAGTTTCCGCGGCATCTGTGGTGGGGACGAATCTCCGAACTACTGTTCCAAGCGGGGATGTTTGGGGTAAGGTTGGCGTTTTATTGCAAAGTGGTTTAGTTGTTTCCGGGAATTCAGATTTAGAGTTTAAGTCTTTAGCCAAGGTCACCGGGTACGGTCCTAACGGGGCGGCTTCTTCTCAGGAAATAGATGGTGTCACTACCTACGTGGGGGTTGGAGACACTATTCGTTTATCGGGAGAAAACTTTATTCCGGAAATTCTTTATGATTCGAAGGAGACCGATTTGTTGGCGAGTGGATATCTGGTTGGATTTGGGGGAGAAGGAGTAACAGGATTGTTTAATTTAGTGGATGATAGAGTTATGACGGGGATAGTTCCGTCTGCGGTCCCCACCGGCAGCGGATCTTTGTTTCTTTATTCTAATCATTACCCAGAAGCCTTTCCTTCTGATATAAACTTCTTTCCCAAGTATTCTCCCCCTTCAATATCGTCAGTGTTAAATGAGTACAATAATACTACCAATCCTGCTTCGGGAGTAGCTGGGGACATGCTTACGGTAAAGGGAGCTAATCTCTTTCACATAACGGGAGCTGCTATAACGGGAGGAGCCTTAGGGATAGGGACGTATGGGAGTAGTGCTTTAATTGGCGGGCCGCAAGGGACCTCGTTAAGGGTTATTGTAGGAAACGACATCGCCTCAATCTCCTCTCATCAAGCCTATGACGTGACTCTGTCTGGAACATATGGGGATGTTACTGGGGAAGGTCAATTTGTTGGTTATGGGAATCCTTCAATCTCCGCTGTAGATCCTATTACTGATATAGCCCCCAACGCAACAGGCGTTATAACGGGAACAAATCTCTATTCTGGCACGTCCGCCATCTTGGTTAAAGATTCTATGAGTAATGAGTACCGAGAGATGCCATGCAGCGGATTCGTGAGTGATTATACCGAATGCAAGTTTACATATCCTACCTCATTTACCACAGGGCAGTATAGAATGAAGGTTAGGAATCAAAGAGCTGGAGCTTGGAAGAATACTGTATTGGGTGTTTATCATTCTCCCGAATTAAGTGGTTTTACTCCAGATGAAATTACCGTGGCCGATACGACAGTTACCGCATCAGGGTTTTTTGAGCAGGTCACTGGAGTTCGTATAGGGGATGTTGATGTGGGGGGGTTCACAACCCAGTCTGACGGGAGTAGTATTAGTGGTATTTTGTTTACGGTTAACGAAGATGCCACAAGTGATAAAATAGGAATTTTCACTAAGGGTGGTAATGTATTTTCGGAAACAGATTTGGTGGTAGTTCCCGGTAAGCCTATTGTAAGCGGCTACTGGGTGGGGAAAGAAGAGGATAAGCCCCCTACGATAGATTATAATCAAGTAGTGGCTGCGGGGGGCAATATTCATGTGTCCGGCAGGAGATTGTACTTGGTTGAAAAATTGGAGGTGTCCGGGGAGGATAGTAAGTTCACAACTAACATTTTGGGGGAGGGCAATTATGAAGGGTTGGATTTCTCGGTACCGACAGAAATAAACCCCAATAGTGGATTGTTTAATTTTGTGGATTATCTTGGAAGAACGGGAACTTTTGATTCTTCATGCGACGGAAGTGGATTAAATGTGTTTTCTTTGAGCGGATTGAAAGAGTGGAAGGTTCCGGGGGCTTCCGTTGTTGCGTCTGGAAACAATTTGTCTGGGCTTAACATTTTGTTTGGTGGGGTGACAGGTGATGAGGTTCCGGGTTTAAATATTTCTAGTAGCGGCATAGATTCGGATCCGGTGGACGGCGTTCAAACTATTTCCGTTGCTGTTCCCACGGGAATAAAAAACGCTGCTCCTATAACTTTTAGTGGACAATCTAATTCGGGGATTTATACGACGCCTCGCCCTTTTAGCGTATTGGCGGTTGTGAGTGGAGTGGCGGGTTTGACCGATGGGGCAATTAATACTGGGGATAATTTTGTTATAACTGGGGTTAATTTTCATTCTGATCGCGTACCTTCATCAGGAGAGCCCGTTGCCATTATCTCAGGAACGGGGTACCAAGATGGCGTGACTGGGGAAACTATGGACGCTATTTATGCTAACTTGTATGAGACCGGACTTTCGGGAGCTAATAGCACTGTGGTAAGTATTATACAATCCGCTGCCTATTCTGGGTTTATTGGTACTGGAAATCTCATTTTATTAAATGGGGGAACGGCTATTCCAGACCCGCGATTCTCTTCGTATTCCCAGTTATTTCAAAATTTTATAGGTTCCCCATCTCAGCCATACCAAGGTGATCAGATAGACTACTTTGGTGACACGGTCACTGTAAATGGTACATGGGTTGACGCTACTGGTTTTGGCCCATCGATGGGCATAACGGGTTCTACCGTGGAAATTTCTGGACAGGGGTTTAATGCTATCAATGACATTTTTTTTAGCACCAAGGACGAAAACCCTCCCGCCCCAGCCTTCGGAGTATCTCCCCCGACTGATATACTCCAAAGAGCCAGTGACGTAACAATAAACTCGGATGACAAGATAACCATAAAGGTACCCAGAATAGCCGTATCGCAAAGGTCTGATGCGCAAATACTACTTAGAGGCGGAACTAACGATTCCATAGGTCCGTTCTCTATTTTGCCTGATGCTCCAGTGTTTGTGGAGAATGTATTACCGGAGGGTGCCTTTAATATTCAATCTTTACCGAATGGGGTGTCTTCATACAGTATATATGAATGTGTTGAGATTGAGGATGGTGTGAAGGTTGAGTTTGTTGTTTCCTATAAACAGTTTCCGGGCGAGGACGGCCCTCGGAGGGGAGCTTCCTTTTCCACAGGTCAGCCTTGTGGGCCGTAAGCTTTAAAGATCAGCTTCGCCTATATCTATGAAATAAAGCAACCTTAGAACCTTTTCTCTTCCCACTTCATCGTTTATGAGTTGCGTCGGGGGTTCCATATTGAGGTTGGAATTAGGAGTGGTTAACCATTCGGCTACATAATCGTCGTCCATCACCGAACAACACTCGTTGACGAGATTTACAAATTGGATGAGGTTATTTTTGTCTACTGCTATATTCGTCATACTGTCGTCGGCGTTCGTTTTGATCAATATCAGATTTAATTTGGCGTTGTCCAGACTGAAGAGACTCCATTCTTTTCAAAAGGTAATCTCTTTTTTCTCCCTCTTCCATCCTGCTTAAATATTCCAATCCTTTTTCAATGATTCGTGGGTCTACTTGGGACCTACGAGAGGGAACCGTTACGATTTGAGCCTCAACCGAAGGGGGGGAGATTTTCTTTTCTTCTTTTTTAACTTCTTTTTTATCGCGCGAGTAACGGCTTGAGGAAGAGGTCTTTTTAGCGGCAGGTGCTTTTGTCACAATAGTTGGAAGACCGTTGGTTTTAAAGCTTAGGAGCTTATTGCTGCCGTCAGCTTCTATAAGAACAGAATCTTCGAGCACCTTTTTAAGTTCAACGTTATATTGTTTTTCATTGATTCTGAGGGAGACAAATTTATCGGACTCTCCAGCTTTCCTCAGTACAAGATGAACCTTATTTGTACCTTTCCACCGAGTAATTCCCGTAAGAAAGATGCTGGGGGCTAAAATTTCCCGGACGGGAGGTAATATTGCAATTGGTTTTTCGCTTGTTAATTCGAAAGCGTTTCTTTCGGCTATGCTTGAGTATGTATTGTCGGCCCCACGAAGAGACACCGCAAAGAGGAAAAAGATTACAAGGTTTTTCATGTATATCTTTACACTTTAAGATCAATTCCCTCGTCCCTTTCTACGTTTAAGGAGAAAGCGGTATTGATTGGGTCTGTGTTTCCCGCCGTTCCGGCTGGTTTAATGTCATTAATTAAATACCTAGGCCCGGCTCTTAAGTCGAACATTATTCGATCATATCGGACTCCAAAATGACTAAGCATTCTTTCTGTGTGATCCTTGTGTTTACCGTCTCTTGCCGTAGTCAATACTACCGTATCCTCTTTAGGAATTCTATTGAGGAAAGTAACGCTTTTTTCAATAGGGGTCTCGATAGTGTAGCTATTTTCGCCTAGCGAGTCTATGGCTTTATCTATATCTTGGTTATAGAGTTGCTTAACGATGGTTCCGTCGATATCTATAAACCAAGTCTTGTTGAGGGATTCTTCTGCTATCATAAATCTTTATAAATATCTAAACACTCCGGATCTTTTTTAAGCCGACCCGATTTTTCGTATGCTTCTTTGCGAATTTCTAAGGGGATACGGTGTTTGTTTTGGGCCCAATTTGTCATTTTTTGGAAACGGCTCTCCATTCGGGAAAAGAATCTATATTTAAGGGAGCGTTCTCGGTAGGTGTTAAGTATCTCTTGTTCCGTATCCCACATCTTTTGGGTCTCTTCCGACTCTTCCTTGGTTGATTCTAGACGAAAGCTAACAAGTTCTTTCTTGTCTACTTTTCCGTTCTTAAAGCTGAATTCGCATTCTATCCAGTACTCGTCTTGATCTTTGTTCGTTAGGCGGTCGTGAAAGCGAATGGTGGCATTCTTTTTTACTTTCTCCCACTCTTCAAAGGGGAGAGCTTCCTTTTTCTTTTTATAAAGATATTGACGGTGGACTTTATAAAGGTCCATTAGATTGTCTAGGTCTTTCGTTTGGAAGCGGTGGCTTTTACCCAACAGCTTCTCGTTTTCTTTGTCTAGTAGGCTCCGAAGATACCCCTTCGGCACCATTATCTCGTCGAACATTCCCATTTTTTTCCTTGTATGTAACCCCGCATCCATCTGCGGAAGTGTTTAAAGTTTCGTTTATTATTAAAATTACTTTTTCTGACAAAGGGTATTCCCTTTTTAGCATTTTGTCAGCTATGGTGAGTGCTTCGTATTCGTTAGCACTTTCTATTTCGAGGCTGCACGAGCAAGTAATTATGGTTTTTTTACTCATCGCTTGCGCTAAGCAGTTCTTCCGTAAGGGTGGCTATTTCCGTGATGGGATCGTTTTCGTATCCTACGTTGGCCAATGGAACAATGTATTGGGCTACTTCGTGCGAAACCCCTTGTTTCACCAAAGAACGGTAGAGACTGCTTCCTTTAGCAAGATATTCCCTTACTTCGGCTAGTAAAAGAGAACTGTTTCTTGCCTGTTTTGAGCTCAATTTAAGCTGGTTCGGCGATAGCTGCCGTTACTTTGGCTTCAAGCACCTTAACCCTTTCGTTAGCTTCGACGGCTCGGTTAGCTGCTTCTGTCGCCATGGAATCTATTTCTGTGGCGTGAGAAGAGGCTTCTTCAGCGGCATTTCGTGCGTCGTTAGCTGCATCTTGGGTGGCTGCCGCACAGCGGCGTGAGGACTCTAACATTATTTTAAGATAATTAGACATACACCATATATTTTATCAGTTATTCTCCTTTTTCAAAAATTTTTTTAAGATTTTGTAGTTCTTTCAGGAAGTCGGCTGACATTTCCACCTTTATAGCATCTTCGTCGTCCATCATCGGCATGTCCGTTATTATTTTTTTATATTTTTTAATTAAATTGGTTATAGTGCGGTGGGTTTTTCTGGGCTTTCGTCTCTCAAATTCTGATATGTTCATTCTTTTTCTCCATATTGTTTTTGACTCTACCCATTAGGTTTAAAAGGTCGTCCATTTTTTTAAATTCTCCGTTAAGGACCTTTCCGCGATTGTTTCCCAGCTCTAGAGAGACCTCCATGAGCTTGCATACAGCTTGTTTTAACATAAAGGATTCTTCGCTATAGAGGAAGTCTGACATGCTTATCTAAACTCTATTACATTCAGGAAGCTCACCTAGGGAATTTTTAATTAAAGATTAAAGTAATTAGCCTGAAATTTGAGATTTCCGTAAAAAGTATTGAATCCTCGGTGCCCCAAGGAAATATCCGGAAGGACGGTAATTTCTCCTCCCAAAGACTTCCAAAGCTTGCAGAACCCGTAGTCTTCGCTTTCGTATTTTTTAGTATAAGGGTTCACTTTGCACTGAAAGATGTCGTAGAAATTGTCTCCTGCGTCCATATATCCATCTATGTCGTTGGTATATTTTATTTCAGGTCTGGCCTTAATTATTTCTTCTATACAGGCCCGGCTTATAAGCATGAAGCCGGTGGCTGCGTAGTTGGCTTCCACCGTTTGGTCTGTTTTGCTTTTAGTGTGCGATTCGGGGGGCAGCTCTGTGGAAAAATCGGTGGCTAGATGTCTCCACTGTTCGGGGAATTTTTCCGAAGATCCCATGATCTGCATTTTTTGGTGACTCCAGTACTTTTTGGGGTAAACCCCTACCACGACTTCCTTTTGTTGGTCTACTAGTTTTAAGACGTCATGAGCATCGAAGCTTACATCCGTGTCTATGAATAGGAGGTGGGTGTAGTCTTTGGCCAGCATGAAGGCTACTGACGCATTCCTTGCGCGACTTATCAGACTCTCAAACCAGATAGACCTCATGCCGAGTTTGATGTTTTGCTGGCGGCAAAGCAAAAGAAGGTTAATGGTGCTCATCATGTAGTCCGAATGCACCATCCCCGTGTAACCAATGACGGGGTAGAAAATATTTATGTTTGAGTAGTCTGTTATCTTATCGGACATGCTCCACCTTCGCATTCTAGATCTTGCAGTACGTGACCATTCCCCACCTTTGTGGCGGAAACTTTTTTGACAGCTAACGAAAGTTTTTTGTAGGTTTCTGCGTCGATCTCTTCATAGGGGGCCTGATCGAATCCGTGGTCTTGATGGAGGAGGAACGACACGCTCTTGATGTTGTTCCTGTAGTTTTTTCGGAGCCACTCTTTTATCTCTTGCAGTTCTTCTTTTTTATAGTAAACCGTGCAGGAGACAGCATTGTCCGACCATTCTTTTTGAATTTTCTTAACAAGATCTAGCTGGTCAACAGCTTTCATGTCTTTTGCGAGCTTTGCGTCTTTCCCTGACTGGCAAGGGAATTCGACGATCACCGTGTCTCTATTCAATGAGCCGTCAAAGTTCTTTACGTATTCGACGTGATAGTTCATTTCCCGGCAAGTTTGAACAAGGGCGTCTTCACTCGACATTCTAACTCGACGAATATAATACTGCGAATAAGCGGGGTGAACCCCCGGAGTTGCTCCCGCAAGTAGACTTAGTGTTCCGCTGGGTTTAACTGTGGTCAGTTTAATGCTCTCTGGCCAGCCCTGTTTCTTGCTCCATTCTTGGTCGTATTTGCGGAGGGCTTTGTAACAAGGGTCTAGCCATTCTAGTTTTTCGTTTTCGGTGGCTTGGCAGATACCTGTGATACCTTGTCCAATTCGGAAGTTTTTATGGACTATTTTGTTGGTGTCCTCATGGATAAAAGGAAGGGCGCAGATTGCTTTTTGAGTTTTGTAGAGAAGCGTTGCACATTCAATCATCTCTTCTTTGGATTCAATGTTGTTTAAGTAAAGCTCCGCCAAGTTGCAGCACTCCTTGTCCGCAAGGGAAATTTCCCCGCAAGGGTTGGTGCCTTCGCAGTTTTCTTTACTTTTTTCTCCGGTTCTTCCAAATTTGGAGCTTAAGTTGAGATTAAAGAAACCGTAAGGCTCTCCGTTACCCGCGTAGCCGTCCCAAATACCTTCGGCGATGTGGTCATAACTGTCGCAATAAATAGTGTTATTGCTCATAGCTCTCCAGTTTGGGATGTTGCCCAAGTCCCATCTCTTAGCTTTGATATACAGGTAGTCGTCCGGGTCTCCCAGAGCTATCTCAGCGGAACGTCTTACGTTTCCAGCTACAACCACCGAGCCAATGATGTTAGCAATATCTAAAACATCAAGACTCCGAAGCTTTTTACCTTCTCTTTCTTTTATTACGGCACCTATTTTATTTATTCCTTCAATTAGAATTTCTGGACCACTAGCTGTCCCTCCAAAGCCTTGGATAGGTTTCCCGGCGCTTCTTATGAGCACGGTAGAATAGCTAAAAGATTCTCCCGAAGCAAAATAAGACTCCAAAACCTTTGCTAATAAGCGCACCCACCCTTCGCGACTGTCGGGGACAATAAAGTCAGCATCATTGGTATTTTTGACAGTTATTTCGACGCTTCTTTTTACGCGGGGAAGTTCGTGAATGTCTTCGCGGCGAATAGAGTAACCCACGCCTCCTCCCAGCATTAAGTTTTCAAAGATGAAGCAAAAATCAGATGGCTTCTTGATGGCTGTAAACCAGCAGTTCAAGAGACTGTTTCCCCCAAACCTGTCTACGGTAGATGTTCCAAGTTGCCAGAGTCCTCGTCCAGCAAAATTGCATTTTAAATTAAAAACTAAGTCAAATAATTTTTCGGCTTCTTTCTTGGTGTATCCTGCGCCGATTTTCTGTGCTCCGTTAATGCATCGAGCTACGGTTTCGAACCACTCTTCTAGGTTTCCATCCTCTTTGACTCGAGAGTAGGTTCGCTTGTAAACGATGTAGCCTAATCCGTTAAACCCCCAGTTGGGTTGTTTACTTTTATATTTCTTGAGAAAA
>Ga0209756_1000533_pt1 | contig 37378 bp, 56 predicted proteins | sample ETNvirenome_6_85_FD_184071 | JGI IMG/M metagenome (GOLD analysis project Ga0209756, IMG submission 184071) | Marine viral communities from the Pacific Ocean - ETNP_6_85 (SPAdes) (version 3) | ecosystem: Environmental > Aquatic > Marine > Oceanic | place: Pacific Ocean | collected 2013-06-19 | reverse complement strand
CCCCTCGGCGGAGAGACCGAGGAGACGGCGGGCGGTGCGGAGGTCGTCGGCGGGCATCGACTGGCCCTTCAATTAGAACTCAAAGGCGGTACTACCACAACAAGGCCCGCTTCAAGCGCCTCCAATGCCCAAGACGCTCATGTTGTGCCCGGTGCTGGGGGCGCTGGCCCAGCCTTTTGTGGCGCGGCGCATCGCTTCAGCCTCGGCCTTCTCGAGCGCGCGGCCGGCAGGAAAGGCTCGGGGATCGAAAGGATACTCATTGAGCGGAGCGCGAGACGCGGCCCACACCGCGAGCGCGCGATCTGGCGACAGTTTGTTAAGCCAGGATTCGAGGTAGGCAGCCCCGATCTCGGCGGAGGCGTGGTTAGAGCCCCAATCGTCAGTATCGACGGTAAATTCGATTGTGGTAAATTCGACGTGGACGGTGACGTGTCGGATGGTCATAGCGAGTCTCCCAATTTGGGCGGGCACGATTGCCCTGTTTCCATTGCCGTCAATGATCGGGCCGGATTCCAGCCCAATGAATTAGGCACTCAGGACGGCGCGGCACTCGCCGAGGTCAATCACGATGTAGTCGCGGCGCTCTTGGCCTTTATTCATCTGGACGTTCTCGAAAAGTCGCGCCGGCCAAGCGGAAAGGCCCAGATCGCCCGTCATCCAAGTGTCGGTCCGACGGCCACGCTTACGCCAGTCGTTGTCCCGCGAGTCGTCCCAGTCGGCCAAGGCCTCGTGCGTTTTCGCAACCCGGCAGTCGATTCCAGGGATAACGTCGTCCGCGTCGCCATCGACCAGGATGGCGCAGGCTTCGAGAAGTGCCCTCCAGGCCTCAAGGGGCAAGCCTTCGATGGCGATGGCGGAGTTTTCGTCCACGTAATCTGCGTCGTCGCCGATCACGTCTGTCAGGCGGATATGGGTCATATCAGGTCTCCCACGTTGGGCGGGCACGATTGCCCTTACCCTCTGAATATAGGACTGTCCGTCCTGTTTGTCAAGACCATAATCGACGCGGCCCATGCAATCTCGAGCGGGGACGCCGGGAACACCGGGGACGCGCTGAGGACGCCGGGGACACGCTGCCGCACGGCTTTTCGCTCGACGATGCGGGATTATGGTTCGCGCCGGCCTACGGCGACGTGGCCGTGATCCGCTGGCAGAACTTCACTGGCGAGAAAGCGACCCTCGACGGCGACGGGAGATCATTATGTGGAAAGAGCAATTCATGCAAGCCACAGGCGTAAATCCTGACGCGCTGGGCATTTTTCCGATGGCGGGGGGTTATGTCGGTCAATCAGAGGCTGATGCGGCTAGGTGGCTGGAAGACAGATGATCCCCTTCGGCGCCTACCGCCCCGACCTGCCGGCCTACAACAACCCCGGGGCGCTGACGGCCAAGAACGTGTTGCCGGCGCGCGGCAGCTACCGTCCCATGCCCGACCTCGCAGTCTACTCCGGCGCGCTGTCGGCGCGGGCGCAGGGGGCGATGTTCGAGCTCGACAACGCCGGGAACGTCAACGGCTTCGCAGGCGATGCGTCCAAGCTCTATCGCCTGCTGGCAGCCTCAACGGCATGGTCGGACGAGTCGATCGCGGGCGGCTACACGACCGGCGCGGATGAGCGGTGGAACTTCGCACAGGACGGACTCCGCACGTTAGCGACGAATTTCACCGACGCCATACAGTCCTACGTCATCGGCACCAGCACGGAGTTCGCCGTGCTCTCGGCCAACGCGCCGAAATGTCGCTACATGAAGATGGCCAAGCGGTTCCTGGTGACGGCGAACACTAGTGACGGCACGGATGGCAATGTCCCAGATCGGGTATGGTGGTCGGCGATCGACGACGTGACAGACTGGCCGACCCCCGGCGGAGCATCTGCGGTCGCGGCGCAGTCGGGCCGCCTGAATCTTCGAGGTGGCGGCGGCTGGATCATGGGGATGGCGGCGGGGCTTGCCGGTGCCGACCTCGCTATCTGGCAGGAGCGGGCCTTGTGGCGGGCCATTTATCTGGGTGGCGATCTGGTCTGGCAGTTCGATCATGTGGAGGGTGCCCGCGGCACCCCGGCCCCCGGAAGCATCGTGCAGCTCGGCGGGGTCATCTGGTATCTCGGCGAGGACGGGTTCTATCAGTTCGACGGCATGACCTCGACTCCGATCGGGGCCTCGAAGATCGACAAGACCTTCTACGACGAGCTTGACCAGCTCTACTTCGGCCGCATTACCTCGGCCGTCGACCCGGTTAACAAGCTGGTGTTCTGGTCCTACCCGAACAGTGGGGCGACTGCAGGCGCGCCCAACCGCTTCGTGGTCTACAACTGGGAGACCGGCGAGTGGGCCAATGGCGATCTCGTGGTGCAGATGCTCGCCACAACGCTCTCGTTCGGCTACACGGTCGAGACGCTTGACAACATCAACGCCTCGATCGACGCGCTGCCGTTCTCGCTGGACTCGCGGGCCTATACGGACGGTCGGCTGCTGTTGAGCGCCTTCGACTCCAACAACAAGCTCGACTATTTCACCGGCGCGAACCTGGCGGCTACGATCGACACCGGCGAGTTCGGTGATCCCGGGGGCCGGCGGGTTTTCGTTACCGGGTTGCGGCCCATCGTTGACGGCGGGACCGTCACCGCCGGGTTGCGCTACCGCGACACGCCGCAGGCATCGCTGACCGCCAATACCGCGACGGCGGCGGGCTCGGATGGCGTCTGCCCGCAGCGGGTCTCGACGCGCTACGCCCGGGGGCGGGTGAATATTGCCGCCGGGGGCACTTGGTCGCACGCGCAGGGAATCGAGCCGGTCTTAAGGCGCGAGGGCAAGAGATGAGGTTTCCGCCGCTGCCGATTTTCGCCGGGCTTGACGCGAAGGTCATGGCCCAGACACTGGTCAAGTGGGGGCAGCGGCTCGTCGTGCAGTTGGAACGCGACTACCAGGACATCGTGGTTGGCGATGTGACCCTGACCGCGAACGCGGCATCGACGACGCTCAACCACCAGGCCCTTAGCCCGCTGAAGCGGGTATTCACCGAGCCGCAGACAGCGAATGCGGCTGCCGAGAAGGGGAACGGGACCATGTACGTCGCCGATCCGACAAAGGGCGCGGTGGTCATCACTCATGCGAACAACGCGCAGGCCGATCGGTCCTTCATGTACTTGATCATAGGCAAGCCATGAGATTTACCCATCCCCTTCCGAATGCCGCCCCGCCGAACGTAAGGCTGGCCTCCGCGTCGATGGGCGGGCCGATGCTGCCGCCATTGCAGATGGGCCAGGGCCGCCCGAAGGGCCTGCTGGACATGATCGGCGGCCCTCAGGGCTTGGCCGGGATGGCTGGGCTGCTGGGAGGGCTATCCCCGCCTTCGTCGCCTTTCGCCGGGATGCCGCCGACGCCGTATTTTTTCAACCCGAGCCCGCAGGACTTCGGGGGCTTTCCGCCCTACATCCCCGGCTATGAGCGATGACAGCGCGCCTCGTCCCGGTGCCTTCGGGCCGGGTCGATACGGTATGGCCCACGGTAGAGCCGCTGATCGAGAAGGCACTCGCCCGGGGGTGCGGCGGGTATGAGCCGCGGGACGTTCGTGCTAACCTGAAGGACAACACGGCGCAGTTGTGGCTGGCGGTGGATGGGAAAGAGCTTCTGGCGGCGATGGTGGGGCGGATCGCGATCTATCCGCGCCACAAGGTCTATCTGCTCTATCTGCTCGCTGGCCGGGAGCGCGAGCGGTGGCTGTTCCTTCTGGACTATCTCGAGCCGGGAGCCAGGAAGAGAGGCTGCAAAGCCCTGGTGGCTGAGGGCCGCAAGGGGTGGGCGCGAGTGCTTGAGGGCTGGACCGAAACGCATGTGGTGCTGAGGAAAGAACTATGAGCAGTGATGGCGGCGGCGAGACGCAACAGACACAGAAGACGGAGCCCTGGGAGGCTCAGAAAGACCCGCTGAAGCGTGTCTTCGGGGAAGCCTACCGGCAATACCAGGGATTGCCCTACGGGACGCAGTACGGCCCGCAGGGGGGCGTCGTCAATACCATTCCCGGCGCTGCCCCGAGGGCGGGAGTTCTGGCCGGGCCTTCTGTCGCTGCGCCGGCCTATGATGCCGACTTGAGCGCGTGGGAAGAACAATATGACGCTTGGGAGAACTTCCAGGGGCAGTCAGAGGGGGAAAACAACTTCCCGCAGGTTGCACACCCGGGTTCGAGGCCAACGGCTCCAGCCGTCACGGCCTCAGCCCCGACTGGTGGCGGGTTTGTGGGCGCGCCAGAGCTTGCCGGTGGCGCGGCGGGCGGTGCCGATGCCGGGCAGCCACGGGGATCATACCCTCTCTCAGACGGAGGCGTTGCGCTTCCGGATGGCGCTGGGGGCTACGGTGTGCCGGGCGCGGTGTACGGCGATCCGGTAGAGCAGTTCTACGGATCTTCCCCACAATATTTTCCTGGCACGACCGTCTCGCCCTTTGCGCCGGAGAGCGAGCTGGCGTTCGGTCTTCAGACCAATCGCGCCCTCGCCGGATCGCCAGTCACCAGGGGCGCCTCAAATGAGCTGACCCGCACGCTTGGCGGCGAGTACCTGGACGCCGGCAATCCCCACTTCGCCGGTGCCTTCGATCCAGTGGCGCGGGCGGTGCGCCAGCGCATCGACACGCAGTTCAACCGAGGCGAACAGTACGGCTCGCCGCAGCACGAGGCGGCGCTGTCGACCGCCCTGGCCGATGCGGCGGCGGGGATGGCCTATCGGAACTATGCTGACGAGCGGACCAACCAGATTAAGGGAATGCTGTTCGCGCCCCAGATGGCCGCGGCGGACTATCAGGACATCGGGCAACTGGCGAACGTCGGCGCGCAGCGCGAGGACTACAGCCAGGCGCTCATCAACAAGGAAATCGAGCGCCACAACTTCGAGCAGAACCGCGAGGCCAACAAGCTCGCCCAGTATCTCGGCTTCGTGCAGGGGAATTACGGCGGCACCCAGACGGGGACGCAACCCTACTACCGCAATCGGGCCGCTAGCGCATTGGGCGGCGCGCTCGGTGGCGGCACGCTTGGTTACAGTATGGGCGGCCCGTGGGGGGCTGCCGCCGGCGCCGGGCTCGGGCTTTTGACGGGGTTCCTGTAAAATGGCTGGACTTCTCGACAATCTGAACGATCCGCGCGTGCGCGGGCTTCTCGGGCTCGGCACGCAAATGATGGCAGCCGGTGGTCCGTCTCGGCTTCCGGTTTCCTTCGGCCAGGCGATGGGCCAGGGCATGGCCGGTGGCGTCCAAGCGATGGACCAGGCGCAGCAGGCCCAGATGCAGCGGGGTCTGTTCGAGCACCAGAAGGCGAAGGCGGAACAGGCGAGGCTCCAAGCGGCGGCGCGGCAGCGGCTGCTGGCCGATGTGAGTATTCCGGCGACCACCAGGGCCTACCTCGCCGCGGGGTTTCCGCCGCCGAAACCGCCCAAGCCGCCGGCTGACTTCAGCCTCAGCCCTGGGCAGATGCGCTACGACCCGAAGGGGAAGACCATCGCCCACCTGCCCGCTACCCCGCCCGTGCCGTCTCTGTCGACGGTACAGAAAAACGCGGCTGCGATGGGGTTGGAACCAGGCACTGAAGAATACAACGCTTATGTCATGAGGGTGACGACGAGGCCCCCCGAGGCGCCGGCTGGCTTCAGCCTCAGCCCTGGGCAGATGCGCTACGACCCGGAGGGGAAGACCATCGCCCACCTGCCCGCTGCCCCGCTCGCGCCGCCGAAGCCGGCAACGGACATCGGCAAGGCGCGGGCCGACTTCCGCAATGGGTTTATGACGGCGGACGAGCTGGAAAAGAGAGTGCTGTCGGCCAAGGCGCCTGATGACAAGACATTTGAGCGCGCCAACACACTGCGCGATGAGTTCATACAGCAGTCCAAGGACTTCGTGAAGGTGCGGGACGCCTATGGCAGGATCGTGACGTCAGGCGATGACCCGAGCCCCGCCGGCGATCTGGCCCTGATCTTCAACTACATGAAGGTGCTCGATCCGGGCTCCGTGGTGCGAGAAAGCGAATTCAAGACAGCGGCAGCCTCCGGTGCCTTGGGCGAGCGCATGAAGGCCGCCTTCGGGCGGGTGGCGAGCGGCGAGCGGCTCTCCGCTGCAATGCGGGCTGACTTTGTGGATCGCGGCAAGCGGCTCTATGTGAAGCAGGCCGAACACCATCAGATGTTGCGCCAGCAGTATGAGGGCCTCGCCGGGCGGGCAGATGTCAAGCCCAAGGACGTGCTTGTGGACTATCGCCCTCCTGGGGGAGCCGAGTCACCCTCAGCGCCCCCCCCCGCGCCTCCGCCAGTGTCCGCTGGGGCCACTCCCTCAGCCCCCTTGGCTGGTCGCATTCCGAAGATGACGACCGGCGAGATCGGCGCCCTCGACGTCACCGAACTATCCGCCGAAGAACGGGAGGCGGTGTCTCGTCGCTTGAAGGAGCTGGGCTTCTGATGACGACTTTGGAAGATCGCATGGAGCAGGCGCGGCTGCGGGTGCGGCTGGACAACGCCATGCTCAAGAATGGAGAGGTTGACGCCACGACCGGCGCGCCCTTCCGCGTCCGAATGCTGATGAGCACCCAGCCCGATCGCAAGGATCGGCTTGCCACGCTGAAGACCTACGCGAAAGACGCCCGGCCCATGCCGGAGGACGAGGACAACTACTTGTTCACGCATCCGAAGACAGGGCGGCCGACGGTGTTTGACCCGGAGGGCTTCGAGGCGGCGGACGTGGCGGACTTCGCGACGATGGCGGCTGAGACGGTTGGCGGCGCGCTCGGCGCGGGCGCCGGGGCTCCGCTTGGTCCTGGCGGTTCGGCGGTGGGTGCTGGCCTTGGTGTTGCTGCGGGTCGAGAAGTTGCACGGCTGGCTGGTATGGCGTTCGGCGCACAGGAAAGTGCCAATCCCCTGGAGGCGACTGCGGAGGCGGCTGCGGCCGCAGCTCTTGGCGCTGCAGGACAGAGAGGGGGGGAGGTTGCTGGCAACCTTCTGGCGCAAGGGACGCGCGCGTTGATCCGCGGTCCTGGCAAGGCCGCATTCGAGAAGACCAGCGCTGCGCTGCAGGACTTCATTGACATCGGCGCGAAGCCGAGCGTGGGCACGGTGACACAGCGTAGGTGGGCGGACTCCATCGAAAGCCTTTTGTCTCGCGCGCCGGGGGGAGCCGGGCAGATCGCGAAGGTGGCCCAGGAGACGCTGGATAAGGTAAGCGGTTTTGTGAATCGCCGGATGGCGCGGTTGACGGGGCGGGCAGACGTTGACCCTGAAATCGTTGGCCGGGCGGTGCGGCAGGGAATAGAGGACTTCGCTGGTCGGTTCAAACAGCGCGGCTGGACGCTGTTTAACGCACTGGACAAGCACATCCCGGGCGACGCCCCGGCCAAAATGACGAACACGCTGAGCACCCTTGACGTTCTGGCCAACCCGGTGCCAGAGGCGGCCCAGACCAGTCGTGCCCTGGGGCTCGCCAAGTTCGCCGATCTCAAGCAGGCCGTTTTGGACGACATCAGCCATGCTATCCAAGCGCGGGGGTTCCCGCCAGGCGCTCTGCCGTTCAGCGCGCTCAAGCGCATTCGATCGACCATCGGCAATCGTTTGGCTACGCCATCTCTGGTGGATGACATCCCGAGGGCGGATCTGAAGCGGCTTTATGCGGCAATCAGCGAGGACATGCGGGTTGCTGCAGTTGAGGCGGGGCCGGGGGCGGTCAAGGCTTTCGGGAAGGCCGACCGTTTTTACAGGGCGGGCATCAAGCGCGTGGAGGACGTTCTCGATCCGCTGGTGAAGAAGGACGCGCCGGAGAAGATATTTCGGGCGCTTGAGCTCAGCGGGAAGGAGGGGGCAACGACCATCCGTGCCGTTACCCGGAGCCTTACCAACGAGCAGAAACGTCTGCTCGCGGGCGGGACGGCAGTGCGGCTGGGTCGCGCCACGGCGGGCCAGCAGGACGACCTGGGCGGGGCGTTCAGCCTGCAGACATTCCTGACCAACTGGAACCGGATCTCGGACAAGGCCAAGGCGGCTCTGTTTGAGGGGCCGGGAATGCAAAGCGTTCGCAGGGATCTCGACAAAATCGCCCGCGTGGCCTTCCGGCAGCGAGAGAGTGGCCGGGCCTTTACGAACCCCCCGAATACGGCAGGCGCGATGGTTGGGCAGTCGCTGATGTTCGTGGGCGGCGGGGGAACCGCGTTGGGGCTTGCGACTGGTAACACGAGCCTTTTGACTCTTTCCGCCATGCTTGGAACCGGCATGTTGGGAGCGAACGGCGCGGCGCGCCTGATGACCAGCCCCCGCTTTGTTCGCTGGCTTGCTAGGGGCGCAAAGGTGAAGCCAAACGGCATTGGGGCACACCTTGGCCGCTTGGGCGGGATCGCCGCTCTGGAGGACCACGACACCAGAGCGGCGATTCAGCAGTATCTGGGGGCGTTCACCACCACAATGTCCAGTCCCAATGTAGGGGTGAGCCTAGAACCGCGTGGATGAGCGCATAGACGCTCGCGGTAAGCACCAGCGCCTCTAGGACAGATTCGAGCCGCCACGGGGGCATGTCGCGAGCCTACCATACCGCCCCGGCTTGACTACTGGAAAAGACGCCCGAATTTCCACCCCGCTCCGGCGGGGTTTTTCGTTGAGGAACCCACATGGCAGTTACGAGCTACACGACGTCGGAGTCGCTGAACACCGATCTGGAGGGGCTCAACATCGACGAGGGCATGGCCCCCTCGGACGTGAACAATGCGCTGCGGCAGATTCTCGCCGACATTGCCGCGTTCGAAGATGCTCCGACGATCAAGGATCAGTCGGCCCAGTCCTTCACCCTCGCCATTCAGAACAACGGCGGCACTATCCAGCATCTCATGGGCGGGCATGGCTCGAACGTGGCCGGCAACTTCCTCGGGAAGATCACCGCCGCGAACCAGACCGCGCAGAACACTCCGACCGGCGCGGACGGGTCCACGGCGATGGCCTACGGCGGGAAGATCAGCTCCGCTGCAACCAACGCATTTATCTTTGATACAGCCGCGCAGGCTATTGCGGATCACATCGGCGTCATGTCGATCAACTACAACTCAACGGGGACCGATCTCACCGTGCATCCCCTGTTCCTGTCCCGCGATGTCAACGGCGCAACGGTCATTCGCCTGGAGTTTCTTTTCTTCAACGCGACAACGGGCGCGGCCTTCAATCTGACGGGGATCGCGTCCGGAAAGCAGGTCCAAGTGCGCGCGGAGATCCATCTGGCATAAGGGGACGGGCATGGCTATTTCGCCGCTTTCGCAAACCAAGGAAAACCGCCGCCACAAGCTGGAAGCTTGGCTGTCCAGAGAGGACGGGACACGATGGGTTGGCGACGATGGGCGCTTTCTGCGTTTGGACGAATTTATGTTCTGGCCGCAGGAGATCAAGGACGCTGAGGCGGCTTACTTCGCCGTGATCGACGCCGAGTATGAGGCGGAGAAGGCCGCGCTATAGAGAGGAGAGGATCATGCTCCCTTTTTCGTAGCCGCTCTTGTGGCGGCATTTTTGTGGCCGCAGCCGGCGACCGCACAGGCGGCGTGTGGGGAACGGGACAAAATTCTTGCGGCCTTATTTGCGGACCATGCAGAGGTTCCCGTCGCCCGCGGTCTCGCCACTGGCGGCGTGATGATCGAGGTGCTCGCCGCCGAGAGCGGGACGTTCACGGTGCTGCTGACGCGCCCGACCGGCGTCTCCTGCCTGATCATGGCGGGCGACTTCTGGGAGACCCTGCCGGTGGACATATTCAGGCAACGAATGAGCTGGAGTGCGGCGCTATGAATGGCACCTTCTGGCGCACGGTGGCGGCTGGTCTGCTCATCGTTGCGGCTGCCGGCTCATGGTCCGCGTGGGGGGCCTTCAAGGTTATTGAGACCAAGGTCGCCGGGATTGAGCGCACTATAGAGGCCCGCTTTGCTCGGCTCGATGAACGTATACGTTACCTTGAGCGAGAGCGGGCGCAACTAGAGCCCCGCTGATGGTTCAGAAAGCCGTTCCCGACGAAGAGCGCCAGCGCCGCAAGGAAGGCGTCGAGGCATCTCTGAAGGAGGGGTTCCCGCCTCCGGGCCGCGGTCGTGGCGGACATCAAGCGGGAGCCATTCGAGCCGCTGTTCCCCAGCTGGGCATCAACCTCAACACCGTTCTATCGTGGGCTCGCGCCGAACAGCGCCTTGCCGAGGCCGGCCAGCCCAACTTCTGTCCTGACTGGTCGCTGTGGCAGGCCCCCGAGATCGAGGACGAAGGGCTCTCGCTTGACGATCTCCGGGATGCGCTTCGCAAGAGCCCTGCCACGCTGGATGCTCTGGCCGAGCGGTTCGATGTATCGCGCGGTAAGGTGCTGGATGCGATCGACACGCTGATGATGGCCGGCTCGAACATCCAGACGTTCGGCGATCGCTACGCCATTCCTCATGACCTTCCCCCCGCATTCACTTTGGGCGAAAGCCCGGCCTACATGAGCCGCCCTGACAACACGTTCGTGTTCGGGGTGATCTCGGATACCCATTTCGGCTCGCAGTACGCGCGGAAGGACGTTGCCAACGACCTCTATGATCGGTTCGCCGAGGCGGAGGTTGACCGGGTGTTTCATGCCGGCAACTGGATCGAGGGCGAGGCGAGATGGAATCGGCACGAGCTTGAGATCCACGGCATGGGGCCGCAGGTGCGTGACCTCGTGGCCAATTATCCCCAGAGAGAGGGCATCGCCACGTTCGCCGTTACCGGCGACGACCACGAGGGTTGGTATGCACAGCGGGAGGGGGTGGACATTGGCCGGTACGTCGAGCAGGAAATGCGCGCCGCCGGCCGGATGGACTGGGTCAACCTCGGCTACATGGAGGCCCATGTCGCGCTGGTAAACGCCAACACCAAGGCGGAGGCGCGGCTGGCCGTGGTGCACCCCGGGGGAGGCTCGGCTTACGCCATCAGCTACTCGATCCAGAAGATCATCGAGGCCCTTGAGGGGGGGGAGAAGCCCGCTGTCTGGATAGGTGGACACTTCCACAAACTGTGGGCCGGGAACATCCGCAACGTCTGGTGCCTTCAGGCCGGATGTTGTCAGGATCAGACGGCCTTCCAGCGCAAGAAGCGGATTGCGGCGCATGTGGGTGGAGCCATCGTCTGGCTGGAGCAAGATCCTGAAACCGGGGCCATCGTATCCATGACGCCGAAGATGATCCGCTATTTCAACCGGGACTACTACAACGGCCGCTGGGGCCATTCCGGGCCAGTGGCCCTGCCGGAGCGGGCGCCATGAGAACGGCCCGCTTCTACCCCGCCCGCGCCATCATCGTGGAGGACGAAAACGGCATCTACCTCGAAACCTACAGCGCAGAAGGAAGCCAGCCGCTCACCTCACAGGTGCTCTCGACGCGTGCGGCGCTTCAGCACGTCACGGCACTGGCCGCGGCGGTGAACAAACAGGCGGTGCGGAAGGAGAACGAGGGCAGTGACTGAGCCGCAAGGCCCCCGTGAGAAGCTGTTCACTGCCGGCTGGGCCGTGGTGCATGAATACGAGGAGCACGATGGGGTGTCCGGCGATGCCATCCGCGCGCTGGCGGAGGCGCTGGAGCGGATGAATGCGGTCGAGCTGGGGCTTGGGAACGATGACTGACGGGCGCCTCTACTTTAACCACTTTTCCGAGGTGCCGCCCCGGGTCTGGCGGTGGTGGGACTTCCGGCCCGCCGAGATCGCCAGCCGACGCGATGGGTCGTTACTCTTGGTTCCGGGGGCGATGAACCGCCTCGAGGAGGCCCGCAACATCCTCGCCCGCGCGTGTTTCATCAACAGTGCCTACCGCGACCCGATCCACAACGCCATGATCGGCGGGGCGCCCAAGTCCAGCCACAAGGAAGGGCACGCCTTTGACATCTCGACCCGCAACCACGACCGCAGGCGGCTGCTTGAGGCGTGCCGTGAAGCCGGGTTCAGCGGGTTCGGGTTCTATCAAACCTTCCTGCACGTTGACTGTGGCCGTCGCAGGCAGTGGTTTTCTGGACAGAGGAGCAAAGTGGTATGGACTTCGGTGATGTGATTGGCCTCCTCGGCGGGGCCGCCTCCGGCGGGATCTTCGGCCTTATCGGCAGCCTCATCGGCGTCGGGACCAAGTATCTCCAAGAGAAGCAGCGCCAGGCCTGGGAAAAAGTGAAGTGGGCTCACGAGGCCGATCTTCTCAAGCTGAACATGCAGGCCCGCTCTCAGGAGACCGAGCAGGAGCTCGCGATTGCGGAGACCGAGGGCTCCTGGCGTGGCTTGGAGGCGTCCCACGCGGCGGCTCGGGTTGATGCCGCCTCGGTGCACCGCTGGGTCAACGACATCAGATCGCTATTCCGCCCGTTCCTGACAGTGTTCCTGTGGGTCGTCGCCGCGGCGGTGGTCTACATGGTGACGCGGGGCTTGATCTCGGGCTACCTCAAGGAGACGGACGTCGCCGAGCTCGTCCGCTACACCGTCTACTCGGTCGTGTGGAGCGCCTCGACGGCGACCGTGTGGTGGTTCGGCGACCGCGCCATGTCGCCCCCGGGCTCCAAGGGGAGATAGGCCATGGATCTCACGTTCTGGATTCTGATCGGCGCGATGGGGCTGAGCGTGCTCGTCGACGTCGCCGCTACGCGCTACGCGCTCATCCACTATTCGCGCGGGCAGTGCCTCTCCCTGATGGTGCTGATCTCGCCGGAGGCGCCCGCGTGGCGGTCATCCCTGGCAGGTGCGATTTTCCGCCGCCGCTCGGCAAGCTCGGCGTCGGTCAGGGGCTCGTCGGTCATGTCACCATCCTCTTGCTGTACTCCCGCACCTCCGGCACGGGCGACCGTCCCGCAAACGCCTTGGCCAGCCCGAGCAGGTCAACCGTGTAGAGTTTGGCGAACGCCCGCTCGCCTATCGTGTGCTGCTCCCGGTGGTGCTCTATGCAGAGCGAGATACACCAAGCGTCATGGGGCTTCAGCCCCGCCCCGCCATCCCTGCTGGAGCGCACATGCGCGGCCTCGCTCGGCTCGTTGGGGCAGCCCTGGATGGAGCAGCGGTGGCGCTTGACGAATGCACGATGGGCCGGGAACACGCGCTTTCGTGACTCTCGACAGCCCATCTTGGGGGGCTTGCGGCGGGGCGGGAGGGGGGTCATGCGGCGGGCCTCCGGCCTTCGAGAATTTCGTGAACCTCCGCATCAAGATCGGCGCGCTCGACGTTGGGCAGGATCGTCTCCAGGATCAGGGCAACGACGCGTTCGTAAAACTGTTCGAACGCCGTCTGGTCCATCGCGGCGAAGCTGATGCTCTTTGGCCGCAGGATCTCGCGATCCCCTACCCGCCAGATCGTGTAATGCCCCGTCGCGATTTTGATCGCATCCAACAAGTCGTCGAGCGTCGCAAAGCGCGACTGCGCCTTGAACACGACGTTGAGCAAGGCGAAGAACTTGCGATGGTGCCCGGCGTTGCGCGGGCGACTCCACTTGACCCGCAGCACCGTCCCGACGGGAACCGCGTCCAGCGAGTCGGCCCCGATCGTATCGACCGGCGCGAGCCGCCCGTTACGGGCCTCCATCAGGCACTCAACTGGCATTATCCGCCTGTCAGAATGTTGGGTTCCGGCTCACCGTCGGCGATCTCGCCGGCCAACGCGGCTTCCGCCTGCGTAAGCTCCTTGAGGCGTTCGGTCGCAATGGCGTCCAGCCGGGCGTGGATCTTCGGGGCCGCGGACTTGCAATTGCCGAGCGGGACCTTGTTCTCCTCAAGCCACGCGTTGACATCGGCGGACGTGGTGGCGCTATTGAGGGCCGCAGCGAACTTGCTGCCCCAAGTCATCCAGTCCGACCTCTCTCCGTCGTCGGTCTGGGGGACTAGGACGATCGACGGCGGCAGGAGTTCGCCCGTTTCGGGGTCGGTGGGCGCCTCGGCGGTCTCGGCTTTCGGAGCCTCGCGTTTCGGGGTCACGTCCTTGGCCGCGAGGCGGGCGTCGTTCGCGGCTTGCGCCATCTCGTCGCTGGTATAGATGCCCGAGAGCTCCTGTGGGAAGGCTCGCCGGAGCGCCAGCGCCTCGGCGCATTTGGCCAGCATCACGTCGGGCATCGTCGCCCACATGCGAGTCGGCGATCCGTCCTTTTTGGTCTGGGCATAGGAGCTGAACCGCGCCACGGCCCAACAGGGCTCGTTGAAATCGGAGCGGAACACGCCGACCTTGGCGGCAATGGGGGGCTCGTCGGCAAGCCAGACATCCCGCCATTCGCCCTCCTTCCCACACCAGAACGCCCCGAGCTGGCCGGCATACTTGCCGGTGCGCTCGGCGGTGAGGCGGAACCCGTCGATGGAGGTCTGGATCGACATGACCTCGCGGCGCTCCTGGCCGTCCCAACGCTTCACGGCGTAGATCTGGCGGGCGAGCGGGTCGAGGCCGGTGCGCCGGGCCTGATAGAGGAACAGCCGAAGCTCGTCGTCGGTTGATCCCTTGCAGATGGTGCGCTTGATCAGGTCCACTTGGTCGGGCGGGAACTCGGCAATCGCGCCGTCGCCGCTCTGTTTGGCCGCTGCCGTGCTAGTCATGTTTCAGTTCTCCTATCCTGAGCGCGCGGCTCTTGGCGCGCTTGACCTCAACCGTAGCGGTCGTGCGAGAGCCTTTGTCTCTCCGGCGCGGGGTTCCCGCCTTCTTGAGCTCTTGGCCTCGCGCATCTGCCCAATCGCGACAGAAAGATCGAGCCCATTTCCAGTGCTCGTCCGCGTGCGAGGCGAAGCTCCACAGATCGTTCAATGCCACCAGCCAGAACCGCCGCCTGCGATCATCAGATGTCGCGTAGAGCCTCCCCTCGCGGACGGCGGCAACGAGAGCATCATACCGAATGCGCCACTCGCCACTCGCAGGCACAGCATCCCTCGGCGCGGCCCCGCGCGCTATGTTCAGAACGTACTTCAGCCCAAGGCTCTCGCGAATGAACCAATCCCTCTTCGACTCGGTCATGGCACCGCCGCCCGATCCGTGATGCTGACGACGCGGGCGCCTTCCCCCTCACGTCCCTCAAGCCGCGCCGCGATGGTTGCCGATACCCGATCGGCGGCGGCGATGAGCGCGCGGTCAACATGATGGGCGTAGCGTCCCGTGACCGAGGGAACCCGATGCCCGAGCAGGCCGGCGATCGTCAATTCGCTCCCGTGACCGAAGGCGCGAGAGGCATCATCGGGCACCAGGGCCTTGATCTCCTTCTCCGCAGCACCGAACGTCTTGGCGGCCTTGAGGTAGGTGGATGGGAACTGCGTGTTGATATCCATTACTGGTCCTCTCGTTTGGGTTCATGCAGGGGACAACAACCCCCGTTAACATCGCGGCAGTACAGCCACGGATCAAAATTATCCCATTGCGTCTCAGTCACAAACCCATACCCTTCCATGCGCGGGTGCTTTGAACACATCCAGCGCCACGGTGGCTTGCCCTTGCTGTCTGGGTGCAGGTTGTCGCAGCGAGCGCAGAGGGTAATCATTTCACCACGCCCCAGAGCGGCGGCCCGGACGGCTCGATGGGGGGGCGGGTGTTGCTGAGCACGGCTATGATAGCGAGAGCTGCGATCACCAGCACCAGCGCCACGCCAGCGACGACCACGAGCCAGCCCTGCCGGGGGGGTTCATAGCGCCACCAGGGCCAAGATGCCCATCCACGCAAACGCGCCGATGTAGAGGACCAGGACGGTGAACGTCTCGCCGATCCAGTACAGCAGCGGGTATCGCTGGAAAGTGAGGCGCAGCATCAGTCGGCCTCCTCCCCCTTGATCACGACCTCGGCAGCCTCGGCTTCGCCGCTCGCGAGGTAGCCGTCGCCGGCCTCGATTAGATCCCGCTCGCCGTTCAGATCTTGCAAGCGGTTGTCGATCTGCGCGATTAAGTCCTCAAGGACGGACTCGACGCGGGGGTTGCGGGTTTTGGGGTGCAACGCCTGCGCGTCCCGCGTGGCCTCGCTGAGTTTGGCGCTGATCGCCAGAAGCGCGTCGGCGTCGTCGGTGCGGTCGGTCATGGCGCGGCTCCCTCCATCGGTGGTCGCGTGGCGGACGGCTGCCGGGGATGCGTGGTCCGGGCCAACGGTGCGATCGCGTGTTCGTAAAATGGGGTCATCGTGTTTTGCTCCATCATGTCCGCGCTCGGCTGATGGGCAGACTGTAAATTAATCGTTGACTGATGTCAATAATTTCTTGACCCGCGCGGCGAAATATTTTACCCTGCCGGTCATGGACGTACATCAAATTGTTTTAAAAGCTGGTGGCCCTACATCCGTGGGCCGTGAGATGGGAATCAGCAAGCAAGCAGTGAGCCGATGGACGCGCTGTCCTGCCGAGAGGGCCAAACGGCTGGCAGAACTCGCTGGGGTCGAGCCACATGTGGTGCGGCCTGACCTGTATGATCCGCCAGTCGAATGATAGGGCACGCCACTTTCGCCCTGCCGGGCACCTCCCTCCTGGCGAAGAGTGGTTGTTCTCCTTTCAACTTGGCCGGGCTGCCGCGTGGTGGCCCGGCGCTCTCTTTCGCGTGTCCACTGTCCTGTGCCAAGCCTCTGAGCGCGTGACATGAAGTTTGTCCCCCGCGCGATCCCCGCCGACTGGCGCCTGCCGTTTCCGGGCCGGGACATGGCGCAGGTGATGACCGATGAAGGGCCTTCGGTGCGGGGCGCTAAACTTTACCTGCGCATTCGGTTTGATAGCGCTCTATCTGTAGCGGCCCAGATCAAGGCACTCGACGATGGCTGACGAGGCCCACGAGATCGCCGTCGAGCATTGCCTGTGGACGGCGCAGCACGGCGCCACGGCTCGGGCGGTGATTAACAGCGTGAAGTTTCCGTGGTCCGGGCGCGAGCCGACATGGGAGGATGCACAGTTGGTGATCAGGGTTTCATGGCGGCAGCTACAGAGCGATGAGCCGGTGAAGCTGGGTTGGTGAGATGAGCAGCAGGCGCCAGCACCTCGAGCAGGACTTGCACGAGGCCGTGGCGGAATATCTGGACCGGGGCTTGACGGATGCGACGTTCTGGTTTCACCCGGCTAATGGCGAGAAGCGGCCACGGGCCACAGCGGCGAAGCTCAAGCGGATGGGCGTCAAGGCGGGCGTGCCGGATATTGTAATCCTGCACGGGGGCAAGGTGTTCTGCATTGAACTGAAGGCCCCCGGCAAGACGTTCTCGACCGTTCAAGATGGTGCTTGCGCGGCCATAGAGCGTGCTGGGGGCGTGGTTGAGCTTGCGCGGTGCCTTGAGCATGTGCAGGGGTTTCTGCGGGCCTGGGGCATCCCCACGAGGGCGAGGGTGACGTGAGTGGCGGTTTACTACAACGAAATCGAGCCCTTCGCAGCCCAGTGGCTCCGCAACCTCATGTCGGACAGACTGATCCCCGAGGGCGATGTTGATGAGCGAGACATTCGAGATGTTTCCGCCGACGACCTCCGAGAATACGGACACATCCACCTGTTCGCCGGCATCGGCGGATGGCCCTACGCCCTCCGCCTCGCGGGATGGCCCGATGATCGCCCCGTCTGGACCGGCTCCTGTCCCTGTCAGCCGCTTTCGAGCGCGGGACAGCGAAAAGGCCATGCCGACGAGCGACACCTCTGGCCCGCTTTTCAACGCCTCATCGCCGAGTACCAGCCTCCAGTTGTGTTTGGAGAGCAGGTTGCGAGCAAGGATGGACGTGAATGGCTCTCTGGAGTACGCGCTGATCTGGAGCACTTGGGATATGCCGTCGGGGCCGCCGATCTGCCGGCTGCGAGCGTCGGCGCGCCGCACATCAGGCAACGACTTTGGTGGGTGGCCGACGCTGGACACGGGGACAGGCCCGCACGGGCACAGGGGCGCATCGAGCAACCCGTCGCATCAGTCAGCTCGCGACCTACAGGCGACGGCGGCGGCGGCGGGTCGGGCAGCGCCGACAGCAAGGGACATGCGCTCAGAGTACGGCACCCCGGAGATGATGGAACGGCGACAAATGCGCCCACAGGGGAAGCCGTTGAGCAAACAAGTCCTTGGGGCGACTGCGTCCTCATCCCCTGCGGCGACGGAAAAGCGCGGCGCGTTGAATCCAGCATTTTCCCTTTGGCTCATGGGATACAACCCGCTTTGGATAGTGTGTGCTCCTGTCAGGAAGAAACGTGGCAGGAGATAGCTGATCATGCCAAGAGAACCCAAACAGACGCCCATCAAAATGTGCGAATGGTGCGGGATGCAATTCGCGCGGGCTCGGGTGGGCAAGAGAAACCAGTTGGAATGTGTCTCGAATTTCCTGCGCCGACGCTTTTGCTCGATCTCTTGTTCGGTGCTGAGGCAACATGCGACAGAGCCGCCGACTATCGCAGCGGCAAGGAAGAGGGCGCAGAAATTATTGAGCGGGCCGTGCGAAGCCTGCGGCGCGACTGTGGAATTGTGCGTCCATCACATAAACGGCAATGCCAAAGACAACGACCCGACAAATCTTCAGCGGCTTTGCATGAACTGTCATTCATTCTGGCACGCTGTGTTGAGACGTACAGGGCGAGAGTGCTCGAAGCCCATGCCGCGTCTAATCGAGTGGGCCTGTTGCGGGGGGCGGGGAACGCCATCTGCCCTCAAGTCGCGGCGGAATTCATCTGCGCCTACAGCGAGACGGAGTGAGCGATGACCTTCACCTTCCCGCCTCTGGGCGATGCCGACGACATCCAGGCCCGTGCCCATCGAGCCATGATCAGGCGCGCGAGCTCGGGCTACACCTGGAAGCGCGGGTCCGGCCAGTTCAACACGCTGCGGCCGATGGTTCCGGGCATCAGGCACAGGGAATGCCAGCACATCGCCAGCCATGTCCATGCGAAGCCCTGGACGAAATGCGGCAAATCCGTGGCACAGGGGAGCTACTGCGCCAGGCACTACCGGGCCTGCCACATGAGCGGGGGCGGGCGGTGAGCGTGCCGAGCAACACCGGCACGCCTATTGAGTGGGCTTCGCGCATCGTGGAGGCATGGAACGCCTCGCGCGAAAGTATCCTCGGCGCGGGCCGCTTGCTCATCGAAGCGAAGGCCGCGCTTCCTCACGGCGAGTTCGAGGCGATGGTGGAGACCGAGTTGCCGTTCGGGCCAAGGACGGCGCGCAGGCTCATGGCGATTGCCAACGATGAGCGGCTGGCAAATCGGACGCATGCGTCCGTTCTTCCGCCCTCGTGGATGACCCTCTACGAATTCACGAAGTTGAACGACGAACAGTTCGGCGCAGCGCTGGAGCAGGGCGTCATCCGGCCGGACATGCAACGCGCGGACATCACTCGATTCCGTGACGAGTGGAACCAGCCCGCGCCTTCTCCCGTTGACCCCGCCGAGACCTGCCGCACCGAAGACCTGAACCTGCTCATCGAGAAGGGGCTGAAGTTCGGGACCATCTACGCCGACCCGCCGTGGCTTTACGGCAACCAGGGAACGCGAGCCGCAACCAGCAATCACTACAGCGGCATGACGCCTACCGAAGTGGCGGAGATGCCCATTGCCGAGTTGGCGGCGAACCAAGCGCATCTGCATCTGTGGACTACCAACGGATTTTTATTTGACGCTCGCACAGTCCTTGAGGCTTGGGGGTTTGAGTACAAAAGCTGCTTTATCTGGGCGAAGCCCGAGATGGGGATTGGCAACTACTGGCGAGTTTCTCATGAGTTTATGTTGCTCGGCGTGCGGGGGGGGTTAACTTTCGCTGACCGAGGACTTAAAAGCTGGCAGGAAATATCTCGCAGCCAACATAGTGCCAAGCCGGAAGAGGTAAGAGCGGCAATCGAACGTGCCGGCCAAGGCCCGCGTCTTGAGCTTTTCGCACGGCGCGTTGCTCCTGGATGGACGGTTTGGGGGAATGATATCGAGCGGAGTTTGTTCACTCAGCTCGCCGAAGAGGTGGCGGCGTGAACGCCTTCAGCAAAGCGCGAACAGTTGAAGCCCGCGGGTTCGCCATCCTTCTTCCCTTCCTCAAGGAGCGCGCGCACGACGGGCAGCTCGTGATGACGAGCAAGGGCGCGCTGGCACGGCATCTTCAGGAGGCGGTCGGGGATGTTGGCTTCAATTCAGACGCTGAAAGGTTCTGGGGCATCGAGGTAAAGATTGAGGAAAAGCATACTGGGAACCTGTTCCTTGAAACCTGGAGCAACCGAAATCTTGAGAAGCGCGGCGACCATGCGACTTTTGGCTCAAACGTCGGCTGGCTCGCCAAGCTCCGTGCGGATTTGCTGTTCTATTACTTTTTAAATACCGACACGCTTTACATCATGGACCTATTTAAGTTGAAGCGGTGGGCCTTTGGGCACAATGGAACCGGTGGGCACATTTACGAGTTTCGAGAAGTTCCGCAGAACAAGTACGCTCAAGCCAACGACACTCACGGGCGCCTCGTGCCAGTCGAAATTCTTCAGCGCGAGGTTGGTGCTCGCAAGGTGTATCCCCGTCAAATTGATTTGTTCACGGAGGCCGCGAATTGACCCGCCACACTGAGGCCATCTACGCGCCGCTGCACGCCTTTGTGCTCTACATGGCGCAGGGCTGGCGGTTTACCGAGTCGTGCCTGTACGGCGGCCTGCTCGTTGCCGCGCCCATGCCGGGCAGCCACGGGGATCATAGCGTGTTCATGCTGCGGGATGTCTGATCCCTGGCAGGACAAACGCCAGATAGGCGATGCCACGCTGTATCTGGGCGATTGCCTTGAGGTGCTGTCGACGCTTGGCAAGGTGGACGCTGTGGTGACGGACCCACCGTATGGGATTGGGGAGGCCGCCGGTAAAGCAAAGACGCGGACAAGCGGGCTAACGAGTAAAATACGAAACGCCCAGCGGTATCGTAGAGACTACGGCGATTCGAAATGGGACGAAAAAACAGCGGATGCGGCAGTTCATCTCGCGATTTCTATCGCACAATATAGCATTGTTTTCGGCGGGAACTATTACGACTTAGCTCCGTCGAATTGTTGGCTGATCTGGGATAAATTGAATGGAAAAACAGATTTTGCCGATTGCGAAATTGCATGGACGAACCTGCCAAAAGCGATACGCATACTGCGATTTCTTTGGAATGGTTGTATGCGAAAAGAGCGCAATATTCCGCGCGAGCACCCCACACAAAAACCAGTTGGCGTCATCGAGTGGTGCATCAACCATCTTCCCGATGACGCCCGCATCATCCTCGATCCCTTCATGGGCTCTGGCACCACTGGCGTAGCCTGCGCCAAGTTGGGCCGGAAATTCATTGGGATCGAGATCGAACGGAAGTATTTCGAGATCGCCTGCCAGCGTATTCGGGAGGCGTATGATCAGCCTGACTTGTTCATCGAGCCGCCGGCCAAGGCCGTGCAGGAGAAGATGCTGTGACCAGCACGCCCACGCCAGCCCCGCGCGAAGCCAGCCCCGCGCCTGTCCTGCGAGTGCTCAGCCTTGGCGCGGGTGTGCAGTCAACCGCGATGGCGTTGATGGCCGCGCATGACGAACTTACCCCGAAGCCGGATTGTGCAATTTTTGCGGATACGGGGTGGGAGCCGGCGGCGGTTTACCGGCACTTGAAATGGCTACAATCTCCGAACGTGTTGCCCTTCCCCGTCCATGTTGTCTCAGCGGGGAATCTTCGGAGGAAAGCCCTCAGTGCTGGTTATTCAGACGTGCCTTGGTACACTGAGACTGGCATGGGGCGACGGCAATGCACGAAGGTTTTCAAGCTCTACCCAATCCGCGATAAAATCAAAGAGCTTTATTACCAGAAAACGGAGAAGCATGGCCGCATCCCTAAAGACGCGATAGAGGTTTGGATCGGGATTTCTCGTGATGAGCCTGCTCGGATGAAGCCGGCGATGGTTCAATACATGACCAACCGCTGGCCTCTTATCGAGCACGAAATGAGGCGCTGGGATTGTCTGCAATGGCTTAAAAAGCGCGACTATCCAGAGCCGCCCCGATCAGCGTGTAACGGGTGCCCCTTTCGGTCGACTGAAGATTGGCAGGCATTATCTTCAGATGATTTTGCCGACGCAGTGGAGGTTGACCGCGCCATCCGCAACCTTCGTCCAGTGCTGCAATACAGGCACCGTTCACTCAAGCCGCTTGAGGAGGTGGATTTCTCTACCCCTGAAGAGCGCGGCCAGGGCAATCTTTGGGGCAATGAGTGCGAAGGGATATGCGGGGTATGACTTCCACGCCCACGCCAGCCCCCCGCGATCCCACGACGATCCGGGATTGCCTGCGGTGCCAGCGGCCATTCCGCAGCACCTGGAAGGGCAATCGGATGTGCCCGCAGTGCAAGGGGACGGGGAACTATCGCCCGCCGGGTCGGGTCAGCAAGTCGCCGAAAGTGACGGCGCACCGGCCATAGAAGTGAGCTGTTGAACGATGGCAGCATGTTGTGTATATTGATTGTGCCGGGACAGCGGTTAGCTACCGTTTTCTCGCCCAATCGGGAATTACCGGCGGATTTTTTATAGCCGCGCTCAAGCGGCCAAGCCATTGGGGGCTGAATTTCGTGGACTGGTATCCTTGGTATTACGAAGAGTATGAAGCTGACGCGCTTCATCTCACCGCCGTCCAAGACGGCATCTACCGGCGCTTGATCGACTACTACATGCGATCGCGCACACCCCTTCCAGATAACGACCTCGCCCTTGCTGGCGCCGCCCGTGTTGGCCTGTCCGAATGGACCGCCAATGCCGAGATCATTCGTGCTTTCTTCCGGCCAATTAACGGCGTGTTGCACCTCAAGCGGTGCGATCAGGAGCTCGACAAGCAGGACAACCGGGCAAAACTTCACTCGGATCGAGCCCGGAAGGCCGCAAAGGCAAGGTGGAGAAATAACAAAGACCTACATGCTACAAGCATGCCCAAAGCAATGCTTGATGATGCTACAGAGACAAAGACACAGATAGAGACAAAGAAAGAAGGGGTAGACGCGCGCGGGGCGCTGGCCCCCCCTCTCGACGACGACATTCTCGATATCCCCCCGGCTTTCAGAAGAACGCTGCCAGCGAAGGTGAACGGCTTCGACCTCGCCACCTTGCAAAGAGCCGTTGACGCCTACAACGTCGTTGCCGAGAAGTGTAGCCTGCCGAGAGTGCAGAGGATGACGCCTGCCCGGTCGGAGGCGTTGGACAGGCGGTTGACTGAATGCGGCGGCATGGATGGTTGGGCCGCGGCGCTTGAAAAGCTGGCCGGGTCGACATTCCTGCACGGCCACAACGACCGGGGCTGGCGAGCAGACTTCGACTTCATGCTGCAATCCAAAAGTTTCACCCGTTTGATGGAAGGTGCCTATGACCGACAATATACCCAGCACCGGAACGGTTTCATTCAAGCCGCCGCTGAACTCGCTGAGGGTGAGGATAGCGGCCCTTGAGAGGCGGCTTGTCCCGGCGGAAGGATCGACGGTCAGTAAATGGCTGGCTTCGCTCGGGGTGCTCGTTGCGGGCAACATGCCGGTGGCGGATGCGAAGGTGAAGATCGCGATCTACGCGCCGGGGTTGGTCGAGGTGCCGGCGCGGGCCTTCACGCGGGCCACGCTCTACGAGGCTGGCCGGCGGTTCAAGTGGTGGCCCAGCTTTGCGGAACTCAGCGAGTTCCTTGCGGAGCAGTCGCGTGACGATCGAGAGGACTTGGCGCGCCTGCAGGAGCAGCGAGAGCAGGACGAGCGGGACGAGCAGCGCCAAGAGCCCACGCCAGAGGAGCGCAGCGAGATAGGCGAGATGGTCGCGGATACGCTGCGCCGCTTGGGCGGTACGAGGAGGAGGCCGCCGCCGCGGCGGCCGACGCCCATCCACGTCCCCGGCGGGCCGGGGGAGAGGGCGGCGCAGGCCGCATGTTGGCGGTGAAATGCCAAGCCTCTCAAAGCTTTCCTCGCAATACGTCCCACATATCCCCGGCGGGCCTGTGGTGGGCGGGTGTGGCTCCTCCTCCTGTGCGTCGTTTCGTCCGTGACGAAATTCGTGCGCGTAATTTGACCCACTACGACCTGGCGCGGCGCGTCGGTGTATCCCGTCCTCAATTGACCAATGGGCTGCGCGGGCGCTTCGGCTTCGGCTCCGAGGTGGTGGCGAAATTAAAGACTTTCATCAACAATGGAGGCTGAGGCTGTCTGACGATGTTGAACGCGATGGGTGACGACGACAAGCCCGGCCCGACGCCGGAGATGCGCCGGCGCCACGAGCTCGGGCGGGTGGTGACCCACGACGACGACGACGAGCGGGGCCTGGCGCACAAGGTGCTGGACCAGACCACGCTCGACTGGTGCTTCCGCCGGGGCTACATCGGCAAGCGCCAGTACCGGGCGGGGTGCCAGTTTCGTGCTGTTTGGCACGAGGCCCGCTACGACCCGCCGCCGCCGCCGTCGCTAGACCGCATTCCAGGCGTTTCGGGCACGGGGGGGCTGCCCGATGCCGTGCTCGACGCCCGCGACGAGGTGACCAAGGCGTTGCTGGTGCTGGGCAAGACGCAGGGCGGCCTAGCGCTCTCCATCATCGTGGAGGCCAAGCGATTGGGCCAGGTCGAGAGGGCGCTCGGCTGGCGGGGCGGCGTTGCGCGGGTGGCCCTCCAGATGGTGCTCGACCGCCTCGCCGAACACTACAACTTGACAAGTTGCGAGTCGTAACGCATACTTGTGGCAACTGGAGAAGTTGCGTCCAGCCCGCCGTTGGGAAACTGGGGCGGGATTTTTCATGCTCGGAAGGATAACCCCATCCTCGACAACGCACGCGGCATCATCCGTCTGGAGATGGACGGCCTGGGTCGGTTGTTGTTGACCCTCAACGACGATTTCGAGCGGGCCGTGGCTCTGCTCGCTGACGCGCGGCGGATCGTCGGGACGGGCGTGGGCAAGTCGGGCCTGGTCGCGCGGCTCTTTGCCGCCACGCTCGCCTCGCTCGGCATTCCCGCGATCTGGCTGCACCCCACGGAGGCCGCGCACGGCGATATCGGCGCGCTGATGACGGGCGATGTCCTGGTCGCCTTCTCAAAGTCGGGCGCGACCGAGGAGCTGCGATCGCTCTGGCGCCACGAGCGCGACAGGTACATGCGAGTCGCCATCACCGCTGATCCCGATAGCTGGCTGGCCCGCGAATCCGATGTGGCCGTTGTAATCCCCGTTCATGACGAGATCGACGTCGCCGGCCTGGTCCCGACCACGTCCGTCACCCTTTCGCTCGTGCTAGGCCATGTCCTCGTGATGGGTGTCGCACAGCGTCATGGCTTGGACGCCAGTGAGCTCAAGCGCACCCACCCCGGCGGGTCGCTCGGCGCCGTCATGCGCGTGGCGTAGGGTCAGTCGAAGAGATCGCCGCGGAGCGCGAAGGCCCGGCGGCGGTGGAGGGAACAGGCTAGATGGCAAGGCCGCCCCGCAAAAAGGCTCCGCCAGCCAAGGCCGTCAAGGCCGGCGCTGGGAGGCCGCCGTTCGCGCCGACGCCCGACCAACGCCGGAGCGTGAAAGCGCTAATCGCATATGGCGTCACGAGAGTGGATATCGCTAAGGTGATCGGGATCGCCCCGAACACGCTCAACAGGCATTTCGAGATTGAGCTCGCCACCGGCGCCGTTGAGGCGAACGCCAAGGTCGCGCAGGCCCTCTACAATCAAGCGGTGGTGCAGGGCAACGTCACGGCGCAAATCTTCTGGCTCAAGACCAAAGCGAAGTGGATCGTCGCGGAGCATCACGAGGTCAATCTTGGCGGAAGCGTGGGCGTGCACACAGAGCCAGTATCCGAAACTGCTCGATGGATTACTCAAACTCTCGCCCAAGGATCAAACGGCGAAGCTAAGGAACCTCTGCCAAACTGATCTCTACTTCCTGCTGTGGTTCGGCATGGGCCGCAAGGACATCGTGGTCCCGTGGCTGTTCGACCGCTGCCGCGAGGTTCAGGCGTCACCAGACGGCCATATCGACTTGTGGGCGCGGGAACACTACAAGTCGACGATCATCACCTTCGCGCTGACGGTTCAGAACATCCTTCGCGACCCTGATCTCACCGTGGGGTTCTTCTCGCACACCCGACCAATCGCCAAAGCGTTCTTGCGGCAGATCAAGCGGGAGTTCGAATCCAACGAACGGCTGAAAGCGCTCTTCCCGGAGATCCTGTGGGAGAACCCATCGAAGGAGTCGCCGAAGTGGTCCGAGGATGACGGCATCATCGTCAAGCGGAAGGGCAACCCGAAGGAAAGCACGCTCGAAGCGTGGGGCTTGGTGGACGGCCAGCCCACGGGCCGGCATTTCGGGCTGATGGTCTACGACGACGTGGTGACCCGCGAATCGGTGAGCTCGCCGGAGATGATCAAGAAGGTGACGGAAGCGTGGGAGCTGTCCCGCAACCTGGGCACCGAGGGCGGGACGGCGCGCTACTGCGGGACGCGCTACCACTACAACGACACCTACAGCGAGATCATGCGCCGCGGGGCTGCGTCCCCTCGGATTTATCCTGCCACGGAGGACGGGACAGTTGAGGGAGAGCCGGTATTGCTGACCCGCGAACGGTTGGCCGAAAAGCGAAAGGAGCAGGGGCCGTACACCTTCGCTTGCCAGCAGCTCCTTGACCCGAAGGCCGACGAGACGCAGGGCTTCAAGCCGGAGTGGCTGAAGCACCACGAGGACAGCGGCGACGTGGACACGACGACCAACCGCTACATCCTCGTCGACCCGGCGAGCGAGAAAAAGCGAAGCTCCGATTATACGGCCATGTTCGTGGTCGGGCTAGGCGAGGATTCAAACTACTATGTTCAGGATTTCTACCGGGATCGGCTGAGCCTGACGCAGCGGGCGGATCTGCTGTTCCGGTTGCATCGGGTCTGGACGCCGAAGGCGGTCGGGTACGAGAAGAACGGCTTCAAGGCCGACATCGAGCACATGCAAGACCGGATGAACCGGGAGAATTATCGCTTCTCGATCGTCGAGTTGCCCGTGTCCATCCCGAAGCTGGATCGCATCCGGCGGCTGATACCGCTGTTCGAGCAGGGGCGGGTCTGGCTGCCAGAGGTCCATTACAAGACCAACTACGAGGGCCTCCTTGAAAACCTCACGGCGGTGTTCGTCGAGGAGGAATATAAGGCGTTCCCGGTGGGACACCATGACGACATGCTGGACGCGCTTTCACGCATTCTGGACGAGGAGATGCCGACCGTGTGGCCGCAGCCGATTGATCCTGAAATCGTGGACCGCTATCGGCGCCGGAAGCACCATGCCGCAGGCACATGGATGGGCGTGTGATGCCGCTCCCCTCTGACGAAGACCTTCTGCTGCAGGCCAAGATGCACTGGAAGGAGGACCGCGACCGGGCCATTGAGTGGCGCATCGAGGCGCGGGAAGATTACGCCTTCGTTGCGGGTGAGCAATGGGACCAGCAGGACAAGCAGAGGCTCAAGGACAGTCTACGGCCCATCGTCACGTTCAACAGGATCGGGCCGGTCATCGACGCAGTGTCCGGGACCGAGATCGGCAATCGCCAAGAGGTTCGCTACATCCCGCGCGAGCAGGGCGATGTGGGGGTCAACGAGGTTCTGACGGGCGCCGCGGACTGGGTCCGCGACGAATGCGATGCCGAGGACGAGGAGTCGGACGGCTTCACTGACACCGTGATCTGCGGCATGGGATGGACGGAAACCCGGCTGGACACCGAGAGCGAAGAAAACGACATTCTGATCGAGCGCATTGACCCGATGGAGATGACCTGGGATCACGCCGCCCGCAAGCGGAACCTGGGAGATGCGCGCCGGCTGTTCCGGGTCAAGGACTACACCAAGGACGAGCTGGAAGCCCAGTGGCCCGGCAAGGCCGAAGAGATCGGGCGCCCTGAGTTCGAGGAGGAAGGCGACGATGAGGCCGAGAGCAACCCTCACGTCACGGTCCCCGGCGATCAGTACAGAAGCGGCAGCGAGGCGTCGTGGGTCGTCGACAAAAAGAACACCTACCGGGTCGTCGAGTACCAGTGGTACGAGCGCGAGCCCTACCACCTAGCTCTCGATCCGTTCAGCGGCGAGATGAAGACCCTCGAGGACGGCGAGCACAAGACCCTGATCAAGCGGGTGATGGCGAGGTTGGGGCTGGAGGTCCGGTCGGTGAAGAAGCACCGCCGGGCGTATTACCGGGCGTTTTTCAGCGGCGGGGTGGTGCTGGAGGCGAAGGAATCGCCGTACCCCAAGGGCTTCACATATCGCTGCATCACGGGCAAGCGGGACAGGAATAAGGGGACGTTCTACGGCCTAGTCCGGGGCATGAAAGATCCGCAGCGGTGGGCCAACAAGTTCTTCTCGACCATCCTCCACCAGATTGCCACGTCGGGCAAGGGGATCATGGCGGAGAAGGCGGCCTTCGATAACGTGCGGAAGGCCGAGGAGGACTGGGCCAACCCGGATTCGATAACCTGGATGGCGCAAGACGCCCTCGCCAAGGGACGGGTCCAGCTCAAGCCCGGCGGGATGTTGCCGACAGGCTTGCCGCAGATGCTGGAGTTCGCAATCTCGTCGATTCGAGATGTTTCGGGCGTCAACCTTGAGCTCCTCGGGATGGCCGATCGGCAGCAGGCCGGCGTTCTGGAATACCAGCGCAAGCAGGCCGGCATGACGATCCTGGCGGGGCTGTTCAACAGCCTGCGCCGGTATCGCAAAGAGCAGGGCCGGATGCTCCTGCACTTCATCACCGAGTACATCTCGGACGGCCGGCTGATCAGGATCGTCGGCAAGGAAGGCGAGCAGTATGTGCCGCTGCTGAAGCAGGAAGGCACGCTGACCTATGACGTGATCGTCGACGACGCGCCGACCAGCCCGAACCAGAAGGAGCGAGTGTGGAGCGTCCTGGCGCAGATGATGCCGATGCTGTTGAGTGTGCAGCTCCCGACTGTCGTATGGACTGAGCTGCTGAAGTACTCGCCGCTGCCCGCGGGGCTGACCGCGGCCATCTCGGAGGAGCTTCGCAAGCCCAATCCGGCGGCTCAGAAGCAGGCGCAGCTCGACGAGGCCGAGCAGCAGGCCGACATTGGCGAGACGCAATCGAAGACGGAGCTCAACCGCGCCAAGACCGAAGGCGAATTGGCCGAGATCGGGCACGACGCGACGAGGATCGAGAATGAGGGCGTAACCGCAATCGCCAATTTCGTAGGCGGTCGGATGGACGCTCAAGACAGGGTTCAGCGATAGGCGGCGCCGGGCCGCGCCTGGCAATCCAACGAGGACATCATGGCAGACGAAAAGACCGACGCCCCGATCGAGGGCGAGGACGACGACGCCCTGACCGAGGCGGAAAAGCGGCACATGGAGACGGGCGGTGAGACGCCGCTTGAAGAAGAGCAGAAGGCGGAGCCTGAGCCGGAAGATCAGGAGGCGGCCGGGGACAAGGCCGATGAAAAGGACGAGACCAAAGACCCGTCCGAGCGCGTGGTCCCGCACGGGGCCTTGCACGAGGAGCGGGAGCGCCGCAAGGAGTTCCAGCGCCGGCTCGAAGACCAGGGCCGCGAGTTCAGCGAGTACAAGGGGAAGACCGAGGAACGGCTGGGGGAGATCGCCAAGCGATTGGCGCCGCCTGCCGAGGCCCCCCCCGATTTCGACGAAGACCCTGCCGCGCATCTCCAGCACGGGCAGGCCGAAACTGGTCGGCGTCTGGATCAGCTCGAACAATCGAACGAGGAGCGGGCGCAGCAGAGTCAGGCGGCACAGAACGACCAAGAGCTGGTCGAGGCTTACCGCAGTGCCGCCGTCCAGTTCGCCGGCGAAAACCCCGACTTTGCGGACGCCTATCAGCACTGGCAGGAGTCGATGAAATCGGAGCTTGCCGCGTGGGGGGTTACCGACCCGGCGCGGGTAAACCAGGAAGTCGGGAGATTCGAGCGGCAGCTCGCGGCGGCGTCCTTCCGCGATGGGGTGAACCCCGCCGAGCGGCTGTACGCGATCGCCAAGCACCGCGGCTACGAGAAGAAGGCTGCTGACCCAGCGACGCCGGGCAACGGCGAAGACAAGATTGCCGCCGAGGAAAAGGCGGAGGGAGCCGCGAAGTCGCTGAGCGCGGCGGGCGGCACGCAAGCGACGGGTCTGACGATGGAGTCGCTCCTGGCGATGGACGACGACGAGTTCGGCCAAGTGAGCGATAAAGACCTGAAGAAAGCAATGGGAGGCTGACAGCCTCCCGATCAACTGGCGTTTGGCCGGACGTTAAGCGGCCTGTCGTGTTCGTCCGCGTGAGTGGCGAGAGGCGCGCCCCCGGCGCAACGGGGAAGTCACCTTTCGGATCAACCACTTACGCGAGGCAACGGTTATGGCCACGACGCAATATCCGGTCAACCATCCGCTTGCCGTTAAGATCTGGGCCAAGCGCCTCCTCCGGGAGGCTCTCAAGGAAACCTTCGTCGAGCGCTTCATGGGCACGACGAAGGGGTCGCTCTGCTATGTGCAGAACGAGCTCGCGAAAGGACCGGGAGACCGGATTCGGTACGGGCTCAGGATGCAGCTCACCGGGACGGGTATTCTCGGCGATGCGACTCTTGAGGGCCAGGAGGAAGCGCTCACCACCTACTACGACGATCTCTTGATCGACCAGCTTCGCCATGCGGTGCGGTCGGACGGCAAGATGTCGGAGCAGCGGGTTCCGTTCAGCGTCCGCGAGGAGGCCCTGGACGGGCTGCGGGACTGGTGGGCGGACAAGATCGACACGGCTTTCTTCAACCAGATCGCCGGCAACACCGGCGAAGCCGACCTGCGAAACGTGGGTCACAACGCGACGACCGCACCGACGACTGGGCGGATCGTCTACGGTCCCTTGGACGCGACCACGGAGAACTCGCTGTCCGCGTCGGAATCGGGTAGCGCCGAGTTCGCGCTCACCATGATCGACAAGGCGGTGACGCTGGCCAAGGTGGCGACGCCGCTGATTCGACCGGTCAAGACTTCGCGGGGGCCGCGGTATGTCGCGTTCCTGCATCCGTACCAGGTGTACAACCTGAAGACGGACGCAACGGCTGCGAGGGTGACGTGGTACGACATCCACCGCGCCGAGCTTCAAGGAGGTGATGGCAAGGAAGCCAACATCTTCACGGGCGCTCTGGGCGAGTACAACGGCACCATCATCCACGAGTCGACCAGGGTCCCGCTGGCGACGAGCACGACCACGGTTCGCCGTGCCGTGCTGTGCGGGGCTCAGGCTGCGTGCTTCGGCACCGGCCAGGACAACACCAGCCGCAAGATGACGTGGGTGGAGGAGCAGTTCGACTACGGCAACCAGCTCGGCGTATCCGCCGGCATGATCTGGGGGCTGACGAAGACCGTCTTCAATGCGGTCGACTTCGCCACCATCGTCATGTCGAGTCACGCCGAAGCGCCCTAATCGGCAAGAAGGAGGTAGATTATGGCTACTGTTACTTGTTCCCTCCATCAGACCGAGGTTCGGGAGCTTCACGCGGGGCTGCAGGCTGTGAGCAGCAAGCACTCCGTCACCTCGACTTGCACAGCGTCGAGCGTGTTCCTTCTCGCGAAGGTTCCGCACGGCGCCTCCATCCTCGACTTCGCCTTCTACTGCGCGGATGGCGCGGCGAATCAAGAGTGGGACATCGGGATTCAGAAGCCGGAGGGCTCTACCTCGGGTTCTGTCACGGTGTCGACTTCCGCTCTGGCTCAGGACTGGTCGAACACGGGCGGCGGCATCTTGAGGCGCCAGGCAAACCTCAAGCTGCCCTACAAGGTGTCGATCTCCGACGAGGCAACGCCTCGGTGGGCGTGGATCATCGCGACCAACGCGGTCGCGCTGTCCGAATCCGCGATCATGACGTTCAGCGCCATCTACCAGATGGACGCGGATCAGGCTTAGCTGGACATGGGGGGGCTTCGGCCCCCCTTTTTTTGAAAATTTCAAGAGGGCACCATGAAGCTCGTCAGGGCCAAGGACATGCTCGAACGCGCGCAGGCCGCGCACGAGGCGGAGCGGTTTCAGGAGGCCGAGCGGCTCTACAACGAGATCCTTTCGAAGAACATGGCGAACCCGCAGATCATGGCGCTGCTGGGGACGCTCTACATGCAGATGGGGTGGACGGGACTTGCGGCGTGTCTGCTCCAACAGACGGTGCAACTCTGCCCCACATCGGCCCACGCCTGGAACAACCTCGGCATCTGTTTCAAACGCGAGCACATGAACGAGCTGGCGGATCTCGCCTTCGAGAAGGCTTTTCGTTTCGAGAAGCACCCGGATTTTCCATCCAATCAAGCGGCGATCTATATCAACAATGGCACGCCCGAGAGAGCCCTGGAGCTTTCCGAGAGGGCACTCGCGCTCGAGCCCGATCATGCCCAATCGCTCTGGCACAAGGGGCTGGCGCTGCTGGAGATGCAGCGGTGGCCCGAGGCATGGGACGCCCACGAGTACCGGCTGCACCCCGCATCGAATTGCGGCGTTGGCGAGCGCAACTACGCCCGCGGCGACGGCGAAATGACGCCGTGGTGGGACGGCGAATCGAAGGGCAAGGTGGTGATCCACGGCGAGCAGGGCCTGGGCGATGAGATCCTGTTCGCGTCGTGCCTGGCGGATGCCGTCGCCACGGGCGCCGAGATCGTCTTCGAGCCGACCGTAAGGCTGGCCGGGCTGATGGCGCGGTCATTCCCCGAGATCGAGGTCCACGGCACCGACCGGCACGACGGCTCCGAGTGGATGAAGGAAGGCCAGACGGTCGACTACAAGTGCGCGCTGGGCTCGCTGCCCAAGTTCTGGCGCCGCAGCGAGGGCGCCTTTCCCGGCAAGCCCTATCTGATCGTCGACGAGACGAAAAAGCGCCACTGGTTTTTCCGTCTCAAGAAGCTCGGGCGAAAGCCCAAGATCGGCGTTGCCTGGCAGGGGGGCGCGCAGAAGACCCGGATCGACCTGCGCTCGCTGCCGCTCGAGGCCCTAATCCCCATCTTCCGCGACGATGTGGACTGGATAAGTCTTCAATACACGGAGGCGGCCAAGAACGAGGTGCGGGCGCTGGAGAAGGAGCGCGGGGTCAAGGTCCATCACTACGGCAAGGACGGGCCGGAGTCGCCGGACATGGACGACCTGGCGGCCCTGGTCGCCAATCTCGATCTGGTGGTCTCTGTTTGCCAGACCTCGATCCACATGGCCGGCGGGTTGGGCGTGCCGTGCTGGTGCCTGACGCCCTCGGCCCCGGCCTGGCGGTACGGCGTCACTGGGAACATGCCCTGGTACAGAGCGGTCGACCTCATCCGGCAGCGGGGCGACGACTGGGGGCCGGTGCTGGACGAGGTGAAAAGCCGGCTCGACGAGTGGCTGGTCGAGAGGAAGGTCGCGTGATCGAGGTGGCGACGTTCTTCGTCGACCTCAATGTTGAATTCATGGGCAGTCCAGGGAGCCCCGCCACCTTCTATCGCAACGCCGCTGGGCTGATGTTCGCCTCCGTCAAGCGGGTCATGCCGTCCGCGCGCCTGGTGCATCTGACGGACATGGCGACGGCGAAGCTCGAGGCCGCCGACGAGGTGGTGCGGGTCAAGCAGGAGGCCCAGCTTCACGACCCCTCCTCGTGGCCCCGGCCGTGGGGACCGCGGGTCGAGTGGGGCAAGGTGGACGCGGCGCTCGCGACCCTGCACGCGGAGCACGGGATGCGGACGCCGGGGCCGCTGGTCTTCTGCGACACCGACATCGTTCTCAACCGCGACCTCGCGCCGCTGTTCGACGACGACTTCGATGTTGCCGTGACGGTGCGGGAGAAGGCCCTGCACAAACGCTTCAACATGGGCTTCGTGCTGTCGAAACCGACCGAGGGCGCGAGGTGCTTCTGGCGGGCGTTCAAGACCATCACGGCGGGGCTCCCTGCGGAGCTGCACGAATGGTGGGGCCAGCAGATAACGATGGCGGCGATGCTGGGGCTCGAAAGCAGGCCCAACGACATGGTGGAGACCTTTGGCGCGCGGGTGCGGCTGCTGCCGATGGCCGAAATTGTCCCGGCCCCGGACGAGGAGCCCACTGCGGAGCTGTCAACCTACGGCGTCCACTTCAAGGGGCAGGCCCGCAAGCCCTGGATGGAGGGCTACGCGCGGAGGCTGGGGCTGTGCTGATCTCGGACGAGTACCGCGAGATCAATCGGCGGATGCACCGGGAAAAGGTCGAGTACGGAACCAACGGTCAGAAGCGGGCAGACGAGATCAGCGACGTGATGCGGTCGCTATCGCCGAAAAGCATTCTCGACTATGGCTGCGGCAAGCAGACGCTCTCGGCGATGCTGGGGCGCCACCTTCGGCCCGGCGTCGAGTGGGTGGACTACGACCCCTGCATCGAGGGGCTGGACGAGGCGCCCCGGCCGGCGGACTTCGTGATCTGCACCGACGTTCTCGAGCACATCGAGCCCGACTGCCTTGACGCCGTTCTCGACGACATCGCCCGGCTGACGCTCAAGGCGGCGTATTTCTGGGTCGCGACCCGGTCGGCGCGGAAGCACCTTCCGGACGGCGGCAACGCCCACCTCATCATCGAGCCTTACACCTGGTGGCTGCCGAAGCTGTGGAAGCGGCAGCGCTTGGTCTGGTTTCGCAATCAGAAGGGGGCCTTCAGGGCGACCCTGGTGAAGGACATGAGCAACGGATGACGATCACCGAACGGATCGACGCGATCACTGGAATTCCCGACGAGTACCGCCGGCCCGATCCGCCCTGTCCGAGGAGCGTCAAGATCGAGCTGACGGGTCGCTGCAACTTCGCCTGCTCGTTCTGCGCCCGCTCGATGCGGCTTAGGCGCCAGGCCGACATGGACAAGGAACTGTTCTCCCGGCTGGTCCGTGAGATGCGCGAGGCCGGGGTGGAGGAGCTCGGGCTGTTCTATCTCGGCGAGTCCTTCATGGTGGACTGGCTGCCGTGGGCGGTGGAATTCGCCAAGGTGGAGTGCGGGTTTCCCTACGTTTTTCTCACCACCAACGGCTCCCTGGCAGCGCCCGGGCGGGTGCGGGCCTGCATGGAGGCGGGGCTCGATAGCCTCAAGTTCTCGCTGAACTACGCCGACGAGCAACAGTTCCAAGCGGTGACGAAGGTCAAGCCGACGATGTTCGACGTGGTTGAGCGCAACGTCCTCGGGGCGCGGGCGGTGCGCGACGAGGTGGAGAAGGAGACCGGACACCGCTGCGGCGTTTACGCCTCCTACATCGAATATGACGGCGACCAGGGCCGGCGAATCCACACCTACGCGACGCGCCTCCGCAAGCACGTCGACGAAATGTACGCCCTTCCCCTCTACAACCAGGCGGCCCTGGTGACGAAGCGCGAGAAGGAGCTGGGATGGAAGCCCACGGCGGGCAACCGCGGGCGCTCCGGCGCGCTCAGGGAGCCGCTGCCGTGCTGGGCGCTGTTCACCGAGGGGCATATCACCTGGGACGGACTTCTGAGCGGCTGCTGCTTCGATCACACCAAGGAATTCACAATGGCCGATCTGAACGAGGTCGATTTCATGGAGGGCTGGCACTCGGGCCGGTTCCTGTCGCTGCGCCGCGCCAACCTGGACAAGGACGTGCGCGGGACGCCCTGCGAGACCTGCGTGGCCTATAACTGAGGAGCGACGATGATCAAAGAGACGTTGACTGTTTATATCGGGTGGGACCCAAGGGACCACGCGGCGTATGCCGTTGCCGTCGAGTCGCTCAAGGCGCACGCCAGCGTTGCCGTCGACATCCGGCCGCTGGTGGACCGCGAGCTGCGGCGTTCGGGGGTGTACTGGCGCTCCTACTCGGTCGATCATCGCGGCCAGATGTGGGATGCGGCGGACGGCAAGCCGGACATGCCGGGCCATGAGGACGCGGCCTACGCCGACGAATGGTGGAAGCACTACTTCGCGGGGCAGCACCAGGTTAGCTATCCCCTGACCCATCGGCCTTCGCTGGCGGCCGTGGGATGAGACGGCGCCAGATATTCGCCGAACGGGCGGCTGAGGAGGCCGCTTTTTTTGCGTCCGCCTCACGGCCCCCGCTGGCCCCGGCGGACTCTCCCCCGCCCCGTGCGGGCCGCGGGGAGTGCCCCAAGTGCGGCCGGCATATCGGGCGGGGGGTCGCGCTTCACGTCAAGCGGTGTAGAGGCGACCGATGACCACTTACGGGACGATGCAAACGCGCATTGCCGACGAAATCGCGCGCACCGATCTTGGCGGCCAGATCAAGAACTCAATCCTCTCGGCGATCAAGCACTACGAGCGCGAGACGTGGTACTGGGTCGAGACCACCACGACGTTCTCGACGGCGGCCGGTCAGGAGACGTATTCGGCGTCGGAACTGGCTTCGATGGGCGACCTGTACGCGATCGACGCGATCAAGGTTCAGGTCAACAGCTCGACCTACGCGCTGACGCCGCGGGACTACGCCTATATCGACACGGTGCTGACCGACGACGCCTTTACCGGTGCGCCGACCGACTACACGCGATACGGCGGCAAGATGCGGCTGTATCCCGTCCCGGACGCGGTCTACACGATCACGTTGGCCTTCCCGGAGAAGCCGGCGACGCTGAGCGACAGCGATTCGGCTACCAACAACTGGATGACTGAGGGCGAGGAGCTGATTCGCAGCAAGGCCAAGGCCGATCTGTTCGCGAACGTCATCCGGGATTTCGACGAGGCGACGGCCATGCTGGCGTGGACGAAGCAGGTCTACGACCAGATCAAGGACGAGACGGTGACGCGCGCTGCCTCCGGTCACGTCAGACCGTATTCGTTCTGAGATGCCCGGCTTGCTGGACCGCCCCACGGCATCGCGGGCGGCAAGAACCGCATCGCAAAGGTCCGTCAATATCGTTGCAGGGTATCCGTGAGCCACGCCGCCGGGCGACATGAACTTGATGGGGTTCTCGATGACCACCTCTAAGTCATTGGGAATAAACGGCTTCGGGATTTTGATGCCACAAAAGAGGTCAGTCGCTGACCACGGGTATGAGACATGCCCATCCCAGCCGCCATCCCGCGTCCCTCTGAAAAAGCCGGGCCACCACACGGTAAATGAAGACTATAAAAAAGGCCCGGGGTTCGAAGGCGACCGGACCCCGGTGTTACTCGGGATTGGGCAGGCGCTTGCCGTTGAGCAGGGCCGTGACGATGACCATGACGGGGCCGGGCATCTCGCCCCCGGCCTCCCAGCGCCTGATCTGGCGGCCCTGGCCGTGTCCGTCCTTGGCGCGGCCGAGGCGGAGATAGCGCGCCATCCCCTCGGCGGAGAGACCGAGGAGACGGCGGGCGGTGCGGAGGTCGTCGGCGGGCATCGACTGGCCCTTCAATTAGAACTCAAAGGCGGTACTACCACAACAAGGCCCGCTTCAAGCGCCTTTAATGCCCAAGACGCTCATGTTGTGTCCGGTCGCGAGTCGTCCCAGTCCGCTGGGGGCGCTGGCCCAGCCTTTTGTGGCGCGGCGCATCGCTTCAGCCTCGGCCTTCTCGAGCGCGCGGCCGGCAGGAAAGGCTCGGGGATCGAAAGGATACTCATT
>Ga0209756_1000530_pt1 | contig 37486 bp, 29 predicted proteins | sample ETNvirenome_6_85_FD_184071 | JGI IMG/M metagenome (GOLD analysis project Ga0209756, IMG submission 184071) | Marine viral communities from the Pacific Ocean - ETNP_6_85 (SPAdes) (version 3) | ecosystem: Environmental > Aquatic > Marine > Oceanic | place: Pacific Ocean | collected 2013-06-19 | reverse complement strand
CAGACGGCGAAGTTGATGTTACGATCGGTGGTGGAACAGCTTCCACTACAACTATCGTTGGTACTTCTCAATTTAATGGGAACGCCGCTTTTGGCGTCGACGACACCGGGGTTGATGTTAGAATCTTCAGCGCCACCACTAACGAGGGTATTCATTATGATGCATCGGAAGATGAACTAGGGCTTCTGCTTACGACGAAGTTAAAGTTTCACGACATCGGTGGCGGTGAAGAAATCTTTGCCTCCGCCAACGGCCATCTTGAGATTAATTCTGGCACGACTCTTGATATAACAGCACCTACAGTTGATATTAACGCATCAACAGCGGTTACAATTGATGGTCCTTCTGTTATTGTCGCTAGTTCAACTTCTCAAAAGCCTTTGGTTGAGATTAAAAACACTACCAATGATGCAAATGGTGCCGTTTTACGCTTCGTTAAAGATAAAGGCGCCGCAGGTGCTGCAAATGATGTCGCGGGAATGATCGAATTCTACGCAGATGATGCTGCACAAGATCAGGTTTTATTTGGTCGAATTGCAACCCAGGTCTCCGTGCATACTAACGGGCAAGAAGGTGGTCTAATTGCACTACAGGTTGCATCTCACGATGGTGAAATCAATAATGGACTTGTTATTGTTGATGGTTCCGAGGAGGACGAGATAGACGCAACAATTGGTAATGGTGCAGCTTCTACCACAACGGTCGCTGGTAATCTATCTGTTACTACTAACTCTTTTGTCGCCGGATATACTCATTATGACTCCAGTCCTGCTGACACTGTTGCTTCCGGAGTTACAGCCACATTCACAGCAGGAGAAGATTTGGAAGTTGGAGAATGCGTCTACTTTAAGTCCGATGGTAAGATGTGGAAAGCTGTCGCGACTGCCGTAGCAACAACATCATGTGTTGCCATGGCAACGGCAGATATATCAGCGGATGCCACCGGCGTGTTCTTGTTGAAAGGATTTTTGCGCGCCGACACTAATTTCCCAACTTGGACAGTTGGGGGTAGGCTTTACACTCCCGAAGCTGAAACGTCTGGACACAACGTTCCCGAACAGGCTGCACCCGATACAGATGGAGACTTTGTTCAGGTTATTGGATGGGCAGTCGACGGAAATACCGTTTACTTCTGTCCCGATAGTACGATAATTGAGGTTGCGTAATGGCGTTTGAGGGAGTTAATGGCGTTGCAGCCTCCAGCATCGAGGGAATTAATGGTGTTGCGAAAAGCAGCATCGAGGGAATTAATGGCGCCGCGCCACCGACCACATCTCATACGGATTTGTGGGTGCTTGTCGGGAAGTCTGGTAAAGTAGGTACTAGCGCCAACGGAACTGATTGGACAGTTTATGATATGGGGAGTACTGATAACTGGGCAATTGTCTATAATAAAGATTCAAGTGGTGATGATATGTGGGGCATGGCGCACAATTCCAACACCGCCGAGTTTTTAACTAGCTCTACGCCGGACGATTCCGGCGCTTGGGGAACCACCAACCTTGCGGGATCTTTTACAGCCCGCGGACTAGCAATAGACAAACAGAGTGGCAAGTGGTATTTCGCCACCAAAACCACGAACGCCAACAAGATAATGTTTACCGGTAGTCGCGATGCTGATAGCTTTGGCTCCTTTGATTATAGCGGCGTTGTCACTACTTATGGTGTTAATTATGGAGTCGCCAGCAATGGCTCGGGCACTATTATGATAGGAGTCCGCGACGATTTAATTGCTACTTCGTCTGGCGGCTTAGTTGGTACCGCCAACTTTCTTGGCGGCAACAATATCAACAAAGGAGTTGCCCAAGGAGGTGGCAAGTGGTTTGTGTTAGCAAATAGTGGCAAAGCAGCAGTAAGTGTCGATGGCGGTCAAAATTGGACAGACATTTCTAGTGATATCGACGGCGCCGGAACAACGGCTCTCAATGCACTTGCATACGATGGCGGCGCCAATGGCACGGGAACATGGATTATAGTTGGAAATAGCGCATATATGGCCAGAAGCACAAATAATGGCGTTGACTGGACTGAAATTGATCACTCCTCAACACACACTAGAAAGCTTCAGCACATCGCAACAAATGGCAGCGGAACGTGGGTTGCAGTTGGAGACGATGGGCGCATCGGAACAAGCACCGATCATGGCGCCGCATGGTCATGGAGCGATGAGTCCATCGCCCAGGATTTGAAGCACGTTGCAATTAACTGGCAACTTCCTTTGATGGGGGGATAATATAAGAGAATGAGAATCATTCAAACAAATATCAAATATGTGACACTTGACGATCTAAGGCCCTTAAAAGACTATGATAGCCCAGCAGAAGGCACTATAGAAACCAATGGCTATGTAGTCGTTTCGATGATTAACAGTGAGTATGATCGGTTACTATTAGCAACAGGCTCAATAGAGTATTACACACCAGCAGAAAATGAAAAAATCTTACGTGTTGTTCAGAATGCTGAGCTTATTAATATTATCAGAAACGAGCACATAAAGGTAATAAGTGTTGAAGAAGTAGAATAAGCTTTACTTCTGCTTTAAGCTCTTAATATATTTGCTTTTTCGATGTAGGAGCACTATTTATTTTGAATTAGTATTTTTTTAGGAGCACCTGTATGTCTAGTTTATTAAAGGAAGCGATCGTCGATGCTAAAGCTCTTCGCGAAACCGCTCTAAAGAGCGCCGAAACCACAATTGTTGAAAAGTATTCTGATGAGGTTCGTCAAACTTTAGAAAAGCTCTTGGAACAAGATGAGCTTGGTGGAGATCTCGGCGGAGAACTGGGTGCAGATCCCGCAGCAGAGCCTGCAGTTGATCCACTAGCAGACGCCGGCGCAATTCCAGCAGATCCTGCTGCCGAGAACGAGGAAGAAGGCGAAGAGATCGTAGACGATGTTAATCTTGCAGCTACTGATGACCTGAGCGGCGCCAGCGGTACCGGACTTAGAGGCCTCCCTAGCAGCGGAGAAGAAGCAGAAGTAACCGTTAGTTTAGATGCTTTACAGGAAGCCGTCGCGGCACTCGAAGCAGAGTTGCGAGAGTCCGATGAGATTGAATTAAACGAAGAAGATCTCGCCGCCGTGCTTTCGGAAGAAGACGTTGAAATCACAGAAGCTGGAGGAGGCTGTCCTGCTGCAGAAGAAGATGCAGAAGAAAGAGAGTTCGAAGGCTCCGATGAGGGCGGCATGAAAGAGGTCGTGGATATCGATGGATTGGCCGATGCTATTGCAGAAGAGCTTTCCGTTGACATGGGCGCCGAATTGACAGGCTGGTCCGGAAATTCTGCAGACTATATGAAGCATGAGATGGAAAGAGAGTTGGCCTCTCGACGCTCCACCGAAACTGAAGAAGAATTAAAAGATTTGAAGAAAGCTCAAGAAGAGTTGGTTTTTGAAAATAAACAACTTAAAGGGCAATTGACACAATATAAGCAGGCAACAACCGAGCTTAAGGAGAGTTTACAAAATGTAAACCTTTCTAATGCTCGCCTGCTTTACACGAACCGTGTATTAAGAGATACCTCCTTAAATGAGCGACAAAAGGAAACGATTGTCGAAGCTATTTCGAGCGCCGGTTCAGTTACAGAAGCAAGAACAATTTTTGATACGCTTCAAAGCACAGCGCAGTCGGCACCTAAGCGTGCCCCAAAATCGTTGAGCGAAGCAATTAATCGTCGTTCTAATTCATCTGTAATTCGTGCTAGCCGCAAGGAAAGCACGTCATCCGATTCTTTCCAAGATCGTATGAAAAAACTAGCTGGAATAAAATAAAAACAAAACATAAATAAATCATTATATATAAGGAGGTGATTAAAAATGGCTGGTATTGTTGAAAGATTAACGGAAGGTATCGTTAATCGTGATATGCGTGCTGAAGGGCATGCATTGTTAGAAAAGTGGCAGCGCACCGGACTTCTTGAAGGTCTGGGAACAACACGCGCACAAAACGGAATGGCCCGTTTGCTTGAAAATCAGGCAAAAGAGCTTCTTCGTGAGGCAAGCACAATGAGTGGTGGAGATGTAGAGGGTTTCGCAGCCGTCGCATTCCCAATCGTTCGTCGTGTATTTGCCGGTCTGATCGCAAACGATCTCGTTAGCGTTCAGCCCATGAGTCTCCCAAGTGGACTCATCTTCTTCCTGGATTTCACCACATCTACAAGTGGTCCAGGTCTGCCCCGTCTTGGTTGGCCCGCATCGGGTTCTGCTGAAGAATCTCTTTGGGGTGGACAGGTTGTAGGCTCCAAGCTTACTGGTGGTGTGGATCTCTCTGGAGATGGTGCCGAAGCCGGTCCTTACGGACTTAACAACGGCTACGCTTCTCCAACTGGTTCCACTGGAATTGTTGGAACGACCTGGGTCATGATTGCAACTGGTGTTGCAGGACAGGCCGCCGGAACAACTAACGGAGCTATTTCTTGGGATGCATCAACGCAGGCTAAGATTGATGAATTGACAGATTATGATCCAGATCTTTCTGGTTCTCTTGTCGCTATTCTGGAGATCACTGGTTCGTCCGCGCTTGCACAGCTTAACGTTCAGAACCTTAGTGCTATTGCGCTCGCTGCTGATGGTGACTCTGACGTTAACCAACCAGATGTTCTCAACTCGGTCAAGCTTGTTCGTCGTCTGACTAAGGTCTCTAGTGGCTCTCTGTCGACAGATCCAAGCATGGGTCCGACAACCGATCGTGGTGTTACTGCGGAAGGTGGTTACAAGATGACTATGGTCTTCACCCAGCGTTCAGGTTCTGTTACTTTCCATGGTGATGGTTCCGCTACTGGTAATGGTATGATGCCTGTGCTTACCGGTAACAACGTCGACGCAAACTACGCTCTTAATATTGCGTTCCCAATTACTGACAAGTTCCAAGCTTCGACAGCTATTGGTTCCGTTATTGGTGCTACTGAGTGGGGCCTCGAAAATAACCAGTTGATCCCTGAGATCGACATCAAGGTCGACAGCATTGCTGTAACCGCTGTAACCAAAAAGCTCAAGGCCAAGTGGACTCCTGAGTTAGGACAAGATCTTAACGCTTACCACAACCTTGATGCAGAGGTTGAGCTTACAAGCATTCTCTCTGAGCAGATTGCTCTTGAGATCGATCGCGAGATCATCACTGATCTCATTCGCGGCGCTACTGCCTCTACCTACTTCTGGAGTCGCTCTCCCGGTTTATTCGTTGAGCGTGACACTGGTAAGGAAATCGGCGCTAGCTCTGCTGCACCAGATTTCACTGGTACAGTTAGTGAGTGGTACGAGACACTTGTTGAGACAATCAATGATGTTTCTGCCCAAATCCACAGAAAGACTCTTCGTGGTGGTGCTAACTTCGTCGTCTGCGGACCTGAAGTTGCAAACATCCTTGAGTTCACTGCTGGATTCCGTGCATCCGTCACAGCTGATGACGAGAAGGGCTCCATTGGAGCTGTTCGCGTTGGAAGCCTTTCCAAGAAGTTCGACGTGGTTGTAGACCCCTACTTCCCACGTTCAATAGTTCTTGTTGGTCGTCGTGGTGGAAGCTTCCTTGAGAGTGGATATGTATACGCACCTTATGTGCCACTACAGACTACACCCACTATCTTTGGACCAGAGGACTTCGTGCCCCGCAAGGGCGTGATGACTCGGTACGCCAAGAAGATGGTGCGTCCCGATATGTACGGCTTGGTTGTCGTCCAGGGTCTCCTTGGAGTAGCCGGCGCTACCGCTTAATTAGCATAGCAAAAATAAATGTAAAGCCTCCGTCAATTGGCGGGGGCTTTCGTTTGTCTAAAACTACTTACCTGTGAGCCCTTCAGGGCTTATATTGTTTTATGATATGATTATAAATGGAGGATTATGAACAATGGGTACAAAAAGAATAGGCTTGGCTAGAGTCCAAGTATTACTTGAGAATTTAAAGAGGGAAATTCAGCTCGGCGCCGGTACTGAGCTTCTTGGATTGCGTAAAAACGTCATCGCACTTGACAATGCTTCGGCCGCTGTCGCCAGAGTGTTAACTGCATCCGAAAGTAACTCGCTTGTTACTCTCAGCGTAACATCCGATACAGGAAGTAGAGGAATTGCTGTTACAATGCCGACACCAACCGTTGGACTACAGTTTGATTTTGTTATTGCAGATCCGGGTGATGGCACAAACAACATCACTATTAAAACGGCAACAGATGCTGTTAACTTCAGAGGAGTTTATCAATCTGTAAAAGATGGTGTCGAAGGCTCTGTTTTTGACTCATCGACACTTGTTTTTGATGTAAGTGATGTGGGAACAAAGGCTCACTTGATTGGTACTTCTTTCAGCGTTGTCGCTGATGGTTCTCACTGGTATGTTATTGGTGGATTGAACTACGGTGGTGAAGATGCTTCGGGTACTGGTTTCGAGCCAGCAGCTGGCACTGATGCTGATGACTAAGATTTACGTCGGCGATTAAATTCGTCTTCAGTTTTTCGGACCCTCTTCTTCGGAAGGGGGTTTTTTTTATAAAATATCGATCTGCCAAATTTTTTCGCCGGTAAATTTTTGAGATTTTGCTTTTTTATACTAATTACTACATAAAACAGGAGTTTTTTATGGGCAAGAAAAGAAGACTTAATTCTGCCAAGTTCAAATTTAGCGCAAAGCACTCAAATCATCCGAGAATGAAGCTTTTGATGAAAGAAAGCAATCCCGTCGCTTCCGAAGACGAGCCGCCAGAAGCCGAGACGTTCCCAGTGCCAGAGGCACCACCAGAGGCAGTGATAGAGGCTAAGCCGACACAAAAGGTAAATGCGTCCGAGACCCCGACTTTAACTAAGTCGACCCTCACAGAAGAGCCAAAAACGAAGAAATCGACGCCAACGCGCAAAAAAACAACAACTACTAAGAAAAAAAGAGTAACAAAAAAGAAGACAACTAGTGCGGTGATATAAAATAACTTAATCTTTATGATAAGAGCCCTCAGCTTGTCTGGGGGTTTTGTTTTGTCAGAACTAATTATTGCAGGAGAACCCTATCTATGCCCACGAATTTAAATCCTCAGTCTCAAACGAGTGCTATAATTTTGCCTGCTACCGGCGCCGCCGGCGTTCAAGCAGGTGTAGCCGATTCGACCGCACATGATCGAGCAGTCGCCGGCCAAACCATCTTAACGGCTTGTCCGTTTGGCGCCTATACTGGCTCGTTGGACTTTCTCACCGGTGCATCGATGCAGGTAGATTACGTCTATAAGAAGCTTGGTGGCGACGTGATCGATATCGAGTTAACTGTTGATAACGTCTATGCTGCATACGAAGAGGCTGTTTTAGAATATTCATATATTATCAACACACATCAAAGCAAAAATTCACTCTCTACCATGCTAGGTCACCACACCGGCACTTTCGATTATGAGGGCCGCCTAAAGAACCCTTCAGCGCTCACTGGCGCCGGAGACCCACAAATAGCCGTTAGGTACCCAAGATTTCAGTTTTCATCAGCTAAAAGAGTTGGTGGTGGGTTATCCCAGGTTGGTGGACTGGGCGGATCTATAGCGGAGTACTCGGGCTCTTTTGCTCCTGCTGCAAATGTTCAAGATTATAATTTACAAAAAATTATTGAAGATGCATCGACTAGCGGAGAAGACACCGCTGGTGAATCAGTTGATTTTGCTGGCAAGATAGATGATAATCAAAAAATAACTATTACAAAAGTTTACTTTGTCTCTCCGCGAGCAATGTGGAGATTCTTCGGATATTATGGTGGCGTGGGCGTAGTTGGAAATTATTCGACTTATGGTCAGTTTGCGGACGACTCAACTTTCGAGATTATCCCGACATGGCAGAACAAAATGCAAGCAATCATGTATGAGGACTCGATATATACTAGAACGTCTCATTATTCTTATGAGTTAATAAATAATAAATTGAGATTATATCCAACGCCAAGTTACTGGTCTATGCAGCTAGATCGAATATGGTTTAAGTTTTATGTAGAAGAGGATCCGTGGAAGGAGCCTGATGGATATCATGATGGTACTTTGGGCGTAAACAATATGAATACGTTGCCTTATGAAAATATTCGCTATGAAAATATTAACTCAATGGGCAAGCAGTGGATTCGAAAATTTGCATTAGCTCTTTGCAAGGAAATGTTAGGTCAAATTCGAGGCAAGTTTACCACTGTTCCGATTCCCGGTGAAGCCGTAACATTAAATCATGCCGAATTGCTTGGTCAGGCAAAAGAGGAGCAAGATCAGCTCAAATTAAGTTTAACGGAGATGTTGGCGACCATGGAATACACAGAATTGGCGAAGAAAGATGTCGAATTATCAGATGCAACCACAGCAACGTTCAAAAACTCTCCATTACCGATATTTGTAGGATAATAAAGCATGGCAAATGAATGGGATCGACCAGAAAGCCCCCCACCTCCGCTTTTTCTCGGAAAGAAGGAGCGCGATCTTGTTAAGCAAGTCAATGACGAGCTTATTGAAAAGGTTGTTGGTCAGCAGATTCTGTATTATTCAATTGACATGGATACTACAAATTTCCATCCATTATATGGAGAAGCAATTGAAAAAACATACTTGCCTCCTGTTAGGGTGTATGCTTTGGTCGAATGGAAGACCGAGAAGACTGAATATCTTGAGGGAGTGGGCATTGATAAGACTTGGGAGATTACTGTGCGATTTCATAAGCGTAGATTAACTGAGGATCAAGATCTGTTTGTGAGAGAAGGAGATTTTGTACTCTACGGCGATCATTATTACGAGATAGTTGACTTAGCAGAAGATAAGTTGCTGTTTGGTCAAGTTGGACATGAATATGAAGTAGTCGCTGAGTGCAAAAGAGCCAGAAAGGGGCTATTCGATGCTACCTGATAATTTTGATTTTGCGATGTTGCCTGATAGTCCGTCCAGCTATACGTTAAAAGAGCTTGGCATGCTGGAGTCGTCAATTGAGACTATTGACTATACCATGGTTTCTTGGCTAAAAGAAGACTTAAAGTTAGGCGCCACGACAAACGAGGGCTTTAAGAAGGTGCCTGTATTGTGGCAAACACCGGAACGCGCCTTTCAAATTAAGCACGATAAAGATTTGAGAGACAACTCCGGAGCATTTAAGCTTCCTGTTATAAGTATCGAAAGAACCAATATGGTTAAAGATCCCGCGAAAAAAGGATCATTTCAGGCACACTATTATTCAGACAGGAAGAATGGCAGATCTGGTCGTTGGGTAATAGCCAAGAGAATTGTAGAGGATAAGACTCGTAATTTTGCAGTCGCCGGCAATACTAGAAATGCACAAGATTCAGGTGGAACTAGTCAACAATATTACCCGAGAGTCAACAAAAAAATCATCATACAGACGCTCTCTGTGCCCATCCCGGTGTATGTAAATGTTGAATATAAGATTACCATTAAGACAGAATATCAACAGCAGATGAACGAGATTTTACAGCCTTTTATCGCTAGAACGGGACAAATTAATGCATTCACAATGAAGAGAAACGGGCACCTGTATGAAGCATTTATTGATCAAGGGTTTTCTCACGGCAACAATACTAGAAATCTTGGCCAAGAAACAAGGATGTTTACAACGGATATAACAATCAGAGTTCTTGGATACTTGATAGGGGAAGGCGAAAATGATGATCGCAGAATTGTCAGGATAGATGAGAACGCTGTGGAGGTTACTTTTCCGCAAGAGAGAACGGGGCCCCCTGGAGAGCCAAACTTCTTTGGTAAAATTAAAAAATAAATTTACACTTCCTGAACAGCGTTTTAGCGCCTTTTGAATTTAAAAATACTATTTAATTAATGATTGCGCTATCATTTGCGAGATTTTTATAAGAGGAAAGCAATATGTCAGTAAAAAGTTTTAAGTTTGTATCTCCTGGAGTGTTTATTAACGAGATTGATAACTCCTATATCCCTAAGTCTTCGGACAATATCGGCCCGGTCGTCATCGGACGCGCCCAACGCGGCATCGCTATGCAGCCCATAACCGTCGAATCTTATTCCGATTTTGTTACCATGTTTGGGGACACTGTGGCTGGTGGTGGGTCCGGAGACGTTTATCGTGATGGGAACCTTCAATCTCCCATGTATGGAACTTATGCTGCGAAAGCTTTCTTAAACGCGAATGTTGGTCCTCTTACATATGTTCGTCTTCTGGGTCAAGAAAATTATACGACTAACGGCTCCACCGGCGATGCTGGTTGGAAAACTCCAAATAACCAGCATGCTGAATTTGCTGATAATGGCGGCGCCTATGGTATGTTCGTATTTCACTCTGGCGCAACTCTTGATGCCGGCGAGGCAAGACTGGCTGCCGTCTGGTATGTAGACAGCGGAGTTGTAGCTCTGAGCGGCGCCGTCCGCGGATCCATGGGTGGTACCCGAGTAGGCAGCGATACTGATGGTCAGCACACATGGGGTGGCGGTGGCGGAGACTCAACTGCTTCCGTTAATACGGTTATTGGCCTTGGCACTGATAGCCTGTGGACTATGGTCGTCACAGGTTCGGGCTATGCGGAAAAGAAGATTAAGTTCAATTTTGACGAAAGCTCGGAAAACTACATTCGCAAGAAGTTTAATACAAACCCTCAGCTCGGTAACCAAAACGCTTCTGATTTTTATCCCTCAACCGCCGAAACTTCATATTGGCTTGGAGAAACATTTGAGGCATTCTTGAGAGACGGCGGTGCTGACGGAAATAGTCTTCTCACAGGCTCACAGGCCGTTATTCTTGGAATTCAAAACGGAAGCGGCCTCGGCCCCCACCAAAAGAAACAAGAATCCCGCGAGGCCGTTGCTGGCTGGTTTATTGGTCAGGATCTTGGGGAGGCTGCCTCTTATGTGCCTTTCAATCAGCAGAAGCTGTTCCGACTTAAAGGTCGTGGTCATGGAGAGTGGCTCCACAATAATGTTAAAGTTTCAATTGAAAAAATTAGACAACCAATTACCAATTCTACTGAGTATGGTACTTTCTCTCTTGTTCTCAGAGATCTAAATGATACCGATAACGCTGTATCGATTTTGGAGAGATTTGACAACCTTACGCTTGATCCGACTTCTGTTAACTTTATTGCTAGAAGAATAGGCGATAAGTATAACAAATGGGACGCTACCAATAGGCGCCTTAAAGAGTATGGCGAATATGATAATCAGTCCAATTTTGTATATATTGAAATGAATGCTGATGTAGAAACAGGACAGACAGAGGCCACGTTGCTTCCATTTGGCTACTTCGGACCGCCTAAATTTACAAACCTCGTAACGGTTGTTAGTGGTGGATATAGCTTTGAGTCTGATGAAGACACATTCTACAGAGTCGACGGCAGCGCTGCCAACTGGACCGCGTTTATCACTGGGGGCTCTACCCCTAATCCGCGCCCCGGCATCCTACCGGAGGCAGACACTGCGGGGGGTAAAGGCGACGGCGGCAGTACAGCTGTCAGTGGTCTGAATTACCTGCCGTTTCTTTCCGGCGGCCTTGTTTATCGTTCCGCCACGACCTTTAACGATGATGGTGGAAACCTAACCGGATCGATTTTATTCCCGAAAGCCAGATTAAGAAACTCTGCCTCTGATGGTGGTCTGAGCGATCCTACAAATGCATATTTTGGATTCCAAACTACTCAGCAAAGCGCATCGACAATCCCACAGCGAGGCATTGGCTCGTTACATAACTTGTTGTACACTGACTTCCCATCAGATCCGGTAACTACCGGGTGGCGCGCCACATCTGGCGTTGATGCATGGTCCTATGTTTTCAGCTTAGACGATGTTGTGAGTGGTTCGGATGGCTATTATTATCAGTCAGGATCTCGCGCTGAGGTCTCGAAAGGGGTCACCGACGCCGATGGTTCTGCCACTAATGCTAGTATTGCTGATCTTCTGGACAATGGATATAATAGCTTCACGGCTCCCTTCTGGGGTGGCCACGATGGATTTGATATTACAAAGCCAGATCCAATGTATAACGCAGGTATGTCTTCAACATCAACTGAAGTAAACAGCTACGCATACTACACCCTTAAAAGAGCAATTGATACGGTCGCTGATCCCGAATACGTCGATATGAACTTGTTGACAATTCCTGGCTTAACCTTGGACGCTCTTACTGCGCATGCAGTCACTACATGTGAAGAAAGAGCAGATTCGATGGCGTTGATTGACTTGCCTGACGTTTATGTTCCTCCTCATGAGGCAATTAAGTCGACAAAGGCAGACAGAGTAGCTACTACGCCACTTGCCGCAGCCAAAGCTTTGAGAATCAGAGAAATTAACTCTAGCTATGGCGCGACGTTCTACCCATGGGTGCAAACGCGAGACGCTGTTTCGGGACAACTTGTTTGGATCCCGCCAACCGCTGCTATGTTAGGGGTCTTGGCTAGCTCGCAGGCTGCATCTGAAATTTGGTTTGCTCCAGCTGGATTCAACAGAGGTGGACTTACTGATGGGGCCGCAGGTATACCAGTCACCGGTATCACTGAGAGGCTGACATCCAAAGATCGAGACAACCTCTATGAAAGCGGAATTAATCCTATCGCATCGTTCCCCTCCACAGGGATCGTATTGTTCGGACAGAAAACGCTTCAAAATTCAGCTTCTGCGTTGGATAGAATCAACGTTAGAAGACTTGTCATCTATTTGAAAAAGCAGATTTCAATTCTCTCTACTCAGGTTCTTTTTGAACAGAATGTTTCAGCAACGTGGAACCGATTCAAGACACTTGTCGAGCCTTTCTTGGCAAATGTTAAGACTCGATATGGTATCACCGATTACAAACTCATACTTGATTCTAGCACAACAACTGATGACCTGATTGATCAAAACATCATGTACGCTAAGATTATGGTGAAGCCCGCAAGAGCTATTGAGTACATTGCCATCGACTTCGTGATTGCCTCAACCGGTGCATCATTCGATGACTAAAAGATGGGGGATTTTCCCCTTAACCCACTATTTAATTTAGAAGAATACATATAGGAGATCTACATAATGGCATTCTGGGCAACAAACTTCGGTGAAGATACCACCTTAAAAGATCCAAAAAGAAAATTTAGGTTTACAGTAGAGATTCAAGGAGTCAATGCATCGCAAGGCGGCGCCGCCGCATGGTACGCGAAATCGGTTTCCAAGCCTTCGTTTCAAATTGCAGCTGCAGAGCACAAATATTTGAATCATACCTTTTATTACCCTGGCTCCGTTACATGGCAAGATGTCTCTCTTACTTTAGTTGATCCTGTTGACCCTGATATGACCGCCACTCTTGCAGACATTGTTGCTCTTAGTGGCTATACTCCCCCCACCGACGAAAATTCGTTAACCACCATGTCCAAGGCTAAGTCTGCTGGTGCACTCGGCACTGTTTTGATTACACAAATCGATTCTGAAGGCGAAGCTCTTGAAACATGGACGCTTTGGAACTCTTTTATTACTGAGCTTAAATTTGGCGATCTGGAGTATGGTGGCGATGATCTGACTGAGATAAGTGTAACGCTTAAATATGACTGGGCCCGTGTAGAAACTCCTCAGAGTACTTCTTCGGCAACCCTCGGCGAGGGCGGAAACGAGTTCTTCAGCAGCTAAAAAGACAAACAATTAAAACGAGAGGTGTATATTGTCTAGAAATAAACAGCGCACGGGCGCATCGCAGCCCGACGCAAGCCCGCCCCCGGCTTTAACACAGGGCCCCGCAGACGGCGGATTTTCATTTGTGGTGCCAACTGAATTTGTTGAACTGCCATCACAAGGTAAATTTTATCCAGAGAGTCACCCTTTACACAATCAAGAAGCGATTGAAATAAGACAGATGACAGCCAAAGAAGAAGATATGCTAACGTCGCGCACCCTTCTTAAGAAAGGTGTCGCCATTGATCGTGTGTTGGCTAGTTTGATAGTCGATAGAAGAATTAATCCGGATCATCTACTGGTTGGAGACAGAAACGCCGTTTTAATCGCTATAAGAGTTTCGGCTTATGGGAACCAATATAATACAAAGGTTGCATGTCCCGCTTGTGGAAACAACGATAGATACGAATTTGATTTGAATTCTGCGAATATCTATAAGGGTGGTGATCTGGAAACACTTGATGTAATCAGTAATTCTGATGGAACTTTTACAACGTTGTTACCCAAGACTGGCTTAAATGTACAATTTAGATTATTAAATGGATACGATGAAAGAAACTTAATGTCAGGAATGAAGTCGGATCGAAAACAGAATATTCACGAACGCGGCATCACGAGACAACTTAAAAACTTTATTGTTTCCGCGGATGGGAATTCTCAACCAAAGGTTATAGACTATGTTGTTGCCAATATCCCTTCTATTGATTCTCGACATTTAAGGTTGGCTTATAAGCTAGCTGCGCCAAATATTGATTTAACACAAGTTTTTCTTTGTGACGAATGCGGCCACTCGGCTGAAATGGAGGTCCCGCTGACTGCGGACTTTTTTTGGCCTGACCGATGAATATGTAGAAAACACATACGAGCAATTTTTCTTTTTAAAATATTCGGGAGGATGGTCGTTTACGGAGGCTTATAACCTTCCTGTTGGTTTAAGGAAATGGTTTGTTAAGAGATTGATGAAACAATTGCAAGCAGAACAAGAAGCAATAGAAAACTCCAAGACAGGCGCCGGCGGCAAAAAGTCGCAGACGCTCTCTAGGCACAACCAACCCCCCACCCCCAGTCAGTATAGAAGCTTGCAGAAGACAGGACGATAGTCTTGTCTTTTTTGTTTATAAACTATTTATTTTAGATTGTTAAAGAGGGACTCATATGGCAGATTCCGACATAGTTGCCGCGATTCAAGAATTGGGCAAGAAAATAGACAAAGCCGGCGGCGATGAAGGCAAGGGCGGCAAAGGCAGATCTATAGGCCGCGACACCGACAAAGGCCTTGGTGACCTCCAAGAAGAGCTTGATTTATTAACTCAATATGAAGCAAAGCTCAAAAAACTAGGTAAATCTCAAACTGCGCGTTTTGCCCAAGCTGAGCAGGCTAGAATAATTGCAGCAAAAAAACTAGAGATATTACAAGCCGAACTTGAGCTAAAAGGAGAATTCGATGCCTCCGATGCGAAAAGGTTAGAGTCAGCCGAAAAAGATCTTGAAGTAGCCGAACGGAAGCTTGAGAAGCTCGAAGAAGCGACTCAGGCCATAAAACGAAATACTGCGGAAATGGGGCGCCTTGGTGGTGCCGCAGCCGATGCAGTATTGCCGCTAGAAAAAAGTAAGTTCTTTAATGTCGACGCGATGAAGAACCTTTGGACCGTCATGAATGCCGGCGTTGGAGGGATGGCCGCCGGCCTAGCTAGTTTTGGTATTGGCATAATTGAAAACTTTATTGGCGGTATAATTGATGCTATTTTTGCAATAGATGAAATGGAAACATCTATGCAAAGAGCCACAGGCATGTCTGCAGATATGGCACGTCAATTTTCTGACGCTTCTGATTCTGTATCGCAGTATTGGATATCAGTTGAACAATTCGGCGAAGCGGTCGAAGGTCTATATGGAACGTTTAGTGATTTTACTATGCTTGGCGCCAATATGCAAAATCAGTTAGCCGCCACAACTTCTGTGTTGATGGAATGGGGCGTAAGCGCTGAAACTATTGGCGATACATTTCAATACGCGACCAAAATGATGGGGCAAACTGCTGCGCAAGCAAACACTACAGCCTTAGAGATATCTAGCCTAGCTATGAATATCGGAGTGCCTGTTGACCAGATGATGCAAGATTTTACCACCATGATGCCTCAATTAGCAAAACTAGGCCCAGCTGCTAGCGACTCTTTTAGAGAAATGGCCAGAGTATCAAAGATTACTGGCTTGGAGGTTCAAAAACTATTAGCTCTTACGGATAAATTTGACACTTTCGAGGGCGCAGCAACGATGGCGGGCCAACTAAATGCTGCACTAGGTGGCAACTTTGTCAATGCTATGGATATGATGACGGCTACCGATCCCGTCGAGCGTTTCGAAATGTTGAGGGGCTCTCTAGAAGAAGCTGGCCTAACATTTGATGATATGTCGTATTATCAAAGACAATTCTTCGCAGAGTCAATGGGTCTCGATAGTGTGGGCGATCTGGCTCTTATGATGAGCGGCAACATGAGCGCTCTCGGAGAAGAGACCAATAGAACCGCTAGAGACTATGAAGAAATGGCGCAAGCCGCCGCAGAACAAGCGACACTGCAAGAAAAATTTGACGGGTTTCTTCAAGATATCATGAGAACTCTTGTTGATGGTGGCCTGCTTGATTCTATCCATGATTTGTTTGATCAATTTTCTAAAGGCAAAGGCCCTCTTATCGAGATTAAAAATGGTATTTTGAATTTTGTTGAAGAAATGAAAAAATTAAAGCCATTGTTCACGTGGATTATTGAAAATTGGCGCCAAATAGTAGAAGGCTTTATCATATTTAAAGGCTTGCAGATAGCAGGCACGTTGGCCCCAATTGTGAGGCTTTTTGGCGGTATGGCTGCAAAGATATGGGGCTTGGTCACTGCCAAAGGCGCCGAAACCGCTGCTGATGTTACTAGCATAGGCCCCCGCGCCACGGTCATTGGCCAAAAAACGGCCGAAGCTAATCGAACCGACAACGATACCAGAGCTAAAGAAATGAATACTGCTGCCAACTATAGAAATGCGCCTTCTGTTACAGCTGTGGGCACCGCCTCTGCTAGCACATGGCCAGCTATATTGGCCATGGGTGTGGCAATGCTCTTTTTAGGAGCGGGTATTGGATTGGCCGCTTATGGTTTAAGTTTCTTTGTTGCGGCTTTTGAGCCATTTGAGGCAGATCAAATTTTTGCGATATCGCTTGCGATCCTTGCCTTTGGAGCAGCTATGGCATTTATTGCATATGTTATGATTAGCGCCGCCCCTGCAATGCTAGCATCTACCCCGGCAATGTATGCTATGGCTTTTGCCTTTTTGGCTATTGGTGCAGCGATCGCTCTGGCTGCATTTGGATTTTCAATGTTTGTTGATGCATTGGCGCCACTTCCGCCAAGTCAAATTGCGGCTATATCTGGTGCATTTTTACAATTTGCCTTCGCCATTGGACTTTTGAGTTATGCGTTGATTACTATGGGAAATCCGTTGGCTCTTATTGGTCTTAAAGTTTTTGCTGGCGTTGTTGCAGTTATAACACTTTCAATGATTTCAATGATAGCTGCAGTTGGAAGTATACTTCCAGCTCTTGGTGAAATGTTTAACATGATGGGTGGCGCCGATTCCTCTGCCTTTGAAAATTTAGGCGCTGAAATGGAGACAATTTCAGAAGCTGTTGAGGATATGAATCTCGCGAAGGTTCTAGCAGTAACGGCTATGATAGGAGTCGGCGCCAGCAGATCCGGCGCCGTCCGCGGCGGTGGTGGTGGTGCACAGGCCTCCAGCAGCGGCTGGGGAAGCGGCCGCCAAAAGATTGAGATATCATTAAACGAAACACAGACAAGAGACTTCCTCAGAGGAATCGTTGTTGAGGTAGACGGCGAATCGTCTGCATCAGCGGTTGGCAGTGGGAATTAATTTAATAAAACAAAGGAGATAAAAATGACAACAATTAGCCCGATGATCGGCACCAGCACCACCGCCCTCCTCGCCGAATCCGCATATACCAATACGACAGGTGAGCAGGTAACTCAAGCCGATCAGATGCTCGGCACCGCGGAGATGACCATCGAATCGATTGCATCAGATCTGTCTCCTGAGATTTTTGACGAGAACAAACTAAACAGAATTTCAGGCAAGAGCCGAGATCATACGTCCGCGCAATCGCTCGGTCAATACTATCAACTTTCTGATAATTACGCGAATCACCAGCGCATGCAAGTCTCGTTCTATAGTTTGCTGAGTGGCAGGCTCACCAGCTTTAAAGCGTTTATAACTACATTTAATGAATCATACACCTCTGATTGGTCTGAAGAATCAGTTTATGGACGTATGGATCCAATAATGCTTTTCAAGAATACCCAGAGAAGAATTACTCTTGGGCTTAAAGTTCCCTGTGCTACGATAAGCGAAGGTTATGAAAACTTAGCAAGAGTGGGCAACTTGGTTAAAAATTTATATCCTGCATACACCAATGTAAATGGCGCTACAACAATAGCTCAATCCCCGCTGGTTAGGATGAAGGTGATGAATCTTGCCCACTCAATGGGGTTCAGCGCCTACGGCGCCGACACCGCCGGCGCCAATTATAAATCGTTTCACACGATTTCCGAAAAAGATGGTTTGTTGGGGGCTATAACAAACGTGTCTATTGCTCATAATTTAGAAAATCCAGACGCTGGCGTTCTTGAGGTGGCGCCTGGGGTAATTTTACCAAAATTAATTGAATTAAGTATTGATTTCGTGGCATTACATGAACACGCACTAGGCTGGAGTGATCAAGCGTCCCCTCTGTTCGCTGGAGGATCTGACGGCGCGGCCTTTCCATATGGCCTGGATCTGGACAGCAGCGTCAACCCCGCGGCCAAGCAGGGCGATGCTAATCAAGGGCCCGCCGAATCACAACCCGGTACTGACGCCACTGGCCTACCTGCCCCACAGCTGTCCGAGGCTACACGTGATCCCGCCGATGCGATTTGGAACCGCGACACTCAAGGCCTTACCGATAATCGGTCTGCATCGAGTTCGAGACTTCAAGAAGCTATCCTGAATACGTCGGTCGGCCGCAGCATAGTCGCCCGAAGCTCTGCTCGTCGCGCAACACGCGAGGGCTCGGGTGCGATGAGCAACATGGACGGCGCCATCACCGGTGATCAAATAAGTCCCAGCATTAGCGACTCGGAATCCACTAGTTGGTTTGAGCGCGACTTTATTGGCGGCACTTGATGATCAGAGTCTCACTTGAACAAAATAAATTAAGGAAATAGCAATGTCATCTAGAAATTCAAATAAAAAAGAGATAATTAATAATACAGATTATTATGCCCCCTTGCGCAGGGGAAAGTCCAGTATTACACACGATGCTACCCCGATATTAAGACACCCTAGTGTACACAATAGACGAAATTTAGCAACTCTAAATTATATCTGGAAATATGGCGATCGCCTATACAAATTGGCACATTACTATTATAATGATTCAAGGTTTTGGTGGGTCATTGCGTGGTACAACGCAGTCCCGACCGAAGCCCTTCTCCGACCCGGCGATGTAATCGCGATCCCCTTAGATCTCGAAAATACTTTGAGGGTCTTAAAAGGATAAGACAAATGGCCAAGGTTAAAGAACAATCACCCGGAGACAATTTAACTCAAGAACTCGCCGAAGCCCAGGCTTCGATCGATACTATGTTTGATGAGTTGCCTCAGTGTATTTTCGAGCTTAGAAATTATTTAACCCAACTTGAGGCTGCTTGGGAAGCAATGAATACCGTCTTAACAACTGAATACCAAGGTGATACCGGATCCGGCCTCGTAGGCGTCCTGGCCTATACGTTTGCAGAAGGCCCGACGTCGGGAACCTATAACTATAATGGCAACAGTTTTTCGAACTATAGCGACCCCGCCGACACTAGTGGGGGATTTAAAGGCAATATTTGGGCAATGCACAAGTCTTATTCCCAGCTGATGATTGATGATACCAAGGCATTAATTAACAGGTTACCTCCCCAGAGTGAAGTTCAAGCAGGTTGTGACGCGCGCGATGAAGACATGTTGGAAAGATTGGTGACAATATTACATGGAGATAACAATTCATATCTCTATTGGAATAACGGAGTACCGAGCAATGCACTTGATAGCGGAGGCAATAATTGGGGTTGGGCTGCCTGGGCCGGCGCCAACGAAAGATTAGTTCGCGCAAGTCTTGCTAGATGGTATCTGCCATGGCCAATATCTGGCGAGATTCATTCCGAAAGACAGGACGACAATGGTGGACAGGCGGGCTTCGCCTCGGAGTATGAGCTTGATCGTCATGATGCTACCAAATTCAGCAGTGCGTATCATAACTATGATGAGACTTGGCATCCCGCATATTGGGCTCAAGGTCTGTTAAGCCCACAATTGGGCCGCGAAGCCGCTTGTACGCACAAAACGAGAGATCTGATGGAACAGGCCCACAAGCGTTATAAACACTATAAAGGTCAGCATGCTACTGATGGTACTGTGACAGACGAAGATTCATGGGAGGGCTTCATGGGATGGCGATATGCTGATTTTAAAGCGCGTTTTTTTGACAACGACTCAGTACAAGGTGGTATGATATTCGACGACGATGGGGAGGACTTCGGAGTGCCTTACGGCCGTATTCGTGCGAGGCCCAATACCGGTGGCGGCAGCTACACACACACGCTATCGACCAGCTTCACCGACGCCGGTCAACAAGCCGGCCGCGGCAAGATCACAGTTAACGTTGGCCGTCCCGGCTCGCCCGCCGCTGCACCGGAGCAGCACCCATCAACAAACTTAACGAGGGGCATGGTCAAATGGTGGCGCCAAGAAGCCCTAGACGAGTTAATGGGCCTGCACTGGCTTCTTAGTCAAGATTCCGCGGGCGCAGGCCACACCGATCCCTCAACCTACGAGGCCAATGGCGCCGTCTTCTCAGGCGAAACCTCCTACTCCCGCGGCTCCAACATATCCTCAGCCATTGGGAAAAGTTCTCTTTCTACTTCAGCTAGAGGTTGTATGGACGGAGCAGGATTATCTCCGGCTAGGCCAACAATAATGAACATATTTGCCCATGGATCTTTCTTTGCTCCTGATACATTTCAGTGGTGGCTAGCCGCCGATAGTTATCATTATAGCGGTTGGCTGTTTTATGACTATGAATATCTTGGCGGCTTGCAAGTGCTGAAAAGGGCCAAGATGGAGTACTCCAACTCCAGCCAAGGCCGCGCCAGGTACGAGTACTGGAGCACTCCGGGAAATCCAGGCTACAACAAGCAAGGACTGCGCTTCGACGGACACCTCGGAGGCTGCTACGCTGCTTGGTCCATGGCAGATGGGGCCTCCGCCGACACCTCGCGTTGGGACTGCTGGAGGTTTTCATTAACTAGTTGCCGGCAGGGCAGCACTAACGACGATATATGTAAACTAATGAATATTCCTTCTGTAGACTCCGGATATATTACTCGCGCGATTTTCGACTCGGAACGGGACAGAAAATCAACGGGCAATAATGCCAATAATGCTCTGACTAAGGGTGCGATGTACGGGACAGGATCTCCTTCAGCAAGCGGCGGAGCGAACGATTCAGATCAGTGTCCTCTCGGCTGGTTAATGGAGGGGTATGGTGAATGGAAATCAGCAGTTTGGACATTTAAAGAAAAACTAGAGTGCGCTGTGCAGCTAATCTTAGAGGCCCATTTGAAAGTCAACGACCTGGAAGAATTGGCCGAGGCGGTCGCCGATCCCGCGTCACCAGCGCATCCGATAGAAAAACGCACAGCGCGGCAAATCTTAGATGAGATTGGGGATGCCAGTTTGGCCGATCTAGCTACTTTAGCCGGCTCCTTTACAAAAAGATTGGTTTTTAAGGAGCAGTGTTTTTTGTTAGCAAAAATATTTGATTTAGCAGAATATAAGACCGGCGTTGACGTGAACGCTGACGATGCCTCCACAGCGGCAGGAGTTGGAACAGATCATGAAGGAAATGAATACACCGCCTTTGCTGGTGGCTTGGATTACATACCGGGATATAAGGCCGCCCCTTACTTGAATGACATTGCTGCAAAGATGAACGTTAGTCCGTATGGAACAGATGGATTAAGAAATGCTAGTTTGTTAATGGATGGTGATCCATATGGATTTATAAACAGACTCACTCAAGATCCAGGCCAATGGAATCTTATGAGCGCAAAGGGTCATGAGATATCATCTTTGCAGCCAATGATAAAGCTTTATATCGTTAAATTTAATAATAATACGAACAGAGAGGAGGAGGTTCCAATTACATTTAGTTCGCACATGTCTCCCGAGGAAGTTAACCGGGCCTACGAGAATAATCTCCGCGGCCATGGCGGAGTTGGTATAAAAAACTTTGAGTTTACCTATGATGGAAGTAATCCATTCGCTGCAAAGAAAAGCATCAAAGCGAAACTTACCATCTTTGCGCAAAGTATGTCAGATTTATTGACCCGCCACACTTCAGACAGTTTTGTGCCTGACGTCACGACCGGTGCACCACAGCATCGTCAGCACGCTTGGCGATATGTTGATTTAGCGCTGAAGACCGGCGGTGCCTCGGAACTTGGCACTATGCACACGATTGAGCGGTGTGTAGCGGAAGATCCAGCCTCCACTCGCGAAGTAAATGAGAATCTTAGCAGGTTAAATTTCAGACTTAAGGCTGTCGTGGGGTGGGCAGATCCTACTAATATAGAGAACGTGTCCAACAGCATTAAAGATGCTATTTATAATTCTTATGTGACATTAAATTTAACCCCCACTGTTCATGATTTTGACCTTGATGAGCAAGGTCGAGTATTGTTTAATATTAACTATTTGGCATATACAGATGACTTCTTTGATCAGAGGCCATACAATATTTTCGCGGCTCCGAATGTTACAAAAAAACAACTGAGAAGGGAATTTACATATAAAGTTTATAGACGCAATTGTTTGGGCGATGCGATTGAGGGACTAAAAGAGTCAGATGCAGAACTCATTTTGAATGAGAAGAAGGAATCTGTTTCAAATCTTATCAGGAGCCTCCTTGCAAAAGATAAAATATATTATATTAATATGAGCATGGATGAAATTAGAAACTTTATGTCTCAAGGTCCTTTTTATGAGATTAACAGCGGCAATGGTCTTGTTCCTCTTACGTCCGAAGATAGAGATGCCGCAATGGATGACAATCTTGACAACTTGGTTACAAGTTACATGCGCCGCAATACAGCAGAAGCTGAATTAGAGATCCGCGCCGCTCTTAACACTGCTCGTCCTGATAGAGGAGATATATCATTCTTTTATTTGAGTGATTTGGTGGATATCATCTTAGAAGATATTGGAAATCTCCTTCCGAATGTCACCACTTGGCTAACAGCCCACGCAGGGAATAGTCTTGCAAGCGGATATTTGCAAAGTCTACCGAGCGCAGATGCCTTAGCCACTTCCGAGATGCAGGCCAGGGGGCGAATACCTGATTGGAAAGCACAAGCGGCCGCTCTATATGACGAAGAAGTCGAGGACATCGAGGCCGAACTCGAACGATGCCGGGCAGAACAGGAAAGTGCGGATTATCAAGTTGCCAACGGAATGACCGAGGTGGATATCCAGGCCGGCCTTCAAGCTTGCGAAGATGTAGCCGGCGCGGCGATTTACGATGCGGACATGCGAGATGACATGACCCGTGAGCCTCAAGAAGTCGGTGGCCACGGAGAGGTTGTCACGACCACGAACTCTCGCGGTGAGGTAACCCACACCGGCGCAGAATCTGGCGGCTATGCGGACACATTCTATGAGGAGGTGATAGGAGACACCGCAGATGAGATTTACGAAGAAAATCGGCAGCGTGCGTATGACACTGCTACAGCAGCTGCTACAGCCCACGCCACGGCAGATGAGGCCTCCTGGGCTGATGAATATGATGAATGTGATTTGTTGTTAAAGAGAATGGAATATAGTAGACTAGAAACTGAATTTAAAAAACTTAGGATACTTTTAGGTCCAATGGAGATAGTTGATTATAGGAACGATATAACAACGAGAAACATTAGTATTGGTGATATCCCCATTTCAGTGAAATATTTCATCGAGTGGTTGACTGAAAAATTATCCTCCAAAGAGGAGACCAAATACCCGTTGGGTAGCTTTATGAATGATTTGTTGAATAATTTAGTAAGAAACTTCCTCAACGATGATACTTGCTTTCAAACTAACATCAAACAAAGAACCAGGATCACACAAGCGACCATAACTGCATATAAGGATCCCTCTCCCGAATCAAATCCTCAAGAGCTTGATCAGGTAACGGCATCAATTAAAAGATTTTTCCCAGATCCTCGAAACCCTGGACGTGTTGATCTACAAACATTTTTAAGACACGATGGGCCCTTAAATATTTCAGGCCCACGCGGCCAACCAGGGGGCAACGGAGGCTTCGAAAATGAAATAAACTATCTTGCATTTGTTGCTGGTCGCACTCAACCAAGAGAAAAGATGACTGGGAATCCAGCTATAGATGTGCCGGCTGGTGTTTTTCATTATTCGTTAGGAAAAGATTCGGGATTAGTTAAAAATATTAAACTTTCCAAGACGCAGACTCCCGGATTAACAGAAGTGCGCTTCGAACAAGAAGGATATGATGGATTAGCGCAATTAAGGGTTGTATATGATGTTGATATTGAATCTTATGCAAACGTCAAAGTTTTTCCTGGCACCTACTTATTTGTGAATCCACAAAGCTTTGCGCCAGGAAGTTCACTAGATCCAGGCTCGGTGAATAATTTAACGCGCTACGGAATCGGAGGATATTACATGGTCATCCACTCAACACATAAATTTGGCGCCGGCGTAGCTACGTCGAAAATTCATGCAAAATGGGTTAATCAAGTTGACGCATTGGGAGAGCGGGATGATCAAGAGGGCAATTCTGATGGTGGTAGTTCTGATGGGCCACATTGTCGATAGTGTTATAGGGGAGGACTAAAAAATGTCGAGAGGATTTAGAGAAAGCAATGAAGAATCGACTGCAAAGCTTTACTACAAGAATATTATGTATAGATCTTTACATCCTGAGCCGCGCGCCGCGTCCAATGATCATATAATGAACTTTAACCTCGCAGAAAAAATTATGTTTGGGAGAGTCGACTCTAATAATCTTCCGATTACTTTAAATCCACGCTATCTACGCACATCAAGATATTCAGCAGAAGAAACACCAATAAAAGTTGTTAATTTTGTTTCTGTTAAGTTTGAAGAATTGGTGATGCACTTTAGGTTGGCCGCAACCAAAGGTCAAATTGACGGCAACGATCCTTATCTGGGCGCCCCAATGGCATATAAGGGCTACCAAAGTCCGTGGATGAGGTATAATGATTACCGGAATTCTTGGTATTCAGTATTAGCAAACAATTATAGAGAGAATGAACATAAAATTTTAGATTTTGATATTCTTACACAATCTTTAAAAGAAACTTTAATTTATCAAGACAAACTGAGGAGACATCCGTGGACATTTTCTGCGTTTGTAAAGAGTCGCCTGTGCCCCATAGCGTGCAGCGGCCTTGCCATTGAAATAGCGGATTCTCGCTTGTTTGCGTGCTCTAATGATGCTAAAAAAGTTGCAAAATTTTTCGCCAGCCCGAACTGGGACTTTTATGTTAATGCCTGCAATAACTATGGTTTCATGATCGATGAAAATGCACCTTGGAGAATTGTGGCCGATCTTGATTCGGTTGCTATGCGCGAGGCCTGCGCGTCGGTTAATAATGGCCTTCGCGGCGCCCAAAGCGTTCTTAGAACAATGTATCAGCTAGCATACCCCGCGGCTTTTAATAAATTTGATTCTGATTTACTTGAATTGTATAATTTAAGCAGAGACGAGGCATATGCGGGCCCGTCTACGTGTCCCACATCACATGCCGCAATTAAAGTAATGCGATCGGCTGTCTATTCATTACAGACTTTACGAGATAAGTTTTCTGATGAATTTTTTATAGAACTATATTTAATGTTTAGGTTTGCAGAGGAAGAGTCTTTGTTCTCTGAAGCCGAAAGAGAATTAATGATTAATCGAGTTATCGATCTATTTTATGCTGATCGTCTTGATGTTGGTTTGTTTGAATTCGAAAGAGTATTAAATAAAACGTTTGACTATGTTGGTTCATTGACTTATAATATTAAAGCTAATCAAATTCAGAATGAAAAGGCCTCCAATGAAGCGCAGCTTACCGCCCCGTTCTTCGTTCCAGGTAGCGATAATAAATTCCCAGTAAAGATTGATGAATGATATTCCAAGCACTTGACGATAAATCAGAATGTATTGGGATCTACGCAGACGGCAAGCTGTCGTTTGAAGATTTTCCAGACAACCTAACAAAGACGTGGCGCCACAGCGCATCTATCACAGACCCATCGGTGGAGTATGCTTGGATACGCGCTGGGGGGCGCAATATTGCCGATTGCTGCCCAGAAGATTTGTGTAATGAGCTTCAGGCTACCCAAAGAAAAATGAAGGCTTATTTGAAGTCTTTCAAGATTGCTAAGGTTAACATGGCGGATCATTGCGCGTTTGATTTGATCCCTCACGACTTCCTTGTGCGGTTTTGCGAGATCAAAAATAAAATTACTGAACATGTCTTTGACACATATGAGAAGCCAGATAATTATGGGCACCTAGATGCGGTTTATAAGCTTCTTCACAAGATACGCTACCAGAAACTTAACCTTAACAGTGATGATTGTAAGCATCTTTTTTATTCTTCGATAAATCGTCAAAAGATCCAAGAGCTTATGAAAAACTACAAACGTATTGACTACAATATGTTTGGGACCATCACAGGGCGCCTTACGACGCACCCAGAATCGTTTCCCATTCTTACGTTAAAGAAAGATTTGCGTCGTATAATCAAGCCTCACAACGACTTGATGATGAGTCTTGATTATAATGGCGCAGAAATTCGCACGTTACTCGATCTGTGCGGTCAAGAACAGCCAGAATATGACATTCACGAATGGAACGTACAGAATATCATTAAAGATATGGAGATGACCCGCGAAGAAGCGAAGCTCTATTTCTTTGCGTGGCTATATAATCCCGAATCGAACGATATTGAGTCAGAATATTATGATCGTGAAAAAGTACTTGACAAGTACTATAAAGACGGTTATATTCATACACCATACGGACGCAAAATCAAAGTCGAACAGAGAAAGGCATTGAACTATCTAATCCAAAGCACAACATCCGATCGGGTGTTAGAGAAAGCAGTCTTAATTGATAAAATGCTGGAAGGCAAGAAGTCATTTATCTCTCATATTGTTCATGACGAGATTGTGATTGATTATTCGGACGAAGATCGAGATATGGTGGTTGGGATCCGCGATATCTTTGCGGATGGTTATATAGTTAATCTCCGAGCCGCCAAAGATTATTATAATTTGAATGAGGTGGCATTGTGATTTCGGTCGTTGGTCTTGGTAACGCGTCATCGAAGATTGCCGAAAAGTTTAAGAACACTAAGAATTATAATGTGTACCAGCTTGGTAGCGATATTGCTCGCAATTCGAAATACAAATACAAACTCAAAGCTTATGAAGATCCTGAAGATTACGAGAAGAACATTCCGGATGTAAAAAAGTTTTTCGCAGAGATCGACAACGTTGTCCAATTTTTTATTGTTGGCTCCTCTATGAGTTCAAATTATTCGTTGGGGATTTTGGAACAACTTAAAGACAAAAAGGTTAATGTTTTTTATATACAGCCTGACTCAGAACTAATGACCGGTATCCCAAAAACACTTGATAAAATTGTATTTAGCATACTACAACAATATGCTCGTTCTGGACTATTAAGTTCGTTTACCGCCATTTCGAATGTTATGGTTGAAAGATCGATTGGTAATATTCCGATCAAGACATATTATGATAAAATTAATGATTCTATCTTCTCAACAGTGCATTACGTTAATTACTTTAATCACGCGGAGCCCGAGATTGGAATGATGTCCAGGCCATCGCAAATCAATCGCATTAGAACTTATGGAGTTCTTAATCCGAAAAATCTCCAAGAAAAATGGCTTTATGAGCTTGACATGGAGCGCGACCTGTGTTATTATTTATGTATCAATAAAGAGAGATTAGAAAAAGAAGGAGGATTGCATAAGAAGATAGTCGATATGCTAAAGGAAAAACCTAAAAATGCGTTTCGGAAAATCTCTTATGCCATCTATGAAACAGAACACGATGACTTTGGGCTCTGCGTTGCCCACACTAACGCAATACAAGATTACACTTGACAAGCTACGTTGAGTGTCATACAATAGAAATCAAGGAAAGCTTGATTTACTTTACCCAACTAATAAGGAGAAATAAAATGGGAATCAATATGGAACTGATGCGGCAGAAGCTCGCATCCCTTCGCGGCGAAGGAAATAAGGATGCAAACTCACCCTGGTTCAAGCCAGATGAGGGCGATACAGATATTCGGATCGTGCCGACAAATGATGGCGATCCACTAAAGGAAATGTTCTTCCACTATAACGTGGGCGAGCATCGCGGGGGAATCCTCTGTCCAAAGCGCAACTTTGGCGAGCACTGCCCCGTGTGTGAATTTGCTTCTTCGCTTTGGCGCGAGGGAGTTGACAACAACGATGAGGAGAGCAAGAAGCTCGCGAAGAGTCTCTTTGTGCGCACTCGCTATTTCTCGCCCGTTGTTATCCGTGGTCGCGAAGACGAGGGCATCAAGGTCTACGGCTACGGAAAGCAGGCTTACGAGCTTCTCTTGGGGTACATCTTGGATCCCGAGTATGGTGATATCACTGATATCAAGGAGGGTACGGACATTACCCTTACTTATACCAAGCCCACTAAGCCTGGAGCGTATCCTCAGACAAACCTAAAGATGCGTCGAAACACGTCCACCCTCCTGGCAGACAGCGAAGCGATCCCCGCCCTCCTCGATCGCATGCCTGATTTTGATGGTCTATTCGATCGTCTTAGTCCCGCCCAGGTCGACGCAATCCTCGATGAGCAGCTTTCGGGAAGTTCTTCCGCAGAAAGTCGCTCTTCTGAGACAGCCAAGTACGGCGCCACCAATGGTAAGAGTGATGTAGACCGTGCGTTTGATGAATTGATGACAGGCTAATAGTAACTAGGTGAGTCTATTACCGATGGCAGAGCGGGTTGAAATACTCTGCCACATTTTTCCAAAGGAGGGATTATGAAGTACGTTGTACTAATCGCCGCATGCGCTCTTATGAGTGGCTGCGGAGACGCTGATGAAGACACTGGCGAAGACACCGCAGTCGCCGTCGAGTAAAACAACAAGCCGCTGGCAGACCGGTAAAAAGTCTGCCGCTTTTAACAACCGCTGCGGTCCATAGAGGGACCAGAGGCAGCACAAACACAAAAGAGAAAAAAATGACAAACACAATCAAGTTTCCGGTTTCGGGACCCACTTCTATTGCAGATGATACACTGCCAAACGGAGCCCGATTTTATACCGTATTTACACGCCCAGACACAGAGCATCCGCTATGTGATATACCCAAGGGCCCTAACCCTCGCGATGTGGATGATACTGGAAAGATCCCCAAAGCGATTTTCAACAGTTATCTTAATGATCCCCTGTTTGCTATCAAGTGTCGCGGAATGCGCGCCGTTATTGATGCCGATTCGCTAAGAATCTATGAAGACGAGGACAGCCCTACTGGCTGGTACGTTAGTATGGCTTTTGACAGCTATCTGGCCGGCCACTATGATGGTCAGCACTCAGCAGATCGCACTGATAGCGCTATTAATCACGATGAAGATGCTAGTAACAAGACATATACTTTGCATTTGGTTGAAAACACCGCTTTCTTGTCAAAAGATGAGATCCGGGGTGTTGCGAGTGCAGCCAACGCGGTCCAGCCGCAGAAGTCCAAGAGCGAAATTAACATTCTTGGCGGCTTTGACGTGGCCAAGGGCAACCTTAGCTACTGCGACGAGACCCACATTGGTTGGAAGGAGAATCAAAAGCTTCCGACCGGCGAGAAGGTGCCAAACGAACTGGGAGTCGGACAAGTAACTTGTTTGCTTGGTACGGTGCTTCCTAGTCTGTACGTTACAGGTGCTGGCTTGGGAGACATCAGTTCTTGGCCAAAGAAGGGCCGCGAAGCACTCAACAAGTTTTGGATTCATGAAGATAAGGGTGTTCTCCTGAACAGTGCTTCGGAACACATTGATATTATTCTTGAGTTTGCAGATTTTGTGCAGTCCGAGATGCGCACTATCTTGGGCGCTGGCGTGAACACCTACGCGATTATTACCAAGGACACTAAGAAGGGCCCAGCGCCGTTCTGCAACTATACCTTTAAGGATGCGGAATCAACCGAATACGCTCTCACAAAAGAGTTGCTAAACACTGTATGTTATTCGGTTCTTAATCACGCCTTTCGTCCAGAAGATGGAAAGCTAGTAGCCGAATATACAATCGCAGAACTAAAGGCGATTTGGCTTGCATGCGGAAAGCAGGTGCTCGATCAGATTGAGGCTCGTTATCAAAGCAACTTTGCATCAGTGTTTAACAATCGTTGGGGTGATTTTGTAGCAGATGAGACGCTTTGGGCACTTTGCTCAAACGAAGCACAGCGCACTGTTGTCAATAGGCCTACGTGGAGCACGCGCCTTGCACTAGTGGCGAAATAATAAACAAGCCGCTGGCAGACCGGTAAAAAGTCTGCCCCATTTTTAACAAGAGGGCTCTATGGCAAAGAAAACGAAAGCAGGTCGCGTGGCAATGCAAGACCTAATGAAATTAGTAAACAAGAAGGCCGGCCGGAATGTCGCGCACGACTTGACCGGAGACAATCCAACCTCCGTTAAAGATTGGATCCCAACCGGTTCCCGATGGCTTGACTCTATTATCTGTAAGGGTCATCGCGCCGGCATTCCTGTCGGCAAAGTAACCGAGATTGCCGGATTAGAGTCCACAGGTAAATCTTATATGGCCGCACAAATCGCAGCAAACGCCCAGAAACAAGGAAAATTGGTTGTATATTTTGATTCTGAATCAGCAATCGACCCAACTTTTCTAGAGCAAGCAGGGTGCGATTTAAGCCGCCTAATGTATGTTCAAGCATCCTCGGTGGAGTTCGTCTTGGAGACGATTGAGGAATTGCTTGGAGCTACTGATGAACAGCTTGTTTTAATTTGGGACTCGCTGGCATTCACGCCTGCTGTCTCGGATGTTGAGGGCGATTTTAATCCACAATCCTCGATGGCAATGAAGGCTCGTATCCTCGCGAAGGGAATGTCAAAGTTGACGATCCCGATCGCAGACAAGCAGGCGACTTTCATTGTTCTGAACCAGTTGAAGACAAACATCCCACAGGGACCGACAGCGCGTATCGTGGCTATGACCACGCCATTCATTACCCCGGGCGGAAAGGCTATGCACTATGCTTATTCTTTGCGTATCTGGCTCACCGGCCGCAAAGCTAAATCTTCGTTTGTTGTAGACGAAAAGGGATTCCGAATTGGATCGGAGGTTAAGATCAAGCTTGAGAAGTCTCGCTTTGGAACGCAAGGAAGATCTTGCGCTTTCCGTATCCTGTGGGGTAACGAGATTGGTATCCGAGATGAAGAAAGCTGGTTTGATGCGATTAAATCATCCGAACACCTGACTTCGGCTGGTGCGTGGTATACGTTAAAGATAGACGACTACGAGAAAAAGTTTCAACCATCGAAGTGGACACAATTAATTTCAACCGATGATGAATTTAAGAGTAGGGTCATGCGTCTAATGGACGAAGAGATAATCCAAAAGTTCGATAAACGCGAAGGAAGCGCCGACGCCTACTACGCAGAGCCAGAGGATCTCACAGTTCCACACAAGGAGAAGTCATGACTTCATTAATTACCACCCTGCTATTGGCAACACAGCTTAACGTAGCTGAGGCAAAGAAAAGGGCAGTGCCGCACAAGCATCATGCCCCTAAGAGACATCACGTTCATGTCACGCACAAGCACCACCATTATAATGTGGCTAAGCCCCATCGCCCACCGAAGGCTCGCACTGCCCATTCCGTATATTTTTATCGTGGTCACTGGGTAATGGTGCACCATAAGCCACACTTGATGTGGAAGTGGAATCATCTGCGCAGTAAGTGGGTTATTGTCATCAGATTCTGAAAAAAACACTTGACCTAACCCCCTCAATAAGTTATAATGTATTATGACTTGAGGGGGTTATTATTTTGAAACGAGTATTGATTATCGATGCGTTGAACGCATACCTGCGGGCATACATTGTTGACCCGTCGCTATCTACCAACGGGCAGCCGATCGGCGGATTAAAGGGGTTCATCAAAATCCTACAGAAGCTGGTTCGCGAAACAAAGCCAGATAACATTATCATTGCGTGGGATGGCCCCGATGGCTCCCGCAAGCGCAAGACTATGGATAAGAACTACAAGGCAGGCAGAAAGCCTATTCGCCTTAACCGCGCTATTCGCAACCTGACGGAGGACGAGGAGCTAGCCAACAAGATGTGGCAACAGAAACGCATCATTGAATATATGAATGAGATGCCTATCATCCAAGTGCTGATTGAACAAATCGAAGCTGATGACATCATTTCATATGTAACGCAAATGAGATATTACGATGGATGGCAGAAGATTATTGTGTCAAACGATAAGGATTTCATGCAGTTGTGTGATGATGAGACTATTTTGTGGCGACCTACGGTTAACGAGATGCTAAATGCGAATCGTATTGTGGAGACGATCGGTGTACACCCTCGCAACATGGCCCTGGCTCGCGCGATGGCTGGTGATGCATCCGACAATCTGCCGGGCATTAAGGGCGCCGGATTAAAAACCATTCAGAAGCGCCTTCCGTTTCTGGGAGAAGACAAAGATTACACAATTCCAGAAGTTCTGGACTACTGCATTAAAAGTACTAAAGGATCGCGTGTGCAGTTTTATGATAACGTGATCGAAAATAAAAAATTGGTGGAACATAACTATAAAATGATGCAACTCTATGCGCCCCAAATGTCTGTCCAAGCAAAGCAGTTTACACAAGAAGCTGTGGAGAATTTTGAGTGTGATTTCAATAGGACAGAGCTGATTCGCATGATGCGCGAAGACGGATTTGGTGAGTTAAATTGGGAAGATCTTAAGTCACAATTAAACAAGATCAACTACGAATGCACCAACAACGCAAGCGAATAAATTTGAATTCACCTTGACATTCAGGGAGGATCAGCTATAATTACAAAGATAACCAGAGGGCATTAATGAACGTAGAAAAAGCGAACTTCGGAAGGTATGGAAAGACCTTCCAAGAAGGGCTTGTTCAGTTAATTTTTGAGGATAGACCGTTCGCGGATCAGATCACAGAAGTGCTGGACATCAATTTTTTAGAACTTGAATATCTTCAAGTTTTTCTACGCAAGATAGTAACTTATAGAACGAAGTATAGCACTCATCCATCTTTGGATGCGATGATGACGATCGTGCGAACTGAACTTGAGAGTGAAGACGAAGTAACACAAAGGCAGGTGCGAGAGTATTTCGCGCGCATCCACACTCGCGAGCTTCAAGACAATGATTACATTAAGGAAACATCGCTAGATTTCTGTCGCAAGCAGAATCTTAAAGAGGCGATGATGAAGTCTGTTGGGTTACTCCAGACGTGTTCGTTCGATGAGATCTCTAAGGTGATCAATGACTCACTTAAACTTGGATCTGAGAACAACTTTGGTTATGATTACATGGCCGACTTTGAGGAGAGGTTTATGCCCAAGCACAGAAACCCAATCACAACTGGCTGGAAAGACATTGATATGATCGTGGGCGGTGGACTCGGTAAGAGTGAGCTGGGGGTTGTGATTGCTCCGACAGGCGCAGGCAAGAGTATGGTGCTGGTGCACCTAGGCGCAGCTGCATTGCGAGAGGGCAAGACTGTAGTTCAGTATACACTAGAGCTACAGGACACAGTGATCGCTAACCGCTACGATAGCTGTATTACCGGCTATCCCCTCTCGGACATCAAGAATTTTAAACAAGAAATATATGAAGAGATCAAGGACTTTGAAGGCAATCTGATTATCAAGGAGTATCCTACGAAGTCGGCATCTACCAACACAATCCGCGCTCACCTCTCTCGCCTAGTTAAGCGAGGCATAAAGCCGGGCCTGATTATAGTAGACTATGCCGATCTTCTTAAGCCTGTGCTGGTCAGAAAAGAGAAGCGAAACGAACTGGAATCTATTTACGAAGAGCTACGCGCATTATCTACGGAGTTTCAATGCCCTATCTGGACAGCATCACAGACAAACCGATCAGGATTAAGCGCAGAAGTAATCACGATGGAGCAGATCTCCGAGGCCTTCAACAAGTGCTTCGTGGCTGACTTTATCTTCTCTGTCTCTCGCACGATCGAGGACAAACAAAATAATCAAGGCAAGATTTTCATTGCCAAAAATAGGAATGGGCCCGATGGAATGATATACCCTATCTTTATGGATACATCGAATGTTAATATTAAGATATTACCCAAGCCCCCTGTCGCCAATACACATGGACAAACCCAGGTTGTTACTGCGCCTGTGGCATTGGATCCGGCGGCACAGAAGCAGTTATTATCAGCGAAATATACAAAACTAAGAGGAAAACGCAAATGAGAACATTGGAGAACATCCGCAGATTTAGACTATCAGATACCTTTATTGAGCCTTATAAGCAGCAAGAAGTACCATGGGGTCCGTTGGGGTATGTGACCTTTAAACGTACATATGCTAGACGATTGAATGAGTTTGACCCAGAAGCTACAGGCTCCGAGGAATGGTGGCAGACGTGCCGCCGCGTCATCGAAGGAATGTTCAACATGCAGAAGCAGCATGTGTTCATGCTTGGCTTGGAATGGAACGACAACAAGGCTCAGCGCACAGCAAAGGAGGCGTATGATCGCTTATTTACCCTCAAGTGGACGCCCCCCGGTAGAGGGCTGTGGATGATGGGAACCAAGTTCGTAGAGGAGCGCACCGCCGCAGGGCTATTCAATTGCGCTTTTCGCTCAACACGTGACCTTGCCACCAAGGGCGGCTATCTTTTCGCATGGATGATGGATGCGCTGATGGTTGGTATCGGCGTTGGTTTTGATACGGAGGGAGATAATTCGGTTACTATCAAAGAGCCGCAGTTCACTAACGATACGTTGGTCATTGATGACTCTCGCGAGGGCTGGGTAGATTCAGTTCACACTCTCCTTGATGGATTCTTTTTTGGTTCTCGCGTCCCTAAGTTTGACTACTCCGCGATTCGCCCAGAAGGTGCCCCCATCCGAGGCTTTGGCGGAACTTCTAGTGGCCACGGACCTCTCAAAGAACTACATGAAAACCTCATAGATTTATATACATCTAAAGTTGGTGAGCCTATTACATCCGTAGATATTGTAGATACGGAAAACTTGATTGGTCGTTGCGTGGTAGCCGGCAACGTGCGCCGGTCGGCAGCACTAGCAATGGGCGCCTACGATGATCGCCAGTATCTTGAGATGAAGAACGATCAGGAGAAGCTTTACCACCACCGCTGGGGTTCCAATAACTCCTTCAATGCTGTGGTGGGTATGGACTATACGTGGCACGCAGAGCAGTCACAGAAGAACGGAGAGCCAGGATATATCTGGCTAGATAACGCTCGTACCCGCGGCCGCTTTAAGGATGGGTTGCGCTATGATGACATTAACGTGGCCGGCTTCAACCCTTGTGTAGAACAGCAGCTTGAAGATGCGGAGTTGTGCTGCCTTGTGGAGACATTTCCTGCAAAGCACGACGACTATGAAGATTACCTTAGAACACTAAAGATTGCGTATCTGTATGGCAAGACCATCACGCTCTCTAATACACACTGGCCAGAGACTAACGCAAAAATGCTCAAAAACCGACGCATCGGCCTATCTCAGTCCGGAGTTGTCCAGGCTTTCAACAAGCATGGCAAGCGTGAAATGCTTAACTGGTGCGATAAGGCGTATGAGCATGTACAAGAGTTAGATCAAGAATATTCTAATTGGCTTTGTATCCCCAAATCTATTCGTATGACCAGTATTAAGCCAAGTGGCACAGTGTCTCTACTTAATGGTTCTACGCCGGGCATTCACTTTCCCGAGGATGAGTATTATATTAGACGGATAAGGTTCTCAAAAGATTCAGAATTGCTTAAAACTTTGTCTGAAGCAGGATATAATATGGAAGATGATGAGTACTCGCCTAATACCGTATGTGTTGAGTTTCCGATTCACGAACCCTACTTTCAGAAAGGAAAGAGATCGGTGTCGATGTGGGAACAATTGGAGATGGCAGCACAATACCAGCACTATTGGGCCGACAACTCGGTGTCTATTACGGTGACGTTCAAGCCCGAAGAAGCTACCCAGATTAAGGATGCGTTAGAGATGTACGAGACTAGACTAAAGGCAGTATCGTTTCTTAGATATGAGGAAACTGGATACGTGCAGGCGCCCTATGAGCCTATCACTAAAAAGGCATACGAAAAGTTAATTAAAGGGATTACCCCCATCCATCGATTTGACAGCGACGAAGGTGGGAGCGGAACCAAGTTCTGCACAAATGATAGTTGTACAATTTGAGGTGAGAAGTGAATTTTAATCATTTAATGGACAATAAAATTCTTTTGCAGCGATGTAGAAGAGATGGCGGTGAATGCTATTGGGCGCCCACGGGCAATATTCGCGCAATGGTCGGAGGACATGTACATGTAAGCATGTATTGCAAGAAATGTCAAGCTCGCGAGGAAGTATTTTTGAGCGAGACTTTATATAAAAAACAACAAAAGATTTTAGAACAAGAGGTAGGAAATGTTTAAACCAGTTAATAGGTATATTCAAATAGAATTACCAAAACCTAAGCCGCAAACAACGAGCAGCCTTGTGTTGCCCGATGATTATAAACCAACAGAGGAGCGCCACATCACAGCAGAAGTAGTTGCTTATGCTCCAGACGTTAGATTTAAAGATCAGCTAGTGATGTGTGGCGGACCGGGAACATCAGTTATCATAGATAAGTCAATGATTGAAGAAATAAGCACAAATAATGGTAAAATAAATGTTATTCTTGATAATTATGTTGTGGGAATTATTAACTAATAGGAGTAAACTCCATGGCAATCGACAAAAACTTTTATAACGAATCATCTGCTGTTAAGCTTGGTTGGGATCCAACTTGGTTTGGTGAGAAGTATTATGATGACAAACTGGTAAGAGCAATTAAAAAATGGCAAAAAAGCAACGGCTTATCTGCTGATGGCCTATGCGGCCCAACAACGTTCAGGCGTTTGTGGACTGAACGACAGGCAGACATAGATGATCACAAGCCAGAAGATTGTCATTATTCAAATTATATCGTTTACCAAGGCAATTTTACACCCATTGAGTGGGACAAGGTAGTCTTGTGGTCGGAGCGCGGCGGTCTTGAGACACCATCTGGAAACTATTATAGCTACTCTGGCCGTCCCAAGCGCAACATTCGCCTGTTTGTCAATCACTGGGATGTCTGCTTGTCCTCTCGCTCTTGTCAGCGTGTGCTTGACAAGCGTGGGGCGTCTGTTCACTTTTTGATTGATAACGATGGCACAATCTATCAAACTCTCGACATGCAGCACGGAGCGTGGCACGCAGGATCCGAGCGCGTAAACCGAGCATCGATTGGCGTGGAGATTAGTAACGCATATTACACCAAGTATCAGGCATGGTATGAAAGGAATGGCTTCGGCTTGCGCCCCCTAGTTGATGATGCCTGGGTCCATGGAAACAAGCTAAGAGAGCATACAGATTTCTATCCTGTTCAGATCGAAGCTCTCAAGGCGCTTTGGAAGGCAATTCACAAA
>Ga0209756_1000529_pt1 | contig 37555 bp, 54 predicted proteins | sample ETNvirenome_6_85_FD_184071 | JGI IMG/M metagenome (GOLD analysis project Ga0209756, IMG submission 184071) | Marine viral communities from the Pacific Ocean - ETNP_6_85 (SPAdes) (version 3) | ecosystem: Environmental > Aquatic > Marine > Oceanic | place: Pacific Ocean | collected 2013-06-19 | reverse complement strand
CACCATTCTGCCATAGCGTGGTTTTCGCAGCCAATTTGCAATCGGTCGAATGTGTAACTAACGTCATATTCTTCGAAAATATGGAGGGATTTGATTTCTTTATTGTTGCCGCGCGCACCCCAAAGATCGGCCCCGCTAAGATCGGCCCCGCGAAGATAGGCCCAGCTAAGATCGGCCCAGCTAAGATCGGCCCCGCGAAGATCGGCCCCGCGAAGATAGGCCCCGCTAAGATTGGCCTCGCGAAGATCGGCCCCGCGAAGATAGGCCCCGCTAAGATTGGCCTCGCGAAGATCGGCCCCGCTAAGATCGGCCCCGCGAAGATAGGCCCAGCTAAGATCGGCCCAGCTAAGATCGGCCCCGCGAAGATTGGCCCCGCTAAGATCGGCCCCGCGAAGATTGGGGTATTCGCCGTTCGCTCTAGCCTCTTTTAATACACGTTGTAATTCATCGTTGTTCATAATTTTAATTCCTTAATCTTACGTTCACACCATTGCTTAATGTGCGGTGGTGCGAACTCGCATTCATTTTCTAGCCGCTCGATTTCCTCAGCGGCTAGCTTCTTCTCGAATAAAATAAAATTTCGGTGGCACGCCTCGATTTCGGCCACTATCCAATTGTGTTTCATTTGATGTTACCTTTGTTAATATCGTTTCCGTTAACTCATGGTGTACAGCAAAAAGCACCAGAATTGCTATGATGTGTTTCATATCTTGCTCAACTTGCCTTTTATTTGTTCAAGCTCGTCAATGTTGTTATTGATGACCATTTGGGTTTGCAGGTCATCGGCTTTTATTTCTTTGTACGCCGTTATCTGACGGTTAACTAAAACTTTCATAATCGCTATTTCGTGCCAGTCGAATTCCATTTGTCACTCCATTTTCGTTGTTGGTATCTTAAAGATAGCAGCGTTAAACATAATTGCAACATATTTTTGACATCGTTTTAATGTTAGCGCATAATTATCAGCACACTAACAAGAGGTGCAAAATGAAACCAAGACTGGCAACAATCAACATTACGAAAGAGCAGCGCGACTGGTTAGAAAGCGAAGCAAAGCGCACAGGCCGCACACGTGCCGAGGTGGTGCGTACACTGATACAGAAAGAACTGGAGAAGGCGAAATGAACATTAAAGAAGCATCAAGTGAAGGAGCAGCGGGTGAGGTAATTCAACCTGTGATAGTTCATCTCGAATTTGAGCAGCTAGGTCATCCACAAATTGAACTGTTAAACGCGCTAGATGTTTTGAGACGTCACTATGTGCACAGCCAGATCGGGTTTGAAAGTATCAATAATGACGATTTTACCCGCGCACTCAGATACTTTGCAGAAGTGGTGGAAAACGAATGAGTGAAAGAGAAAAAATTATAGGCGCAGTACTAACCACGATAGTGATATGCGTCTTTATATCAGGATTAGTTATAGGGATGTTGGGATGAACAACGCAATAGAAAGCGCATTAGTCATGAGCTGCATGGTTATGATGTTGGTTATTTTGGAGGGTTTGGTGTGATTAAAGATCCTATCGCTCTACTGGATAAATTGTACAAAAATGACTTGCACCTAGAAATACTACCTTATAAGGGGGAATACAGAAGTGAAGTATTTGCGAATGCAAATAGATTTGATGATTGTCACGCCACACATTTCATAATGCAAGGTGATCGGGTTATTTGGATAGGTGAGTTATCGTATATAGAGTCTTGGGTTAATGCACATTTTAATGTGAAAAAGGAAGCTTTGGTGTGATTAAAGACCCAGACTATAAAAAATCTTATATAAGAATGAGAAGAGAATCACGAAGAGGCGTCATGTTTAGGTTTAGGCAGTCTATGCTGAACCATAGACGGGGCAAGATAAAGCAAAAAGCTCGCGCAGGATTCAAGCGGGAGTGGTGGAGTAAGACGTATAAATTTAGCCGCTAATTAAAGCGGCTTTTTTAATCGTTCAGCAAAGAAAACAATCTTCTCAGCGTCATAAGTTTCATTATTACCTTTTTTCTTTTTACCGTTGCGACTTGCAGCAATGCGCCAAGCTGCTTTGAAGATGTTACCAAGCGTGAAGTCCATGTTTAAAGCTTCAATGATGTCTAAGCAGCTAATGGTTACTGGTATATCGCGCGTACTCCCGTCTTCCATAGCTATCGTTTTGGTGATCGTAACATCATAGTAGCTTGAGCTGCCGCCTGTGTGTTCTTCTGTTTGCCCTTCGCAGCCTTCGCAGACGCTATCACAGTTGGCGCAGGGTTGTTTATGTGTCATATTGCCAGCCTCTCACGTTGTTGATTATCTTGCCTTCAAGCGTTCTGTAACCTTGATCGCCTTGCTCTCTGCTTTTGATATATGTCGGTCGTATGCCTTTGATGATGTCGCCCGTTTCTAACAAGATCGTTAGCGGCACTGTCGGCGTTGCGAGGTGGTGGTTCCAGTGTTTATCCATTTTTTTATTTCTCTTGTAATGTGCGGGGGTGCTTGCCTTAATAGTTCATTAGCTTTTTTCGGTGGCATCTTTTGCAACTCTAAAAACTTTCGATAACACCAAAACTCAAACGCCGGGCTAGGCTTGCGCTTACCATCTATACATTGTTGCAGTTGTTCACTAGGTCTAACCATTCGTTAAACGCCTCCAGCGCTGCTTCATGGCCATAAGCGATACAACTAAACGCGCCCAGCTCCATACTTGCCGCTAAATAATCTATTTGTTCGGGTTCAACCCGGCTTTTTGTGCGGTCCTTTCTTTTTAACTCACAAACGAATGCCGGCTTGCCAGGGATGATGATATCACTAGCGCCTGTTGTTAGCCCTTCCGCCTTTTGTTTGGTGGTTTGATTATAGGTGCGCTTGCCTTCGTTCCGCGGGTGTATCACGTTTGGGCATATCTCACGGATATAATTAATCACAGTAATCTGTTCAGCGCTTTCAATGGGGCATTTGCCGCGATATTCACCCCCGTACACTGGGATCAATATCCGCTTCCCGGTTATGTCCGTAAACTCGAAAAAAACTGCTTTGCTTATCTTTTGCGGCGGTGATTGTTGTTGGTCGTTTGCCATATTGTTCTAACGCTCCAAGGAATTTATCAACATCGGGGGCGGGCCTTCCATAGACTGCAACACACAAATCATCCCAGAGGCGTTTTTGTTTTGGTTGATACCATGCTGTAAACGTGCGGTACTCGGTTACCCAATCGATGCGAACCGTGTCATTGCCAGCGTTACTAACGTGCTTTGACGCTTTCCAGTTTAAAACGGGATCGGTTGAAACACTATAGGGATCAGCTTTAATTCTCGCAAATTCTAACCTTAACTTTTCGTTGGGATCAACTAGCTCAGCTTTACAATCACAACAATGACGGGCCGCTATATCGTTTGCAGATCCGCAGTCGTGACACTCTTTAAACGTCCACCGATAATTGCAGCGCTCGCCCGGTTTAGTTTGACCATAGCATCGTCGCCCAAAGTGCGCGGGTATTGGTCCATGATCGCCGGTAACTTTAGCGCCTAGCAGATCCACGAAATAACCATCATGGCTAACGTTAAATTCTTCTGGGTTTGGTCTCTGGCTAAAATAATTAACCGTTTTACATACCGGGCACTCAGCCGGTACAGTGACCGGCTCATTCTGAGCGTTGTTGGCTTTTATTTTCGGGTTAAACACATCACCATCAGGGCAGTGACGCTCCACGTTTTCAGCGTAATCTAAAAACAAGCAATGGGTTTTACCCTCACATAGCCGCATGCCGCGCCCGATAATTTGCTGTAACAATCCAGCGCTTTCAGTTGGGCGCATTAATACAACCGCATCTGTGTGTGGCGCGTCAAAGCCCGTTGTTAATACTGCGACATTAACCAAGTATTTAATGCGCTGAGCTTTGAATTCATTAACAATATAATCGCGCTCTTTTGTTTTTGTCTTACTAGTGACTAAAGCGCTACCAACGGGCAATTGCATAATGATTTCTTCCGCATGCTTTATGCTTGTGGCAAAAATCATAACGCCTAAGCAATCAGCGGTTTTAGCAATTACATCTTGAATAATCAACGATGTTTTGCGCTGTTGCATTTCAGTTGCTAGCGCTAATTCTTTATTATCAAAGTTGCCTTTTTTATCTAACTGCAAATGCGCTGTGTGATAGCCTTCCACATGCTCGCCAGAAATAACCGGCGTTAAAAATCCACGCTGCAATAAGTCATGGGCTGTGACCTTATACAGCAACGAATTAAAATATGGCTCAGTGGTAGCCCATTCTGGCACAGGATCGCCGTTTTCGTCGTATTGATATATGTAGCCACTACCCAGGCGATACGGCGTAGCTGTAAGCCCTAGCACCCGTTTAGGTGCTATCTGGGATATAATGCCTTTTATGGTTGGAGTGATCCCGTGGCATTCGTCAACAATCACCGTTTCAAACTGTTTAAATTTTTCAATGGCGTTATTAACGCTTTGCGGCGAACCAAAAACCACTCGATGCTTTAAGCTTTTTTGTTTTAGCGCAGCACAATACAAGCTTGCAGGTTCGCCGGTTGCTAGGAATTTTTCATAGTTTTGCTGCACTAGCTCTTTTTGCGGTTGCAGGCAAAGCGTGCGGCCTTCACTCCATTCTGCAATCGCTGCAATGATGTGACTTTTGCCGCTACCGGTTGCAGCTTCAATTAGTGCCGGTTCGCTTGTGCTGCTTAGCCATTGTTTAGCCGCGCCAAATGCGTCTTGTTGGTAGTCTCTAAGCATGCGAGCTACTCCGCAAACAAATCATATTGCGTTTTGCTGGCTTGTTCTAAGTTGCGGCACGCTAAGTTGAAGTACGAAGTTTTAAGCTCTACGCCTATTGCTTTTCGCCCCATCTTTACAGCGGTATAAGCTTCGGTTCCAATGCCTAAAAATGGAGTCAATACGGTATCACCTGGCATACTCCAAAGCTGCATAGCACGCTCAACAACATCTAACTGCAATGGGCAAATGTGCCTTTCGTCATCGCTGGCGCGGCCTTCTTTAAAGTTTAAAGTATTTGTCTGGTTGATATCATGCCACACGGGGCTAGCGTATCGTTGCCAAACATCGATGCTTGTAGCGCCTTTTTCTTTGTCGGGCACTTGAGCCACGCGGCCATCGTCGCGATCATGTTCTATAAAATTATTCATTAACTCATCGCCGACAAAATGCGTAAACTCGCCGCTGATAGGTTTTTCATTGACGCCCGGCTTACGCATTACAACCAGATAATCCGGCAAGCCTTGGCGCGACATTGAAGAATCTTTTTTAATTGTTTTATGAAGCAATCCAAGCGCTTTAGTGCGTTGCATTGCCACCACTGGATCTTTCCAAATACAAACTTCCGAATGATAAATAAAACCATACTCTTGAAACTTGCGAATTAAATCGCCGCGAAAATCACGAATGCCTATATAGCCTTCCTTACCTTTGGATGCTGTTAAGTTCATGCAATGAATCGCTATCAATCGCCCAGGCTGTAACACTCTATAAAGTTGCTCAACCAAAAAAGAGAACTGTCCGAAAAACTCCTCATCGGAACCGCAATTACCCATGTCTCTATCACTGTTTGAGTACGTGTATAACGATGCAAACGGCGGGCTGAATATCGAAAAATCAATAATGTTATCTTTTAGATTGCTAACGACTTCAACACAGTCAGCATTGTATAAGGCGTATTTATTTTCGTTGTCGATCACTTGGTTGATTATATCCATGAGGGTAACTCCATCGATGTTGTTGGTTGGTAGGCTGTTTTGTCTTGGTATGCTTTGCCCAACTGTTTAGCTGTAAACTCTTTTACGTTTGCAATCATTTCTTTTGCAATCGCATTGTGTTGTTGCTCTTTCTTTTTAATGTTTGCAACAACAGCACCTTCACTATCGGCGCTTACAATATGAATGTGTACGTGTTGCGTTTGACCGAAGCGCCAACAACGCCTAACGGCCTGATAATATTGCTCGAACGAATCAGATAATCCGGTAAAAATCATATGTTGGCATTTCTGCCAGTTCATGCCAAATCCTGCAATCTTTGGTTTTGTAATTAGCTTTTTAACGCTACCATCTGAAAAGCCTAGCAGCGCAGCGGTTTTATGTTCGGGTTTTTGTGACCCCATCACTTCAACCGAATCATTGACCAGCTCTTTTAACATCGCGCTTTCATCGTTCAGGTGGCACCATATCAAACATTGGCCATCGATGGCGTTAGCGATGTCAGCGGCCTTTTTGCATCGTGCTTCTATTGTATGCCTTCGCGCTTGGTTGCGTTCGGTTAATGATTGGGCGATCCATGGTAACAGCCCATCGGTCAAACCAGATTCTATGATGTGTTCATGAATTACAACAGGCGGCAAGTCATAGCCGGTAGAGTCGTAGCCATAGTCGCTAGGGTTGCGAATTACAACGGACCATGTTGCAAGCCATTCATAAAACTTATCACGCCCATGACCTTTTAAACGCCATTTGGAGGTGTCGCCACCATCATGTATAAAAAACATTGCCAGCATTTCTTCATGCGTCATAATGCCTAAAAATTCAGCCTGCGTTCCGAACTCCATCAAATCATTAGGCGATGGTGTAGCGGTACAGCTTAGGCGGTACGGAGTATTTTTAAATGAGTCGGTAATCATGCGGCGCATCTTACCATCGAGCCCTTTTAATATGCTGGATTCATCCAACACAACGCCGACAAATTGCGAGCAGTCTATATTTTTTAATTGCTCGTAATTAATGATATAAATGCCAGGGCCAAACACATCGCTTTTTAGTTTTTCAACTTTGATATTAAAATTGTCGCCTTCTTTAATTGTTTGCTCAGAAACCGCCAAAGGCGCTAACACCAATACCGGCTTTTGTGTTTTTAGTGTCACCTGCTCAGCCCATGATAATTGCATGTAAGTTTTACCTAAGCCGGTATCAGCAAATATAGCCGCCTTACCTCGATTGCACGCCCAACGAACAATGTCACACTGGAAATCTTTTAGCGTGTAACCTGACAAGTCAGGATCAAAGCCGCTTGTGACGGGCTTAAACTCTTTCGTTGTTAAAAACTCGTTATATGTTGTCATTTTTCAAACTCATGCGTTGTATCTTGTTTTATATTTCACAATATCTCTAACGGTTGATTCCCCGCAGTCAAAACGCTTAGCTAACCAGCCGTAAGAACGACCAAGTTCTTCACGTTGCCGTCGCATCTCGCGCACCTGACTATCAGTCAGCTTTGCTTTGCGATGTGATTCCCCGATTCTATGCCCTGTTATCCCGCGTGCTATCATGCTGCAAAGTCCCTATCTTGAATTTCACCCGCCCCGATGATTTCGGCGGTCACGTGTGTTGTTACATAGTGCTGCATATTCGCTACTTCAAATATTTCTTCAATAGCGTTTTGATAGTGGTCATCGGCATGACGAAGTATTCCAGATATCACTAGATCCGCGCCACGGTAATAATTTTTCCCGCTTGCGTCTTTGAATTCACATTCGATTGCAACCTTGTATTTAAATGCAAACTTTTCAATCGCTGCTTGAATATCTCGCGCTATCTGTGAAGCCATTAACTTATAGTACGGGTTGCGGTGGCTAATGCTTGTATCAATTATTTGCGTCTGATGTCTTAGTGGATCTTCCACGGTCCACTTCATGATTGCACCTTTTAAGATGCGTTGCACTTTCTTGTATTGAGTTGATTGCTTTCTTGGTTTTTTGCTCTTAGCCATTAATGATCCTTATGGCCCCGTAGGGCCGTTATCATTTAATCATCCAGGTTGAAGATGGTTTACCGACATAAAGCGAAGTGTCTAAATCCGGCAAATGATCTTCTACTATTCTTTTGTAGCTTATGGACCCTTTACGGTTAACCGGGTAAACACTTAACGGGCCAAACTTACGCTTGACGCCATTGGCTTTTTTAATCAGTTCATCTTTTTTAGCGTCTAACGCTGTTTTTGCAGATTCAAACGCAGCTTTAAGCTCGATATATTCCTGGGCAAGCTGGTCATCATCACCCATACTTTCGCGGCGTTGTTCCACTTCAGTAATGAACGCGGCAAGTTTTGGCAGGTTTTCGTTTAGCCATTTGTTATCTAAATTCACCACCTTCAAACTAGAACTAAACCGATTCCATTGGTAGAAATAACATTTATCCCGCCCGGTACAATACATCTCAATTTGACATTGCGCGTAATAGTGCGGCATTTCTTCAATGGTTTTAAATTCTGGCTCTTCATCGTCTTTCAGACCAAATGGGCATTTAATCTCAATAACCGCGTTGTCTGAATCAATGTAACCATCCGGCGTGCAACCTATGAATTCGTCATGCTCAGCAATTACAAATTCATCATTGCTCAAACGGGCGTCCGGGTACATTAATTGAAGATCGGCAAAAGCGTGCTCTTCGTGGAACTTGCCGTAATCAGTGGCGGCATTGCCTTCAAATGTGGAACCGTAAAGCCAGTCTTGTATTACTCTTTCACGGGTGCGCCAGGGGCAGAGGCCAAGAATAGCCCCCGCTTGTGATCCTGTAACGCGCCCTTTTCTTAAGGCAGATAAAGTCATTAGAAGGGTATCTCTTCGTCTAAGTTGCTGGATTCTTCAAAGCTGTGAATAGGCGCTACTTTTTGAACCCAGTTGCCTGTGCCGCTGTCGTTTTCCCAAACAGCCACTTTAATCACCATTGGCTTATTCACTAAGCACACCTGCAACGCGTTATCATCTGGCTCTGCGCCTGATTTCATGAGTCGGCCGCCTGCATTAGCATCGATAGCCATTAGCATTTTAACGGCCTTGTCGCGCTTCTTAGCGTCCAGATCACGCACGCGGATTTTCTGGAATACCTTTCTATTTTCGTGCTCGCCTTCAAGCACTGACCACGTTAACTTGATAAACTCCTCGCCTTCATATTCATCCCATGCCGCATCATCAATGCATGCTTTGAGCTGAGTATTAGCTGGTATGGGTTCGCCGCCGCCAATCTCAAACGTGCCAGCGTCTTGTGGGTTAACTGTTGAGTTATCTGATAGATTCCAAAATGACATTATTTTTTACCTCGGTTGAAATATTTATTAAGTGGATTTTTGTTAAGTTCTACAGGTAGATCCTCGGTGATGCCGTAGCGGTTCTTGCTAACATTCGCTGCCGTTGCATACGTTACCAAAACACGCCCGCCTGTTGATATGGCCTTTTTGCGTTCGCCATCGCCTTTTGTGAACGTTTCCAGCTTTAGAAAGCCTACGACATCGGAGTCATCAACATAAGGCGCTACGCTCTTTTTGCCAAGTCGCAAGCTATAGCGGCTATAGGGATCGCTATCTGGTAGCTCTATGGTTTCAGTGTCGGCGTGCGCCACGAATACAATTGCAAGCCCTTTATCGTTGAGAGCGCCACAAGCTTTCCTCACTCGCTGGTGTAATGTGGCCACTGCTGACAATCCGGCGCCATAACCGCCCATGGCTTGATTAATGCTTTTTGGCATCTTGGGATCGCTATCTATAATATGCTGAATGAATAACCGCTCAAGCGCGGTTACTGAGTCAATGATCACGGTTTTGTAATCGTGCTTTTCTTGAATCAAGCTGGCTAACTGTTCCCATAAGTTGTCAACAGTTCGCACCACCGGGAAAGCATCGGGGCGCATATCCATTGGAATTGCCTGTAGTCCATCCTCCGCACGAATAACTATCGGTTTGGGAAACGTTGCGGCCAGGGTAGTTTTACCCGTTCCGCTATCACCGCAAATAGTGACAATGGGTGCCCGGTCAGCGGGCTTTGATATTGCAGTTAATAATGACATTTGGTTTTTTCTCCTTTGCTTTCATCTTCTCTGCGGTTTGAAATATAGCGAAGGCGTGTTAGTATTGTCAACAATAAAGTTTAAAAAAATAAACAGGAGAGCAAAAGAATGTTAACGCTAGCAGAAATCAGACAAAAATTATCTGACAGGAATTTAAGGGTAATAGCCGAGCGCACAGGCATCAATTATCAGACTTTATGGCGCATAATGAAAAAGCCAGGGCATAACCCTAGCCTTTCCACTGTTGAGCGGTTAAGCGACTATCTTATGACGTAGATAGAAACCAAACGTCATGCGGTTTGCCGCGCTTAGGTTTTACGTGCTCACTGTAAACAATGCCTTTGCCTGCTAAGTGCTGCAAACCCTTATCGACATCTTCCTTGGCATACTTGCGAAGGTTGTTTCTAATGGTGCCCGTTTTCAATCCAACTTCGTGATCGAGCAACGCGATAATTTTACGAAGCAGCTTTTCGCCTTCTTCGTTTTTGTGTGTCTCAGCGTTGCTTAGCGCTAGATTAATCTTCCCATCCTGGTCACGCTTCACATAAGCATACGCCCATAACACATGTTCACGGGTTCGCAAGCCTTCGGGAATCGCCAGGATAAGCGATATCTTTAGAATCATTTCATAGCCGCGCCGGATCAATGACTCTAGCCCGTGAACCTTATGAAACTCTGCCAGATCATGCAATTCATCGGATATTTGCAGTAGCGCTTCTTTTGCGGTATCAGTGCTAGGTATCACTACATGTTCGCAACCGCGCCGACTTCCATCTGCAATATTTTTTAACGTCATCTGCATTGGCAGTGTCATATCTTGCGGGCTATAGTCTTTTTTGATCCTGGGGTTAGTCTCTTTTTCTTGCACGATGATGGACCGGCCTATAAAGCCATTAGAAACCATATCGCTATTCACTATGCTGTTGAACGTTTGTGGCGTCGTGAAACCCATGAGCGACAAAAACGGGCGTTTAATGCCTTCGTCTAGTTCAGCAACTAATTGTTGCAGCTCGCTATAACGTTCTTCATTGATTTTTTCGTTTTCGTCTTTCAGCTTTTCAAGTGCTGCTAATTCTGTTTGCGCTTCTTTTTTGGCTTGCTTCTTTACATCGCCGCTTGGTTTTAGCGTGCCATTTGTTTTTGTGAACGCGCTCAACATGGTTCCAATGATGCCTTCAAGGTATGGCGTCCCCTTGGCGTTGCTGATCTTATTCAAGAATAGCCCGATTTCATCAATTAAATATATGGCCGTTGGATTGCTGATAAAGTTGCGTATCATTTCTTGCTCAGATTTTATAGACCCGTAAACGGACACGCCCATACCGGCATTCACTAAGATGGCGTTAACCGCTTCTTCTATCGCCTCTTTGCCTGTTGAGCTGCCAGCGCTACAAAACAGCATCAAGTTAGGGCGTGCGCCTTTGCGCTCTTGGTCCGTGTATTTCAACCCGCCTATAGCGCCCACCGCCAGCAACGCACCTGCAACCGCTACATGCTCGCGCGGGAATAGGCATTGGTTGTTAATCCATGCTGTAAGCTGCCCGACGAACCCAGGCGGGCGAAGCAAATCAATATCTTTAATGTCGATGTCTTGCGACTCATTGACGTGTATATCAGCCTCAAACGTGACCGGCAGACTATAGCCGTTTTTTTCAGCGTAATAGACCAGCGTGCCGAGCGTTGCCGGGTTCGCGCTTTTACCGAAGGAATGCCAGTGGCGTTCTAGCTTGTCGCTGCCAGGGAACTTTGAGCCGTTAGCGCTCCAGTCGCACCATTGCTCAAACCCAGCGCCCCCAGTGGCATGATGTATCGACATGCCTATCTTGATCCATTGGTCATAGTCACAATCAGGATCTAAATGGCCTAGCATTTCTGCAATGTCAGAGTCGGAAACGTCAACCGGGGAACCGTTCACGGTGGCGCGATGGCTTTCGGCCTTTTTGAGTAGGTCAATCAAAGCCTGTGGGGGTGCTGCAACGTCTACGGGGTGGCCTTTCTCAATTTCGTATGTGTTGCCGCTTTCATGGTGGGAATCCGCCCCTACAACGAATCCAGAGCTTTTAAAATCAATGCCAGGGTAATCATTGAGCTTTGAAACTAACGCATCACCGTTTGGCCTTGTGTAATAGATATGCCAGCCGCCGCCGCCGGTATGGACCACGAAGTTCGATTCTGCTTTGAAGTCTAGCCCGGTATCGGCGCATAGCTTTTCGTAGCTATCCGCACCCCCGTTGCGGGGATCAATATCGATCACTAGCCACTTATCGAGCAAAACACCAAAACCGGTATCAAAGTCGCCTTTCATCACCATGCAATCAAGCTGCTCTTGCGACCAGTCCGGGGTTAACTGCCAGCGGCGAACTTTGGGGTGCTTAAAGAGTGCTTTGCAATCTGGGTTTCCGCAGGTGCAAATGCCATTGCGTACTGTGTGCAGGCCGAAAATTTTGAAGCCTGCCTCAAGGTAATCTTGGTATGTGTCGATCATTACGCAACCCTCTCGATGATTGCGTCATACCACCAGGGCGACTCATTATCGTATGGTTTGCATGTATATTCCTGACCGTTCAGCATGCGAAATATTGGGAACACGCAACGATTTAAAAGGGGGGCAACTTCATGATAGCGCAAAGCCTCGCCATTTTTATCATCAAAAACTACGCACGCAGAATCGCCAACGGTTAACTCAAGGCCGCGAATAACATGAACTACATTAAAAATTATGGAAGTGTCGATCATTTTTTATCCTTCACTGTTAAGGCACTGGTTTATTTTTAGAGGTGCGCCAGTGTAGCCAGTGTGTCTACATTTTCGGGCCGCGAACCCTAGGCGCGTTCGGAATTAAAGCTTTCAGCTATTAAAAAGTAAAGTAGCATTTTCAAAATAGTGGGTTTTTTAGTGGTAACTAATTGATTTTAAACGGAAAAATAAAAAAAAGATTAAATGGTAAAATAGTACTCTATAGAGACTTAAATAGATGCTTTAAGACCCTTTAAATATAGGAAAATAGAGCTATAGACTATAGATAACTTTCCTTTATTATAATTAATGATATTAATACTATTTTATCTATTTTATATTTAATACCTTAAACCCCTTTAAAATCAAAGACTTACGAGCGAAAGCTCAAGTAACTTCTTAAATCTATCAAAACTTTTTAATTATTCTTAAAGAAAACCCTTTACACATAAAGAAAAATCATTATAATTCTAATCATCGAAACACAACAACGAAGCAACGAGGAAAGAAAAATGAAAATCACATTAAACAATCAACTAGAGAATCCAACAGCGTTTTTTGAATTCAATGGCAATGAAGTGGCTTTAGATTTGGTTGAAAACATGCTGTATGCCGTTGATGAGGACGGCTTGATTTATGGCGGCGGTTCAGATGACGACTTTGAAGTTGAGCAGGATTACGAAGCAGAAGAAACCCTGTATGTTTTTGAGGATTTTGTGATCGTAAGTAGTTGCGGCGAAGTGAGCGTTAGACGATAACAGCCAAGCGCCCTTCGGGGCGCAACAACGAGAAAAATGACGATGAACAACGAACAAGCATTAAAAGCATTCATGGAGCGTAAAGCTGAAATTGATAACGCGCTGGAAAGATTGCAAGCGCTTAGTGATAATCACTTCAATACAGACCCGGACAAAGTAAATTGGGCGGATGTTGGCACCATGGGGCGCTACGCTGAACTGTTAAAGCAAATCACTGATTCAACTTTTAACGAAGGGGAGTATGCGTAATGACACCACTGCAAACTTTCATCAAAAACACTGGCGGCATAACAAAGGCCGCCCAACTGCTAGGCGTAAAGCCGCAACAGCTTGTGGATATGCGGAAAGCTAAGAAGCCGGTTTTTGTTGATGAGATAGACCGCAAGCTCTATAGCTTGTTGCGTGAGTACTAGCAAAGCACTACAATTAACCTCAGTGATAATAAGCTGGGGTTGGTTGTGGCTGAACTGTTGGTATATACGCGCAATAATTCACATGGAGGCATAAGCGCCCAATGGCAGCCTGGTATGGTTGTTGATGTGCAACCTGATGGATATACCTGGGGTAAGCGTGAATCTAAATCTGCATGGGTGGCATCTGGTAACATTGCTGCGTCTTGGAGTGAACCTTTTGTGGTCATTAAGATACCAGGCGTGCCGGTCAACCTCTTAAATCGTTTAACGGTTCAGCAAACAGTGGATGATAATGGCGATGCGATCGAAGAATCGACACCATGCCGGCGGCGAGAATTGAAACTAGATCTACCTGAATTGGTGCGACTTCATCCGCAAGATATTGTCAACACTGGTGAGATAACTATAAGCCTCACTGAACTACGCCAATACATAACACGCATTCGAGATAATACGCGGGTCAACATCTAAATGGCAACTGAGATTGTTCACACTATTGCCGCGTCAGGGGGTGATTACACCACTTTAGCAGCGTGGGAGTCGGCTCAGCAACGTGACCTGGTTGCGGCGGATGAAATCGCCGTAGCAGAAATAGACGGTGATATTTCAGTCACATTCCCGCATTTAGACATCGACGGATGGACGTGTGACAGTACGCGATATATTTTATTTAGACCCACCACGGGCAATAAATACGATTATGTGGCTGGCACAGGCTCAAAGCTGGTCCGTGATGGTACTGACAACTACCCGTTAGTGGGTCGCTCCGGTGTTCAGCTAATCGTTGAAGATTTAGGATTTAACACTGGTGGCGCTAATCAATCGGGCGGAATGATCGGCTTTGCGATGGATGCGCTAACGTTTAGGCGCTGCGTCTGGTTCGGTAGTCGCTATATGCAAGGGATGAGCACGAGTAAAAACACGCTGATCAACTGCTTTGTTGTTCAAGACACTTACTCAGATTCGGCGGGCACCGCACCTGTGCGCGACTGGAACTGTAAGAACGTCACTGCAGTTAACAAAGCCGGTTTTGGTGCTTTCGGCGGCGATATTATATTTCACTCAATCACTGCTAGTAACTGTGTTGCGTACAATGAGAACACCAAAACCACTTATGACTCGTACTATAACCCAACAAGTGTTACGACTTGTGCACAAAACAACAACGGTAGTACAGCGCTAGGCGGCAGTCATATCGATGGCGTGGTGTCTGGGGATTTCGTAGATCAAGCTAACGACGACTATCACTTGGCTAGTGGTTCGGCGTTAATTGGAGTTGCTACGGATTTAAGCAGCGATTTCACTGATGATTTCGATGGCGATACCCGTTCAGCATGGGATATTGGTTTTGATGAGTTTATTACTGGTGGCACAACCTACACGCTGACATGCAACAGCGGTTCTTTTGCAGTTACGGGTTCAAGTGTTGATCTGAACGCTAGCAGAAAACTGGCGGCTAACAGCGGTGCGTTTAACGTAACCGGCACTGACGTTGAGCTAACGCATCAAACTGTAGAATCCTACGAGCTAACGTGTAACCCTGGTTCGTTCGCCGTAACGGGTACCAATGTTGATTTAACCGCCAGCAGGTTGCTAACGGCTAACACCGGAAGCTATACTATCACAGGCGCTAACGTTGATTTATTGCCGGTTTATACGCTTAACGTTAACCCAGGGCTTTACACTGTAGTCGGGTCAAACGTTGATTTCGTTAAATCGAGCATGTTAAGTGCGGCGAGCGGTGAGTTTACATTAACGGGCAGTAACGTAACGCTAACAGCGGCTGGGGATGTTTGGACGGTAGTTAGTCCGGTATCAACAACCTGGACGCAACAACCAACAGACTCCACGCCTTGGACAGTACAATAAGGGTTTGCTATGCCAACATCGGCTTATAACAAGTTTAACCAATTCGTTGAGGACGTTGCTCATGGTAAACATGACTTTTCGTCCGATCAATATATCGTCGCTTTGTGTGCCTCAGCTAATGCGCCAACTGCCTCCGATTCGGTACTCGCGGATTTAACCCAGGTCAGTTACACGAATCTATCTAGTCGCAATCTCACGATTGCAACAAGTTCGCAGACTAGCGGTACTTATACACAGCTGTTTAGTGATTTAACCTTAACAGCCAGTGGGGGCAGTGTTGCAGCGTTTAGATATGTGGTTATCTATAACGATACTCAAACATCACCGGCAGATCCGTTAGTGGGCTATTTCGATTATGGTTCTGATTTAACGCTAGCAGACGGTGAGTCGCTGTTGATTGATTTCACTACTAGCACGTTTACGATTGTTTAAGGGTTGATTGATGCCAGCAGGTAGACCCACAACTTGGAGCAAGGCGCTAGAAAAAAAAGCGTGGGCTTATGTTAACGGCGGGTGGGAAGAGCAAGGCGACCGCACCCCGTCGGCGGTTGGGTTGTGTGGCTACATTAACCGCTCAAAAACGCGCATTTATGAGTGGGCGAAGGACGAAGATAAGCAATTTCGGGACATCTTAAGCGCAATTAACGAAAAACAAGAGGCAGAATTGCTAAAATTTGGCCTTTCTGGTGATTTTAACTCAACAATCACTAAGTTGATGCTAACCAAACATGGCTACCACGACAAGCAAGATCAAACGCTATCAGCCCCTGATGGCGGGGCGGTGAAGACTGATAATAAATATACGATAGAAATAATTAAACCGAATGCCAACCCTTCAGATTCCTGAAAAGCTGGAGCCCCTACTTAAACCGAAAAAGTTTAAAATTATTTACGGCGGTAGGGGTTCGGGCAAGTCGATGACCGTTGCTGGTTTGTTGTTGGTGCGGGTGGCAACGGAAGGTATAAAAGTTGCTGCAATGCGCGAAATGATGAATTCAATAGATGATTCCGTTCACTCTCTTTTTATTGAAGAAATCGAGCGGCTACAAATCCCAGGGTTTAACGTTTTTCATAACCGTATCGAGCATGAATCTGGCGGCGAAATCACTTACAAGGGTTTGGCCCGCAACCCTGAAAGCGTTAAGTCGATGCACGGTTATAGCGTTTTTTGGGTGGAAGAAGCTGCGACCCTCTCCAAAAAATCTATAGATTTGTTAATACCAACGCTACGGAAGGAAGGCTCTGAGTTGTGGTTTACGTTCAACTTAGCAGCAAGTAATGATCCGACAGCTCTGGAATTTATAAAGCCATTCGAAAGCCAAATGATTGAGGGGTGTTATGAAGATGATTTGTATTTAATTATTAAGGCTAATTATCCTGATAATCCATTTTTCCCTGAAAACCTTGAGCAGTTGCGCCGCAAGCATTTTGAAACGAAATCCAGGGCGGAATATAATCATATATGGTTAGGGTACCCGAATGACGAAGTGGAAGATTCTATTATCAAAGCAGAGTGGTTTGACGCTTGTATCGATGCTCATGAAAAGCTTAAAGCGATTAAGCCTCAAGGCGCTGTTATATGTGCTTATGACCCTTGCGATGACGGTGGTGACGCTCATGGTTTGGCCTGTCGCCATGGTTCTATTATTAAGCGCGTTGATTGCCGCGATTCAGGAGAAATTGACGAAGGGTGCGACTGGGCAACCGGCGAGGCTATAAAGCTGGGCGCGGATCTTTTCGCATGGGATTTGGATGGTATGGGCACCGGCCTCAAGCGCCAAGTTGATATCGCTTTCAATGGTAAGAAATGCGAGGTCAGAGGCTTTAGGGGTTCACTGTCTGGCATTGGTCAGGATGATGGTGAGACTGTCTACCAAGAAAAGACCTACGCTGAAACGTTTAAAAACAATCGGGCCCGATATTACAATGACCTAGCAACTCGATGCTTTAACACCTATCGAGCTGTAACTAAAGGCGAGTACATCGACCCCGACGAAATGATAAGCTTTGCAAGCGAGGGGATAGCCGACATTGACAGACTAAGGTCCGAGCTTTGCCGCATTCCCACAAAGCCCAACGCTAACGGCTTAATTCAAATTATGAATAAACCGGATATGAAAAAGGAAGGGATTGCCAGCCCCAATATGGCGGATGCTATAATGATGACTATGGTTAGACCAAAGCCCAAAAAGCAATGGGGTAAATTAAACTATCAAAAGGTGGGGATTGCATGAGTATAAAGCTGCAAAACGATATCAAGTTATTACAGGACCGCATCGAAAAGTTAGAGCGGATCGTCAACAAGTTAAACCCAGAGCCGCGCAAAGTTGCGGGTGTTTCTGATCCCGACCCTAAACCAATCAAGCGCACTAGAGCGAGTAAATAAATATGTCGATGTCAGATAACGAATTGCTAGCGATTGTTAACGATGCTGAACGCGATGCGCTTCGTTATGCTGGCGAGTGGATAAGAGAAAACGAAGATTACCTAAAACGCTATTACCGTATGCCCTACGGTGACGAGGTTGAAGGCCAATCACAGGTTATTAGCTCAGACGTTGCAGACGTTGTTGAGAGTGACATGCCTTCGCTAGTGCGGGTGTTTTTAGGCGCTAAGGATATCATGCAATTTGAGCCTGTTAGTGGTTCAGAGGCGGATAAACAGGAAGCGCTAGAAAAAACCAAATACATTAATCACATTGTCAGGAATCAGCCCGACTCATTCAAAACGCTACATGATTGGATGAAAGACGCTGAGATTCAAAAAATGGGGGTGGTCCGATTTGGGTATGAAGAGAACGAGCGAACCGACACCCTTGAATATGACAACTTTTCAGACGATGAACTTGCACAGCTAGAAGTTGAGCTTAACTTAGAGCGTAACAAGGGCTTTAAGATTGAGTACGTTGGCCAGGACACAAACGAGGATGGGACCAATTATGTTCAAGTGCGTAAAACGTGGATTGAGAAAGGCTTGTATGTTCGCGGCGTGCCGACAGAAGATTTTATTATTAGTAGAAACGCTACTTGTGAAGATGACGCTGAGGTCATCGGTCATGCTGAACGTGTTACAAAAGGCGAACTTATCGCAGCGGGTTATGATGAAGCTCTGGTTAAGGGCTTGCCATCGGTAGATCACGACGAAGGCGGCGAGGACGATAGAAGCAACCTGCAATCGATCCGCTTTAAATCTCAAAACGGCTATAAAACAGATCAAGACGTTAAGCATTGGGCTAGCGAGTTGGTTGACGTTAAATATTTGTATATCAATATCGATTTTGATGGTGATGGGATAGCCGAACGGCGCTACATCGTGAAAGCTGGAAACCGTATCATTGAAAATGAACAATTTGATATGGTTCCTTATGCCATGTTGAGCGCTGTTTTAATGCCTCATAGCGCTATAGGGCGTGGGCGCGCTGAGCAAGTTATGGATCATCAAAGGGTTAACACGGTCCTTTGGCGCCAGATTATGGATAACGTTTACCGCGTCAATAATGGGCGTGTTGTTGTCAATGATGAACAGACCAACATTGATGATCTGTTAACGGTTCGCCCTAATGGTATTGTGAGAACGGAAGGCGACCCGCGCAGCGCAGTAGCAGCCCTAGAAACGCCTTACATCGGTAATCAGGCGTTGCAGGTGGTTCAGTACATTGACACCCTGAGAGCGCAAACCGTAGGGCAGCAGATAACAAATCAAGGGCTAGAGGCTGATAGGTTCCATAGAGAAACCGCCACACGCTTTGAGGGTGTGCAGGATGCGGCGCAAGCTAAAATTGAGCTAGTGGTGAGGTGCTTTGCTGAAACGGGTTATAAAAAGCTGTTTAACGGCCTAGCGTGGTTTGCATCCAGATATCAGAACGAAGAACAAGAAATCATAGTGCTAGGCCAGCCCATAACCATTAACCCTAAGAAGTGGACCAGTAATAATTATGTGAGTTGTAATGTCGGCCTAGCTGCGGGTGATGACGATAAAATATTGGCGAACATGGCAACGCTCTTAACAGTGCAACAACAATTACAGGCTAACGGGTCACCGCTTGCCGACTCTTTGACGATCTATCATACGCTTGAAAAGATGCTACAAGCGATGGGCGTTGGTCGAATTAATGATTTTATCAATAATCCAGAGGTGCCGGCGCAAGTGTTACAAGCCCAGGTTGAGCAGCTACAATTACAGAACATGCAAATGCAACAGGCGTTACAGCAGGCGGCTAATCCATTTCTAGCACCTGAACAAATGCGGGCAGAGGCTAAATTAATTGAAGCAGAGGCTAAGCAGGAAACTGAAATTGCTAAGATAATGGAAGATCAACGCCAGTTTAACGAGAAGTTAGCAGCGGATCAGGCGGCTAAGATAGCAGAGCTTGAGGCGAAATATACCGAGCTTGAATTGAAATACAATCAAGATGTGCCAGGGGCTAGAGTATGACAAACGACGAAAGAGAAGCGGAGCGTGGCCGGTATGCGCGAGAAGTGCTAGATAATTGTGTGTACAAAGAAGCCTATGTTATGCTAAGGGCTAAGCTATTCGAGGAATTCCAAAAGACCAAATTTAAGGACAGCGCAGAGCGTGACGAAATTTGGCGAAAACTCCAGGTAGTGGACTATATTGAAAACTACATGGTTAAAGTTATGCAGTCAGGGAAAATCGCAGAAGAAACCCTACTGCAAAAAACTAAGAAGGTTTTAAAATATGCTAGATAATCTTGGTCAAGAACCTAGCCAGCAAGAGATTTTAGAAAGAATCAAAAACATTGGCGCGGAGCCTGAGCCAGCGCCAACCGGCGTCAATGTTGATGATAGTGCCGACGATGAAGAATATGAAGTTGTCGAAGAGTTGGAAGAAGAAGCCGAAGAAGTACACGAAGAAGATGAAGAGGAGCTTTTTTACGAGTTGGATGGTGAAGAAGTCAGCCTTAATCAGCTTAAAGAGTGGAAAAATAACGGCTTAATGCAATCCGACTACACCCGAAAAACGCAAGCTTTAGCGGATGAGCGAAAAGCCCTAGAAGCTAAGTTAAGCAAGATTAATGAAATGGAGTCGCAGTTTAATGACAAAATTTCAGCGCTTGATGCGTTGCTCGGTAACGAGGAAGCCGAAATAGATTGGGAAGAACTAGCCGAACATGATCCCTCTGAGTATTTGCGCAAGCAGCGGGCCATTGAAGCGAAACGGACCAAGCTAAATGAGGCTAAATCGGTAAAGGAAAAGCGCAAACAGGATAAGATGGCAGCAGAAAGTCAAAAGCTGTTAGATTCGATGCCTGCTTGGTCTGATCCTACAGTGCAAGAAAAGGAATACGGCTTATCACTGAAAGCTTTGGGTGATATTGGATTTACAGCGGATGATTTAGCAAGCGAAAGCATGTTAGACCATCGTTTATATATCCTAGCAAACAAGGCCGCAAAGTATGATGAGCTTCAATCGAAAAAGCCGACAGTTAAGAAAAAAGTCGCTAAAGCGCCTAAAACCGTTCGCGCGGTTAAAGGTAAATCAAAAGGCCGACCCAGTGAAATGGACGAAGCCAAAGCCAGGTTACGCAAATCTGGAAGCAAACAAGACGCGCTGACAGCGCTAAAACTTTTATACAAATAGGTGAATCAAAATGGCTCAACCAACCGATACTTTTAGCTCATATGATGCGGTAGGCAACCGCGAAGATTTATCAGACATCATTACTATGATATCCCCAACGGCGACCCCTTTTATGTCAGGGATTGCCCAAACATCTGCTACATCTACTAAAGTAGAATGGCAAACTGACGCATTAGCAGCGGCTAGCGCAACCAACGCAGTGATTGAGGGTGATGACGCCACCACAGACGCCTCAACCGCCACCACGCGCCTTTTCAACTATACGCAAATCAGTGACAAGGTTGCGCGTGTAACTGGTACTCAACGCGCCGTTATTTCCGCCGGCCGTAGCGATGAAATGGCCTATCAAGTTATGAAGCGGGCCGAAGAATTGAAGCGTGATGTTGAAAGCTCTTTGCTTGCTAACAATGCGCAAGTAGCGGGTAACGATTCAACCGCTCGTGAAACTGGCGGCATCGGTTCGTGGATTGCTACCAATGACGATTTAGCCGGTGATGGTGCAAGCCCTACAGGGGATGGTTCAGACGCCCGCACCGATGGCACACAACGCGCCTTCACAGAAGCGCAGCTTAAGACCGTTCTAGCAGCATGTTGGGATCAAGGTGGTGAGCCTGACACTATTATGCTTGGTTCTTTCAACAAGCAAGCGCTAAGCGGTTTTTCCGGTGGTGCAACTCGCCAGATTAACAGCGATGACAAGAAGCTTGTGAACGCCATCGATATCTATGTTGGTGACTTCCAAGACTTGATTGTAGTGCCAAACCGCTTCCAGCGTGCGCGTGATGCGTTAGTGCTTGAAATGGATAAATGGGAACTCGCTATGTTGCGCCCATTCCAGAAAGCAGAACTAGCTAAAACTGGCGATACTGCGCGCGAGCAAATCCTAGTCGAATACGCTTTATGTGCCAAGAATGAAGCGGCTAGCGGAATGATTGCGGATTTAACGACTAGCTAGTAGGTGGTAAACTAGGTACAACACCGAATAATAGTGGGGCTTCGGCCCCTAACTTTTTGGAGCTTAAAACATGGCTACACACAATTTAATTGAGGTGGTGTTAACGGGTGCGATTGTTGACGTAAGCACCGCCGACCAAATCTATATTCCAGTACCAACGGGCTTTGCCGGTGATGTTGTGGAAATCAGGGCGGCGATTGATGCGGCTTTATCTACAGCAGATGCAATGCTGACGCCTAAAATTGGTGGTACTGCTATGACTAATGGTGCCGTTACAGTGGCGCAATCGGGATCAGCGGCGGGCAGTACCTTTGTCAGCTATCCAACGGGTGCGCGAACAGTAGCGCCAGGGGATGCTATCGAAATTGAAACCGATGGCGGATCAACTGGCACTGCGAAATGTAATATCACTCTAGTCATTCGACGCTAAAAAATAGGGGTTAACGTGAAAGGTCGGCTTTTTGATGTAAACGGCGATGTACTTACAACTTTTCATTACGATGAGATGGAAGATAGAACGGTTTTAAGAAGCACCCAAGATGTCAACCCCTATCTCAAACAAAACGCAACTGAGCGCGACAACCAGAATGCACGCAATAACGATGGATTGCAGAAAATCGCATCCGTGCCAATAAACGTGATTGAAGAATGGCGAAAAGAACTAGGCAGCGACCCGCTTTCGATGGAGAATAGAGGCTGGTTAATGAAGCGCTTGCACTCTCCAGAGTACGCTTATCTACGCACTAGAACGGGTAGGTTCATTTAATGTCTATTGATAGCTACGATAATTTAAAGGCCGCTATTGTCGACTGGTCACATCGTAACGATATGACACCGGATCGTTTAGACCAATTTATTGATTTAGCAGAAGAGTCGATGTTTTCCAGCCCTTTGATGCCTTTAGAATTGCGTCAAATGGAAGCACGCTCAACAGCAACGGCTGACACTGCTAGCCGGTTTTTAGCTTTGCCAGATGGTTATCTGGAAATGCGGCGGCTGAAAGTTAATTTGTCAGGCGGTGATTGTGACGTTTATTTTTTAACGCCTGAACAGTTACCGATTGCAGGCACTAGCGGTATACCTAAGTTTTTTACGGTAACGGATCAAATCGAGTTTGACCGCACCCCCGACAGCGCCTACACAATAGAAATGCAATACTATGCTAAGCCAACAGCGCTAAGTGATGCGAATACAACTAACGTTATTTTGACGAATCACCCTAAAATATATCTTCATGGTGCTTTGTCTAATCTTTATCAGTGGACTATGCAAAATGATTTAGCAGAGTACCACGAAAACAAATTTCAAGCGGCTATACGCGGTGCCAACAAGCAATACAAGCGTGGGCGCTACGGGCCAGCACCTAAGATGCGTATAGAGGGGCCAACACCTTGACCTTTCGCACAGTTCCTGCTGATGTTGTTGGCGCTTCATATAAACACCGATCAAGGTCGTTAAGCTCTCAAAGCACCGTTAACCTAATACCTGAGTTCACCCCCAGCGGTAGAAGCCAAAAAGCTTTAACGTGTTGGCCAGGTGACAAAGATTGGTCAGCGGGTAGCGGCACCGCTAGGGGTATGCACGTTTTTAAGAATGAGCTTTATAAGGTTACAGGCTCGACACTTTATAAGATTGACGCTAACGGCGCACAAACATCGATAGGCACGCTTTCAGGTTCAGCGCCTTGTGTGTTTGCTAATGATGGTAATTCAATGCGTATTGCTACCGGCGTTAACGATTATATTTATAACGGTTCCACGCTGGCGGTTATTACTGACAGCGATTTAGTGTCAGGGAATTCGGTGGCATACCTGAACCAACAAATGATTAACGATTCAGCGGGTGGTCAGTTTCAGGTTAGTGATGTTGGCGACCCTGATAGCATCGACGCGCTAAACTTTGCCACAGCTGAAAGTGCGCCAGATGATACCGTTAGGGTTTTCACGTTTAACGAGCGTTTATACCTGTTCGGTGATAGGAATAATACAGAGACTTGGTATAACTCGGGCGGCGAGTTCCCCCCGTTTGATCGAATCCAGGGCGGCACAATGAATATCGCTCTTGGTGCTGTTTATTCCGTAGCGGCCAGCGCTGAATTTATGTATTTCCTTGGCTTTGATAAGTCAGTGTATAGAGTGAGTGCTTATCAGGCTGAACGGGTAACGCCTAACGCTATCGCTAGTGTGTTTGAAAACTTAGATGACTCCAGCGATGCCAGAGGCTTTACGCTTAATCTTGAGGGCCAATATTTTTACGTTCTTAACTTTCCAACTGCGGGCCAAACGTGGGTATATAGCGAGGCGGGTAATGCTTGGTTTGAGTTATCAACGGGTATTGATTTGCCTTATGCTAATTACGGCGCAACTGATTACGTTGAGTGTTACGGTAAGCGCTTACTAGAGTTCGGCGGTAGCGTGCGAGAAATGGACATCGACACGTTTACGAGCAACGGCGAGCAAATGGTTAAGGCTCGCGTGGCTTCGCCCATAGTGGACCCTGGCGGCGCTCGTTTAATGATGTCACGCTTTCAGTTAATCATGGAGGTGGGAGTAGGTACTATTAGCGGTGCCGGTGTTGATCCAGTGGTGATTTTTGAAGCTTCTTACGATGGCGGCAAGAGTTGGACTAACGAATCATGGGTTGATATTGGACGCATGGGTGAGGGCCGCATAAAAGTTGAATGGCATAACATGGCTAGCGCTTATGAAATCATGGTCAGGTTTAAAGTTGTCGCGCCGGTTTTTGTGTCGGTCCACAGTGCTGCAATTGATATCAAAGCGGGTGGCTGGTAATGGTTACTAAGGTTGACCCGTTTCTACTCAACATCCCTAAGCAGTTACAGCAAGATCCTGAAACACGCGGTTTTTTTGAATATTTCATCCGTTGGGCGCATGATATTACTATGCGAACGGGAGGCGGTAACGATCTTATAGCGGAAACGCAAATAGGGGAATTATACGAGCCCGGAATCCAAACATTTGACCCTGGCGAGTTGGTTAGCGGGTTATTTCAAGACGATGGGTCGTCACTAGCCGATGCTTTAGAACACATTGGTGATTTGTCCGTACGCGATGATGGGCAATTGTCCGATGTTTTAGAACGACTTAGTGAATTAGAATGTGATGTTGCTCAATGTTTACCACAAGCAGCGGGCTTCGACCAAATATATGGGGATGTTTTTGGTTTTTTCGACTATAACGACAGTTCCGGGACAACCAGCTTAGTCGCCAACACTTGGATAGATTTACCTAACAATGGTCTAGGGGCCTTCACTAACAAGATGTTCCGGCCTAAAAATGTCAATGACGTTTTAGATACTAGTACTGGTTATTTGGATTTTACAGAGTTACCGCTTGGGAGTGAGATTATTGTGCGTAACGACTTTACTGTGACGCCTAACACTAACAACAGCTTACTGGAGGCGCGTTACCTACTTGGCACTGGGGCAGGGCAATATCCGTTACAATTCTGGGCAGAACGGTTAGATAGCGGTAGTGGTATTCCTTATCAGAGGGTGACCAGTTTCCCCATTTATATGGGTGACTCAAACACACAACAAAACCCCGGGAAGTTGCAAGTTAGGTTGTCGACACCCGGGACCATTGTAAACGCGGGGGTATATGTGTCAGTAAGGGTGAAAAGTTGACAATTAAAATCTACAAAGACGCTTCGGCAAACGCGATATTCATTGAAGACGCTAATGGCGTGCAATTCTTGAATAGCTTACAGGCTACAGTTACCAATGGCTTCTGCAACGTTCGGGATTTATCCAAAGATATAGAAATTGTTAGCGGGCTTTCCTTTAGTGACTTTGTGGATGAAAACGATAATCCTTATGGTGTCGATGCGGCCGAGGTTTGCGATGCCCTTAATGCCTTATTTTCTATATCAGGAACGCCGGGTACAGAAATTCCGAATATTACGTCTAGCTTAACTATAAACTTGGTGGAGGGTCAGACCCTAAATTATGAGCTAACAGCGGATTATGGCGTCGGGTATGAGTGGGATTTGTCCAGCGTACCAGGAGTGGCAACAGTGGACGGAAACATCAGGAAGATTATCGGGGGGAGTTCTTTGCCAGCTGGTAGCTACAATATTCCAGTAAAGTCGATCAATTACAACGGTGAAGACTCTGAAACCATTGTGTTAACGGTTGACACTCCACCTTTTGCCAATACTAAATCGATACAATTTAATACTAATGATTATTTGGGCGCTAATGCTGCCCTATTGGATGCTACTTTGGGTAGAACTGGAAACGGGTCTGGATCCGGGGATGCTTGGACAATAGCCTTTTGGTTTAAAGCAGGAACTAGTACCAACCAAAATCAGACGATTTTTTATTTTGGATCTAATGATGTTGCAAACGGCAATCATATTGTTGTTAAGTATATAGGCAACAACTCAGCAAGGAGGCGGATAATTTTCAGGTACGGTAGCGACAATAACTACCTGTTATTGCAAACCCCTGTTGGAAGCGTTGGGGCGGCAGACGGATGGCAGCATTTTATTATTAGTTATGACGGCGGGACAACTGGCTCATCTAGCGGGTCTATAAGCCAGTATTATTCCAGATTTAAAATATTTATTGATGGTGTGCAGCAAACTACAACCAACAGCCATGCAAATTATGGTAATACCACAGCATTATCCGGTCAGAATCTACGAGTGGGGCGCTACAATTCAGCGGCATACATGCGGGCTTCTTGTAAAGTGGATGAGCTCGCGGTATGGGATAGTGATGCAAGTTCTAACGCATCCAACATATACAATGCGGGCGCACCTTTTGATTTAAGCACGTTAAGCACAGGTCCTCGGCATTGGTGGCGCTTGGGGGATGGTGACACATACCCTAATTTGCAGGATAGTGGCACTAATGCAAACTGTACTTTTCAAATGTACAATATGACATCAGCTGATATTGTTAGCGATGTGCCGTAACGATATCTATTGGTTAAGTGAACAGAGGGTAAATTATGGCCAGAACGCCAACCAACTTTAAACATAACACCCAGCTAAGCACATCTGCGGTCAACGTTGTAGATTCTATCGGTACAAGTGCGGAGGCAGTAATAAGAAAGTTGAGTTTTTATAATTCAGGCTCTTCATTGCGCACAGTGACGGTTTATGTGGTTGAGGCTTCAGGAACGGCGGACACTGGCAACACGCTGGTGGTAAAATCTATCCCAGCGGGTACAACTTGGAATTGCATTGAGATCCAAGGGGAAATCATAACCTCCGGCATGTCGGTCGCCGCCAAGCAAGATGTAGGTGCTGATATTAATGTAAATTGTAGCGGGGCTTTAATCACATAATTACATAGGCAGCGGTGGTAAACTTTGATGCAAGCGGAACAACCGAAAATTAGAATTGAAGAAACGTTTAACCCTGAACTAATCAGGCGGGTGATGTGCGATCAGGAAATCTATTCTCGTATATCATCCGATGGCGTTATCAGCCGTCACGATTGGCAGCCAATTATAAGCGACAGTGATCGATGGCTCGCCGCTTATGTTGATGATGAGCTTGCCGGTGTACTCAATACGCATCCACATAATCCAGTGTGTTGGGAAGGTCATATTCAAATCCTAAAGCCTTACCGCAAACACGCGCACCCCTTATTTAAGCTTGCTCTTAACTGGGCATGGCAAAACACTCCAGCGGAAAAAATTGTAGTTCAGATTCCGGCTATTTATTTGGATGTTATCGAGTTTGTGCAAGCGCATGGCTTCAAGTTAGAAGGTATCAACACGCGCAGCCTAAAAAAATATGGTGTATTATTAGACCAAGTTTACATGGGTTTGGAGAGAGAAAGCCATGGGGAAAATTAGGGAAATAACGGGCGCGAAAGGCCAACGCGAAGCAGCGCGGGAAGCCGGACGCCAACAGCAAGCGATGGGCGAACAGGCTATAGGCCAGCAAGAGGCAGCGCTGGAACGCATCTTAGGTATTCAGCAGCCGTTTGTGCAAGCAGGCCAACAAGCTATAGGCGGCTTACTTGGCGCTGTTTTAGGTGGTGCGCCTAGCGGTGGTTTTAGTGCTCGCGTTAGGGGTACCCAAAGAGGCTTGCCAGCGGCTACCGATGCGGCGGCGGGCTTATCGATGGTCCCAGAGGACTTTGCATTTGAGCGCGGCGCTGAAAGGGTAACACAAGACCCATTCTTTCAAGCACTAGCGGCGCAGCAAGAAGAACGCCTTATGAGTTCGGCGGCGGCTCGCGGTATGGTGGGTTCAGGTCGAACGGCAGAGGCTTTAAACCGTAATCTTTTACGATTAGGGCAAGAGTTCAGGCAGCAAGATATCGCTAACCAGCTTAACGAAGCTAAAATTCAGCAAGCGCTACGGGCTGAAAATCTAGGTATTCAGGCTCAACGCTTTGGGCAATTGCTCAACATCGGACAGCTAGGCGCTAATGTGTCAACCGGTGCAGGTTCGGCTATTCAAGGTACAGCGGCCAATGTTGGTAATTTGCTAACGGGTATGGGTAACGTGCAGGCTGCCACAGCGATACAGCGGGCAAATATTTCAGCGGGTACCACGCAAGGATTATTGGGGTTAGCAGGTGGCGCGGGTATGGGCGCTTTAGGTGGTAGCATGGGTTTATTTGGTGAAGATATTGGGGCGGGCGGTGGTGCTTTGATTGGCGCTTTGTCTGATATCCGAGCCAAGGAAAATATTGTTGCCATTGGTCGTGATACTGATGGCGTGATGGTTTACGAATATAACTATAAGAATGGCGATGCTAGATATCGCGGCAAGATGGCTCAAGATATACATCGCGTTGATCCTGACCATGTTAAAGAGGGTGAGGACGGCTTGTTATATGTCAGTGAAAAATACAGACCTCAAAAGGTGGCTTAAATGGCTTTAGACCCTAGTATTGTTTTTCGCGGAACTATTCCACAGATCCCTGATGTTGGCGCTCGTTTGGCCAGGGGGGCACAAGCACAAGGCATCTTTCAGAATATGCGGAATGAGGCGGCTATGGCACCCGTTCGGCAGCAGATTGCTGAAACCGAAGCGGCATTAAATAACATCAAGTTAGCCGAAGCTGAGGCGCAGAGAGTAGAAGATACAAAGCAACGAGACACAATCAATATTGCCCGCAACTACCTGATAAACGAACGCAATATTAAGGCGGGTAATTACGGGGAGGTGGTGAAAAATTTAGAATCTTATGTTGATCGTGAGAGAGCAGCGGGCCAAACAGATGATGAGTTATCCGACACCCTAAACGCTATTGAGGTGTTTAAAAGTAACGATTCAAACGCCATAACCTCACTAATAAATACAGTCAAAGGTGCCGTTGATTATGCGAAAGGTCGAGGGTGGATAGGTGTTAAAGGTAAAGCCCCTGCTAAGGTCCAAGAGATTGAAGCACTAATTGAAATGTCTAAAAGCGACGATCCTGAGATTAGTGAGCCCGCTAAGGTTGCGCTAGGTACTAAAGCAAAGGCCGGTGAATCGGCGGCTGAACGCATAGCCAGAACAGGTCAGGCGGGAGTGATTGCTGAATCACAAGCGATTATTGAGGGCGAAAAAGCAGCGGCCAAAGAAACGGGCAAGTTATCAGCCCAATTAAAATTACAGCCGGAAGTTAAGCAGGCTGTAACTTTTGCGGCGGCTCAAGCTAAATCTGATGTTGATGCTATGGGTGAGCGGAAAAGCAATCGGCAGGCGTTACAGGTTTACGATGCTGCGATGGCTGGGTTAACAGAAGCGTTAGGCGGCACTACAACAGGACCGGCGGCAGGTTGGCTACCTGCTCTTACAACTAATCAACAAATTGCGGATGGTGCCGTTGCAGCTATGGCGCCCGTATTGAAGCAGTTATTTAGAGGTGCAGGTGAGGGTTCGTTTTCAGATAGTGACCAAAAACTGTTAATGGATATGGTTCCCACGCGTAAAGACACGGCCGAGGCTAGATTAAGCAAAATACAAAACATTGACGCGATTGTCAGGGCTAAGTTGGCTATCGTTGACGGGGATCAATCAGCGCCAGTGGAAACCCCTCAAAGTAGGCTTGACGAACTGCGACGAAAGGCGGGCTTATAATGGCAATAACAGCGGAAGAACTCAAAGAGCTAGCGATGTTAGCGCGTGAGTCTGGCGATATAGCGCTTGAAGAAAAGGCGCTTAATCAGTTGATTGCTTTACAGCAACCACAACCTGAACCAATAACAGCACCACAAGCGGCTGACAGCTTTCCAGGGGCGGGTATTATTGAGCCAGCATTGGCAATCGCTAGCGGCGCAGTAGCGGAACCATTGGCGGGTTTAGCTGGCATTGCGGCGGGTGTTATTCCAGGGGATGAGGGTGCGGGCGCTCGAGCTGTTGAGGCAACACGCCAAGCCATTCAATTAACACCTGAAACGCCAGAGGGACAAGCTAACTTGGAAAAGCTGGGCGGGTTGGTGCAAGCAGGTATAGATTTGGCGAATTATCCGATATCAGGATTAGCCGGTTTAGTTGAGTTGGTTAGCGGTCAGGGTGTGGAAAAAGCGGCTGAAACGGTGCGATCTATTCAAGAGGCTGGATTGTCGCAGCGATTAGGTGTTAGAACATTTGAAGAAACGGGCAGCCCAGCGGCGGCAGCTATCGCGGAAACCATACCTACAGCGGCGGGCGCTGCTTTAGGTGTTAGGGGCGCTCAAAGATTGCCACAACTTGATAAGGCCGCTAATGAAGTTAGCAGGGCACTATTCAAAAGACAAAGCCCAACCAAACAGCGTATTGCACGCATGTTAGCGGAGGGATCAACGGATGTAGAGACAGCAAAATATAAATTAATGCCTGACCGCGCACCTCAAGCGGATGATATACAAATCAATCTATCAGGTGGCGAGCAATTACGATTAAGCGGCCCAGGGGCGAAAGAAGGCGCAACCAACACCACTTCAAAGCTTAAGCGGTTCTTAAATGTGGGTGGTCCACGTGTAGCGCGTGATAAGCTTGCAGCGGAGACGATTAGGCAAGGTTTTGATGAGGGTGTCATCGCATCGATCAAAGGCGCTTCAAACATTGATAAGCAAAAGATGCTGAAAATGGTTGATATCATGCAGCGAGGCAAGAAAAACAAACGCTTCGCCATGACAAATAGACCTAGTGATGTGGCGGGCGATTCGTTAATGGAGCGCATTAAGACTGTTCGAATGGTTAACAGGGATGCGGGCTCAAGGTTAGATGGTATCGCCAATAATCTAAAAGGTGAGCGCGTGGATTTTTCCCCACAAGTCGGCAGGTTTTTAGATGATTTGGGCGACATTGGAGTCGAACTAGATGACATGTTAAAGCCTATTTTTGCCAACTCAGATTTAGAAGGATTGCCAGGGGTTCAAAAGACAATTAAAAACGTAATTAATCGAATGACTCAAACGAAAGTACCGGACGCCTATGACATACATAGAATGAAACGCTTCTTAGATGAGCAAGTAACCTATGGTAAATCAGCTCGCGGTTTAGGTGGTCGGGCTGAGAGCATTTTGAAAAGCTTTCGAGCTGATTTAGATGATTTGTTAGATATTAATTTTGATGAATATAACGAAGTAAACACAACTTACGCGGAAACCATTAACGCGCTAGATAGTATTCAAGATGTCGCAGGCCGTAAGATGGATTTAGCCGGCGGCAATGCTGATAAAGCAGTTGGTACACTAATGCGGCGCATTATGAGTAACGCGCAATCGCGCGTTAGATTGCTGGATAGTATTGAAGATATCGAATCCACAGCGGTTAAATACGGTGGACGCTTTGGTGATGATCTTTTAACACAGACATTATTTGTTGATGAATTAGACGCTGTTTTTAAGCCAGTAGCCAGGACATCATTCCAGGGGCAGATTGACCAAGCTATACAGCAAACAGCCCGCGCAACACCTAAAGAGGCCGCGTTATCAGCCGTTGGGCAGTTTGCTGAAAAGTTACGCGGCATTAATGAAGAGTCAGCATTCAAATCAATTAAAGAATTATTGAAAGAACGGGGCGGTAAATAATGGCAAATTGGGCACCTATCAGCGGAACGGCGTTACAGTTTTCAAAGAACGCGAGCGGCGCGGCGGCGGCTGATTATTATTTGAAGTTTTACGCGGCAGGAACGACCACAGCTATTAGCATGGCGACAACTTCCAGCGGTGGGACCACGCTAGATAAATGTACGGTGGATTCTAACGGTTGGGCTGTTAACGGTTCTGATGAGCCTTTTATCCCCCACATAGACCGCGATTATAAGTTAGTGCTTTACACAAACGCCACTGACGCTGATAACGATGCAACCGGTAGCGCGGCATGGGTGATTGATAATTTATCCACTGAAAGCGCTGATAAGTCTTATACGTCCGTTGCTTCTTTGCGTGATTCTACGGGTAATGATTCGTTTAACGTCATTGAAATAAAATCTTATTATGAGATCACATACCCATCGGCAGCAGGCCCGAAAGGCGGGCACATGCGCCACAGAACAGGCGGCACTAACACAAGCCCGACGGCAGGAAGCCCAGTGGCCGTTAGCACCATTGGTACAGGTACGCAAGCTGGCTATGTATGGGATGGTGACGGGGTAGAATGGAAGCTGTCAGATGCTATTTTGAGAGATGTTTACAACTTTGGTGATCCTGATACTGATGTCGGCAACTCAATCAATGAGGCGATTGCGGCAGGCTATAAATATATTACGTTGCCTTCTGGTAAAATGCCGCTACTAACTACAGCGAATATACCGGCGAACACATTTATTATCGGTCAAGGGCGAGGCACAACAGAATCTAGTTTTTCTCCAGGGACAGAGATTGAAATCAATGCAGATGTTGTCGGTATCCAATTTGGTTATACAGGTAACTCTGGATCGTTCAATGGTGCTCGTGGGTTCGCATTAACCCGTAACGGTACACATAACCAGAACGGTATTCAAATCGGTACAGCTTCAGTATCTTGCAACCGTACAACATTAGCTGATATTTGTGTCATTGGTATGGGTGGCGCAGGCATTGTTAATACACATAGTAACTTGACCACGTTACGCGATGTAATGTCGATCCTTAACGGTTCCCATGGTGTATGGTTTGACGAGCTAACGGCAGATAACAACGCATGTAAATTTGAAGGTTGCTTGGATGTTCGCGGCAACAGCGGTCATGGTCTTTATATTCAAGGCACTGGTGCAACAACTGCTAACCATAGCCGCTCGCATTTTGGTGGTTTGATAGTTGCACAATCAAACGCGCTTGACGGTGTGCAGATTGAAACCAAATTTAATGAGCTTACGATTTACGCTGAGAACAATAGCGGCTCACAAATCAATTTAACTGCTAGTTCGTCACAGAATTTTATTAAGTCGGTGAACGGGGATATAGTTGATAACGGGACAGGGAATCATTGGTGGAATAAAGATATAGGCTCCATAGAGAATTCGTCGGTCAATTACGGCGGGTTTAACCAAATGGTCATCAATGGTAACGGTGGCCAAATAGGTATTAATAATGGTGCTGGTGCAGTAGCTGGCGGTTGGGTTAAAGATCATCCGTCAACACGTACCTTTGAGGAACGCTACACTGATTCAGGCAGTAGCTTTACGCACAGAATCAAGCATGATAACAATGGCGGTACTGCTACAACCTTTTCAATATTTGACATTAATGTCACAGCAGCGAATAACCGTGCATTATTTAACGCTGGTATAGGCACTAATGCTATGGTGACTAATACCAATACGCCTAGCGGCGCTACATCGAGAGCTATGCCTATTTATGATGAGAACGGTATCTTGCGAGGTTACATACCTGTTTATGCTTCTCAGTGGTAACCAACATGATAAAAACAAAAAACTTTAACCTAGAATCAGACCCAAAGCTTGCCTGCACCTGCGGTCATAAAGATTGTGACCAGCGGGCAGTGCGCCCATGGGTTTTAGATAAGCTTCAACTTATACGTGATGACTTAGGTAAACCCATGGTTATCACTAGCGGTGGACGTTGCCCGAATCACCCGAACGAAATCAACAAGCTCAAGCCAGGTGACCATCAATTTTGTTTAGCAGTTGACGTGCGTTGCCGTGAACGCTCGCTAGAGACTAAACTGAAAGTCTTAGCAGGCCGCCACGGTGCTACTCGTGTTGCCGGTGGTGCTTATTGTGGCTTTGTGCATATCGCTTGGACTATTACTGACCGGAAGGACGTACCAACATGGATTTATTAAGAGTTTTATTTTTGTTGTTTCTTGCAGCGCCAGCAATAGCAGCGGATGTCACGCTAACTTGGGATTCACCAACTGAACGAGAAAATGGATCACAGTTACCCGCCACGGAAATTGGCGGTTACATTGTAAAGAATGGTAACGATTTGCTAACGGTTGAAGGTAACATTAACGAATTAACCATTCCAGATTTGCCGCCAGGGGAATACTTTTTTTCAGTTGCAACAGTTGATACCGATGGTTTAAAAAGTGCATTTTCTGAAACAGTATCTATACTAATTCCAGCGGCACCGAGCCCGCCTAGCAATATAAAAGTGATTATCAAAGTACAAATCGAGGTTATTCAATGAATTGGAAAAAGCTTGGAAACATCGTAGGCCAAGCGGCCCCGTTGGTGGGTGCGGCGTTAGGTGGTCCAGCGGGAGGCGCTATCGGCACATTGTTAGCGGGTTCGTTGGGTGTCAAAGAATCACCCCAAGCTATTGAGGAAGCGATTAGAAATAACCCCGATGCGCTCATGAAACTAAAACAATTTGAGCTAGAAAACGAACAGCATTTACGGGATCACGCTTTTAAGGTTCTCAACACTGAATTGAAAGACAAGCAAAGCGCCAGGGAACACCATAAGCATAACCCAATGCCTGCGGTTATTTGCATTGCTATCACGCTGTTGGTTGCCGGGGGTGCTTATATGTTATTCACGATGGATATACCAGAGAGCAACGAAGAAATAGCTTATCTACTTTTTGGTACGTTATTAGCTAAGTGGGGTGATACAATCGCCTATTGGGTGGGTACAACAAGGTCTAGCCAAGAGAAAACTAGGCTGTTAAAATAACCTTGTTGTTATCCAAATCGTTGTTGTGTTTATAGGCGTGTTTACCCCCAAAGGACACGCCTTTTTTTTTGTGTAAAGCAGGTGCTTATATGTTTCTAAAAATAGTTGGCGGTTACGGCAAGCAGCGTAAAGCTAAACCCAAAAGCAAACCTAAGAAAACCCCAAATACAAAACCAAAACGCCCCCGTAGACCGTGATTACCTCTGCGCTTATTGCGCTTACAGTTGCATCAATTCTGGCGCGCAATGCGTGCGGCCTGTTATTTGTTGCTGCAAGCTTCCTGCACTCCATTTTTCTAGCCCACTTAGATGGTTTTTTATATTACGGCTCAGCCGCTTTTTTTGCTTACTTAACGTTACTTCTCAGCAGTCGTTCAATTGCTGTACAGGTAATATGCTTAATTAGTATAGTGCTTAATATGTTTGGTTATATGGCTTGGTATTTGTACATGGTACCGACGATATATAACTATAATTGCTTTATACTGTACATAGTTGCAGCATTTATAATAACAATGGATCGGGGGCGTGGGACGCGTGCTGGACTTTATCGCGGCGGTGTTAATCTTTATACTGATAGTAAGCCATGGCGTATTTTTCATCATACAATGCAGGCTAAAAAATGAGTGTGCAAGATCAGTTAGTTCAACATGCAACGAGCGTGAAAGCTGCAGCTATAGCGGGCGGAGCAACGACAGGGACAGGGCTTAGTACGTGGTTCGATGTCATACCCGACGATATTGGAAAGTTCGCATCATTAATCGGCATATGCCTCACCGGTGTTTTAATTGTTTTTCATGTGCGAAAAGGATTGTTAGATATTAAAAAATCCCAGTTAGAGATTGAAATTCTGAAAAAAGACGCGGCCCGATTGAGAGCCGCTGAAGATTAAGAAACACAATTTAAAAAATTAGTCCAGGCGATCCGATCTTTCACTTGATCATAATACAGCGCAGTATTAACTAGCTGTTTTATTTCTAGTTGTTCTTCTTGATCCATTGCGACCCATTTTGCGGTTAATTTTTTGATGAAAGCTGCAACATCGGGGCCATTCCGTTTTAAGTATTCTGCCACTTGATGTTCTATCATTTGCCTGTGCTCCCAAATCCGCCAGTGCCGCGTTCAGTATCGTCTAAGTGTTCCACTTCCTGAGCATCTTCCAGAAACACGCTCACAACGAGCTGAGCGATCCGCTCACCTGGATCAATGGTAAGCATATTGGGTGAATGGTTAATCAACATAACTTTGATTTCTCCCCTGTAATCGCAATCAATTAAACCACCGAGAACATCAATACCACGACTAGCCAGGCCGCTACGGGGCCAGATTTGCCCACAGAAGCCCATTGGTATTTTACAAGCTATGCCTGTTGATAGTGTGACCCTCATACCGGCAGGAATGACCACCGGCTTGCTTTCGCTAAAGTACAAGTCAAAGCCCGCGCTTCCTTCCGTTGCCCGTTTGGGGATCGTTGCTGACTCGGTTAATTTCTTAAAGCTAATCATAGTGGCCTGTACCTTTCCTGTTTGTTTTTGTGTTTAAATTCTACTCGTTGGCACTTGTTGCACCAGCGGTAAGTTAAAATGATCCCAGGTTTCTTTTCCCAATTATGCTTACAGAACATTTGTCTTATTCTTTTTACCATGTTTTTTCCCCAGTAAGTTTAAGCGTGAAGTTATTGCGTTTTTATCCCGATCTGGTCGGCCTGTTTTTCTTGTTAATGGTCGTAATCTTTCAGTGATTTCTTGGAAGCTCACCATGTCATTACTAAGCAGAGCGATATAAGCGCTCTCCCAGGCTTCCCAATGCGCCTTGTGTTTTTGTGTGGTGATGGCTGGCCAATCTACCACGATGTTACGGGTAGCTCGGTGGCCTTTGATTTTTGCCGAGGGCTTTGGCGCTCCCTCTGGTTTAGGATAAAGCCCTGGCGCAACGGCGCTTAATTCTCGTGGTAGTAGTTTCATGCTTCAATTACCTTTCCAGTGATCGATGCTAATATAACTGTTAAGACTGTAAACCCCACAGCGACAATAATTTGAAAATTGATGATACTGGCTAAAACGGTAAAGCCGCTAGCTAAAGTACATAATCCAAATATCAAAAGCCAAAACCATCTTTGTGTCATGAGTGCTATAGCGATTAAGCCTACAATAATTAAAATAAATATTTCTTGGTTCATGATTCTTTTCCTGTAGCCGGTGAATGTTCAATGATTTGTTTAATGAGTTCTTTATTTTTACGCCAGAAATTGAGGGCTTTTTTACCGCCCATTTGTAATATGCGTTTATCTTCAAAATTCCACCATTCTGCCATAGCGTGGTTTTCGCAGCCAATTTGCAATCGGTCGAATGTGTAACTAACGTCATATTCTTCGAAAATATGGAGGGATTTGATTTCTTTATTGTTGCCGCGCGCACCCCAAAGAT